>JACXTT010000787.1_pt1 | contig 54103 bp, 40 predicted proteins | sample 9270951 | NCBI WGS metagenome assembly JACXTT01 (sample SAMN15532306, study PRJNA645909) | rock metagenome | isolation source: weathered quartz diorite | place: Puerto Rico | collected 2017-06-21
AGTGCCTGTCCATCCTTGTTTTTTACGCTGATATAGTCTGGATTACCATTAAATAAAGGGCTTGCAGCAGTTGCCAATACCTCTGCTTTTACGGAGAGTGCAATAGGTGTGGTTACTCGGCCAAGTTCTTTTGCCTGATTTAGTATTACCGCGGGCAAATCAGGGGCAGCCTGGTCAAGCAACCTGACTATATAATTCACTACAGAATCTACAGGAGCTCTTTTTACTTTTACAGCCTCGGCCGAACTATTGATCGGAAGGTTTACATCAATAATTGGAACAGGGCCATATAGCCTGAAGAGGTAAAAATGATAATAAGCTTTCAAGAATTTAACCTCAGCTATCCACCTTTTCTTTTCGTCCGGTCCAAGATCAATAGGTTTATCAATGTTTTCAAGCATGGTGTTGCATCTCCTTAACGCTTGAAAGATGGCTTGTCCACCGTTTGATCCATCCCAATAATTAAGCCCGGGGTTAGCACTGTTCTGCGTACCTCTGATCAAGTTAAAGCCGGTTGGGTCGATACCTTGATTATCTGTAAGGTTATTTGGGAAAATGATTTCTGATGAAGTGGTAAAACCTGCATCATTTTGAACATATGTTAATTGCTGTATGGTGGAATAGCAGGAAAATAAATAATTCTCAGCCTCATTACGGTTCCTGAAGGCATAATCTATAGTACCAACATTTTCGGGAGTAACATCGAGGTACTTTTTACATGACACACCAGTTATAGCTAACAGCGCCATGTATAAATATTTGTAATATGATTTCATATTTTAAGTAATTGTCAGTTAATATTAAAGGTTGACATTTAAGCCTACGTTGAACACCTTTTGAACAGGATAGGCAAATGCGTTACCCCCTTGTTCCGGATCCCATAATTTAAAAGGACTCCAGGTAAACAGGTTTAAGCCGTTAAAATATATCCGGGCATTTTTTAAGGATAGTGCTTTTGACAGGCGAGCCGGCAATGTATAACCAATTTCAAGTGATTTAAGCCTCATAAAGCTGCCATCGCGTAGCCACCATGTACTGTTTTGCCTGTTGTTTTCTATTACGGCACCATTAGGCCCTAGTCTTGGATATAAGGCGTATAGATTTTGATTATCTTCAGACCAATGGTCGTCGGCATAAGCTTTTAGCAATGCTGTATTCCCCGTAAAATATGAATCCGGGCTTTTGATAAATGGTGCTGTCCGGGCAGGGTCAATAAAGAATGATACGTTTGCTTGTCCCTGGAAAAAAGCAGAAAGATCAAAGTTTTTAAACCCTGTAGATATACCAAAACCATAAACTATTTGCGGTACTGTTGGGTATCCGATAAAAGTTTGATCGGCAGCATCAATTTTACCGTCACCATTTAAATCGCGGTATTTAATATCGCCACCCTGCGGAGGTGTTCCCCCGGTGCTAAATATTTGTGAAGGTGAATTTTTTGCTTCATTATCATCCACAAATAAACGTTCAGCTATATAGCCATATGCCCGGTTAAGTGGTTGCCCGATAATATTGCGGTATCCCTCTTTGTAATTAGGTTGTTCATATTGGGTATATTTATTGGTAGAATAAGTGAAGTTTCCACGGGCAGATAACCATATATCTTTGGTAATTGATTGTTTACCATCTACGGAGATATCGATACCTTGTGATTGTACCTTACCCACGTTGGCAGATATGCCTGATTCCAGCCCCATGGTGGATGGTATAGAGGAGCGGTCTTGTAGAATATTGTATTTGTCGTTTCTATAAACTTCGGCTATAACATTAAACTTTTTAAATAAGGTAAATTCAAGGCCAAGGTTAGTTTGCTTTGATGTTTCCCATGTTACATCATCATTCTCATAACTATTGATCCTAACACCATTATGGGAGTAAGCATTATTTGTTCCAAATGAAGCAGAGTTGCCCCCGTTAAGATTTACGTCTGACAGATAAAAGAACCTTTGGCTCCCAATTTGATCGTTACCTACTAAACCATAGCTGGCGCGTAGTTTAAAGCGGTCAAACACATCGTACAGATCACCCCAGAACTTTTCGTCAGATACGATCCAGGAAGCACCAATTGTTGGGAAAAATCCAAAGCGGTGATTTGCCGAAAATCGCTCGGATCCGTTATATCCAAAGTTAAATTCAAGAAAATACCTGCTTTTGAAGGAATAGGTAGCCCGACCAGCTACTGTTAAATTACGGTATGGTAATGAATATTGTAAACTATAGGTGTTGGTACGGGGATCGAGATTATTAGAATACAATTGTTGCTGACGGGTGCCTATTAAGGAAGCGCTAACATTGTGGTTCTTCCCGATAGACCTGTTATAATCCAATACACCCTGGAAATAAACAAAGGTTTGCAGGTTATCTGAATAAGGGTCGCGGGAATAGGAAAGATATTCCTGCGCCTGCCCCGGTTGCGAGTTTATCCAGAGTAATGTATACTGATTGGTTGTCTTATCATAATTCTGTGTAGTATAATAAAAGGGATTATAGTAAAGCTGCGACCTGAAGTACGCATATCTGTTGGTACTGAAGATACCGTGGAAATTTAACCCAGACGTAAGAAATTCAAGACTTTGATTTAATTCCAATTGTGCCAGCATCCTTGATTCCGAAAAGTTTTGATGTCCGGAAAGGAGAGAAGCATACGGATTGATATATTGAGTGGATCCTAAGCCACCGTTTGAGGCCGGCGTATTACCAAACAAAATATGTTTAGTCCGAAGATTAGCCGAATCAGGCGGGAAGTAAGCCGGAAAATCAACCGGACTGGTATGCATTACTAAATTGTAAAGATCCGTTTGGAAGTTAGCATCGTTGGTGCGAGGGCCATTATACTCATTAAAGGTGCCTGCTAAACGTACAATCAGCTCGGTTTTATCGGTTATATTAATATTAACGTTGGAACGTATCTGGTAATTTTGAAATTTTACGTTGTTGTTGTTATTATTCCGGATATCGGTTCTCAAAATACCGTTATCATTATCATATGAACCGGCAACATAGTAACGGGCAACACCACCGCCGCCTTGTACACTTAAATTGCCCCGTTGGGTGCTGGTTCGGTTTTTAAATAGCATGTCGAGCCAGTTAACTGCCGGATATACGTATTGGTTACTTCCCGGTGCGTGATTGATAGTGGCTTCGGTATTTAATATTTTGTTCTGGTCATAAGGTAACGGATCTAAAGGATAACGGGTACGTACGGCTTCATTAAAAAGCTTCATGTACGTAATTGGATCGGCCAATTGGAGTGTTTTGACAGATTGCGATGAAGCGTTTTCAACCCTGAAATTAATCTGCGATTTACCTGTCTTGCCTTCTTTTGTTTTAACCAAAATAACGCCGTTACCACCGCGTGCTCCGTATAATGCGGTGGCACTGGCGTCTTTTAGAATAGAAAAACTTTCTATATCGTCAACATTTAAACGGGCCAGATCGGATGCAGTTAGCTCAACGTTATCTATCAGTATCAAAGGGCTTTGCCGGTAACCGAAGGTAGTAACCCCCCTTATAAAGAATGTAGAATTATCTACACCTGGCTGCCCGCTGGGCTGATAGGCTATAACCCCGGCTACCTGGCCTGCCAATGCATTGGTAAGGTTGCTGGCAGGTATTTTTAAATTGCCTGGTTTTACTGTGGTAACAGAGCCAACAATGGCCTCTCTTCTTTCTTTTTTTCCATAGGCTGTAACTACTACCTCATCAGCCTGTTGTACATCTTCTTCCAGTGTAACAGTAAAAAGCTTGGTTTGAGGTGTGACTAGAAAAGTCTGTGATTTAAAGCCTACAAAGGTTATTTTAATTGTAGCACCCTCTTTCACATCTAAAATAAACTTACCGTTAATATCCGTTACTGTACCTTGCTTGGAATTACCCACAACTGAAACACTTACTCCTGTTAACGGCACTCCCTTATTATCTTTAACCGATCCTGTTACAGTAATATCAGCTAATATTGATGTGTTGGTGCTAAAAGCTTCCACACCTGGCGCCTCTTTAGTAATGATGATGGATTTTCCATCAATAATGTAGGAAAGTTGTAAGTTTTTAAGAGCTGTTTTAAGTACATCATCAAGGGAAGTGTTCTTGAAATTAACATCAAGGGTATACGTTTTTTGTGATCCCTTTGGCGACCAAAATACATTGTATCCCGTTTGTCGGTTAATTTCACTGAACAACTGTTTCAGCGTAACATCATTTTGTTTATAAGTTATTTTTTGTGAAAAGACCGATGCACTGACCTGCATAAATGCCAGCAGGAGTATAAGGCTCGTTATTTTCATTATAAGAAGGAATTTCTTGGTGTAGCACGAATGCGTACAAATGTTTGTAGTAAAATTTTTGTACATTTGTTTAGGCTGGTTAATGTTAAAATTGTTATCTCCAATAGCATTTTAGTTTAATAAGCTTTAAGATCAGAGACATCGCGAGTGTCTCTGATCATGCTTTTAAACTATTCCTTTTTCGTTAAGTAGAATCTTCCATTTTCTTCCCGGTTTAAATTGATTAAGTTATAATTTGGTTTGTTTTGTTTTGGTAACTCTGATAGTAGAACCTTCAATGATAAACCTGGCACCAGTAGCTTGTTCTATCATTTTTAATAAGGTGGATATATTTGAAAAACGGGTGGTTACAGCAGATAATGGTTCTTTTTTAACACTTTCATCCTCATATATAATTTTCACGTCGTACCATCTGGCTATTTGCCGCATAGCTATTTCCAGATCTTCATCATCAAATCTGAAAAACCCATTCTTCCAATCTATGGCGTCACGAGGATCTACCTCTGATATTTTGATTGTGGTTGTCAGGTCGGCTTCCTGCCCTGGTTTTAGTGTTGTATTGTTAGCTCCAACGGTAATTTTAACAGCTCCCTCTAACAACGTGGTTTTGGTACTAAGCTCATCGGGATAGGCATTCAGGTTAAAATGGGTGCCCAAAACTTCAACCAATTGTTTATGGGTTACTACTTTAAAAGGCATGTTTTTATTATGCGCTACTTCAAAGTAAGCCTCTCCACTAAGTTCAACCTTTCTTTCCTTGGATAAAGTAAAACTTACCGGATATTTTAAGGATGAAGCAGCATTTAGCCACACACGGGTTCCATCCGGCAAAAGCAGCTGATATTGTCCGCCTTTTGGTGTTTCTATGGTGTTGTATTGTATGGAGCCATCGTTAGGCGCACCTGAATTAGCACTATATATTAATTGATCATCAGCGGTTTTAATTACCTGACTTCCTTTTTGCTGTGCTATTTTACCGTTTTTAACGTCGGCTAAGAATATTTTTTTTCCATTAGCTAATACCAGGAAAGCTTTGTTACTGCCGGGCTTAATTTGCTGATTAAGTGCGATTGTTGAATTTGCGTTTTGCCTGTGTTTGCCAACAAAAAAAAACGTACCAACTGATAATATCATTAATACAGACGCCGCAACTGTCCACCTTTTATATCCAAAAGATTTTGATTTTGAAAAGTTGATTTCGCCCAGGAGCCGCGTCAGTATTTCTTCGCGAACACTACCTTCGTCCTCTGGAAATTCAGATGCTTCGTTCGAAACTTTATTGTACCAGTTGGTCAAGGCCTGCTTTTCTGAAGCAGTAGCCCGGCCTTCCTTGTGCTTTTGTATTAAGTTATAAATGGTTTGGCGGTTCAATTGGTATTGCGCTTTATAATGGTATGTTACATGAAAAACGTTTTACCCTATATCCTCACTAAAATAAATTTTAACTTTTATTAAAATATTACTTAATAGCTTAATTCTAAAGGATAGAACGGTATAATTGAAGAGATATCAATATTAGTCCGCCATATTTTTTGAGACCGCCGCGAATGATTTTAAGAGCGCGTGTAAGATTGGCTTCGACCCCTTTTTCTGTAATTTGCATCTCAGCAGCTATTTCTGAGTTTTTCATGCCGTTTTCACGGCTGTAGCGGAAAACCAGGCGGCATTTTTCCGGAAGTTCCTCCACTATACTATCGATATATTGCTGCAGGAAGCGGGCATCCAATTTATCTTCTGTGTAGGCCACGGTTTCAAGGTCCAAATTTTGCTGCGCTAACTCACTGCGACGTTGCTCTTTCTGATAATAATGGTATATACTTAATTTAATGGCTCCGGCAAGAAAAGCAGGTAGATTTCGGATATCAGAAAGGTTACATTTTTCCCACAATGAAATAAATACATCATGTACAATATCTTTAGCTACAGCGCTATCTTTGCAGTGATTCCACGCAATGGCCAGCATTTGCTTCCAGTACCGGTTATAAATTTCGGTAAACGCAGCCTGTTCACCTTTCTTTAAGTGAAAGGTAAGCAGTTCATCAGTATAATTGTTATAATCTGACATATAAGGAGGGGGCCCTAAGCTTGAAAATTTCAACAGAAAAAATTAATAGCCACGAGGCAGGATTACATGCAGATCATTCCAATAAATCACATTTCTAATTTGAGGTAAAGCTTTTCCCATATTTTATTTTAAATAAATACAAATTATATAATCACGCGCAGCCTCAACCCTAATTATACCCTGAATACCTTTGTCCAGGTAACATATTTAAATTTTAAGCCAATAGTAAAGTCATTGATAATGAGTAAACTACTTTTGCTTGTGACAGTCGAAATTGGTTATAAATGAACAAGTCAGGGTGGCTAAGATAATAAAAAACGTTAAATCATCGCCAACTTTTAAATGCTTCCTAATATAGTAAAATTGCACGTCTTTTAACGTGCCCATCTAGTGTTATTTGTATACTGAACATTGTTCATTATATTTGCGATGCATTTTATCATTCATGGGAGTTACAGAAAGAAAAGAACGAGAAAAAACGGAGATGAGGGAGCTGATCACAGCTGCTGCCATGAAAATGTTCCTGGAGGATGGCTATGCCAAAACCTCTATCAGGGGTATAGCAGATGCCATAGAGTATAGCCCGGGTACAATTTATTTGTATTTTAAAGATAAGGACGAACTATTGTATGAAGTACAAGCTGATGCCTACGGCCGCTTGCTCGAAGTATTTCAAAAAGAAGCCACCAGTACAGACCCCCTCCAAAAACTTCATCAGCTTGGCCGTGCTTATATCAATTTTGGATTAAAAAATCCTGAACTTTATGATTTGATGTTTATTATTCGTTCTCCAATGAACGTGGATGAAAAACTTCACAAGGTTAACGGAGAAAATTGCCTGAATTTTTTGGTTGATTGCCTGACAGACTGCATCAACAAAGGCTTACTTCGCATGACCGATGTGCAGCAAGCTACATTACAAATATGGAGCACTGTGCACGGATTAGTATCTCTTAATTTACGTTGCCGTTTAAAAATTATGGTCGAGTCGGAGGAAGCTGTACCACAGGTGTTGATAAAAACAATAGAAGATTATTTAATTTCTGTAACAAAATAAAAAAAATTTGATCTATTAATAAACATCGTTCATTTGATAAACGCTGAATATTACTTCTGTTAATGTAACAGAGGTAGGTCAGGTATTCGTTCTTAGAAAATATTTTAAATAAATTTTTTTGTCTTTTAACTAAACATAGTTCATTATGTATACATTGTTCATAAGAGGATTGATTCCCATATTTACTTTTTTGTTGTTATGCAATATAAATGCGATAGGTCAAAGCCATCATCAACAACTTGATGATTATGTGGCTATAGCCTTTGCGCAAAATCAAGGCTTAAAGGAGCAACAATTTGATTTGGATAAAGCTATGTCGGCTTTAAAGGAAGCACAGGCCATGTATTTGCCAACGGTGAGTTTGCTTGGAAGTTATACGCGGTCGGCGGGTGGGCGTACCATAGATGTACCGGTTGGAGATTTGGTTAATCCGGTTTATACTGCACTTAATCAACTAACCAATTCTAACAAATTCCCTCAGCTTAAAAACGAATCATTTCTGCTCAACCCCAATAACTTTTACGATGCCAAATTACGAACTTCATTACCGTTGATTAACGCGGAGATCCGCTATAATAAATTAATTAAGCAACAGCTTATTACCAGTCAGCAGGCTGCTGTAAATGTTTATAAAAGGGCCTTGGTAAAAGATATTAAGACGGCTTATTATCGGTATTATCAATCGCTGCAAAGCATCGCAACTTATAATAGTGCTACATTATTGATAAAAGAGAATATTCGGGAAAACGAAAGTATGCTAAGGAATGGCATCCGTAATGGTACAGCCTTACTCCGGTCAAAAACAGAACAGGAAAAAAATAACGCGGCATTGATACAGGCACAGCATAATATGAAAAATGCGAAATCGTATTTTAATTTTCTGCTGAACCGTCCATTACAGGATTCTATATTGATCGAAAATGAAACCGTTGCGGATATAATTACAGCCCCCGATACTAGTGCTGATATCGGTCGTCGGGAAGAAATAAAGCAGCTACTTACCATGCAACAGGTTTATACGCTTGATTATAAACTGCAGAAATCCGGCTTTATTCCTAAAGTTAACACATTTATTGACTTGGGATCGCAGGGATTTGATTTTAACATAAATAATAAAACACGGTATTATTTATGGGGAGTAAATCTGCAGTGGGATATTTTTACCGGCGGGCAGCGTAAGTATCGTGCCGAACAATCAAGAGCCAACGTAAACTCAACTATTGCTCAACTTGATCAAACGCAGCAATCCTTGCAGCTCCAGTTAGATCAAACCTATAATAATTATCAATCTGCTAAAGCAGCCTATAAAAGTATTACTGCCCAATTATTGTTTGCCGGTAAATATTATAACGACCAGCTAAAGGCCTACAGAGCTGGTCAATTGCTTTACCTTGAATTGGTAGATGCACAAGATCAATTAACTACTGCGCGCCTGCAAATGGCAGATGCGGAGGCCAATGTACAAATAGCCCTTGCCGAACTTGAACGTGAGCAGGCTACTTATCCTATTAACAACCCTAATCAGAAATAAATTATATGAAAACCTTTAAATATACCGGTTTATTAATGTGCATTCCTTTGATGTACTCTTGTAAATCGCATCCGGTTGCGATCAGTAAAAATGGTGGCACTGACACCATACCTGTACAAACTATACTATTAAAGCAACAGAATAACAATGCGATCATGGCTGTATCGGGGCAATTTACCACCGATGATGAGGTAATGTTATCCTTCAAAACAGGGGGGATCATTAACAGCCTGAATGTAAAAGAAGGTGATGCTGTGAAAAAGGGTCAGTTGTTGGCCACCCTTAACCTTACCGAGATCAATGCACAGGTGCAACAAGCCAGTCTTTCTGTTGAAAAAGCACAGCGTGATTATCAGCGTATCCAAAATTTATATAAGGATAGCGTAGCTACACTGGAACAATTACAAAATAATAAAACAGCACTACAACAGGCACAGCAGCAATGGAATATGGCAAAATATAATCGCCAGTATTCAGAAATACATGCCCCAAAGGATGGATATATATTACGCAAACTCGCTAATGCGGGGCAATTAGTGACTGCCGGTACTGCGGTATTACAAACTAATGGAGCAGAAACCAATAAATGGATTTTGCGTGTAGGTATTAGTGATAATGAATGGGCAAGGTTGCAGTTGAACGATCATGCACAAATTCAAACCACCGCATTGCCGGGACAAACACTTCAAGGCACGGTTACGCGTAAATCAGAGGGAGTGGATGCTGTTACCGGTACTTTTAGTGCAGATATCACTCTTACAGGTAAAAAGCCAAAGGCTATAGCAGCCGGAATGTTTGGAAAAGCCGTAATTACGCCTACACACACGAGTGCAGGCGAAAGCGAATGGCAGATTCCTTATGAAGCACTGTTAGATGGCGATGGTGCCAGTGGTTATGTTTTTGTAACTGACGATAATAAAACCGCTCATAAGGTAAAAGTAACCGTTGCCGGAATCAATAAAAACACAGTCACCATCAGCGCTGGGTTGGAGGATGCTAAAGCCCTTATTATCTCAGGATCCGCCTATCTTACTGATAACAGTGCTATAGTTGTTCAATCACCTAAAACTGCAGCCAAATGAAAATATCAGAATATGCTGTAAAGAACAGCCAGTTTACGTTGGTGATCTTTATCATGATTATTGCTTTGGGAGTAACCACTATGCTGAATATGCCCCGTTCCGAAGACCCGGAGATGCACCCCCCAGCTTTTTTGGTTATTGTTAATTACCCGGGAACAAGTCCGCGTGATATTGAAGACAGAGTAGTAACACCTTTAGAAAAAACAATAGGTGGCTTAGATGATATAAAACGTATCCGTACCAATATTTCCAACGGGGTTGCTGTATTAAGAGTTGAATATAAATACAGTAGTAATATCGATTCTAAATACCAGGAAATAGTTCGGGAGGTAAATAATAAACGAAGTGAGCTTCCTGCTGATATTACCAATATTGAGATTCAAAAGCAGCAGCCAACAGACGTGAATGTATTACAGGTTGCCCTGGTATCAGAAAATGCTCCGCGTAGCTTACTACAACACTTTGCCGAAAAATTACAGGACGAACTGGAGAAGGTATCTTCCCTAAAACAGGTGGCGATATTTGGCCTACCAGGCCAGCAGGTTCGCATAGAGCTTGATCTTGAAAAAATGGCACAAATGCACTTACCCGTAAGCGCCGTAATTAACAGTTTACACAGTGAAATGGCCAGTGTTCCCGGAGGAAGTGTTGATGCTGCCCATCTTACCTTTAATATCAAGAGTAATGATTATCGCACGCTTGATGCGGTGAATAGCACGATTGTTTATGCGGCAAACGGTAAAAATATTCTGTTAAAAGATATTGCCCGTGTATATTATGGCTATGGTGAAGAAAAGCATATAACCCGATTGAACGGGCACCGCTGTGTATTTGTAACAGCAGCCCAAAAAGATGGGGAAAACATCAATAGAACACAAGCGGATTATATCAAAGTGCTCGCCAGTTTCAAAAAGCTTCTGCCCGGTAATATAGACCTTGTTCAAAACTTTGATCAGGCCGATAACGTGAGCAGGCGTTTAACCGGTTTAAGTCATGATTTTATTATCGCCATTTTATTGGTTGCTGTCACTTTGATGCCTTTAGGTTTACGTCCGGCTGTTATTGTGATGATTTCCATCCCGCTTTCACTGGCAATTGGTATTGTGTTATTACAGTTGTTTGGGTTTAACCTGAATCAGTTAAGTATTGTTGGTTTAGTTGTTGCGTTGGGCCTTTTAGTAGATGACAGTATTGTTGTGGTAGAAAATATAGAACGTTGGATGCTGGAAGGACACAGCCGCCTGGAAGCTACCTTGAAAGCAACGGGCCAGATTGGAAAAGCTGTGGTTGGATGTACCGTTATCCTGATCATCGCATTTATGCCATTAGTATTTTTACCTGAAGGATCGGGCGATTTTATCCGGTGTTTACCGCTGGCGGTTATTTTCTGCGTGTTGGCATCTATGCTGGTGTCGTTAACCATTATTCCGTTCTTATCGAGCCGTCTGTTAAAAAATCATACCGGCAATCCCGAAGGAAATTTCCTGATGCGTGCATTGAAAAGACTAATCCATGGCAGCTATGCGCGCTTATTGGATAAAGCGCTTCAAAGACCATTTTTAACCATTGGAGTAGCTGTTGTACTGTTTGTATCTGCCATTTATTTGTTTGGTGTAATTGGGTTCAGTCTGTTCCCATCATCAGAGAAGCCGCAGTTTTTAATAAATATTACCACACCTAATCAGTCCAATCTGCCTTATACGGATAGTGTTTCGCGGGAAATTGAAAAACAATTAAAAAAGGATCCGCTTATTCAATATTATGCCACCAATGTGGGGCATGGTAATCCGCGTATTTACTATAATGTAAATGCAGAAAATAACCGCAGTGACTTTGCACAGCTTTTTGTGCAGTTAGACAATGATACCAGGCCAGATCAGAAATTAGCCTTAATACAACGTTTGCAGCACCGTTGGGCACATTACCTGGGTGCTAAAGTAGAGGTGAAGAATTTTGAACAAGGTCCGCCTGTGGTGGCACCAATTGAGGTACGTTTGTTTGGCGATAATCTGGATACTTTACGAGCCTACTCCTTAAAAGTTGAACAATTGTTACACCAAACAGCGGGAACCATGTACGTAAATAACCCGGTAAGTTTATTGAAAAGCGATATACGTATAGCCGTCAATAAAGAAAAAGCACAGCAGTTGGGCGTAAACTCTTTGGCTGTGGATCAGATAGCAAGATTAGCCGTTACCGGCCTGGACATGGGTACTTACTACAATAACGATAATAAATACGGGTATACCGTTTTGCTTACCCGAATAAAAGAAGGGCGCCCTAGTATTGATGCTTTCAGGAATCTATATGTAAATAATGCCCAGGGCAATGCATTACCTCTAAAGCAAGTGGCAGATCTACAATTGGAAGCTTCACCAGCAGTTATTAATCACCAGGAAAAGAAACGGGTTGTATCGGTACAGGCTAATGTGCAGAAGAGTTTCCTGGTTAGCCGTGTAATAGATGATGTAACTCAAAAAATGGACAAACTAAAACTTCCTCCTGGTTATAGTTATGAAATGGGTGGTGAGGTGGAGTCAAAAAATAACTCCTTTGGTGGTTTTATGAGTATTATCCTGGTTACCGTATTTGTATTTATTGCCGTACTTGTACTGTTATTTAAAACATTTAAAAGTACGCTGATTATCCTTTCGGTAATACCATTAGGTGTAGTGGGGGCGGCTGTTGCACTTTGGATTACGGGTAATTCTTTGTCATTTGTTGCTATTATTGGGTTGATTGCGCTGGCTGGTATCGAAGTGAAAAATACTATCCTGTTGGTAGATTTTACCAACCAATTAAGACAACAAGGCAAGGGGCTTCAAGATGCTATTCGGGAAGCCGGCGAAGTTCGGTTTTTACCCATTGTGCTCACGTCTCTTACAGCAATAGGCGGATTAATCCCGATCGCGACATCTACGAATCCATTGATATCGCCGCTGGCTATAGTTCTTATTGGAGGGTTAATAAGTTCTACATTGTTATCCCGGATTGTGACACCAATTGTGTACGAATTGATTCCGCCGGCAATAGAAAGCGATAAACTAGATGAATAAGTCTGAAACTATACGGATACGACAATAATAACTGTCGTGTCCGTATAATCCTTTTTATTATTTATCGGCGTTATTCAGATCCCATACTTTTAAAGATTTAATCATGGTTTTACCGTCAGAAAATAAAGATAATCCTGTAGCATCCTTATCAGGATAAATCATGGTTGATATTACTTTTTCCCCGCTATTGCCAAAAACCTCTAATGATGATTTATCAATCAATACCTGTATTCTTACGATACCATTTGCAGATTCCATTGGGGCAGTTTGAACCAGGTTCCGGGGATCTTTATTTCCGCTCTCAGATCCGGTACAGTCTACATATAGTTCTTTTTTAGTGACATCATAGCCAATTATAATTTTTTGATTGGTACCCTTTTTTTCTGCTACAATAACTCCTACTTTTTGGGCTTCATCCAGCTTAAATTCTACATCTATCCAGTTGGCATTGCTGTTAAAACTGCTATTGCCAGATAAATCAAAACGACCATTAAGGGACAGGTTTTCTTTGATAAGCTTTTTGCCCTTTGATAGTTTTGAAAGGGAATTACTTATGATGGTTGAGGGAATTTGTATCAATTCTATGTCCTTGTTTGTGGTTTTTAAAGAAAGGTCATGAGGTATAGACATCTGGCCCTTCCAGGGATAGGTTTCTTTACGACCATTTTGTAGCCAGCCTAGTAATATCTTTTTGTTCCCCGGAGCATCACGCCAGGCTATGGCTGCATAAAAAGCATCACCATAATCAACAGTCAGTACTTTATCCGCAGGATTGTTATTTTTAAATGTAATGCCATCAAAATCGCCTATGTAGTACTGCATTAATGGCCCATGATCTCCACCTGAGGATACAAATAGCACCCATTTTGTACGGGTTGGATCTCCGTCAACCCTCAGTGGCAGAAGTGATGGACATTCCCAGCCATTTTTTGTATAACCAGCCGGGCCAAAATCGCTTAGTTTGGTCCAATCCTTTAGATTTTTTGAACCATAAATGCGTACCATATGCTCATCGACCATGGCAACTGTCATGATCCATTGTTGAGTGGGCTCATACCAAAATACATTCGGGTCACGGAAGTCGTGCATTTGTAGGTCAATAATTGGGTTATTTGCATATAATTTGTATGATAAACCATTGTCATTGCTGTACGCGATAAACTGGGATTCTTTTTTCTGCTTAGGCTGATCGGCGGTAAAGATGGCAACAATGGGAGCCTGGCCATTTATACCAAAGCCACTGGTATTATTTTTATCAAGTACTGCTGATCCTGAGTAAATCCAGGTAGTGGTGTCTTTACTCAAAACTTCAGGGATGGCTACTGGTAAATGGTTCCAATGGATGAGGTCCTTGCTTGTGGCGTGCCCCCAGCTCATGTGTCCCCATTTGTTTTCAAATGGATTATGTTGGTAGTACAGGTTAAATTCTCCGTTCAGATATATCAAACCATTGGGGTCGTTGGTCCAGTTAGTTGGTGGCGTAAAATGATAAACCGGGCGCCATTGCGGCGTAGCTGTTTCTTGTTGTGCAAATAGCCTTAAGGATATAAATAACAGGGGTACGATTATTAGTTTGGTTTTATACATGGTTCTGATATTTTTCTGATAATTACTGTTCTGGGTAGCTAATATTACAACAGCGATCAGGCAAAACCTATCAGTGTGCCAATAGCTCTTTTTCGATAATCGGTTGGGGTAATACCGGTTTTTTCTTTAAATATTTTAGAGAAGTAGAAATAACTGTCAAAGCCCAAGTCATAAGCAATTTGCTTTATAGGAGTAGTCGGGTTGTTCAAAAGCTCTTTGGCCCGTTCTATTTTTAATTGGATATAATATTGACCCGGTGAAAGTCCTGTATAGCTTTTAAAAGCTTTCCTGAACCAGGAGTAACCTACCTGTAATTCTTTGGCTGCCTGCTCGGGTGAAAAGTCATTTACTACATTTGAGCGGAACAACAACCTGGCTTTATTAATGATCACTTCTTTTTCTTCGCACTCTACCTCGTTTTGTTTAAAAATAAAATGAAAATTTCCCATCAGATGCAAGGCCGCTCCTGAAATTAATGGTTGATAGCCCGTGGTTTCTTTTTTTGTTACTTCAATAATGTTGTTAAACAGACTGAATATACCCTCATGAAAACCAACGTAGATCGTTGGGTTATCTGGTCTTAAGAAGTTTTTCCTTAGTAAATTATCTGCGATATCTCCTTTTATGCCTACCCAATATTCGTCCCAGCCAGTTTCGCTGTCTGGTTTATATCGATGCCGCTCTCCTGGGAAAAGAATAATGATAGTTCCTGCCTTTATTTCGCGAGACTTGCAGCTGTCTGATTCAAAAATTCCTTTACCTCGTGTAATATAAATGATTTGGTATTCATTTAACACGCGCCCCATGTCCCAGTTAAAATAATGATGAGCAGGGTGGGTCTTAAATGGGTATAAACCTGTGGCTCCAATATGGGTACAACCCGTATTTAAAACACATAGCCCCCAGTTTTCATCTTCGCGGCTTACAGGTAGATATTTATAATAGTTGATCATGTAATTATGCTACTATAACGATTTAGTGGGTGGAAAACACTCAACTTACTATAACGATAGTACCAAAGAATTGTGGTTTATAAACATTAAAAATAGGAACATTTTACGTATAAACAAGACCGGTGTCAAAAAGTGTAAGTTAAATATCAAAACCTATATTTCAATTTAGCCTCATTAAAATACTTTTGAAAATCAATTGTAAACTTTTTCTCGGGTATAAGCGAGTGGAGAATTCTAAGTCTTCTGTCTCTTAAATGGTTACGTTTAAAATATTATAAATCGGAATGATGAAAAAAATAATGAGTCTGGTTTTAGGAGTATTTTGTTTAGGCATATGCACGGCACAAACTCCGCAACTAAAAGTTAATTGGAGTGAAGTGGTTATGATTTCTAAGTCGACCCCTACATTGCAGGTAGTTGGCAATCCTATGCTGCGCCGGAATGCGCCAATGCACGGTGGCTCTTTTGAAGTGTTGAGTAATTTAAATGCCGATTACGTGCGATATGTACCCTGGTTTCCGTATCCCAAATTGGCAGTAGCCGAATTGGAGGCCCCAACCGCTACTAAAACATCGTGGGATTTTAGTTTGATAGATCCAATGACGATAGACTTTCTGGTGGCTACTAAAGGACATTCTGTAATTATGAATTTTAGCACCATACCGCAATGGATGTTTAAAACGGAGAAGCCTGTTGCTTATCCCGAAGACGCCAACCAGGTTGCCTGGAATTATGGTGGCGGTATTGAGTTGAGGGATACTACCATGAAAGAGCTGACGGATTATTATGTGCGCCTCATCAGTTGGTACACCAAAGGTGGATTTACTGATGAGTTGGGTAAATACCACAAATCTGGTTATCATTATGAAATTCCGTACTGGGAAGTATTAAATGAACCTGACCTGGAACACAACATGTCACCACAAACCTATACCAAAATTTATGATGCTATGGTAACAGCAATAAAAGCCGTGTTACCGAATATTAAATTTGTAGGACTGGCGCTTGCGTATGAAAGACCTGAATGGTTTGAATATTTTCTGAATCCGGCTAATCATAAACCGGGCATTCCGTTGGACATGATATCTTATCACTGTTACGCCAATGCTAACAGCAATCAAAAGTTTGAGGCATATGAATATTCCGTATTTGATAAAGCGGAACACTTTATAAATATAGTAGCTTACATCGAAAGTATTCGCAAACGGCTATCACCAAATACTAAAACAGATATTAATGAACTGGGTACGTTTGTTAGCGGCGAAATGCGTGATCAACCCATTACTCCGGCTTACTGGAACCTGTCTGCAAGTGTATATGCCTATTTCTTTATCGAGCTTACCAAAGCCGGTATTGATGTTATAGGTGAATCTCAACTAGTTGGCTTTCCCAGTCAGTATCCGGATGTAAGTATGATTAATTATGAAAAGAATAAACCCAATGCCCGCTTTTGGGTACTCAAACTCATAAAAGACAATATTAATCCGGGCAGTAAATTGGTAAGAACCAATATAGAAGGGAATAATGGGGATGATATTGTTGCGCAGGGATTTATAGATGGAGGAGATAAAAAGATACTGATCCTTAATAAACGTAATAAAACCATTAAGATAAAAGTGCCACAGGATATTAAAGCTGCTAAATTGAGTATGCTTGACAGTACCATTGGAGATAAAGAGCCTGCGCAATCAACATTAAACAACGATTTTATTGAGCTTAAGCCTTTTGCGGTTGCTATGCTTGTTACAGGTAAATAAAGGATACTAAAATCATATCTTTTATGCGGGTATTTAAATCAAAAACTATAAGGCAATTATAATGAATAGGTTCTTATTTCTCTTTATAATCATTTTCTATAGTTTGAGTATTGCTCATGCACAGGTAAGCAAATTAAAAGAACAATTTATCCATCCACCTAACAGCGCTAAACCGGGTGTATACTGGTATTTTATGGATGGCAATATGTCGGAAAAATCGATCACTGCTGATTTGGAGGCCATGAAGAAAGCCGGAATAGGTAACCTCATTTTTCTGGAGGTAAATGTAGGGATCCCACGCGGTCCTGTTGAATTTTTAAGCGAAGAGTGGCAGGGTATGTTTGTTCACGCGGTAAAAGAATCTAAGCGTTTAGGGATAGAGATAACATTAGGGATAGGACCGGGTTGGACAGGTAGCGGCGGTCCTTGGGTACCTATAGAGAAGTCTATGCAGCATTTGGTCAGTAGTTCTGTCAATATAACCGGAGGCAAAAAACAACCCATTATTTTACCTAAACCCTTACCTAAGCCGCCTTATTTTGGTGAAGGCGCTTTTACACCCGAGTTAAAAAAACAATGGAATGATTTTTATGAAGATGTAGCTGTGCTGGCTTATCCAACTCCATCGACAGCAACCTCAAAAATAACTGATATCGATGAAAAAGCTTTATTTTATCGCGCACCTTATTCATCTGTTAGAGGGGTTAAACAATATCTGCCAACAACAGCCAAATACGTTGAGCCCGCTAAAAATGCGGTGATTGATAGGTCTAAAATTATAGATCTTACGGGTAGGCTCCAGCCTGATGGTACGATCAATTGGGTGGCGCCAAAAGGTAAGTGGACTATCATACGTTTTGGTCGCAGGAACAATGGAGCTATTACCCGGCCGGCTCCAGTACCAGGCTTGGGATTTGAGGCTGACAAATTTGATACGGTAGCACTTAACGCTCATTTGGATAACTATATAGGCAAATTGATAAGGAAAACCGGCATTCCGGACTTAAAAGATGAAGGTGGTTTAAAAAGACTGCATATGGATAGTTGGGAAATGGGGGCTCAAAACTGGACTTCCAATTTTCGTGAGGAATTTAAAAAGCGCAGAGGGTACGATCCTTTAACCTATTATCCGGTGTATGCAGGTAATATTGTTGAAAGCAATGAAGTAAGTGAACGCTTTTTATGGGATCTTAGGCAAACGGCGCAAGAACTTGTCTTAGAAAACCATGCGCAACAGGTTAAAGCATATGCCAGGCGTTATGGGTTACAGTTATCCATTGAGCCTTACGATATGAACCCTACGGCCGATTTGGAATTGGGTAATATTGCCGATGTGCCTATGTGCGAATTCTGGAGTAAAGGATGGGGCTTTAATTCATCATTTAGTTGTATTGAGTCTACTTCAATAGGTCACGTCAATGGGAAATCGTTGATCCCGGCAGAGGCTTTTACCGCTCAGGATGAGGTTTGGAAACAATATCCCGGATCAATGAAAAACCAGGGCGACTGGGCTTTTGCCACTGGTATCAATCGTTTTGAATACCATACCTTTCAGAACCAGTTCCTGGCCGATTCATTGCGCCCCGGTGCCACGATGGGCCTTTATGGTGTGCATTGGGACAGAAACCAAACCTGGTGGCCAATGGTTGGCAGTTATCATGAATATATATCACGCTGCCAGTATATTTTACAGCAGGGCCGTGCTGTTGCTGATATACTTTATTTAACCCCCGAAGGCTCGCCGCATGTGTTTCGTCCACCTTCATCAGCAATGGATGGTGATGTGATCATGCCTGACAGAAAGGGTTATAATTTTGATGGTTGTGCACCGGGTCAGCTTTATCGGGCAAGCGTGCAAAATGGTATGATTGTATTTCCTGGCGGGGCCAGTTATAGGTTACTTGTATTACCCGCGGTTAAAACCATGACACCAGCCTTACTTCGGAAAATAATGGAACTGGTAAATAATGGCGCTGTAGTGATAGGGGCGCCGCCTGTAAAGTCACCGGGATTATCCGGGTATCCCTTATGTGACGTACAGGTTGGTATATTAGCTAAAACACTTTGGGGTACTTTGCAAGAACCTGATCTGCAAAGTATACATTCATATGGAAAAGGCAAAGTGATATGGGGAGGCAATCTGGATAAACAGATCAATGATCTTTATCCTGAATATGACCTTACAGCTCAACTATTAAAGTCGATGGCTGTTGAACAAGATTTTGCTGCTGATGGTACATTGCGTTACACACACCGAATGACAGATGATGCTGATATTTATTTCGTAGCTAACAGAACAGGAGCCACTGTAGAAACAAGCGCAACTTTCAGAAGTACTAAGGGTAATCCGCAGCTTTGGGATGCCGTAACCGGCGAAATAAGGCCACTGCCAGAATATACTGTAAATGGACAGTTAACCACCGTGCCGTTAAAGCTTGATGCTTATGAAAGCTGTTTTATTGTGTTTGCCGGGGCTGAATCTTCTATGCCATTTACTCATAAAAACTTTGCTGTAAATACGATAATCAAAACATTTGATGGCCCCTGGCAGGTCTCGTTTGATACTAAATGGGGTGGCCCCAAAAGTATCCGTTTTGATCAGTTAGTGGATTGGACATTGAGACCAGAAGATGGTATCAGGCATTATTCCGGTACAGCAACCTATTACAAGGACTTTGATATGCCGGTAAAAACAGGTAAGATGGATAAAATCATATATCTGGATTTAGGTGAAGTTAACCAGATGGCCCGCGTTAAACTCAACGGGAAAGATATGGGTGTGGTTTGGACAGCCCCCTGGCGCGTGAATATTAGTAACGCTATTTTGAAAAAACACAACAAGCTTCAAATTGAAATGGTGAATTTATGGGCAAACAGGTTGATCGGTGATGCCAATTTTCCGGATGATAGTATATTAAATGAACGCTGGCCCGATTGGTTAATCCTGGGTAAACCACGAACAAGTCATAGGTACACATTCTCAACCTATAACTATTACACAAAAGATTCCCCTTTAATAAAATCGGGTCTGGTAGGTCCTGTTACAATCCAGGAAAGCAATTATTAATATTCATAAAATATTACAACACGTAATATCACACCATAAGATGATCAACAGCAACTTAACTATCGGAATATTTGGAATAGGCTTAGATGTTTATTGGGAACAATTTGATGGTCTCAAAACATATTTGGAAGGCTGCCTGGAAACATTATGCTTAAAATTTGACGACATACCGGTACGCATTGTTAACGCCGGAATAATAGATACCGTTAATAAGGCTTTTGATGCGGGGAAACAATTCAGACAGGAGGATGTAAATATGGTGTTTTTGTACGTAGGTACCTATGCACTATCGTCAACTGTAATGCCTGTGGTGCAAAAGTTAAACGTACCCGTTATTGTACTTAATCTTTCTCCGGAGGATTGTATCGATTATCAAAGCTTTAATCAATTAACTGATCGCACAACAATGACAGGAATCTGGTTAAGGCATTGTTCCGCTTGTCCGGTGCCAGAGATAGCTAATGTTTTTAAACGCACAGGTATTAATTTTCATCAGGTGACAGGTGTACTTGAGAATGATGAGATAAGCCATAAGGAAATAATGGAATGGGTAGAGGCCGCTAATGTGGTACACATTATGCAAAATAACCGGATGGGATGTATGGGTAACTATTACTCGGGTATGCTTGATATCTATACAGACTTTACTCTGCAAATAAAGTATTTTGGTGGGCATTTTGAACATATTGAGGTAGAGGAGCTTACCGCTATCAAAAATGCAGTCACCCAGGATGAAGCAGAGGTACGCATAGCAGAATTTTATGTAAAATTTGATATACAGGATGATTGCTCTTATGCAGAGTTACTGAAGGCTGCCAAAACATCTATAGCGATGGATAAGTTAGTAGCCAGATACCAGCTCGGAGCATTTGCTTACTACCATAAAGGAACTGGTAACCCGGATAATGAGGATACCATGAGCTCTATTATTTTAGGTAACTCATTGCTTACTGCAAATGGAGTACCGGTGGCTGGTGAGTTTGAAATAAAGAATGCACAGGCAATGAAGATCATGGATAGTTTTGGTGCAGGCGGTTCCTTTACAGAATATTATGCGATGGATTATAAAGATGATGTGGTTTTGATGGGGCATGATGGTCCGGGTCATATTGCTATTGCCGAGGGCCGCACAAAGGTAAAGCCTTTACAGGTTTATCATGGTAAAGTAGGGCGGGGGCTTTCAGTTGAGATGGCTGTTAAATGTGGTCCGGTTACCTGTCTCTCTATTCTTGAAAAAGGGAACGGCGAACTCATGATGCTGGTTGCCGAAGGAGAGTCAGTTAATGGACCTATTCTTCAAATAGGAAACACTAACAGCAGGTATAAATTCGCTATCGGTTCTCGTGAATTTGTTAACAATTGGAATAGTTATGGGCCCGCACACCATTGCGCTGTAGGGGTGGGACATATCAGTAGTAAGCTTAAAAAACTATCGGCAATATTAGGCATGGATATGGTAAAGGTATGTTGAAATATTAAATGTGTTTTCAGTACTGGTGAGCTTTTTATTTTATTGAAAAATTGCGATCTGATTGCAACAAAGCTCATACAGCGCAATTAGCGAAAAACATAAACCTATAAAAATAAGCAGGCTTCTTGCCCAATTCATCGTACTCCATTCTTGCCAGGCCCTGGATAGTTTTTCAATATCTGATAATTGCGCTGTCTTGAACATGATATCATTTCTTGGATAGAAATACAGAAAAGTAAATATATCGGCCAGAATATATAATACGAATGCAACACCTGAATACAGGCGCACAGATGAAATTTGCCAACAGATAATGGGGGTGATTAAAGCTAAAATTTGGCTGATTGGGGAAAATGCTTTAAAAAAAGTACCTGGATTGTATTTTTTAGCATACTCTCTTGCTGTTGCAATGGAATTGGGTATGTCTGCGCCCCATGATCTTGCATCAACGAGAGATGTATACACATTAATAAAAAGCAGTCCATTGGCACAGATAATCGATAATAACAAAATGATAATTTTCATACGCCATATTTTATAAATTAAGTAAAAATAATTATTTTTGGACAATGTCCAAAAAATCTTTAATTACTCGGGAAAAAATCCTGGCCAAAGCCTTGGAAATGTTTAATGAAAGAGGAGTTGAATACGTAGGCTTGCGTGAATTAGCGGTCTTGTTAGGCATGCGGGTAGGTAACATTACCTACTATTTTCCAACAAAAGATGACTTGGTTAACCAGCTTTCGATCGATCTCAATAAACTAAATTCTGAAATACTAATAGTCGATAAGGAGATAACCTTGATTTCTTTTTTAGAGATGTTTAAAAAAGCCTCATTAATCCAATTAAAATATAAGGGATTGGTGTTAAGCATGGTTCATTTGCTTACTCAGAATAAAGTGATCCTGGCAAGGCATCAACAAACGCAGATTGACAGAAATATTATTTTAACCGAAAATGTAGACAGACTTATCGAAGCAGGTTATCTGAAGATAGACACGGGGGTAAGAAAAGAATATTTGATACAAACTATTGGTTTAATTGCGAGATTTTGGATTTCTGAAGCAGCTATTTCTTTTCAGCAATTAAGCCAGGAAGAACAAAGCAATAATTATATATTGATAATTGTAAATATGCTATCCCCATACCTTACCCAAAAAGGGGCGGATGAACTTGTTCAGTATTTTGAAAAATCATCATTCATGCCTAGCCCCTCATAATTATCATATAGCTTTTGCCTCTTTGAAACGAAAAATCTCATCCACGGCTTTTGGGTAACCACCTGCTTCCCGGAAAGACTGAGCTATTTTTTGAATATTGGTTAAATAAGATTGATCGGTGCATACACTTTCAATAGCTTTACTAAGTTTTTCTGCATTTATGTCATTAATATCAAGTGATATGGTCGCCCCTAGCTCTTGTGCTCGTTTAGCCAGAAGGGGTTGATCGGCGCCCAATGGGATGCAAACGAAGGGCACTTCTGCATTGATCAGATCGCTGATGCTGTTCATACCCGCATGAGTAATAGCTACACTGATATATTTTAACAGGGCAGATTGGGGTACATAGTCACGGATGATAAAATTGGAAGGTATGGCCATTGCTGAGAGGTCGACTTTATGCGCTGCCATAATCACCAATCCCGGCCACGTAGCAAACGCTTGAAAGAAAGTATCATAAAGCACAGGATTAAAATTTCCGAAAACCGTTCCCAAGGAGATATATAAAACCTGCCTTCCTTCCAGCTTTTCGAATGGAAAATCAAGATTTTCTTTACGGGGAAAGATTGGTGGACCAACAAATTTATAGCTATCATCAAAAAAGTCCGGGTCTGGCACAAAAAACTTCGAAGTATATACTAGGTTAAGTTCACTTTTATTTAAGAGTAACTCCATCATGTCTTCTGGCATTTTTATTTTATAGGTGTCTTCTATTTGGGCTGCGATTTTTAAATATATCGCTGTCATAGCTTCCGCGCCCGGGAATTGATTGAACTTTGCAGTAGAGAAATGACGTAGCCCTGCAAAAACGGCTAGTGAAGATATTGCTGGAATATTCAGGATTTGAACTATTGGTTTGGTAAAAAGAAAAGCCGCCGAATGGATAATATAATCAAATTTGATATCTTTAGTTTGCATTAAAATATCAGAGATTATTTCAGGAGCCTCGGTCATTACCTGTTGCATAACTGTAAACAGGCCGCCCGGTTTACCGACCACCTGGCCATTTTTCGGTGTAAAAATATCCAGATCGCCTTTATAAGCCTTGAATTGTGCCCCCGTGTCTTCAATCTTTTCACGGAATGATTCTGCTGCAAAATAAACTACTTTTTCGCCTTGTTTAACTAATTCGCTCACCAAACCCAGGGTTGGGTTAACATGCCCGTGAGAAGGCATTCCTAAAAATAATACGTTTGACATATTAGTTAAGACGAATGAAACGTCAAAACATTTTAAATATATTTATTAGTTTGCATTTCCTGTTAACGTTTGCATGGAGTCAGTAGAGGTTGGTTATAACTATAAGCATATTAAATCTTTCTGTTTATAAGCAATGCGCTGTGGGGAAGCAGATTTTTGTTTATATATGTTGTAAGTATTGTTATAATTATTAATTTAGTTGCTTTTATTAATCGTATTGTGAAATTTCCTAAACTGAACGCACAGAGACGTTTAAAAGCGTATACACTCACCGAAGTACTCGTTGTACTGGTCATTATAGGCATTCTGTTATTATTGGCTCTTCCGAATTTATTGCCGCTGATTACTAAAGCAAAAAGTACAGAAGCTAAATTGCAGTTGACACATGTCCAGACCCTGGAGAAGAATTACTTTTATGAGCATTCTAAATATTCTAAAGACCTGACTGAGATTGGTTTTATCCAGGATAAATTGAGTACTGAAAGCAAGGATGCACACGCCAATTACCGCATTGAGATCGTCAGCGCTAGCAACACGGGCTTTACTGCGCGTGCTACCGCAGTGGTAGACTTTAATGGTAACGGTACTTTTAACGTGTGGGAAATGGATCAGGATAAGAACCTGAAAGAGGTAACGCCGGATTAATGTTGCTCGCTATTTACATTATCACTATATCCCTGCTAGGAGTTATTTTTATACAGGATATGATGTACCATGCGGTTACCTGGTATCTGTTTCCTGTGCTCATGGCCGGGCTGTTGTCTTTGAGGCTTTTATCTGGTGAATCGTTTACCACGATAGGCCAATCTTCATTAGTTAATTTTGCTGTCGTATGCATGGTTTTACTGATGCTTACACTTTATCTATTATTAAGAAAGGGCAGGATACTGAATATTACTAAAGAGCATTTGGGCATAGGTGATATTTTGTTTTTCGGCGTTGTTGCCTGCTATTTATCTGTGCTGAATTTTATGCTTTTTTTTAATATAAGTTTAGTTTGCGCTGTCTTATTGTATTTATTATTAAAGGGGATAACCAAAAGTAAATATATTCCCTTAGCGGGATTTCAGTCTTTGGTATTTATTGTATTTTTAGTGGGGGACCGCTGGTATTTTCATTATCATATTACGGATGATACCTGGCTATTGCGTTTGTATAATATATGAGCCTAAATCAAGATCTTTATTTACCTGCAGGTAACATCCATTTACTGGCTCAGGAACAAGCCTGGTATTATAGGGTTTTACCTAAGAATAGTGCACCGGGGTATATCGAACTATATTGTGAAGAAGGGGCTGATGCAGAGGTATTGATACCCGAATTGGAAATTTTACTAGGGCTGGAAGTTCAATTAGAACCTATTCCCGCAGCAGATATTGCCAGGCTGCTTTCTAAATATTATATTAAAGATACGGCATCCTCCGGGGCTTCACAAGTGCCGGTGAACCAGAATGCCGAAGATTTTTTGTTTAACCTGATTGGTGAGGCCAAAAATCTGAAAAGCAGCGATATCCATATTGAACGTTATGAGAATAAATGCAGGGTCAGGATTCGGATTGATGGATTGATGGTTGAACGCTACCTGCTGAAGAATGAAGAGTATCCTGCTTTGATTAATAAGATCAAGATTTATGCGAATCTGGATATAGCCGAAAAACGGCTCCCTCAGGATGGCAGGATTAACTTTAAGCACCAACATCTCCAGTTTGATATCCGGGTTTCCGTATTACCCACCCTACACGGAGAAAAAGTGGTATTAAGGTTATTGAATAACGATGCCACAGCAATCGATCTGAATACACTTGGTTTTTCTCCTTTTGATCTTGAAAACTATCTGCAAGGGGTTAAGAGACCCAATGGTATTTTGTTGATCAGTGGACCTACGGGTTCGGGGAAGACTACTACACTGTATGCGACATTAAAGTTGCTCAACCAGGAAACCCGGAACATACTTACTATAGAAGATCCGGTAGAATATACACTGGAAGGGATTAACCAGGTGCAGTTGAAAGAGTCTATAGGGCTAACCTTTGGTGCGGCGCTTCGTACCTTTTTAAGGCAAGACCCCGACGTGATTATGGTGGGAGAAATCAGGGATCCGGAAACTGCCAATATGGCCATCCGGGCGGCATTAACAGGGCACCTGGTACTGTCCACCATCCATACCAATTCTGCCTGGGGAACTGTTTCTCGTTTGATTGACATGGGGATGCCGCCGTTTCTGGTGGCCAATACCCTAAATACAACAGTTGCACAAAGGCTGATCCGTTTGCTATGTCCACATTGTAAGGTGAAAAAGGGATTTCATACATCGCTTTATCCAAAGCAATTTAAGCCTTACCAGGATGTGGAGCACCATTATGTTGCACAGGGCTGTGAACAATGTTATTATACTGGATATAAAGGCCGAAAGGCAGTATATGAAGTAATTCCAGTTGATCAGGAGTTAGCGCAGGAAATTAAAAGCGGAAATATGAACATTCAGAATATGTTGAAAGAACGAGGAGTGCAAACTCTGGCAGAAAATGCTTTTCAGTTGTTCAGTGAAGGCAAAACGTCTATAGAGGAAATTTATCCGTTGTTGTTTAATTATTGAGGGAGGGCCATGTATAAAAAATTTACTTACGTTCTATTTATTTTATTGATCTGGATAGGGGCCTCTAAGCTTCAGGCACAGCAGATCGACCGGGTACAGGAGATTCAGCAAAAGTTGGAAAATCTGGCGGGAATTGTGCCGGGATTGAACCAGAAAGTGCAATTATTGGTGACCGGGGTTTCCATTCGTGAATATCTCAATGCCCTGGCCCGATCCAATAATTTGAGTATCAGCTCAGATCCTGGTCTGAATTTTCCAATTTATGATACCTTTAATGGGGTTACTGCAGCAAATATCCTGGTGCTGCTTTCGCAAAAATACAATCTGGATCTCTCGGTAGTTGGATCCATTATTTATATCACTCTTTATCATGATCCGAATCAGTTTTTAAAACCACCTCCTAAAGAGATCAATGCCAAGTATAATTCACAAGGAAACACACTTTCGCTGGAGTTGGAAAATGATAGCCTTCCGGCCGTGGCTAAAAAGATTATACAAGTATCCGGTAAAAATGTTATGGTACCCACTTCGTTACAGGGTAAGCGGGTAACATCCTTTATCAGTAATGCGCCATTTGAAACTGCATTGGAAAAACTGGCTTACGGCAATGATATCAAAATGGTGAAGACAGTAGATGGATTTTATCTTTTTCAGCCTTTAGGAGAAAATGAAGAATTATATGTAAATGGAGATCGAAATACCAGTGTACGAAAAACATTTCGGCCAGCTGCACCGTCAACAACTGGAGGAGCCACCGGTTTGTTTGTACGCGTGGTGAATGGGCAAAAACTCATCTCTGCGGATGCGGTTAATGCTCCAATCCAGGATTTGTTAAAACAGGCTTCGCAGGAAACGGGTAAAAGTTATTCTATTTACTCAGATATCAAGGGACAGATCACCTTGCATGTTAATGATGTAAGTTATGATGCCTTTTTAAGTTTAATATTTAAAAGCACAGATTATACTTTTCATTCGGAGAATGGTATTTATCTTATTGGAGATCGTAAACTAGAGGGATTGCGTACTTTCCGGCCCATACATTTACAGAACCGCTCGATTGATACAGTGGTGACCATGATTCCCAGCGAATGGAAAAGAGGTGTGGAGATCAAAGAGTTTAGAGATCAGAATACCATTATGCTGTCGGGTTCCGGTGCGCAGATGGATGAAATAGAGACTTTTATCCATAACCTGGATGTATTGGTACCTGTGGTGCTGATCGAAGTAACTATGATCGATGTACGTAAAAGCCACTCAGTATCTACCGGGATATCTGCCGGGGTTTCTGACAGCGTTAAGACCGGAGGAACTTTGCTGGGAGCAGGTGGTTTGAATTATACCTTCGGTGCTAAGTCGATCAATGATTTTTTAAGCAGAATTGGCGGAACTAACCTGGGGCATGTGGCCCCGAATTTCTACCTAACCCTGAGTGCGATGGAGGCTAAAAATAATATCGATATACGCCAGATACCCAAAATGGCCACGCTTAACGGACATTCAGCCAAGCTAAGTATAGGAAGTAAACGTTATTACAAAAATACCACACAGAATGTAATTCCTTCTCTTTCCAATTCGCAATCTATATTTACCAATGTATACCAGGAGGTAAATGCCGACCTATCGATCAATATCAGGCCTATTGTTTCTGGTAATGATCAGGTAACGCTGGGCATCACGGTCAATAATTCTGATTTCTCAACTATCCCAACTGACGGTTCACCACCACCGCAATCTATCAGTAAATTTGAAACCAGTTTGCGTGTGCATAGTGAAGACACAATTGTGCTTGGGGGATTGGAGCGGACAGAAAGTGATGAAAGTGGTTCTGGTGTACCCTTACTTTCGAGGATCCCTATTCTCAAATGGTTGTTTAGCAGCCGGACAAAGGGAGGTTCAAAGGTAGTTTCCATACTATTTATCAAATCCACCATTATTCGTTAAGATATGGGCTTGCTGGAACCCTATTATTCGATTAGCCAGGCCATCGGCATTACGATGACGATCCAGAAGGATGGTAACGTTCAATTGGATGGATGTCAGGTGATGGTAAAGGATAAGCAACTCCATCTGGAGAAGAAAATTCCGAATATTGATAGCGTGGAAGGGCTGGGTAAGCAATTTAATAAGAGTATACCTGTTGCGTTGAACCTTTCTGGAAGGGGGGTTCTGTATAAACAGATTCCAGGTGCGGGGGAGATCAACTCCTCCAATTTTTCCACAATTTTGCCCAATGCAAGCCCGGACGATTTCTATATACAGCATTTTGTTTCCGGAAACCAATCGTTTATCGCCGTTATCAGGAAGACAGATGCGGATAAGTGGATCGACGCAATGGTTAAACAGGGTTTCCAGATTTACATGCTTAGTTTAGGGCCTTTTCCTGCTCAGCATGTTTTGCCACAACTTAATATTTACAGTGAGGAGATCATTTTCAACGGCGTACGGATTGAAAGGGACGAGGATTTCCATTGGAAGACTTTTCGATATGAAGAATCGGCGCAAGCTCCATTTCCTTTAAAGATAGATAACGAGGCAATTGACCAGGAATTGGTTATGCCTTATGCAGCTGCTTTTCAGTTAGTTTTATCGGCCAGATTGGATGTTATACAAGCAGAGGTACCGGGGTTACAAGCAATCTTGGAGCAGCTTTTAAATGATAAAAAACTCAAGGTCAATGGTTTTTTGATCCTGCTTGCCTGTTTTTTGCTACTACTCATTAATACGGTGATTTTTTCATCCATGAATAATGACAATCAGCGATTGAGTCAGCAGGTAACTAGTTCAGTACAGAATACCAGTGATGTACAAACTATTAAAGATGATATTGCACAAAAGGAGGCTTTACTGAAAAATCTAGGCTGGGAAGGCGGAATTCGCAAAAGTATATTGATTGATCAAATTGCATCATTATTGCCACCTGGAATTAGTTGGAAAGAAATAGCAATAAACCCAATTGACCGCTTGGGAAGCCGTGCGCAAAGATCTTTACAGTTTGCCCGTCAGAAAATAGAGGTGAGGGGGATTTCGCCGCAGATCATCCCGATAAATGAATGGATCGCTAGAATCAAAACCCGACATTGGGTAAAGGGTGTCCAGCTAGAAAGCTACACATACAATAGTGAATTGAATACAGGGCAGTTTATCTTAACAATTACTTATTGATATGTTGAAGTGGTGGCCTTTTAAAAAAGATTATTTATTAATTGTTGTGGCAGTTGTTTTGTTGTTGATTTGCTATCAGCTGGCTTTTAAAAACACGATTGCTGCCTGGCAATTAAACAGACAATTAAATAAGCAACAGCTTCAAACTGCCGATGTGAGTTACCAGCCTAAATATCTGGATAGGAAAAGTAAAAATCTAGATCATATTTTGGATTTGTACCGCTCAGATACGGCTGTTTTCAGAAGTAATACGATCAATATCATTGCTGTGTTAGCCGAGAAAAACCGGGTAAAACTTGCAGAAGTACCAGCCCAGGATGTGGTTTATAACACAGAAGGCGCGATTATTCAGAAACTTAATTTTGAAGGGAATTTTTTTGCTTTGAACGGGTTTTTAAATCAATTGGAATCATCTGAAAACGTAGGCATTGTTAGGGCAGTTGAGTTTAAATTAGAAAAAAAAGATGCCGAACCTGTAGCAAAAAAGCTCGTGATGGGAATTTACATGGAAATTCGTAAATAAGAAACAGCTTATTTAATGCAATCTGTTATTGGAAACTCCGTAGACTGGTAAATTTCTTATATCTTAACTAAGCCGTTCTTCATTTTTAAGTTGAAACTCTGTTATTGGGAATGTTGGGTCTCTTCAAACTTTATTGAAAGCTATTACTCATCTGGAACATAGGAAGATACATGGCAATTAGAATAGTGCCCACAATAAGCCCTAAAAAGACAACGATGAGCGGTTCCATCATACTACTCAGGGTGGTAGTTTGGTATTCCACTTCATCAATATACTGTTCAGATATCCGGGCAAAAAAATAATCCAATTTATTACTTTCCTCGCCAATTTTTAGCAGCATGATCATTTTTGCAGGATAAATGCTAAATCGCTCAAGACTCTGATGGAGGGCATGGCCCTGTAAAATATCGTCTTCTACTTTTTGCAAAGAAGATTCTATCGGGTAATAGCCAATCATTTGGCGACTGAGGGAGATGGCCCGAAGCAAGGGTATATGAGCACTGATCAACAGACGCATAGAGTTACAGAAACGTGCCAGGTAAATCTTTTGCACGAGGTTCCCAGCAACGGGAATCTTTAATAATAGCCCGGAGAAGACTTTACGGAAACGTTCTGTTTTTCGTACATACCAGAAAAAACCAGCTATAGAAACCAAAAACAGAATAGCAGGTAAAAAATTACTTTCCATTGCTTTTGATATACTGATGATCTTTGCGGTGATCCAGGGTAGCTGCCCTCCAAAACGGGTGAATACATCGCTGAACATGGGTACAACAAATTCGAGCATGAAGAATACAGCACCCATCGAGGTACACATTACAATACAAGGGTAACTGAGTGATGATATGATTTTTCTACGCTGTTTAACCTTGTTTTGATAGAATTTAGCGAGGTCTTGTAACACCTCGGTCAGCTTACCTGTCTCTTCTCCAATTTCCAGGCTAAATATTTCGTAAACAGAGAATTTGCCGGTTTTTTCCAGTGCTTTTGAAAAACTGATACCCTGTAACACCTTTTCCTGAATGTCTTGGAATAGTTGTTTATCCTTCTCTTTTTCCTGGCTGGCTGTGATCAGTTCAAAACTACTTTTTAAGTTAATACCTGCCTGTAGCAAGGAACTCAACTCCAGGTACAGGAACTCTTTTTTCTTGTCACTTAGTTCTTTACTGCCAAAACTAATGTCCTTATTCAACAAGGCCAGTAAGCCACCATTATCATTCTTTTGAGGAGAGGGTGGTGTCGCTTTCTTCTTTTCGTACCGGCTAAGGTCAATTGTTGGCATCGGGATTTTCTTGAAAAAGATTCACTGAACTGTATTGCTTGTGGTAATGATACGGAATTTTTTCGTTTTGTAAGATGATCTTCCATTCCATGTCATCCAACAGGTTTGGCGTGTCTGTTGTAGGGAGGTCATTCAATGGTTGACTCTCAAAAGTCGTATTCATAGTTTCCGTTTGTATTTTAAAAGTATCAGTGATACCTTGAGTTCGTGTCACCATATCGGGCTCAAATTCATAAATAATATCGGCACTGTCTGTTTTAAACAGGATCTTTTGGTTATCCCTGGAAATAGCTAATGCTTTATAAAAGTCTTTTTTTAAAAGTTTATCTAACTGAACAACCGTGGATATATCCTTGTTTTTATTGGTAAAGCCGATATAGGATTTACTGATAATAGTATAAGCTGTATATGTTATACTAATTACAATGGCTGCCAACAGCATGGTAATGGTAATCTCCATAATCGTGAATGCTTTAAGTTTAGTTTGAGGCATGATCCTTAACGATTATTTGTTGTATTTGTGCCACTTGTTCCTGATTATCATCAAAGGCTGTTAGTGTTAGTTCGGTAAGTTTAGGCTCGTTTTCAACCGGTTTAAGCTGTTGTTCAATGCGAAACCCATCAATCTGACTCGACCCGCTTTTATCCTCGTTGGTTGGGCTGACCTGCAATAAGACTTCCTGAAGTATGGCCTGCGCCCGTAGTTTTTTGACAGAAAGGGAAAGTTTGGTTACGTTGGTAAAGATCATCATAGCAGTGCCAAATACCAGAATAATAATAACCATGGAAACCACTACCTCCAGGATGGTTGAAGCAGTAAGCTTACCATGTATTTTTATTTTACCTCCAGCCATTGTAATATTTTTTTCTGTTGACCTGAGACCGGCGTGAGGTCGCTTGTTAAATAATATCGCGAAAGTGCACGTGAGTTAATAGTGGTATTAATAAGATAATTTTCGTAAGATGTAATGTCACTTTGATAAAGGAAACGGGAAGTCATGACATTTCCCGCTATGTTGGTACCGGCTTTTATAGATAGCATTCCTTGTGAATAAATTTGTCCGGCAACAACCGTGTTTTTACCCAAGAGAATGATCGGGGGTAAAGAATTTTGGTTTTTTTCATAAGTAAAAATGAGACCGGTGAATTGGGTGTTTTCACCTAAGCTGATTTTTTCGGGGAAGCCAACAAGGGCTGTTGTATCCCGTAAAAGACCTAAACAAGAAGAGTAAGTGAACTTACAGTTACGTTCAACGCTTATAGAATCTTTGGCATAAAACTGGCCATTACCATGAAATCCTTCTTTAACAAGAATAGCTTTGGCAAATATGATTACATGATGTAAGTGAGCACTACTATCAATGGTAATTGTTGTATCGGAATTTATGACTATGTTTCCGGTCAGATTGATGTTTTGCAAGGAGGTTGCCTGTTTTCCTAAACTAATGGTTGTAGATGATTGTCGAAACGAGCAGTCAATGGATTTTTTCTTTAACAGCATATTGTTATGCACTGGCAACGGCTGGTAAAATCGTCGCAGGGTCTGCAATCGCGCGGAGACAAGTGATGGAAGTTTTTTTTCGCTGTTATGTTGCTTGCCCTTGACTAATTCTTTATCACCCGTGTATGACTGATTATCTACATAGGCGGTTTTAATACCAGCCTTTGGAATATACACGTCACCGCTTATAGCGGTTTTTCCACTGAGAGAAAGGGGCCGATCCTCATCAATCAGGTAGAGCGCTGCCCACTTGCTGGAGTCAATGGCGTTGGCTATACTAAAAACTTTATAAATGGTATCGCCTTGAGCAAAAGCTTTCACAATACCAATGTCAAATATACCCCATGCTGATCTTTGGAGGGAAACGGAATCCAAATTGTCTTCTGCAAAAAGATTAACGTTGTGTCCAGCACGATAGGAACTATCGGTACTGGTTAGTAATATATTAATACCAGAGCTTATATTGTTCTGCAAGCGGTCTGACCTGAATTTGGCCTGGTAGGACGACTGATAAAAATAAGCAATAGCAATTAATGCAGAACATAAAACGCCAATTACAATGGCGATAATATTTACAATATATAATGCGGAGGCTTTAAGCATAGGTATACTGTGGATCAGGAAGCGGGTTTTGCCTTTGAAGGCCCCTTCTTTTCGAAAATATTAATTCGCTTCAGGAAAGTACTTGACTTTGGTGGTACTATTTTACCTTTTTTATAGCGGATGGTTTTGGCAGAGTCGGTTCCTGCGTTGAATGAAATGAGACCATCCAACTGGTTATGAACATATTTACCAGATTGAATAACTTTGCCACGAGTATTATAAAGGTTAAACTGACCTGACCAGCTACCATTTTCCCAAGTAAATAGCCGAGTCAGTTTACCGGCTTCGTCCCAATCCTTCCACACTCCGTTTTTTAAACCATTTTCAAAGGATCCTTGTGTTTTTAGGTTTTTATTGATATAATATTCTTCGTAGATGCCGTTTAAAAGCTGGCCGCTGAAACCGCCCTGTAGCGTATGAATACCGCCAGCCCCATACCAGTAATAGGTCAGTTCGGGATTAACATTGGACATAGAGGTTACAGGTAAAATCTCGGCTCGTATCGTTTTGTCTGTATCATTGATCCTGACCTGATGTATACCATAATCTGGCATTTTTTGAGCTAATAATATAGCTGGGCTGCATATCAATAATAAAGTAAATAACTGTTTCATAAAGTTACCGGTTTGGCTTTATAAATTTGGTTTGACCATGATAGCTGATTTTGATCGAATCGCGCAGATTTTTAAGTAATTTTACCTGCTCAGTATTTTCTCCCTCGGTCATCATCACTTCTTTTCCGTTGATATGTATAATAGCTATTAGTTTTTTTGATCCTGGATTCTGGATATAACCCATATAGTTGATAACAGCCCAATTTATTCCAGGTGTTACGACAACTGGAATACTTCGCTGAATAGTTTTCTTTGTACTGACCATTGTTGTGTCTTTGATTGGAACTATGCCAAAAGGGTCACGGTAATTAGATTGTAAATGATTGGTATCTTTAGGTATAGCATAGTCGTCATAAGGCTCTTTAATCTTCGTTACTGAGGTAGTTAAAGGTTCAGGACTATCGCCCACGGCTATAAAAATACGATAAATGACCATCCCCCAAACAATCAACACCAGCAAACCCAATAAATAGATGAATTTTTTGTTTTTCATTTTACTGTAAAACAAAACTCCTTAAATCACTGGACTGACCCTCGTTGCCTGCCGCATTGATCGCGCTCACTTTCCAGAAGATACGTTCACCTGAACTGCCGGCATTAAAACTAAAGCTGGTTGTGTTTACTATTGCTGGAAAGGTATTGTTATATGGTGTAGTAGAATCACTCTTGTAAACACTTAGTTTATATTTAACAGCGGAAGTGACAGTATTCCAGGTTAAACTAACCGGTTGACTTATTGTTGCATTGTTTTGAGGTTGATTTAGCGTAACCGCAGCCGGACGCGTATTGTCATAAGTGATCAGGTAGATGGTTGACCATTTAGATTGTTCTGTATCGTTTTCTGCACGTACCCGCCACTGATAAACCTGATTCTTGGGAAAAGTGAACGCAAATTGTTGTCCTGGTATTATCTGATCTTTGACCACGGTACTTTCATTCGCGAAATTATTAGAATCTATCTGTATGTGATATTTAGTAGCGTTATACAAAGAACCCCACTTGAACGTAACAGCGGCCTGGTTGGTTAGAGTATTGTTAGCCGGAGCGGACAGCATGATTGTTTGACCTGTTAAGGAAGACGCTAATACAGTGAAGTCTAAAGGTGCAGAATAATTTGTTTGTGAACTTCCGTTCTCAGCTCTTACACGCCATTCATAGTTTCCGGGATTCATAGTCAGTGAAAACTTGGTACCTTTAACAAGAGTATCGATGACTAGGCCTCCGATGGAATCGAATGTCGGAGTAACTACTTGTAAATGATATGATAAAGCGTCTTCCACTTCATTCCACCAAAAGTTGATAGTATAGCTAGTACTTTGATATTTATTGGCAGGCGCATTTAGTTGAACCTGTCTTTTGTTGATGGATGGTTCAATAAATTCCTTACAGGAGGAAAATAGGTTGATCGCGAATACGGTGATCAGTAAAGGAAAAAATAAGGATTTAAGTTTCATCTGCGCTCTTAGTACATTAGCCTTTAAAATTATATATTATAAACTGAATTTGGGTATTGTTTTTGCAATTATCAATGGGCGATCAGACGGGGAGTTATTATATGGAAAGTTTATGCAAGGTTATTTGCTCGCAATAGCTCTATTCTTGTATGGATCCTTGTAAAGGCATTATTGGCCTTAATTATTAGCTTTTTTCTTTAAACCGGTATTATGAATGTATTGATAAACAAAGATGATTGTAAAAAAAAGAACCCTCTAAATCAGTGATTTAAAGGGTTCTTTTATAGAAAAATTCTACTTTGTGCGCCCACCTGGGCTCGAACCAGGGACCAAAAGATTATGAGTCTTCTACTCTAACCGACTGAGCTATAGGCGCGGTTATTTGTTTTTGTTTGCGGGTGCAATTTTACATATTTGCTGTCAAATTACAAAACTCTTTTATGGAAAACATTAAAAATATCATCTTCGACTACGGTAACGTTATATTCAGTCTTGACTTTTTAAGGGGGCAGGCAGCTTGGAAAGAGTTGGGTATCAATAATGCCGCGGATTTTTTTGGACATAAACAACAGGATGAAATTTTTGATAAATTTGATAGGGGAGAAGTTACTGCCGATCAATTTAGAGCCTATATCAGGCAAAAAACGGGTAACCCAGAACTCGCCGATGATCAAATTGATGCAGCCTGGAACAGTATGTTACTTGGAATTGAATCAGGTAATCATGAACTACTGCTGAGTTTAAAGGGTAAGTACCGTACATTTTTGTTAAGTAATATCAACGAGATCCATTACGGATATATCATGAACTATCTGAAAACTGACTTCGGATTTGATAGTAATGATCATATTTTCGAAAAAACATACTATTCTCATTTAACAGGGAAACGTAAACCTGAACCAGCAATTTTTGAGATGGTATTAAACGAAAATAATCTTAATCCTTCCGAAACATTATTTATTGATGATAGTCCTCAGCATTTAGCGACTGCACAAAAACTGGGTATACAAACTTTCTTAATGACTGCTCCGGATACTTTACAACAATTTTTTAAAAGAGAAAAACTATAATCTGCCAACTTTTAATAAATAATCGGGAACTAAGTTTTGACGATAGCCTTTAGTATTAACTCTATAAAGTGATCCATTACATTAAGAGGATCATTACTGAACTCATTTGTTGAACGGTTAGCAAGAATAACATTAAATGAAAGTGCTTGATGCCCCAGGCAAGCGGCAAGCCCATATATTCCGGCGGTTTCCATTTCCAGGTTAGTAATTAAAGAACCGCTTGAGCTTTTAAAGGACGAAAGCATGGACAGAAGATTTGGCGTTGATGATTTTGCCCGTACCAGCCTGCCCTGAGGTGAATAAAAACCCGGAGCAGTGAGTGTTATACCGTCTGAAGCTATATGTTCAAATTGTTTGAGTAATTTTTTCCCTGCGGATGCATAGTAGGATTTAAGATCAAAGCGGGAAATAAAGGCTTCTTGGAATTCTTTTAAAAGTTTCTCGTCACTATCACTTAACTCATGTTCGTAAAAATGCATAAGCGCGTCTAAACCAAAAGCACCGGATGATATCAGCAAACTATCAATAGGAATGTTAGGTTGCAATGCACCCGAAGTACCGATACGGATAATATTAAGACTACGAAGTTGGGGATGGATAATGCGCGTATTAAGATCAATATTTACAAGGGCATCTAGTTCATTTAAAACAATATCTATATTATCAGTGCCTATGCCCGTTGAAATAACCGAGAGTCGCTTGCTACCTATACTACCGGTATGGGTAATAAATTCGCGTTTACCTTTTTTTAATTCTATTTGATCAAAAAAGCGACTAACCCTGGGTACTCTATCTTGGTCACCAACTAAAATAATGGTATCGCTTATATCTTCCGGGAGCAGGTTTAAATGATATATGCTACCATCCTCGTTTAAAATAAGATCGGTTTCTGAAATTCTTTCCACATGGTTTGTTATTGGTTGATTAAAATTAATCAAATAAAATCAATAGAAGTTTCTGCGGCATTAACATGAATCTATATTAGTTGATTAGACAATCCTTAGTTATTATTATTGTTAATGAACAGTTAATCTAAATGAAATATCATTGGAGCAATTTTGGAATAATTTTTAACTCGAGTTATACTATCTTAATAAAGTATATCATCGTAAATTGCTGAACGAATAACAACTCCATAATAAATATGAAAACCCTTTTAAGTGTACTTTTGATACTGATTTTGCCTCTGCACCGGTGGAGTGATGGTGATGACAATGTGCCTATGAATAAAATACAGGTAATAGGATCTCATAATAGCTATAAGGAGGCTATTTATCCAACCTTATTTAAAGCTTTTCAAAAACAAAATCCTGAAGCCGCAGAAAAGATCGATTATGAGCATATTGGTTTATCAGATCAGTTGGACATGGGGCTTCTAAATTTAGAAATTGACGTTTACGCTGATTCAAAAGGGGGAAAGTATGCTCACCCGAAGGGTTTGGATTGGGTGAAAGATCAACCTCCATTTGATCCTGAAGGTGAAATGAAACAACCCGGTTTTAAAGTATTTCATATTATTGATCTCGATTTTCGCAGTCATTGTTTAACTTTTAAAGATGGTTTAAAACAGTTAAAAACATGGTCTGATGCGCATCCCGACCATAACCCCATTTTTATTACCCTGGAGCCTAAGGATGAAACTCCCAAAGATCCGAACCGGACTGCTCCGGAAAAGCTCACTGAACAAACTCTTGACGAATTAGACAACAATATCAGGGAAGGCTTAGGTAATAGCCTGATAACTCCTGACATGATCAGAGGTAAATATGCCACATTAGAAAGTGCCGTATTGCATGGTAACTGGCCAAAATTAAAAGCAGCGCGTGGGAAATTTGTATTCATAATGGATAACACGAAGGAAGATAGAGATTTGTACATCAAAGGCCATCCCTCCTTAAAAGGCAGGGTTTTATTTACCAATACTGATCCTGGCAATCCAGAGGCGGCCATGATGATCAGGAATAATCCAAAGGATCCTGCAATAAAAGAATTGGTTAAAAAAGGTTATATCATCCGTACCCGTGCCGATTCAGACACCGAGCAGGCCCGCGCAAATGATAAAAGTGATTTTATTGCAGCCTGTAATTCCGGAGCTCAGATTATAACTACTGATTATTATTTAAAGAGTACTCATTTTAAATCTGATTACGTGGTGAATTTTGAAGAAGGAAGTAAATATTTTCGATTAAACCCCGCATTTAATAATACTATACAGAACAATGGCACAGGAAAGTAAAGCAGGATTACAATAACCACTTTATCCTGGGTCAAATAATAAATGAGGTGCAATATTTCGGCATATCTTGGCATTTAGCTGTAATTTTATACTTTTATCCCTATATTATAGCTAAGTGTATGTATTGGTACGAAGAAGAGGTTAAAGGACTTGAGAAAGAAAGGTTGAAATTGATATATGAACCCTCAACCTTGTTTTATGGAAGTTCATCGATAAGGTTATGGGATACATTATTTGATGATTTTAAACCATTTAAGCCAGCCAATTTAGGTTTTGGAGGTTCAACGCTTGCTGCCTGCTCCTGGTTTTTTGACCGCATTGTTGCCCCTTATGATGCTAAATCTATTGTTGTATATGCAGGTGACAATGATTTAGGTGATGGAAGACACCCTGAAGAAATATTTATTTTTTTTGAACAACTCGCTAATCAGATAGCACAAAGATTTGATGCTATCCCCTGTTATTATGTATCCATTAAACCCAGTATAGCACGATGGGATCTCATTAATTCGCTTAGGTATACGAATAATATTATCGAGAATGAGATTATCAAACGGGATGACAACTGGAAATTTATCAACATTTATAACAAAATGCTGAATAAGGATGGATATCCTGATAAAGAATATTTTCAGACAGATGGCCTGCATTTAAGCAAAAAGGGATATGCGCTTTGGAAACAAGCTATTTACGCGCGGCTTTCGGAGAATTTTCACGCAGAATTAATATAAATATCACAACATAGAGGCATCTTGCATATAGTATGAACAGAGAATACACGCGATGGTATAGCCCGGTTCTTCAGAAAAATATGGAGATGCTGATATTTGGTTATAGCGGCGCCTCTGTTCTGTTTTTTCCCGCAAGAATGGGACGGTTTTATGATTACGAAAACTGGCGTGTAATCGAATCACTACGTCATAAAATCGAAAATGGCTATATCCAGGTTTACTGCGTTGATAGTTGCGATACTGAAAGTTTTTATAGCTCAGGGTTTCATCCCTCGGTAAAAATATTAAGGCATATACAATATGAGCAGTACATCCTCGAAGAAGTTGTACCGTATATAGATGTTAAAAACCCCAATTCATTTAAAATTGTGGCGGGTTGTAGTTTGGGAGCTTATCATGCGGTAAATATATCATTAAGACATCCGGGTATATTTAATAAAGTAGTAGCCATGAGTGGCAGGTATGATCTTGCAACCAAAATAGGGCATTATGAAGATTTGTTAGAAGGTTATTGGGATGAGAATGTTTATTTTAATATGCCATTGCAGTATATTCCCAATTTAACAGATGAAAATGAGCTGGAAATGCTAAGGCAACTGTGCATAGTTTTAGCAGTAGGGAAGGAGGATGTTTTGTTGGATAACAATTACACATTAAGTAATTTATTAACAGAGAAAGGTATTAATAATTCCTTATATCTCTGGGATAACGAAGCCCATCAAGCTCGTGCATGGCGCCAAATGGTAATTAATTACTTATAAGGAGGGCAAAACTCAATCAAACAACTTTACCCTAAGCCATCGTAGCCTAAATAAAGTGCGTATTGCATTAATGTATAAATATGCCAATATAATACCCTATTATGTTGTAATAAATTTACACTTTTGCCTATCAAGGTATTTCTTAATTAATTTAGGCTGTTAGTAAACGTCGTCCGTTGTGAGTACACAGGAACATATTCGTCGTATTCAGGTTAATGGAGATGAGGGAGCATTTAGTGAGCTTTATGCACTGCATGAACCCAGGCTCAATAAATTTGCCTATTCTTTCTTAGGCGATAGAGAAGTGGCGCAGGAGATTGTAAATGATGCCTTTTTGAAGATATGGACTGGTCGAGGAAACTTAGATAGGATAAAGAATTTACAGGTTTATTTATATGTATTGATAAAAAATGCCTGCCTGAACCATTTACGAAACACATCTACCCAGAAAATCAAGGAGCTGCAGCTTACTGAAACCTATTATTTCCGGCTATCTGTTGATCCTTCTCACTTACTCATTAGCAAAGAATTGGAGGCAAGAGTTTTGAATGCGGTTAACCAATTGCCCCCTCGTTGCAAATTAATATTCAAAATGGTTAAAGAGGATGATCTCTCTTGTAATGAAGTAGCAACTATTCTCGGTCTCTCTAATAAAACCGTTTTTGCTCAGTTGGCTATTGCCCTTAAAAAACTAGATGACACGCTTGCCGGAAAATAAAATGTTGGCATCTGATAAATCTATTTTAATTTTTTTTAATTTCTTTTAGGAAAAAGTAGTAGTTGTGTGTCCTTAGGGAGTATACAATTATTTATGGGCAAATCCAGGTTTATAGAGCTAATGGCTAAAAGTATGGGCAAAACTGCCACTGCCGAAGAATTAGCCGAACTTAATACATTTCTTGAGCAGTTTCCGGAATCAAAAAAAATGTACCAGGTTACCATGGCCTTAAAAGGCAATGAAAAGCAACCTGATGCAATAAAACAAAAAGATATCAGTACAAAGCTTGAGGAGCTTTGGTATAAGATAAAAAGCGCTGACGAAAATTCAGATACTTTTAATGGCACTAACAAAGTAAAGTCTTTATTTAAGTGGCAATGGGCTGCTGCTATTTTGGTATTAGGTATAGCAGGTGGCTTATTGTATACATGGAAACTTCGACAAGCAGATCAAGCTGCTAAGCTGGTTATGCACGAAGTTAGGGTTCCTTATGGAACAACCAGAAAGTTGATCATGCCCGATGGAACCAAGATTATACTGAATGCCGGAAGTACACTTACCTATCCTGAAACATTTGCAAAAAACACAAGAGATGTTAGTCTTACCGGCGAAGGTTTTTTTGAAGTAACGCACAATGCCAAAAGGCCTTTCCTGGTGCATACCCATAAATTGACCGTAAAAGTACTCGGAACGGTATTTAATGTTAAAGCTTATAATAACGACAGGAATATCGAAACTACTTTACTCAAAGGTAAAGTACAGGTTGAACTGGAGAATAATCCGGAGAAAGATATAGTCCTGTTGCCTAACGAAAAGCTATTAGTGGCTAACAGCCAACTTCAAACCCATGCACAGGCTGTCGGTATTAAAGAAGCAAAAATAGAATACCAGGTCATTACCCTTCCACCTGTTAAAGCCGATGAGATTAAAGAAACAGCCTGGCTTGATAACCGGATATTGTTCACCAATGAGCTTTTTGAAGATGTTGCTAAACAAATAGAGCGAAAATATAACGTGCAGATTGTATTTGAAAACAAGGCTCTTGAAGCTGAGCAAATAAGTGGTCTGCTGGATAAAGAGTCATTACAGGATGCTCTTCGGATCATAGAAGTAACAACCCCGTTCAACTACCGCATGGATGGAAATACAATCTATCTGTCGAAAAAAGAGAAACAAAATTAATTTAACTAACCCCTAAAACTAACGCGTATGACATTGAAACATTACTTATCAGATTCCTGACATCCAAAATAAACAAGGGAAGAGCTGGCACTCCTCCCTGTAAAAACAAATCGGATTTTTATTAACAAGAGTAAGGTGTTGTAACACAGGACTTACTCTATCCATTAATTTTCAAAACAAATGTAATGAAAAAAACAAGAAGGGTATTTCCGCTTCAGGGTGCCCCCGTATGTCTAAAAGTTATTTTGCTGATGAAAGCAGTTTTCCTTCTTATGCTGGTTACATGTATGCAAGTTTCGGCCACAGTGTATTCTCAACAAAAATTTACACTAAGCATTAAGCAAACCGAAGTAAGCAGCATATTAACCAAAATTCAAAAACAAAGTGATTATCGATTCTTTTACAACTACACCTCCATCAAAAAACTGGGTAAGGTTGATCTGGATGTAAAGGATGCTACTATCGATCAGATATTAAGCAGTCTTATTGATAATAAACTTTCCTACAAAATGGCCGATGATCATGTTGTGATCATATCCAACCAGCAAGATGCCAGCCGTCAGGCTATCATTAAAGGTAAGGTGATTGATAAAACAGGTGAGCCTTTGATAGGTGTAAGCGTTAAATTACAAGGCACCAATGTAGGTATCACAACGGATGTTAATGGTACTTTCAGTATCAATGCTCCAGACGACGGTACTTTGGAATTAACCTATATAGGTTATGCCAAAAAAATTGTACCTATAGCAGGTAATCACAATTTAACTATTACGATGGATGCATTGCCGTCAGCTTTGAATGAGGTTGTAGTGGTGGGTTATGGTACCAGTAAAAAAATTGATATTACCGGCTCTGTAGCCAGTGTTAAAGGCGCCGATCTTCAAAATTTACCAGTAAGCAGTGCTGCTCAGGCGTTGGATGGCAGGGCCAGCGGTGTAAGTATTGTGCGTAATGATGGTTCGCCGGGTGCTGCTCCAAGTATCCGTATCCGTGGTACAGGAACTCTTAACAATGCCGATCCATTAATTGTAATTGACGGTGTAGCAACTAGCGATCCCAATGCATTGAGCGATCTTAATCCTAATGATATTGCTTCGATGGACATTTTAAAAGATGCTTCATCAAGTGCTATTTACGGTACCCGGGCTGCTAATGGTGTTGTTTTGATTACTACTAAAAAAGGGTCGTACAGTCAAAAACTGTCAACTTCCTTTAACTTTTACAGCGGTTTTTCTAATTCAACCAAATACATTGACCTGTTAACTGCTCCGCAATTGTATCAACTGAAAAGGGAACGTTATACCAACGATGGCGTAGCAATTGACACTCCATGGAATAACCCGTATTATGCTACCCAGCGAACAGATTGGCAGCGGGCCATTATGAAAACCGGCCATGTAACCAATGGGGACATCAATATACAGGGTGGAAATGAGCAGTCGAACTATTACTTTTCCACCTCCCTTTATAACGAAGATGGTATTATAGATAAAACCAACTTTAAGCGTTTTAGTACCCGTATCAATTCGGAACATAAAATAAAGCCATGGCTTAAATTGGGCGAAAATATCCAGTTAACATATGCCAATAATAATGGGTTCGATAATAACAACTCGCAAACCGGCTTGATTTTTTCGGCTCTGCGTTTTAACCCAGCTATACCTTTGGTTAATCCTGATGGTACTTACGGCACGTCAAAAGCATTTGCAAACCAACTAGGTGATGTGAATAGTCCATATGCCACTATTCAGGAGGCAGATCGTTTTAACAAGAAATACAGAGCATTGGCTAATGCTTTTGCAGAGGTTTCATTCACTAAGGACTTGAAATTACGTGTTAATTATGCTTTTGATGGTACTATAACCCGTGGCTACAATTTCAACATAGCCGATGTTAACCAGGCCAGGCAAAATATCACATCACAATTAACGGAAACCGAAGGGGAATTATCATCTCAGTTGCTGGAGTCTTTTCTTACATACGATAAAGTATTCGGTAAAAGCCATGTTACATTTACCGGTGGTTATTCTTATCAAAACTTTAAAAACTATGGTTTTACAGCCTATAGGTTAGGTTATGATGATACATCACCCGATCAAAGGGTACTAAATCAAGGAAATAGTCAATTCAATTCAAATGTGTTGGCAGCTCCATCGTCGTTGCAATCTGGTTTTGCAAGATTATTTTATGATTATGATGGCCGTTTCCTGGCTACAGTAACTTTTCGTGCGGATGGATCTTCAAAGTTTGCACCAGGTAAACAATGGGGGTATTTTCCCGCATTTTCATTGGGTTGGAGATTATCAAACGAAGAGTTTATAAAAAATATCAGCTGGATAAGTAATTTAAAATTAACTGGTGGTTATGGCGAATTGGGTAATCAAAATGTTAATCCTTTTCAGTATTTAGCTTTAATAAAAGTTGGTAGTACTTATGAAAATGGAGGCTATGCTTTTGGTGGCACTGGTGTAAGTGGTTCCGCGGTTACCAATCTGGCCAATCCGGATATTACCTGGGAGCGGGCAGCGATGACCAACATTAGTTTAGAAGCTGGATTTTTAAATAACAGGTTAAATACTACGGTAACATATTTCAATAAAAATACCAAGGATATGTTAGTTCCGTCCTCTGAAGTATCTACCGTTGGAAGTGTAACTATTCCCGATAAAAATATTGCTACTATGAACAATCACGGTATCGAGGTAGATGTTAACTATCAGGGTGGTAATAAGGTAAAATACTCCATCGGTGCCAATGCTTCCTTCATTAAAAATAAAGTTACCAAGCTTTACGGAGCAGGAGCATTTATTGGTTCGGTTGTTTATGGACGCTCAAGTCAGGAAATTTCCAGAACTTATGAAGGGCAGCCTATAGCTTCTTTTTATGGTTGGAAAACTAATGGGCTATACCAAACACAGGCGCAGATTGACAATGATCCTTATCTGAAAAATGACCCGCGCAAGAGCAGTATTAAGCCTGGTGATGTAAGGTTTGTAGATATAAACGGAGATGGTGTAATTGATGGAAACGACAGAACTTATCTGGGTAATCCCAATCCTAATGTGACCGCCGGTTTGCAGGGAAGCATATCTTATAAGGGATTTGATCTGTCTGCAAATTTTACTGGAGTATTTGGTGTGAGTTTATATAATGCTGATAGGATGCAGGGAATCGATCCAACTTATCCGTTTAACCTTTATGCGGAGGATATGGGCAGATGGACAGGACCTGGAACCAGTAACACTATCCCAAGGATGACATTAGACCGTAGCAATGATAACTATCGTACATCTGACCTGTTTGTAGAAAGCGGGAATTACTTCAGTCTTAAAAATGTAACATTAGGATACACTTTACCCGCAGTATGGGCTAAAAAGGCAGCATTAAGTAGTTTGCGGATCTATGCGTCGGGCCAAAATGTATTCATCATCACTAAATACAAAGGTTATACACCAGAGTTGGGTTATACAGATGGTAATGTGCAAAGAGGAGTAGATGTGGCTCAATACCCATCACTCAGAACTATCACATTTGGTTTAACGGCTAAATTATAACATCATGAAATCGAAAATAACAATATATATACTTCTTGCCTTGGTACTATGTAACAGTGCTTGCAAAAAGGCGCTTGATTTAAAACAGCAGGGTGTTTATACCTCGGATAATTATTTCAGAAATGAGGTTGATGCCGTTAACGCTGTATCTGGGATTTACAGCTTACTGGAAGAAGAAGACTACACAGGTCATGCTGAAACTACTTTTGATGTTCCGTCTGACGATTATTGGCGTTCGGGTGACCATGGTGAAGATGAAGCGATAGAAAATTTAACTTACGATGCATCAAACGCAGCTATAAGATATCCTTATAAATGGAGGTACGAAGAGATAAACCGTTCTACCAACTGTATTATCAATATACCTAAGATCACCGCTATCTCAGCTGACGTTAAATCACGTAGTATGGGCGAAGCCTATTTTCTAAGAGCTTTCGGTTATTGGCGTTTGATGGTAATTCATGGTGATGTGCCCATCATTACCGAAGATGATTATACTAAGCAACTGTTTAATGTTCCCAAATCACCTATAGAGGACGTACGCAAGCAAATCGAATCCGACTTAAAACAAGCTGTTTCTTTGCTTCCTGAAAGCTATGGCCCTGCAGATCGTGGCCGTGTGAGTAAAGGAACTGCCCTTGGATTATTAACTAAACTATACATGTACTGGGAAAAATTTCCTGAAGCTATAGCAACGGGGCAGCAGGTGATTTCAAATAGCCATTATGCACTGGCTGCTAATTATCAGGATAATTTTACCCGGGCGAATGAAACTAGTACGGAGTTGCTTTTCTCTATCCAGGCAGTACAAAACGTAGTGCAGAATGATTTTACGGTGTATTATATTCCTCGTCCATGGGGAGGCTACGGCTTTAGTCAGCCGTTGCAAGGACTTGCCAATGAGTTTGAAGCTAATGACTCGCGCAAGCAGGCAACATTATTAGGTGTTGGTGATCAGATTGATATTGGCGATGGTAAGGGACTTACTACCTTTACATCTGATCTATCTGCAACGGGTTATGTTTTCCGTAAATACGCGGTATTTAACAGCGCGGCAGCCGGCGGCGGTGTTGATCATTCTTTCGCAGTACCTTTAATGCGCTCTGCCGATATCTATTTGTTGGTTGCGGAGGCTTTGATTCGTACACAAGGAGCCGGGGCTGGTGACGCATTGATTAACCAGATCAGGCATCGGGCTTCTCCTTTATTAAAACCGGTTTCTGGAGCGGGTATGAAAGAATTAATTCACGAGCGCCGTGTCGAGTTGGCTGGTGAGGGCGAACGTCATCAGGATCTGATGCGTTGGGACAAAGACAAGATCGTAGATATTGCTGCCATATACAATCTTCCGATCTCAAAAGCGCCGATAGATCAATCTAAAAATGTCATATTTGTTCGACCTAAAAATTATTATTTCCCGCTTCCGCAGGTTGAAATTGATAAGAGTAAGGGAGTTCTGGTGCAAAATCCTAACTTTTAAAGGATGATAAAATAAATTGCCGGTAATCGGGGTAATAAATTCTCTTGCAGAATAATTTGTTCTGATTACCGGTGTTTTTATAATGAAGTGGTTACACTTACTTTAATATCTTCATAACTATTCCATAAAACTATTAAATGAGAAAGCATTTACTTGTACTTGTTGTTATGGCATTTGGCTTAAAAGTTAATGCCCAGGTTGATCCCAAAACTTTATATGCCTTTATTGAACGGGTTATCCCTGGTAAAAGCAGTTCGTTTGCTATAGAAGCTATTCCACAGCAAAATGGTAAAGATGTATTTGAACTTAGCAGCAAGAACGGTAAAATAGTATTGAGAGGCAATAATGGCCTGTCCGTAGCCTCTGCTTTAAATTACTACCTTAAAAATTATTGTTTTTGCGATATCAGCTGGAACGGCAGTAATCTTAATCTTCCTGCAACTCTGCCTATGGTAAAAGGCTTAGTACGTAAGGTTACGCCATATCAGTATCGCTATTATTTAAATTATTGTACCTACAATTACTCCATGGCCTGGTGGGACTGGGCCCGCTGGCAAAAAGAAATTGACTGGATGGCTCTAAATGGCATCAATCTGCCATTGGCCATTACCGGCGAAGAAGCCGTTTGGCAAAACGTTTACAAAAGCATGGGCTTTACCGATAAACAGCTCGATGAGTTTTTTAGTGGTCCTGCGTATTTTGCCTGGTTTTGGATGGGTAACATTGATGCCTGGGGTGGTCCACTGCCGCAGCATTGGATGGATTCCCATAAAGAACTGCAGAAGAAAATATTGGAGCGTGAGCGTTCCTTCGGCATGAAACCTGTATTATCTTCATTTACAGGACATGTGCCGCCATCATTTAAAGATAAATTCCCCGGCGCAAAGGTTAAAAAAACCAACTGGGATGCCGGATTTCCGGATGTATATATACTTGACCCAGACGATCCGATGTTTGAGACCATCGGTAAAAAATATATAGAGGCACAAACCAAAGAGTTTGGTACAGATCACCTGTACTCAGCCGACACTTTTAATGAAAACGTGCCGCCAACCAACGATTCTACCTATCTGGATGGCATGAGCAAAAAGGTTTTTAATTCCATGGCTGCCGCCGACCCCAAAGCTATTTGGGTAATGCAAGGCTGGATGTTCCATTACAATAACAAATTCTGGCAGCCGCAGCAGATCAAAGCGCTGCTAAACGCGGTACCTAACGAACAAATGATTGTACTGGATCTGTATAGCGATGCGCACCCGGTTTGGAACCGTACTGAGGCCTACTACGGTAAGCCCTGGATCTGGAGCATGCTGCAAAATTTTGGAGGTAATATTAGTTTATTCGGTCGTATGCGCCATGTAGCGGTTGATCCGGCTATAGCATTACATGATCCCGAATCAAAAAATATGCGTGGTATAGGCATTACTCCTGAAGGCATTGAGCAAAACCCGGCATTGTTTGCTCTCATGTTGGAAAATGTATGGAGCGATACTCCAATTGATGCAGATAAATGGTTGATTAATTACGCGCAAAGACGTTATGGGCAAAGTAATGTTCGGATAAACGAGGCGTGGCATATTTTATTGAACACCGTATATTCCGGCGGTTTAACGGAAGGTGGTCCCGAATCTATTATTGTTGCCCGTCCAACTTTTAAAAAGACTATCGACAGGGTATTAACCAAACTGGATTATGATCCCGCAGAGCTGGTTAAAGCCTGGGGCCTGTTTATAAATGCTGCTGACAGTCTGAAACAAAGTGATGGCTTTCAATACGATTTGGTTGATATTACTAGGCAAGTGCTGGCCAACTATGCAAGTCCGCTACAGCAGCAAATGGTTACTGCCTATCAAAGTAAGGATAAAGCGAGCTTTAAATTATACAGCACTCAGTTTTTGCAACTTATGGATGATATGGATGCGCTGTTAAGCACCCGTAAAGATTTCCTGTTGGGTAAATGGATCATCGAAGCGAGGGCTAATGGTGTCACCGAAAAAGAAAAGAACCTGTATGAGTTTAACGCCCGCGATCTGGTTACCCTTTGGGGGGATAAGGAGAGTGGCTTACGTGAGTATTCCAACCGTCAATGGGCTGGTTTGATCAAAGGATATTATAAACCGCGCTGGGAGCTGTTTTTTGATCAGTTAAATAAATCACTGGCCTCCGGTGTTCCTTTTGATGAACATGCTTTTGATAAACAAGTAAAGGATTGGGAATGGCAATGGGTAAATAAACACGATAACGCTTATCCCAATACCATCAGCGGAAACACTGTTGAAAAAGCCAAACAGTTATTTGAAAAATATAACCCCATCATTCAGCAGGCCTATCAAGCTAAATAATGAACAAACGTATTTATACTTCCCTACTATTTGTTTTGATGCTGGCCGGAAGTAGGCTAGGGTACAGCCAGGCCATAAATGATCATATATTTCCGGCTCATGAAACAGCTAAACCATTCATTAATTTTGATAGCAAAGGCTTTTCAATAAATGGCAAGCGTACTTTTCTGACATCAGCCGGATTGGAGTATGCACGGATACCAAGGCAGCTATGGTATGATAGGTTATTACGGTTAAAACGGGCAGGCTTCAATTGCGTAGAAGTTTACACCATCTGGAACTTTCATGAATCGCTGGAAGGTAAATTCAACTTCAGTGGCGACCATGATCTGAACGCGTTTTTAAATATGGTTAAAAAACTGGGTATGTATGCCATCGTTAGGGTAGGACCATATTATTGTGCAGAATGGGATTTGGGCGGCTACCCACTATGGTTAAAATTTAAACCAGGCTTACGTGTACGGGAGGATAACGAAGGGTTTGAAAAATACGTCGACCGTTTTTTCGATCATCTTTTACCAATTGTATTTAACCAGCAAATTAACAAGGGTGGACCTGTAATACTGGTGCAACTGGAGAACGAACATAATAATGGCTGGGGAACGATAGTGCCCGATAATTATTTTAAGCATTTGCAAAGTAAAGCTCTGAGTTTGGGTTTACAGGTTCCGTACTTTTTTAGTGGTCTGCATCACGCCAGTGATCCCGCAGGTGATGATACACTAGATGATCGCAAACGGCCCAATCCCTGGTTTTCTACAGAGTTTTGGAGTGTATGGTACTCTCAGTATGGAGCAAAGCCAACAGATTCTGCGGTGTATGCCCGGCGTACATGGAAAATAATAGCGCATGGCGGCGGCGGGTATAACTACTATATGGCCCACGGCGGATCGAATTTTGGGTATACCAATAATGACGAGGACGCTGCATCATATGATTATGGTTCGGCCGTTGGGCAGGCAGGTGATCTGAGGCCTATCTATTGCGGTTTTAAACGCGCTGCCCTGTTTGCCCGTAGTTTCCAGGATGTATTGGAGAATTGTACCGATGCAACCGCCGCTTATAAAGATATTGCAGTAGATAGCAGTTTAAAAGTAACCGCAAGATCGGCTGATATTGGTGATCTGATTTTCTTAGATAACCCTACAAAGAAAACACTCAAAGCCAGGGTTAAGGCCGATAATGATATACCGGTAGCTGATATATCCATTGCTCCAGACGAGATTTATCCACTGGTACATAACTATACGCTCAATAATGTGATAACGCTTAATTGGGCTCTTACACGTGTTTACGAAATGGTTAAACAAGGCAACACCACAACCATTTTTGTCGAAGCCAGCAAAGGAAACGCTGCATTACTTTATTTTAAGGTGAATGGTAAACCAACTGCTACACAAGGGGCTAAGGCATTTAAAATAGCCAATGGTAGTATTAGTCTTGCCGCAACCTTACAAGCCGGAGGTTTGACTGAATATACATTCGAAGTGTCGGGCCAGCGCGTCCGCATTTTAGTTGGTGATGCATTGGCTATGGATAAAACCTGGATAACTGAGGTTGGAGGCTCATCAGTTATAGTAAGTGGTCCAGCATATCTTGCAGACCTTAACCTGAAAAAAAATCAGCTGTCGGCAAAAGCTGAATATCCGTTAATAGGAAGAAAAGATGGGTCTGTACATTTATATCTGGAAAGTAGATCAATCGCATTAACTTCTGTTTATCAATTGAATAAGTCATTTGTTTCAATCGTAACTTTAGCATCATGGCAAACCAAAAATGCTTCTGTTTATGCCGCACCCACTTATGATGATAGCAACTGGTTTAGTTCTTCTGATCCGCAACAGATGGGGGCCGACAATAATCTGACGACTGATGCATGGTATCGTGCCTCACTGGATATCCCTGCGTCAGGAAAGTATACCATGCAGGTTGATGGAGGCGACCGGGCTACTGCATTTATTGATGGTAAGAAAGCAACTCAATGGAAAGTGAAGGATGGTGAGGTGACGTTCGATATTGAAAAGGGTAAGCATACACTGGCGGTATTTACCGCTCATGACGGTCGCGATAAATTGGCAGCGTATATTGGATCGATTACCGATGTTGATAAAAAAGGTTTATCGGGCCAGGTTCGGATCAAACAAGGTGGGCCGTTTATTTCTACCGCCACTAACTGGTATTTTACCAAAGCCGAAAAAGCTGCTGATGTGAAAAATAATATTCCCGCATTTGACACTATCAGTTGGAAAAAATATAAAATTGGCGATGATGTATTTAATAAGCAGGAGGGCTTCGGTTGGTTTCAAACTATTATCCCGGTTCAGGAAGGTAATCCATCTAAATTAATGATCAATTTCAGGAGTGTGGATGAAGATGCTACTGTGTTTATCAATGGTAAACAAGTAGCTCAGCATAAAGGTTGGAATTCACCTTTTGCAGTGGAGGTTAATGACGCAGTCACGCTTCAAAAACCAATCGTACTTACCTTGTTCATCGAAAACTATTCTAACGAAGGCGGAATAGATCAACCTGTAAAAATAAACAGCATTGGAGATGGTCTCATCTTAAACAATTGGAAAATGTTTGGAGGCCCGGGGAATCCTGATGCTGTTGAAGGCTGGAATAAATTAGTACCTAAAATCCCATTTGAAGGTCCGCAGTTTTTCCGGTCGCAATTTACCGTACCACAATCACCGGGTAAGCATTTGATATGGAGGGTTCATATAGATGGTTTAAGCTATGGATCGGTTTGGGTAAATGGTCATAACCTGGGGCGTTATCCCGAAAAAGTTGGTAATATCGGTATGTATATACCGGAGTGTTGGTTAAAAGCAGGCATCAATCAGGTTGTAATTTATGATGAAAACGGTAACCAGCCAGATAAAGTAAGCATCAGATCAGAAAAAGAAGCTGGCAGGGTAACTTACACGCTTCAGGGAAAACTATAAAATTTAAAAGATATGGCTTTAGCAAAGGACAGATTTATAACACTTGATATTTTCAGGGGCATGACCATCTGCTTCATGATCATTGTAAATGCTCCAGGTTCAGGTGCAGTGCAATGGGCACCATTGGATCATGCCGCCTGGTTTGGCTTTACGCCAACCGATCTAGTTTTTCCTTCTTTTCTCTTCGCAGTAGGGAATGCGCTAAGTTTTTCTAAAAATAAGTTTGAAAGCAACAGTGCCTTTCTGCGCAAAATTGGTAAACGAACGCTGATTATATTTTTACTGGGCTACCTGATGTACTGGTTTCCGTTTTTTCACCGTGAAGCAGGGGGCTGGGCATTTAATCCGCTGGGTAATACCCGTATCATGGGTGTATTGCAACGTATAGCGCTTTGTTACTTTTTTGGTTCGCTGATTGTACATTATTGCTCAAAACGAGCAGCCATCATTATCTCCATTTTTCTTTTGCTGGGATATTGGGTGTTTTTGCTATTACTTGGCGAACCAGGGAAAGAATTAACTATGCTAGGTAATGCCGGTACCCGTTTAGACATTTTGATCATGGGTAACGCCCATTTATACCACGATAAAGGCGGCCCGATAGCTTTTGATCCGGAAGGTTTGCTGAGTACTTTGCCCGCCATTGTGAATGTAATAGCTGGTTATCTGGCAGGAGCTTATATACAGCGTAAAGGCCGAAATTATGAGTCGATAGCTAAATTATTGATAGCCGGGGTTTGTTTGATTGGCATAGCGTTGTTCTGGGCCCAGTTTTTCCCGTTGGCAAAAAAATTATGGACAAGCACATTTACCCTGCTTACCATCGGTATCGATCTGGTGATCATCGGTGTGCTGATCTATGCCATCGAAATAAAGAACATCAAACGCGGTACTGATTTTTTCCTGGTTTTCGGCCGGAATTCCTTGGCTATATACCTCTTGTCGGAGCTGTTGTTTACCGTAATTTCGACTGTTTGGGTAAAACCTGGTTGAGTTTTTACGATTGGATAAACCAGG
>JACXTT010000788.1_pt1 | contig 54005 bp, 52 predicted proteins | sample 9270951 | NCBI WGS metagenome assembly JACXTT01 (sample SAMN15532306, study PRJNA645909) | rock metagenome | isolation source: weathered quartz diorite | place: Puerto Rico | collected 2017-06-21
TCGATGCACGCGGCAGCACGTTCCAGGGCCGACTCCAGGCCTTCCACGGCCAGGGCATCGGTACGCGCCATGATCACGAAGCTGTCGTCGGTGCGGGCATCCACCGCCGCCTTGATGCGGTCGACCATTTCCTGCTGGGTGACGATTTCCTTGTTCGGACGATGGCCGCAACGCTTGGCGCCGACCTGGTCCTCGATATGGATCGCCGCCGCGCCGAACTTGATCATCGACTTGACCGTACGCGCCACGTTGAACGCCGAGGCACCGAAACCGGTGTCGACATCCACCAGCAGCGGCAGGTCGCAGACATCGGTGATCCGGCGCACATCGGTGAGCACGTCATCCAGGCCGGTGATACCCAGGTCCGGCACCCCGAGGGAGCCGGCCGCGACGCCGCCACCGGACAGGTAGATGGCCTTGAAGCCGGCGCGCTTGGCCAGCAAGGCGTGGTTGGCGTTGATCGCGCCGACCACTTGCAAGGGATGTTCGCTGGCGACCGCATCGCGGAAACGCTGACCGGGCGTGCTCTTGTTGGAACCCTGACTCATGACTCACCTCGCTGGGTAGCTGTCGGTTTGGCGGCGTCCTGGTAATGACGCGCAATATTGCGTTTCGATGCGCCGATATGGCGGCGCATCAACAGTTCGGCCAACTCGCCATCGCGATCGGCGATGGCATCGAGAATCCGATGGTGCTCGGCGAATGCCTGGCGTGGCCGGTTGGGGGTGACGGAAAACTGGATGCGGTACATGCGCACCAACTGGTACAGCTCACCGCAGAGCATCTGGGTCAGGGTACGGTTGCCGGCGCCCTGGATGATCCGATAGTGGAAGTCGAAATCGCCTTCCTGCTGGTAGTAGCCGACACCGGCCTGGAACGCCGCGTCGCGCTCATGGGTATTGAGAACCTGTCGCAACTCCTCGATTTCCTCGACGGTCATGCGCTCGGCCGCCAGGCGACAGGCCATGCCTTCGAGGGACTCGCGGATTTCATAGAGTTCGATCAATTCGGCCTGGCTGAGGGACACCACCCGGGCACCGACATGGGGAATGCGCACCAGCAGGCGCTGCCCCTCCAGGCGATGAATGGCCTCGCGCAGCGGGCCGCGACTGATGCCGTAGGTGCGCGCCAGTTCCGGCTCCGAGATCTTGCTGCCGGGGGCGATCTCACCCTTGACGATCGCCGCCTGAATGCGCCGGAAGACGTTCTCGGACAAGGTTTCCGAATCGTCCTGGGCTATCACGGGCGGCTCCAGTTCACGCAGCATATTGTCGACACCTATTCAATCCGTGGCGCAGAAATTAGCCAATACGAGCGAATCAGTCAAAGAATTAATTGATATTGTCGACAATAGTCTAAGACCCCCAGCAGGGGTAGCCAGCTCCGGACAACAAACTGCTGCCTATCCGACAGGGGGGGCGCCCGATGCTGGCGCCATAAAACCAGCATGTTAGAATGCCGCGCGCATCCACCGATGCGCTGCCTGTCGTGTTTTTCCGACAGGTGTACGAGGATGCTTGCGCGGTATGGCCAGTCCCCTTGAACCAAGATTGCCCGATACGCGCCAGGATTTATGAGACTCAAGCCTTTACCCCTACTGCTTCTCTGCCTGTTTTGTCGGCCTGGCACCAGCCTCGCGACAGAGAAGACGGTGTACGGCCTGAACGAGTACGCCCACCTGGCCGGGATCGATCTGCAAGTGCCGGCCAAGCTCGACACTGGTGCCAAGACCGCCTCCCTCAGTGCCCGCGACATCCACCGTTTCAAGCGCAACGGCGAGAGCTGGGTGCGTTTCTACCTGGCGATCGACACCGCGCATTCGCACCCGATCGAACGGCCCCTGGCCCGCGTCAGCAAGATCAAGCGCCGCGCCGGCGACTATGACCCGGACGAGGGCAATGCCTATACAGCACGCCCGGTGATCACCCTGGAGATCTGCATGGGCAGTGCCTTGCGCAGTATCGAAGTGAACCTGACCGACCGCAGCAGCTTCCAATACCCGCTGTTGATCGGCTCCGAAGCACTCAAGCGCTTCGACGCACTGGTCGACCCCAGCCTCAAATACGCTGCCGGCAAACCCGCCTGCGCCAACGACGCTCAAACCGCCGAGTAATCCGAATGCGCTCTCTTACCCTCCACCTGAAAATCCTGATCGCCGTACTGGTGTTGCTCGGTACTTCGGTCACGGCCTATCAGATTTTCGTGCTGGGTATTCCCGTCACCGAGGACGCCACGGACGACTTGTGGAACATCGACGCCAAGGTCGAGTTCGTCGCCAGCACCAAGGAGCCGGTAAAGATCCAGATGTTCGTGCCGCCCCTGAGCCGCGACTACGTCAGCCTCAATGAGAGCTTCATCTCCAACAACTACGGAGTGAGCGTCAACCGTGCCGACGGCAACCGCAAGGTCACCTGGTCGGCGCGGCGGGTCAGTGGCAAGCAGACGCTGTATTACCGCCTGGTGCTGACCAAGCGCTATACCGGCGAAAAACCCAAGGTCAAGGGCCCGACCTTCCGCGACAGCATGGCGATCGAAGGGCCGGAAAAAATCGCCGCCGATGCCTTGCTCGCACCGATCCGCCAGCACTCGGCAGATGTCGAGACCTTCATTGGCGAGACCATCAAGCGGGTCAACAACCTCGGCGATGACAACGTCAAGCTGCTGCTGGCCGGCGACCCGTCGACCCCACACAAGGCACAGATCATCGAGTTGCTGCTGTCCATCGCCCATGTGCCGATGGAACGGGCCCACACCATCCGCCTGGTGGCCGACCAACCGCAGACCCCGGAACTCTGGTTGCGCAGCTTCAGCGGCACGGACTGGCTGTACTTCAACCCGGACACCGGTGAGCAAGGCCTGCCGTCCGACCGCCTGCTGTGGTGGACCGGCCCCGACAACCTGATCACCGCCGAGGGCGGCAAGAAGGCCGGCGTCACCTTCAGCCTGAACAACAGCGAGATGAACGCGATCCGCCTGGCCAAGCTGACCGACGAGAACTCCGACGCCAACTTCCTCGAATATTCGCTCTACGGCCTGCCGCTGCAAACCCAGCAGACCTTCATGATCATGGTGATGATCCCCATCGGCGTGCTGGTGATCCTGATCCTGCGCAACCTGATCGGCCTGGAGACCCTCGGCACCTTCACCCCGGTGCTGATTGCCCTGGCCTTCCGCGAAACCCAACTGGGCTTCGGGATCGTGCTGTTCACCCTGATTACCGCCCTGGGGCTGTCGCTGCGCTCGTACCTGGAACACCTGAAGCTGCAGATGCTGCCGCGCCTGTCGGTGGTATTGACCTTCGTCGTGGTGCTGATCGCCGCCATCAGCCTGTTCAGCCACAAGCTGGGCCTGGAGCGAGGCCTGTCGGTGGCGTTGTTCCCGATGGTGATCCTGACCATGACCATCGAGCGCCTGTCCATCACCTGGGAAGAGCGCGGCGCCAACCATGCCTTGAAAGTCGCCATCGGCACGCTGTTCGCGGCGGCCCTGGCACACCTGATCATGACGGTGCCGGAACTGACCTACTTCGTGTTCACCTTCCCGGCGATCCTGCTGATCCTGGTGGGCTTCATGCTGGCGATGGGGCGCTATCGCGGTTACCGCCTGACCGAACTGGTGCGCTTCAAGGCGTTCCTGAAGGAAGACGCCTGATGTTCGGCCTGTGGAAAACCTGGAAGGCCCTTGAGGCCCGCGGCATCATGGGGATCAACCGGCGCAATGCGGACTATGTGCTCAAGTACAACCAGCGCAGCCTCTATCCCATCGTCGACGACAAGATCATTACCAAGGAGCGGGCCATCGCCGCCGGCATCCATGTGCCGGAAATGTACGGGGTGATTTCCACGGAAAAGGAAATCGACCAGCTCGAGTCAATCATCGGCGGGCGCCGTGATTTCGTCATCAAGCCGGCCCAGGGTGCCGGCGGCGATGGCATCCTGGTGATTGCCGACCGTTTCGAGGGCCGTTATCGCTCGATCTCCGGGCGCATCATCAGCCACGGCGAAATCGAGCACCAGATCTCCAGCATCCTCACCGGCCTGTATTCCCTGGGCGGGCACCGCGACCGGGCATTGATCGAATACCGGGTCACCCCCGACCCGATCTTCAAGAGCATCAGCTACGAAGGCGTGCCGGACATCCGCATCATTGTGCTGATGGGCTATCCGGTGATGGCCATGCTGCGCCTGCCGACCCGCCAGTCCCATGGCAAGGCCAACCTGCACCAGGGCGCCATCGGTGTGGGCATGGACCTGGCGACCGGTATCACCCTGCGCGGCACCTGGCTGAACAACATCATCCGCAAGCACCCGGACACCACGCACCCGGTGGACGGTGTGCAACTGCCCAACTGGGACGACCTCATGAAGCTCGCGGCCGGTTGCTTCGAGCTCTGCGGCCTGGGTTATATCGGTGTGGACATGGTGCTGGACCGGGACAAGGGTCCGCTGATCCTCGAGCTCAATGCCCGCCCCGGGCTGAATATCCAGATTGCCAACGACTGCGGCCTGACCCATCGCACCCATGCCGTGGAGGCGCACCTGGCGGAGCTGGCCGTCGCGGGTATCAGCGAGACGCCGGAGGAACGGGTGCGCTTCGTCCAGGCAGTGTTCGGGCACGTGGCGACGATTGGCACGCCACCACTACCGGTCCCTGCCGTCGATCCCGCGACATCCCTCTAGGAGCAATGCAGGCAGAGGACTACAATCGCGCACCGCGCTTCCATGGCTGACCCGCCCCCCATGCTGACCTGCACCGTACATCCGCTGCCCTACCACGCCAATCCCGCCCATTACTTCGCGGCGATTCGCCATGCGCCCGGTGCGGTGCTGCTCGACAGCGGCCGCCCCGACGCCGAGCGTGGGCGCTACGACCTGCTCAGCTCCTGGCCGCTGGAGCAACTGGCGGTGTTGCCGAACGAGCGTGGCGAGGCCTTCCTGCAACGCCTGCGGGACAACCTGGCCCGATTGGGCGAGGCGCACATTCCCGCGCCTTGCGAACTGCCCTTTGCCGGTGGTCTGATCGGCTACCTGAGCTACGACTTCGGCCGGCACCTGGAAAACCTGCCCGAGCACGCGCGGGACGACCTGCAACTGCCCGATGCGCGTTTCGGCCTGTACGCCTGGGCACTGATCAGCGATCACCAGCAGCGCAGCAGCCAGCTGGTCTTCCACCCCAGCGTCGAATCCGCCGAGCGCGAACGGCTGATCCAGCTATTCACCCAACCGGCAGGCCAGGACAGCGCCGAGTTTCACCTGGGCGGTCCGATGAGCGCGGACCTCACGGCCGAGGACTACCGCCTGGCCTTCGAACGGATCCAGCACTATATCCAGGCCGGCGACTGCTACCAGGTCAACTTCGCCCAGCGCTTCCGGGCCGCCTGCCAGGGCGATCCGTGGATCGCCTATTGCGCCCTGCGCGCCGCCTGCCCGACGCCCTTCTCCGGTTTCCAGAGCCTGCCCGACCACGGCGCGGTGCTGAGCCTGTCGCCGGAGCGCTTCGTCAAGGTCAGCCAGCGGCAGGTCGAGACACGGCCGATCAAGGGTACCCGCCCGCGCGGTCGCGACGCCCGCGAGGACGCCGCCAACGCCGCCGAACTGCTGGCCAGCAGCAAGGACCGGGCGGAAAACCTGATGATCGTCGACCTGCTGCGCAACGATCTCGGGCGCACCTGCCGGATCGGTTCGGTACGGGTGCCGGAACTGTTCAGCCTGGAAAGCTACCCCAATGTGCACCACCTGGTGAGCAGCGTGACCGGCACCCTGGCCGACGACCGCGACGCCCTCGACCTGATCGCCGGCAGCTTCCCCGGCGGCTCGATCACCGGCGCGCCGAAGATCCGCGCCATGCAGATCATCGACGAGCTGGAACCGACCCGGCGGGCGCTGTACTGCGGTTCGCTGCTGTACCTGGATGTGCGTGGCGAGATGGACAGTTCCATTGCCATCCGCAGCCTGCTGGTCAAGGATGGGCAGGTGAGCTGCTGGGGCGGCGGCGGCATCGTCGCCGATTCCGACTGGCAGGCGGAATACCAGGAGTCCATCACCAAGGTGAAGGTGTTGCTCGATACCCTGCAAAACCTGTAGGAGCCGGCTTGCCGGCGATGGCGACCGGATAGGCACCACAAGGCTCAAGGGCCTCTCGCCAGCAAGCCGGCTCCCACAAGTGGACCGTGTAGGACCATGGGGCCGAGACTGAAGGATTTTGTTACTATTACCCCTATTCGAGCGCAAAGCGCCACTGACCGTAGGAGCCGCCTGATGAGCCAACCGTTCGACGTCGCTGAACTCGCCGCGACATACGCCAACAAGTCCGCCCAGGACATCCTCAAGCTGGCCTTTGCCCAGTTTGGCGACGACCTGTGGATATCTTTCAGCGGCGCGGAAGACGTGGTGCTGGTGGACATGGCCTGGAAACTGAACAAGAACGTCAAGGTCTTCAGCCTCGACACCGGTCGCCTGCACCCGGAGACCTACCGTTTCATCGATCAGGTGCGCGAGCACTACAAGATCGACATTGAGCTGATATCGCCGGATCACAACGAACTCGAGCCCTTCGTCAAGGCAAAAGGCCTGTTCAGCTTCTACAAGGACAACCATGGCGAATGCTGTGGCATCCGCAAGATCAACCCGCTGCGCCGCAAGTTGTCCGGCGTGCGCGCCTGGGCCACCGGCCAGCGTCGCGACCAGAGCCCGGGCACCCGCAGCGAAGTGGCGGTGCTGGAAATCGACAGTGCCTTCTCCACCCCGGAACGCACCCTGTACAAGTTCAACCCGCTGGCGCAGATGACCAGCGAAGAGATCTGGGGTTATATCCGCATGCTCGAACTGCCGTACAACAGCCTGCACGAACGCGGCTTCATCAGCATCGGCTGCGAGCCCTGCACCCGCCCGGTGCTGCCGAACCAGCACGAACGCGAAGGTCGCTGGTGGTGGGAAGAAGCCACGCAGAAGGAATGCGGCCTGCACGCCGGCAACCTGATCGCCAAGAGCTGAAAGCCCCCACAAAAAAGCCCCGAGCCAGTCGGGGCTTTTTCATGTTCGGGCAACTTAGTGAACCGGCAGCTCGACACCGTCGAACAGCTCTTCCAGTTCCTGCTTGTTGTGGCACTGGATGGCCTTGGCCATGACTTCACGGGTCAGGTGCGGCGCGAACTTCTCGATGAAGTCGCACATGAAGCCGCGCAGGAAGGTGCCACGGCGGAAACCGATCTTGGTCACGCTGGATTCGAACAACTCGCTGGCATCGAGCACCACCAGGTCCTTGTCGAGCACCGGGTCCACCGCCATCTTGGCGACGATGCCGACGCCCAGGCCCAGGCGCACATAAGTCTTGATCACGTCGGCGTCCGCCGCGGTGAAGACCACCTTGGGGGTCAGGCCGCGATGGCTGAAGGCCTCGTCCAGCTTGGAGCGACCGGTGAAACCGAACACATAGGTGACGATCGGGTATTCGGCCAGGGTTTCCAGGGTCAGCTTCGGCAATTTGGTCAGCGGGTGCCCCTGGGGCACGACCACGCAACGGTTCCAACGATAGCAGGGCATCATCACCAGATCGCCGAACAGCTCCAGGGCTTCGGTGGCAATGGCAAAATCCACGGTACCATCGGCGGCCATCTCGGCGATCTGCATCGGCGAGCCCTGGTGCATGTGCAGGGCCACGTCCGGATATTGCTTGATGAAGTTGCTGATCACCGGCGGCAAGGCATAACGCGCCTGGGTGTGGGTGGTGGCGATCGACAGGGTGCCTTTCTTCTCGTTGGAGAACTCCTGGGCGATCTGCTTGATGCTCTCGACCTTGCGCAGGATCTCGCCGGCCGTGGTGATGATACGTTCACCGGCTGGAGTGACACGGGTCAGGTGTTTGCCGCTACGGGCGAAGACTTCGACACCCAGCTCGTCTTCGAGCAGGCGGATCTGTTTGCTGATACCCGGCTGAGAGGTGTAAAGGCTTTGCGCGGTCGCGGAAACGTTGAGGTCGTGGTGCGCCACTTCCCAGATGTAGCGCAGTTGTTGAAGCTTCATATGTATCCCTCAAAGCAGGTAGACGCCACAGGTCACAGCGGCGATATATAACTATATGAATGGTTTGAAGAATAAATCTAGAACTTTTTTATCGAACCACTGACTTTTCGGCTCAGATATCGCCATAGCGACGGCGTTGCAATAGCGGCACCAGATAAACCGGTACCGTGGCCAACTGCAGGACCCGCGCGGCGGTGCGCCCCAAATGCGCTTCGCCACCGGTGCCATGGCTGTGACTGCCGACAATCAGCAGGTCCACGGAAAGCACCCGGGCGTGTTCGAGAATGACCTGCGAGGGGTCGCCCTGGATGACCTTGACCGACTGGATCATGCTCAGGTCCTGCTGCCCGTCCGCGCACTCCTCGCGAAAGCTGTCCAGCACCCGTTGCTCGATCGTCGCCATCACGGTGTTAAGACCCTGGCTGTGCAATTCGTTCAATGCCTGCTCGTCCAGGTAACTCTGCAACACCGACTCGGCAAACAAGCCCATGGGCTCGACCGCATGCACCACATACAAATCGGCCTTGAAGGTTCGCGCCAGCTCCAGGGCATGCTGCATGACATAAGGCGCATACAGACCAAGGTCAGTGGCATACAACATCGAACGGATCATGGGGCCTCCTCGCTTGCCAGAATGGCCGAGTTCCGTTGAGCTTAGCAGCGCCCCGAGGACCGCGGAGCACGGCTGGTCGGGCCGGCCCCGGTACCTGCGGGCGCGCTTTCAAGCCGACCCCGGGCCTCAGCGATTGTTCGCGTCGATGAACGCCAGCGCCTGGTACAAGGCCTGTATCTTCGGCAACTCGCAACCGGCGGCGCGCGCTGCGGCCAGCGGGCGCGCATAGACCGCATCCAGCTCCAGCGCGCGCTTGTGCGTGAAGTCGTGGTACATGCTCGGCCAGTAGTCCGGCATCTTTTCCGTCACCTTGAACAGGTGCTCGGCATAGCCGGCCGGCAGCTCGTGACCACAAGCCTGGGCACCCCGCACCACCTCGGCCATCAGCGCCTGGATCAACTCGCGACTGCTGTCATCGGTCATCAACGGCGTGGTGCTGGCCCGCAGCAGCACCGACAGGCCGTTGTAAGGCACGTTCCACACCAGCTTCTGCCAGCGCGCCTGCTGCAGGTTGGCCATGGCCTGGGACTCGATGCCCGCCCGATGGAACAAACCGGCGCCCTCTTCCACCAGGGCCTGGCGGGCCGTGGCGTCATGCTGCAGCGGGCCACTGTGATAGCCGATGTTCACCGCGCCGAGGGACTGGTGCACGATGGCTCCGGGCCCCGCACGGTGTACGCAGATAAAGCACAGCCCACCCAACAGGTGCAGGGAGTCGGGCAGCAGCGCGCGCAATTCATCCTCCACGTCCAGACCGTTCTGCAACACCAGCACCTTCGCCCCCGGCGCGGCGGCCTGGGCGATCAACGGCGCGAGACTGGCGTTGCTGGTGGTCTTGGCCCCCACCAGCAACCAGTCGCAGGGCGGCATGTCGGCGGCCTGGGTATAGGCCTGCACCGCACTCAAATGCACAGGGCCGTGCACCGCACTGTCGATATGCAAGCCACCCTCGGCCACTGCGGAAAACTCGCTGCGCAACAGGAAGTGCACGTCGAAGCCGGCCCGCGCCAGCATGACACCGTAATATCCGCCGATTGCACCGGTACCGATAATGCCGATGCGCGGCCGGCTGACTGAACCTGTCATGGCAACTCCTCTGGTCCTAGATTCAAGGCTTGCCGAACACCTTCGGCAAGTTCGCTCTGGGTCAAGCGTGACTGCACGGCGCCATGAAATCCACCGTCCTTGACCACAAACAGCGCGGGCAGATGAAACACGCCGTAACGCTGCACCGCCCCGCCATTATCGCCGGCGTCGACCCAGCACAGGCGCTCGACCGGCAGGGCCAGGGTCGGCAAGACCTCCCGGGCAAAACGGCAGGCCGCACAGCCGACACTGGTGAATATCAGCAAGGAAACACCGGGCAAGTCCAATAGATTCCGGTCGATATCAAAATCCGTCAACTCCAGGCTCTTCACTATACTGTCGGAAAGTTTTTCCACTGACCGACGCAGGGAGTCGTTGTTCATGGTGCGCTTTCTTCCTCATCCCGATGACGTTCCCGTCACGTTGACCCTGCTTGAGCATTCCTGCATTTCCCTTCACCAACTCGACCGCATCAGCCTGGGCGGTGTTTCCTGCCACTCACCCCGCGGCTGGCGCAAAGGCTCGGCCTTGCAAATGAGCATTCCGAGCCTCGGCGAAGCGGCCCGTTATCCCGGCTACGTGGCCTGGTGCCTGAAACGCAAGCACGGCTACCGGGTGGGCATTGCCTTTGTCGACGAGCAGACCCTGTTCGGCGCCCGCATGGGTGAACAGGTCTGCCAGATCGAACGCTACCAGCGAACGCGCGCGCGACAAAGCGAAGATCGGCAAAACATCGAGGTCATCGCCCAGGAATGGGTCCGGCAACATGCCGCCGACTTCTCTCGGGACAGCCTGGAACGTCCTTATGTGCGGGCTTTGCTCGATTAAACCGGCCAGGCCATTGCCCGCGCCCCGCCTAACGCGCTAAGGTTCCGTTCCCCGACGCGCTCAAATCTGCTGCGCTCCGCCGCGCGGGGATCGCTGGCGGCCGGCACCCGTGACCTGACGAGTAACACGATGGCTGATTTACCGATCAACGACCTTAACGTCGCCTCCAACGAGACGCTGATCACTCCCGATCAGCTCAAGCGTGATATTCCCCTGAGCGAGACCGCCCTGCGCACCGTGACCAAGGGTCGCGAGGTGATCCGCAATATTCTCGATGGCACGGACCATCGCCTGTTCGTGGTGATCGGGCCCTGCTCGATCCACGACATCAAGGCCGCCCACGAATACGCCGAGCGCCTGAAGGTCCTCGCCGCCGAAGTGTCCGACACCCTGTACCTGGTGATGCGCGTGTATTTCGAGAAGCCGCGCACCACCGTGGGCTGGAAAGGCCTGATCAACGACCCTTACCTGGATGACTCGTTCAAGATCCAGGACGGCCTGCACATCGGTCGCCAGTTGCTGCTGGACCTGGCGGAGATGGGCCTGCCCACTGCCACCGAAGCCCTCGACCCGATCTCGCCGCAGTACCTGCAGGACCTGATCAGCTGGTCGGCCATCGGCGCGCGCACCACCGAATCCCAGACCCACCGCGAAATGGCCTCGGGCCTGTCTTCGGCCGTGGGCTTCAAGAACGGTACCGACGGTGGCCTGACCGTGGCGATCAACGCCTTGCAGTCGGTGTCCAGCCCGCATCGCTTCCTGGGTATCAACCAGGAAGGCGGCGTGTCCATCGTCACCACCAAGGGCAATGCCTACGGCCACGTGGTCCTGCGGGGCGGCAACGGCAAGCCGAACTACGACTCCGTCAGTGTCGCCGTCTGCGAACAGGCGCTGGCCAAGGCCAAGATCAAGGCCAACATCATGGTCGATTGCAGCCACGCCAACTCCAACAAGGACCCGGCCCTGCAACCGCTGGTGATGGAGAACGTCGCCAACCAGATCCTCGAAGGCAACCAGTCGATCATCGGCCTGATGGTCGAGAGCCACCTGAACTGGGGTTGCCAGGCGATTCCGAAAGACCTTGCCGACCTGCAATACGGCGTGTCGATCACCGACGCCTGCATCGACTGGAGCGCCACCGAAAAAACCCTGCGCAGCATGCATGCCAAGCTCAAGGACGTGCTGCCCAAGCGCCAGCGCGGCTGATCGGGACACGCACACACAAAAACGCCGGGCAATGCCCGGCGTTTTTGTGTGTGGAATACTTCAGATCTTCGCGGCGTGCCGCTGATGACGTTCCATGTAACGCTCAACATAGGAGCAGGAAGGAATCACCGTATAGCCCATCTGATCGGCATAGGCCAGCGCCCGTTCGGTCAGCGCCGCCGCAATGCCCCGGCCGCGCAAGGCGTTGGGCACGAAGGTGCGATAGATATCCAGGGTCTGCTTACCCAGGTCCATATAGGTCAGATAGGCACGATGACCGTCCACATTGGTCTCGAATTGATGACCTGCCTGGTCATGGTGGATGGACAACGCCTCGCTCATCGCTACTCCTCGCGGGTCTTGGGTTCTGACCCTACCTTACATGTTTTTCCGGCGTAGGAACCACCTGGCTACGTACGAAAAATCGCCGCAACAGCCAAATCGTCACAAAATTCTACGCCACCCCGTGCCTGGTTGGACAACGAGAAGAGCCGACAGCTCCCGAACAAGTAGGCACCTCACAGATAGTAGGCGCCCTCTCCCCCTTGCTCAAGGCACGCTCGTCATGTGGTCCAGCGGGCTATGGTAGCCCGGCCGAACAGCCCCTTTCGCTGGAAAACCTGAACAGCGGCTGAAGATTGCCGGAATGTTATGTTGTAAGACGAACAGGGCTTCTTAAAGTCACTTTTCAATTGGCAAAGATGCCTCCCCGCCCAGGTGACGGTAGAAGCAAAGAGTCATTCGCCGCGACTAGTGCGACGCTAGTATCGGCAGCCGACAGTCCGTATGCCTGACACACTAGTGTAAATCGGACTTGCCCAAAGCGCCCGGATCGCGCTCGATTGCTGCACATTTTTTATACAGAATCGTGAAAAGTTAGCCGAAAAGATTCTCTTCCAAAAATTTTTTTTACTTCTTGCGTTACGTCAGTTTACTTACTACAAGTAATGGGTAGTATGTACGCCGACTATATCCCCACTCTGGGGAGATGGTTATTTAATAGAAAGTCCTTGAAGGGGAACACGATGAACAACGTTCTGAAATTCTCTGCTCTGGCCCTGGCCGCCGTTCTGGCCACCGGTTGCAGCAGCGCATCCAAAGAAACCGAAGCTCGTCTGACTGCTACTGAAGACGCTGCTGCTCGTGCCCAGGCTCGTGCTGACGAAGCCTACCGCCACGCTGATGAAGCTCTGGCTGCTGCTCAAAAAGCACAACAGACTGCTGACGAAGCTAACGAGCGCGCTCTGCGCATGCTCGAAAAGGCAAGCAAGAAGTAATAATCCTTCGGGATTGTTATCAAGCCGATCCATTATTGGATCGGCTTTTTTGTGCCTGCCAGAAAACCCGGCAGGCACAAAAAACCCGCCGGGACACAAGGCCCAGGCGGGTTGTTGTAGAGCGCCTTACTGCTCTGGATAGAGCGGTGCGTTGGACACCAGAGACGGACTCCCCGGTACGGCGATTTCCGTCGGCAGGCCATCTTCGGCCGCGACCACGTCGCGCACCTGGCCCCAGTTGACCCGCAGGTTGTTCGCCAGGTCTTCACGCTTGAGCAAGGCATTGATCACCGCGGTGTGCTTGTCGACCACCGAAGGATTGCCGTTATCGTCCAGCGGTGTATGGGCTTCCAGGAACACCTTGCCGCCGCTCACGCCGAACTTGTAGGCCTCGTTGATAATGCGTACCGAAGTGCCCACCGGCACCATGCCGGCCATCTCCAGTACGTTGTTGTTGTACATGCGGAAGCAGCCGTGGCTGGTACGGGTACCGATACCGAATTTCTTGTTCGAGCCATGGATCAGATAGCCCGGCGTGCCCAGGGTGAACTTGAACGGGCCGAGCGGGTTGTCGGGACCGGCCGGCACCACGCTGGGCAGGGGATCACCCTCGGAGGCGTGCTCGGCCTTGATCGAGGCCGGCGGTGTCCAGGTCGGATTCGGCGTCTTGGCGGTAATGGTGGTGTGGGCGACCGGCGACCCCCAGCCTTCGCGACCGATCCCCAACGGGAAGGTGTAGACCACGTTCCGACCCTTGGGGAAGTAGTACAGGCGATACTCGGCCAGGTTGATCACGATGCCTTCGCGCGGACCCGGCGGCAGGATGAAGCGGGTCGGCAGGACGATATCGGTCCCCGCGCCCGGCAACCAGGCATCGATGCCCGGGTTGGCCGCGACCATTTCCGAATAGCCCAGGTCGTAGGTGGTGCCCAGGTCCGCGAAGGTATCTTCGTACTTGGCCTTGATCACCTGGACCTGACCGACGATATCCTCGCCGGGTGGCGGCAACGGCAGTTCCAGGGCCGAAACGGGACCTGCCGCACAGAGGGCGGCAACAGACAGGCAACGGGCAACGGCAGGAAAGCGCGACAACATCCGGGACATCCTTCGCATGATCGACGAAAATGAGTGAACAACAATTGTACACCTACACTGCGCCGACAAGGGAGATGGCGTTCCGGGACAATCGTAACGAGACAGGTACGGTACAGGTTGTCCTACAGCTCGAAGCGCAGTTCCGGCCAGATCGGCGGCGTACCGCGCTTCTGCGACTCGAGAATCGCCCGGCACAACGGGCACAGGCGCTGGTCGCGAAAAATCGACCGGTCCACCCCCGACCACCGCGGCTGGGCCGGCAACAAGGTACCGCACAGCGTCCGATCGGCCGAACCGCCCAGCTCCAGCTGGCGGGTGACCAGGTGCACGCGTACTTCCTGACAGGCGAACAGATCGAGCTGTTCGTCGGGTTCGATCAGTTGGTAGGCAAACAAGGACCAGGCGGGACGCTGCATCGGGGGCTCCAAATCGGGGGCGCCACCATAGCCCAAAGACAGCCGCTAGAAAAGCTCAAAGCAGCGGTTTGAGCCTCGGCCAGACGTTATCGAGCAGCTTGCCCTGGCTGGCGGGAGCCGGGTGAATCCCGTCGGCCTGCATCAGCTCGGGATGACCACCGACGCCCTCGAGGAAAAACGGCACCAGCGCGATGTTTTTCTCCTGGGCCAGCTCGGCGTAGACCCGGGCAAAGGCCTCGTTGTAGCGCGGACCATAATTGGGCGGAAGCTGCATCCCGAGCAGCAGGACTTTTGCACCCACGGCCTGGGACCTGTCGATCATTAATGCAAGATTTTGTTTCAATTGCGTCGGCAACTGCCCACGCAGGCCATCGTTGCCGCCCAACTCGAGCACCACCACCTGCGGCTTGTGCTCTGCAAGCAGCGCTGGCAGCCGCTCCCGGCCGCCCGCGCTGGTGTCGCCACTGATGGAGGCATTGACCACCCGCTCGGCAAAACCTTCGGTTTTCAGGCGCTTTTCCAGCAGGGAGACCCACCCCACCCGGGTATCCAGGCCGAAACCCGCGCTGATACTATCGCCGACGATCAGCAGCGTACCCGCCGCCGCGTTCTGGGCCATGCACATCAAGGCCAGGCCGGCACTCAAAAACCACACTCGCATCGGATTCTCCATGGGCGAAAGCATTCTCACCGCGCAGAACCTTAGCAAAGTGGTTCCCAGCGTGGAAGGTGAACTGACCATCCTGCACCCTTTGAGCCTGACCTTGAACAAGGGCGACAGCCTGGCCATCGTCGGCGCCTCCGGTTCCGGCAAATCGACCCTGCTGGGCCTGCTCGCCGGCCTCGACCTGCCCAGCGGCGGCGAAGTCACCCTGGCCGGGCGGGCCCTGAGCGCCCTCGACGAAGACCAGCGCGCGCGCATCCGCGCCGAACACGTGGGCTTCGTGTTCCAGAGTTTCCAACTGCTGGACAGCCTCAACGCCCTGGAAAACGTCATGCTGCCCCTGGAGCTGGACGGCCGCCTCGATGCCCGCGAACGCGCCCGCGACCTGCTGGAGCGGGTCGGCCTGGGCCGGCGCCTGACCCATTCGCCACGCCAGCTGTCCGGCGGCGAGCAGCAACGGGTGGCCATCGCCCGGGCCTTCGCCGCCGAGCCGGACGTGTTGTTCGCCGACGAACCCACCGGCAACCTCGACAGCCATACCGGCGAGCGTATCAGCGACCTGCTGTTCGAACTGAACCAGGAACGCGCCACCACCCTGGTGCTGGTGACCCACGACGAGCGCCTGGCCCATCGCTGCCGGCGCCTGATCCGTCTTGACGCCGGCCATCTGGTCGGCCCCCTGGAGCCTTGATGGCACGCCTGCCGCTGTTGCGCCTGTTCAGCCTCGCCACCCGCCAGCTCCTGCGCGATGCCCGCGCCGGTGAACTGCGGGTGCTGTTCTTCGCCCTGCTGGTGGCGGTCGCGGCCAGCACCGCCATCGGCTACTTCGGCGCGCGCCTGAACGGCGCAATGCTGCTGCGGGCCACCGAATTTCTCGCCGCCGACCTGGTCCTCGATGGCACCTCCGGCGCCCGTCCGGAACAGATCCAGACCGGCCGCGACCTGGGGCTTGCGCATGCGCGGGCAGTCGAGTTCTCCAGCGTGATCGCCACGGACACCGGCATCCTGCTGTCGAGCATCAAGGCCACGGATGAACACTACCCGCTGCGCGGCGAACTCAAGAGCGCCGCCGCGCCCTTCGGCGCCGAGACCGCCGGCGGCGGACCGGCACCGGGCGAGGCCTGGGTCGAGGCGCGGCTATTGACCGCGCTGGACCTGAAGATCGGCGACAACATCGATGTCGGGCTGAAGACCGTGCGCCTGGCCCGGGTCCTGACCTATGAGCCGGATCGCGCCGGCAACTTCTACAGCCTGACCCCAAGGGTGCTGATCAACCTCGCCGACCTCGACGCCACCGGGGTGGTCCAGCCCGGCAGCCGGGTCGACTATCGCGAACTCTGGCGCGGCTCGGAGAACGCCCTGGCGACCTATCGCGAGTTGATCAAGCCGGGACTGGCAGCGAACCAGCGACTGCTCGACGCCCGCGACGGCAACCAGCAGATCGGCGGCGCCCTGGGCAAGGCCGAACGTTACCTGAACATGGCCAGCCTGGTGGCGGTGCTGCTCTCCGGCGTGGCCGTGGCCCTCAGCGCCAGCCGTTTCGCCGCCCGCCGCTTCGACGCCAGTGCGCTGCTGCGCTGCCTGGGCCTGTCGCGCCGGGAAACCATGAGCCTGTTCAGCCTGCAACTGGCGATCCTCGGCGTGCTGGCCAGCGTCAGCGGCGCCCTGCTCGGCTGGCTCGCCCAGCTGGGCCTGTTCTACCTGTTGCATGAGCTGCTGCCCGCCGACGTACCGCCGGGCGGGCTGATGCCGGCGCTCGCGGGGATCGGCACCGGGCTGGTGGCGCTGGCCGGGTTCGCCCTGCCGCCCCTGGCCGCCCTGGGCCGGGTGCCACCGCTGCGGGTACTGCGCCGCGACCTGCTGCCGATTCCGGCCAGTACCTGGCTGGTCTACGGTGCCGCCTTGCTGGCCCTGGGCCTGATCATGTGGCGCCTGAGCCTGGACCTGCTGTTGACCTTCGCCCTGCTCGGCGGCGGCGTGATTGCCGCGCTGGTGCTCGGTGGCCTGTTGCTGCTCGGGCTGCAGAGCCTGCGCCGGCTGCTGGCCCGGGCCTCGCTGCCCTGGAGGCTGGGCCTGGGCCAGTTGCTGCGCCATCCGCTGGCGGCGGCCGGGCAATCCCTGGCGTTCGGCCTGATCCTGCTGTCCATGGCGCTGATCGCGCTGCTGCGCGGCGAACTGCTCGACACCTGGCAAAACCAGTTGCCGAAGAACGCGCCGAACTATTTCGCCCTGAACATCCTGCCGGCGGACAAGGACGGTTTCCGCGACCACCTGATCAAGCTAGCGGCCCAATCGGCACCGATCTATCCGGTGGTGCCGGGGCGCCTGATCAGCATCAACGGCACGCCGGTGCAGGAGATCGTCAGCAAGGATTCCGGCGGCGATCGCGCCACCCAACGCGACCTGAGCCTGACCTGGGCCGCCGACCTGCCGCCGGGCAACAGCCTGACCGCCGGCAGCTGGTGGCCGGACAAGCCCACGGGAGACATTCCCGGTGTCTCGGTGGAAGCCAAGGTCGCCCTGAGCCTGAAACTCAAGCTCGGCGATCACCTGGTGTTCAGCGTCGGCGGGGTCAACCGCGAGGCCGTGGTCAGCAGCCTGCGGAGCATCAACTGGGACAATTTCCAGCCGAACTTCTTCATGATCTTCCAGCCCGGCACCCTACAGGACCTGCCGGCGACCTACCTCACCAGCTTCTACCTGGCACCGGGTCACGACAAGGACATCGTCGAACTGTCCCGGGCCTTCCCGGCGGTGACCATCCTGCAAGTGGAAGCCCTGCTGGAGCAACTGCGCAGCATCCTGGCGCAGGTCACCATTGCCGTGGAGTACGTGCTGCTGTTCGTCCTGGCGGCGGGGATGGCGGTGCTGTTCTCCGGCTTGCAGGCCACCCTCGACGAACGTATCCGCCAAGGCGCGCTGCTGCGGGCTCTGGGGGCCGAGCGGCAACTGCTGGTCAAGGCGCGGCGGATCGAGTTCGGCCTGCTCGGTGCGGTCAGCGGCCTGCTGGCGGCCCTGGGCGCGGAACTGGTGAGCTGGGTGCTCTACCGGTTCGCCTTCGACCTGCCGTGGCATCCCCATGCCTGGCTGTTGCTGTTGCCACTGATTGGCGCGGTGATGGTCGGCGGCGCGGGCGTGTTCGGTACCCGCCGGGCGCTCAATGCCAGCCCACTGACAGTGCTGCGCGAGGGCTGATAGACTCAAGGCCTTGTTTCGCCTGGGGAATACTGATGAGTCGTTACCGCCCGCCGCGCACTGCCGGCACCGCCCTGATCACCCCCGAGGGCGAGGCCCGCATGCGCGCCGAGCTGCACGAGCTGTGGCATGTGCGCCGCCCCCAGGTCACCCAGTCGGTGAGCGAAGCGGCGGCCCAGGGCGATCGCTCGGAGAACGCCGAGTACACCTACGGCAAGAAGATGTTGCGCGAGATCGACAGCCGCGTGCGTTTCCTGACCAAGCGCCTGGAAAGCCTGAAGGTGGTCGGCGAACGGCCCAGCGATTTGAACAAGGTGTATTTCGGCGCCTGGGTCACCATCGAGGACGAGGACGGCAAGGAGTCGCGCTATCGCATCGTCGGGCCGGACGAACTGGACCTCAAGCAGAACCTGATCAGCATCGACTCGCCGCTGGCCCGCGCGCTGATCGGCAAGGCGCTGGATGCGGAGATCCGGGTCATGACGCCCACCGGCGAGCAGACGGTCTACATCACCGCCATCGACTATCCCTAGCCGCCGGCGGTCATGCCACTTGCCTAACGCCGGGTGATCAAACCCTGCCGCGCCACGCGGGTGAGCTGTCGGATCACGGCTTCGGCGTGCTCGGCATCCGGTGCCTGGATCACTGCCAGGTCGAAGCTGTTATCGGCAAAACGGGCCAGGGACTCGCCGTCCTCGACGAACTGGATCAGGAAGGCCGAAGCGCGGCCCTTGCGTCGCGGCCAGCCGTCGAGATAGCGCAGCAGCGTGGGCTGATGTTTGCCGCCAAGGAGAATTCTAGGGTTGCGAAAAGGCAGGTTCGCCGTGATCGGCGCCAGACGTACAACGGGGCGTGGATTGTTCAAAGTGCATGTCTCCGCCTCAACGATCTGCCGGGCAGGTGTGAGGCAACACCGAACCAGCGCTTTAGCGGTATTTCGAAGCCTGTCTCAAGCTTCTGTCGGCGGTCTTTCGACCTGCCTGGCGCCCCGCAAGTAGCTGTTTAAATCGGCGCATGTCTCAATCCTAGTGAAGCCGGTAGCCGGCTGTCAAGAATCCCCCACACCGAAAAAGCCCGCAAAAATGCGGGCTTGGCTCATTGCTCGGAACGCGTGCCAGTCCTACGAACGGGCGATGGCAGCGTCCGCCGAGAGTTTGCCGGCACCTTCGACCAGCACCGCGAATGTGCCGCCCAACAGGGCCAGGGCGAATTCATAACCGTTGTTGGCCATGAACAGACCGTTGTGGATATGCACCGAGAAGATTGCCACCAGCAAGGTGAAGGTCAGGCCCAGCGCGGCCGGACGGGCCAGCAAGCCGATGATCAACGCCAGGCCGCCGAAGAACTCGGTGCCGCCCGCCAGCAGGGCCATCAGGTGACCCGGTGCCAGGCCGACGCTCTCCATCCATTGCGCCGTCCCGGCCAGGCCGTAACCACCGAACAGGCCGAAGAGCTTCTGCGAGCCATGCGCGGCGAAGATGATCCCGACAAAAATGCGCAGGACAGTCAGGCCATAGCCGGCGCGGGTGCTCAGAACGCGGTTGATCAAGGTGCTCATGGGTGAATCCTTTTCAATGTAGGGGTTGATGGGCCTCATATTAATCAATTTTTAATAAGTAAAAAGCGCAAAAACCCTCACAAAACAATCTAATTATTCGATTACTTACGCAAGGCAACCTTCCGCGCATTCGGTTCCAGGGAGTCGCGCTCCCGGTCAAATGCCAGGTAGTACTTGTTCACGCTGTTCACATAATTCACCGCATTCATCCCCACCTGCTCCATGGCGATGCGCTCGACCTGGAAGAACCATTGGTTGGGATTCAGCCCCCGGCGGCGGGCCTCGGCGCGCATGCCCTGGACCCGCTCCGGGCCCATGTTGTAGGCCGCCAGGACAAAGGCCATGCGCTCGCGCTCGTTGAGCTTGGGGCTGGCAAAGAACTTGCGCCGGATCATCGCCAGGTACTTGGCCCCGGCCTGCACATTGTTATCGACATTCTGGATATTGCTCACGCCGACCCGCTGGGCCGCCGAGGGGGTGATCTGCAACAGCCCCATCGCGCCGCTGGCGCCCCGGGCGCCGGGATCCAGGGCCGACTCCTTGAAGGCCAGAGCCGCCAGGTTCAGCCAGTCGATGCCCTGGGCCTGGGCATGGCGCTGCAGCACCGGGCGCAGTTTTTCCAGCTTCTGCCGATCCTCGCGGCTCAACGGGTAATGCACCTGGTACAGGCGGCGATAGATCCGCAGAAACGCGGCGTCCTGGTCCGAAGGGGGTTTGTAGGTCTTGAGGAACCGGTCGATGCTGGCTCGCAGCATCGACGCATTGTCGCGCACGAACCAGTGCAATTGCGCCGGCTCGCTGAGCAGCACCTGCTTGTCGAAACGCAGCTTGGGCATGATCCTGGCCCAGCGTTCGGCAATCGGCTGCTCGACGATGGTCAGGTGAAAGATCCCGCCCTGGACCATCTCCAGCACGTCCTCCACCGCCAGGCTCGGATCGACCCATTCGACCTTGACCGGCGGCAGCTTGCGCAACGCCAGCTTCTGGTTGATCTGGTTGACCGCCTCGCCCGCCGCGCTGCCGGGGGTCAGGGCCAGGGTGCGACCGGAGAGTTGTTCGAAACGGCTGAAGTGCTTCTCGCCCTTGAGCCCCACCAGCAACAGCGGCACCGTGCTGCCAAGCGGGTCGCTGGCGATCACCGCATGACCCGGTTGGGCTTCGAGCAATTCCCCCGGGGCCACCAGATCGCCCTCCCCGCGCTGCAAGGCGCCGAGCAACTGGTCCTTGGCCCGGGGAATGATCTTGAGGGTGATTTCCTGATTGTCGCGGGCCTGGCTGTTGAGGAACTGCTCAAAGGCGCGCAAGCGATGGTATTCGAGACCGATGGTCTCGCCCTGGACCTCGCCGCTGCTGTTGCGGCTCTGGTTGACCAGCACGCGCAGGACACGGCTGCCGCGAATCTCCGCCAGGTCGCGGAGCTTGCCCGGCTGGGTGATTTCCAACGGCCCGGCCAGTCGCGCAAGCGCCGGCAACGGCAGCAGCAGGGACAGGCACAGCAGGAGCAACAGCGAGGGTCGCTTCATCCGTTCTCCGGAAAGAATACTGCCGGCCGCAGGCAGGATGGCCTGAAGTCGGACGACTGAAATCGAGCGTCTTTTGAACGCGAAAAGTGCGGAAGACCGGGTACGGCAACGGGGTCGTGCCAACCGATGTTTTCTTCCGGCTTTAAGAGACAGTCATAACTCGTTGTAGTTCTTGGTTTTTATTATAAATCTACAGCTCTGGTATGCTTTTCGGCCTGTGGCCTGAGGTAGCACCATGCAACTCATCGATATCGGCGTCAACCTGACCAACCCCAGTTTTGCCGGCAAACAGCAGGAAATACTTGAGCGTGCCTATGCCGCCGGCGTCTGCCAACTGATCGTCACAGGCACCAGCCTGGACGGCAGCGAACAGGCGCTGGAGCTGTGTCGGGAGCTGGATCGCAGCGGCCAGCGGCTGTTCGCCAGCGCCGGTATCCACCCCCATTGCGCCAGTGACTGGACAGCTGACAGCGCCGTTCGTCTGAAAAACCTGCTGATGGAACCGAATGTCTGCGCGGTCGGCGAGTGCGGACTGGATTTCAACCGCGATTTCTCCCCGCGCCCGCAACAGGAAAAAGTCCTCGAGGAACACCTGGCCCTGGCCGTGGAGTTGCAGCGACCGGTGTTCCTCCACGAGCGCGACGCCAGCACCCGCTTGCTGGAGATCCTGCGTGACTACCGCGACCGCCTGCCCGCCGCCGTGGTGCACTGTTTCACCGGCGAGCAAAAGGCGCTGTTCGGCTACCTCGACCTGGACCTGCATATCGGCATCACCGGCTGGATCTGCGATGAGCGCCGTGGCACCCACCTGCACCCGCTGGTGCGGGAGATTCCGCGGGGCCGCCTGATGCTCGAAAGCGATGCGCCCTACCTGCTGCCGCGCAGCCTGCGGCCCAAACCGAAGAACGGTCGCAACGAACCGGCCTACCTGGGCGAAGTGCTACGCGAAGTGGCCCTGCACCGGGGCGAGAGCCAGGAAGACCTGGCCGCCCATACGACAGCGTGTGCCCGGGCCTTCTTCAATTTGCCGAGCCTCGACTGAACCGGCATTGACGCACATCAACACTCGTCTTCCTGGGTAGCGGCACAATAATGGCACCTTGCCAAAACTGTTTCCGCTCAATCAGAGAAGACCTTCCATGGGTGCCTGGCTTAGCAATATCTCGCTCAAGTACAAGTTCTGGGCCGTGAACGCGGTCGCTTTCGTCACCACCCTGCTCCTGGTGCTGTACGCCGTGCAGCTTGAACAGCAGGCCCGTACCGACGCCGCGCGCGACGCGGCCCAGGCCCAGGCCCAGCTGCTCGCCGCCTGGCCCGAAGGCAAGGCCTGGCCCGAAGCCGACAACCTGCTGCCGTTCAAGGCCGGCGAAACACCCACCCTCAAGGGCCAGATGTTGCCGCGCCTGAAGGATGCCAACGGCTGGGTCGCCTACGACTATATGCCACTGTTCGGCGACAGCCCGCTGCTCGGCGCGCAAGTGCTCGGCCATGGCGATCAGCAAGTGGCCGTACTCGCCTATGCCCCTAGCCTGGCCCAGGTATTCAGCGAACGTTTCGTCAACTATGCGGTGGCCGTGCTCATCCTTATGCTGGCAATGCTCGGCGCCTCGCAGTTGCTGATTCGCTTCCTGCTCAGCCAGCTCAACACCCTCAAGGACGTGATGCTCCACGTGGAGAAGAGCGGTGACCTTTCGGCCCGTGTTCCGCTGGCGTGCAAGGACGAAGTCGGACAAATGGCCAGTGCGTTCAACGCCATGCAGGCCGGCTATCAGCGGGTCGTCGGCACGGTGGCGCGCACGGCGGCGCAACTGGATGTCGGCGCCGCGCGCCTGGCTTCGAGCATGAACGACGTACGCCACGGCATGCTCGGCCAGCAGAGCGAGACCGACCAGGCCGCCACGGCCATCAACGAAATGTCGGCCACGGTCTATCACATCGCCCAGCACGCCGGCTCCACCCGTGACCTGTCGCAAACCGCCGACAACCTGGCCGGCAGCGGGCAGGCGGTGGTCAGCCGGGTCCAGCAATCCATCACCGGGCTGTCCAGCGGCGTGCAGCAGACCGCCGTGATGATCCAGCAACTGGCCGAGGACAGCCAGAAGATCAATGGCGTGGTCAACGTGATCCACAGCATCGCCGAGCAGACCAACCTGCTGGCGCTGAACGCCGCCATCGAAGCGGCCCGGGCCGGGGAAATGGGCCGTGGTTTCGCGGTGGTCGCCGATGAAGTGCGCAACCTGGCCAAGCGGGTGCAGACCTCGACCGACGAAATCACCACCATGGTCTCCGCCTTGCAGGCCGGCACCCGCGACGCCGTGGACTTCATGCAGGAAAGCTCGTTCAAGGCCGACGACTGTGTGCAACAGGCCCAGGAGGCCGGCGAGGCGCTGGCGCAGATCACTGGCGCGGTGGCCCAGATGCGTGCAAGCAACACGCAGATCGCCGTGGCCGCCGAACAGCAGAGCCAGGTGGCGGAGGAAATGAACCGGGCGGTGGTGAGCATTCGCGACGTGACCGAGAACACCGTGCAACAGACCGTGGACTCGGCGACCACCAGCCATGACCTGGCGAAGCTGGCGGGAGAGCTGAGCAAAGCCATTGGCCAGCTCAAACTATAGGATCGATAGGAAGAGTTGATTCGCGCTGGCGCTTGGCCCGGCTTAATCTCTGTTCACCGACTACCCGAACAGAGGACAAGACCATGGGCCAACGCCACCCCAACTTCCCCGCCTGGCAATGGCGGGTTGCCCCCCAAGCCTCGAACGACGGCACCCGCGAAGGCATGCAACTGCTGGCGGTGATCCTGTTCGCGCTGTCCTTCTTGCTGATGAGCTCCGGCGTGTTTGCCGAGAACCCGACCAACTTCGCCGTCGGCGTGCTGGGCCTGGTCGCCGCGTTCAGCCTGCGCAGCAAGGGCCAGCGCCTGGCGCTGGAAGCCTGAAGCCCAGCGGTTTTCCATAAAGGCCGGCTTGCCGGCCTCAGCCGAACACGGTAACGGTCTGCCGGCTCAACGCAACCAGCCGCCCATCTGCGCTCCACAACATCGCCGCCACATGACCGTAGCCATCGCGGGCATGCTCGATCACCGCGCGGTATTTGCACCAGTCCAGGGTATCGAGTTCCAGCAATGGCTGAACGAACTCCACCGTCCAGGTCAGGGTACTGCCGGCCGCCGGTTTGCCCAGGTGCGGCAACAAGGCCGGCGGCCAGGCGTCCACCAGCGCCAGCAGGTGCGCCTCGGTCAACGGCTCTTGCCGGACATCCCCGCGCAGGCGCACCCAACCGCCCATCTCACGGGATTTATTGCCGGTAAAAGGCATGCCGCCGATGCTCCAGCGCATCGACAGATGACGCATGAACTCCGGCATCACCCCTGGGATATACGGCAGTTCCTGGCATTCCTCCCAGTGCTTGAACGACGGCGCCGGCTCGGCCGGCACGTTCACCACGGATTCCCGGGAGGCACCGAAGCTGCCCTGCACCAACGTCACCACCTGGCCGTTCTGCACGGCCCGGCCCAGCACCTGGCTGACCGCCTTGCCCTCGCGCAGCACCTCCACCTCAAAATCGATCGCCACCCCCGGCTCGGCCGGCCCGACAAAGGTCACCGCCAACGAACGCAACGGCCGCTCGGCCGGGACCCGGGCCCGCATCGCTTCGTATTGCAGCGCCACCACCAGGCCACCAAAACTGGCCCGTCCCTGTGCCCACTCGGCGGGAATGGAAAGCCCACTGGGCTCGCGACGAACCGCATCGAGCAAATCTGAAAAGCGCATGCACACCTCGGCTGGAAAAAGTCCTGCCGAATAGTAACCAGCTCATCCAAGGCACACAGCACCCATACCGGCCAAAGCAGCCGCCAAACAGGCCGTCATCCGTCAGCTGAAACAGGTCTCGCTCAACCGGTCCAGCACCCGGTCGGCCTTGCTCTCGGCCAGGGTCATGGTCCTGCGCCAACCGGTTATACAGGCCTGCAAGTCCGGTTCCTGCTCCGCCCGCAGCAGCCATTGCCAGCAATCGTGCCAGTCACCCAGCGCGTCCTGGGCCGACTTCAGGCCTTTCAAAGCCGTTGCCGGCAACCGGTTCAGTTGCGGATAGGCTTCGGCGGCGTAGCGCACGCGCTTGATCAGCAGGCGCAGCCGATGGCGGTCATGCAGAGGATCATGCAAGGCTTCATCCAACGCGTCCCACTGTTTTTCCAGGCGCTTTTCGATGCGTTTGTGCAACCGCTTCAACAAGCCCTGCTGCTGCGAAGCGCGCAAGAATCGTGGGAAGGCATCGAGCACGTCGAATAGCTGTTTCAACTCGGCACTGCGCGCCACGGCCCAATAATCCTCGGACAACTGTGCCGTGCGCCGCGCCGCTGCGATGTGATGGCCCTGCCGGTGCAGGTAGGCGGCCAGTACTTCACGGTCGCGGATCGGCGTGGTCAGCCTTCCAACCTGCTGCGCCGCCAGCTCGACCTGTTCGACACCGGGCAAACCACGCAAGGGCCGCAACAGGCTGCGCAGGCGCCGTACCGTGGTGCGCAAGTCATGCAGGCCCTCCTCGTCGGTCAGGGCATCCACTCGCGCATGACAGGCCAACAACCGCACTTCGAGGCTCACGACCTGAGCCACCAATTCATCCACCAGGGCCGACATTCGATACTCACTCCCAAATCGAACTTCCAAGACTGCGACGCAATGACCGCAACGCCTGTTGCAATGCATCCATCGACGAGGTCCGTTCAGCATAGCGCCGGGCAACGAAGCCCTGGACAAATGCACGGATATTTTCTGCCTGGCGCGGCAAGTGCTGGGCCGCCCGCTCGCCGAAAGCCAGTGGGCCCTCGCCCGGTTCGCGCACCAGCCCATGCCGACTCAATAACTTTTCAAAAGCCGCGAACAGCCGCAGCGCCGGATCGACCGGGTTGCGCCAGGGGCGCAGCAACAGCAGCGAGAGCAAGCCCAGGATCAGCACCAGCCCGACCGGCATGACCCAGTCGGCCAGGCCACCGAACCAGTGTCCCAGCAGTTGCAGTTGCTGTTCGCCCTGAAAGCCGAGGACCCGCCGCTGCCAAGCGTAATTGAGATTATCCCAGCCCTGGCGCAGCTCATTGAGCCAGGTCAGATCGCGGTAGCGCAGTGGTGACAGGAGCGCAGCCCCGGGCATATCCTCGTCGGCCGCCAAGGCCTGCTCCAGTCCCAGGTCGATGCGTTGCGGGGCCACCGCGTAGGTCGGATCGACACTGCGCCAGCCCTGCCCGTCCTGCCAGTATTCGACCCAGGCGTGGGCATCGAACTGACGCACAATGAGGAACTGGCCCGCCGGATTCAACTCACCGCCCTGGTAGCCGGCGACCATCCGCGCCGGAATCCCCGCCGCCCGCAACACGTAGGTCATGGCCCCGGCGTAATGTGCGCAAAAGCCCTGGCGACTGTCGAACAGGAAGCCATCGATACTGTCGGCGCCCAGGGTCGGCGGCTTGAGGGTGTAGTGATACGGCTCGTCGTGAAAGTGCTTGAGCACGGCCGCCACCAGCGCCTCGGGCTGTGGATAACGTTGCCGCAATTGCACCGCCCACTGGCGGCTGCGCGGATCGCCCTCGGCCGGCAATTGCAGGGCCTGGCGTCGAGCCCGCTCACTGAGCTGCGGATCGCGCAACACCCGCGGCCAGGACTCGACCCGATACAGCAACGCCTGCTGCACCGGGCGCTGGCGCTGCACGCGATAGTCCGCCAGTTGGCGTACATCCGCCTGATCGGTACGGGCCACATCCAGCGCCGGCAACCAGGGCTTGCCGCTGGGTTGCAGGACGATGCTGTAGCGCCAGGACTCGCCACCGGCCTGCCACTTCGGGACCTGGCTGTAGGCAACCGTCGGCGCCTGGCTCCAGCGCCGACCGTCGAATTGCTCCAGGGTCAGCGCCCGCCAGTACAGGTCGCGACGCGCCGGCAGGGGGCCGTCGAAGCTGGCGCGAAAGGCCAGTTCCGCGGAACGCCCAAGCTCGGCGACATCCCCCGGCGACATGCTCTCGGACAGACCGCTCTGCGCCTTGTCGACGGGCAGCGGCAACGACCAGAGCGGCGCGATACGGGGAAAGAACAGGAACAGCAGGAGCATCAGCGGCAAGGCTTGCAGCAACAGGCTCGTGGACAATCGCAAGGTCGCCAGGGGCCGGGTCGTCGGCCCTTGCTGCAAACCGATCAAGGCCGCCAGCAGCGCCCCCACCGGCAACAGGCTGTAGAACGCCCAGGGCAAGCTGTCCTCGAACAGGTAAGCCACCGCGACACAGAACAATCCGAGGAAAATCAGCACCAGGGCATCGCGGCGGGTTCGGGTCTCCACCAGCTTGAGCATGAACATCGCCACCAGCAGCACCGCCCCGGCGTCCAGCCCGACCAGGCTGCTGCGCGAAAGCCAGATGCCGCCGATGGTGGCCAACAGCAGGAGCAGCTCCATCAGGCGCCCGGGAAAGCGCGCGCGCATGCGGTACACCTGGACCCGCCAGAGCGTGCAACCGAGCCACAGCGCCACCATCCACAGCGGTACATGAAACCAGAACGGCAGCATCACCAGGGTCTGGGCCACCAGCAGCCAGATCAGGCTGGCGCGGGAAATCAGTGGGACGCTGCTCATGGGCTTTTCCCGAACAACGCCAGGGCGCGCAAACAGGCCTCACGATGGGCCGCACCGCTGTCGCTGGCCAGCACGCGGTCGGGCAGGCGCAGGGAGAACGCCGTCTCGCGCCGGGACAACTCCAGCACCCAATAGCACAAGCGCGACAGGCGCTGCTCGACATCGCCACCCAGGGCGAGGAAATCCAGGCACGGCTCACGACCATCGAGCCGGGCGAACTCCTTGATCAGCAGGCCCTGCCCCCGGGAGTAGGCTTTCCAGTGCAGGCGCCGCCAGGAGTCGCCCGCCTGGTAGACTTTCAACCCCTGATAGTCGTCGACTCCCTGGCCGTGGGCTCGCGCGCCCTCCTCAAGGTCATCGACGAGGGCGCTGGCCAGGGTCGGCAACTCGCCTTCCAGGGGCTGTGGATAAACCAGGACCTTCTGGCCCAGGTCAAGCCGGCTCCAGGTCCGCAGGATCCCCAGCGGGAAACTGCTCTCGACACCGATGCGCGGTGCATGCAGCCAGCCCCGGGCCAGGGTCGGCCGATTCAATTCCAGTTCACGGAAGCCTGCGGCCGGCACATCGACGTTGTGCACGGCCTGCCTCGACCAGCCCAGGCCAATGGACTGATGGGCTTTCCCGGCGCTTTCCAGGCGCACGACAAAACGCGCCTGCTCACCGACAAACACCGCAGGCCCGGTCCCGGCACTGAGCACCAGTCCTTGCAGATTGCGCCAGGTGTGCAGGATCGCCACCACGAACACCGACAGCAGCAGGAAACACAGGGCGTAGGCCAGGCTGTTCTGGTAGTTGATGGCGACCATCAGGACCAGCGCCAGCAGCGCCGCAAATACGCCGCCGGCGCGATTGGGCATGATGAAGATCTGCCGCTGGGTCAGTTGAACCCGCGTCGAGGGCGGCAGGCGCCGCACCAGCCAGGCCTGCCAGAAGCCGCGCAGGCGCCGGATCAAAGCGCCGGCACTTCGCGCAGCAGCCACTGCACCAGGGCACCACCGCCCTGCCCGGTGGGATCGGCGCGCTCGCGCAGGCGATGGCTGACCACCGAGGGCAATACCGCCTGGACATCCTCCGGGATGACATAGTCGCGCCCGGCCAACAGGGCCCAGGCCCTGGCGGCGGCGAGGATCGCCAGGCTCGCCCGGGGTGACAGGCCCCAGGCGAATTGCGGCTGCTCGCGGGTCGCGCCGACCAGGCGCAGCACATAGTCCACCAACGGATCGCTGGTGCGCACCTGCTTGGCCTGCTGTTGCAACGCCGACAGCTCGGCATGGTTGAGGATCGGCTGCAACGTTGGCAGCAGGTCACGCCGCGCCACGCCTTGCAGCAAGGCCTTTTCCGCGGCCCGGGCCGGATAGCCGAGGGACACCCGCATCAGGAAGCGATCGAGCTGCGACTCCGGCAGGGCGAAGGTGCCGCCCTGGCTGCTGGGGTTTTGCGTGGCGATCACGAAGAACGGCGACGGCAAGGGACGCGTGGCGCCTTCGATGGTCACCTGCCCTTCTTCCATGGCCTCGAGCAATGCGCTCTGGCTCTTGGGCGTGGCCCGGTTGATTTCGTCGGCCAGCACCAGCTCGGCGAAGATCGGTCCCGGATGGAACACGAACTGCCCGCTGTCCTTGTCGAACACCGAGGTGCCGAGGATATCGCTCGGCAGCAGGTCGGAGGTGAACTGGATACGCTGGAAGCTCAGGCCAAGGACCTTGGCCAGGGTGTGGCCGAGGGTGGTCTTGCCCATGCCGGGCAGGTCTTCGATCAGCAGATGACCGTTGGCCAGGAGACAAGTCAGGGCCAGGCGAACCTGCGCGTCCTTGCCCAACACCACCTGATTGACGGCCTGCAGGCAGGCTTCCAGTTTACTGCGCATAGGCAGACATCCGAACTTGGGAAGAAGCCTGGGATATTACCCTGTCCGGCCATCAATCATCAGAGGGGTTCAGCGCCCGGCGCGGGACTCACGGATGTAGAAGCGTGCCTTCTCGGCCTTGTTCGTGCAGCCCTCATAGGCTTCGAACTGCTGCTGGGTCTTGGCACCGGTCAACAACGACAAGGCCTTGGAGTAGCTCACGGTCCCGGCAAAGCCCTCGGCCTTGGCCAGGTCCAGCTCGCGCCAGGCGGCATCCAGCTGGGTGCCACAGCTTTCCCGGTAGGCTGATTTACCCGCGCAACCGGCCAAGGCCAACGCAATCAATGGCACACAGATCCAGGCTTTCATCGATGACACCTCAAGAAAAAATAAACAATCGTGCAGGGTAAGACGGTGCGCCAGGCAAAAAGTGCCTTGGCCTGCCTCAAGCTTAACCAATCAGAATGAAGTTTAGTGCAGTCGATCCGCTTCCCCAGGCCAAAAACAGTCCACGCCGTGATTGTCGCCGCCTTCCTGTAGGCGCATTGTTAGTCATGGATTGTTCAAGGACTGAGTCATGAAAAAACGCGTCGCGCTGGTGCTGGGCTCGGGTGGGGCCCGGGGGTATGCCCATATCGGGGTGATTGAGGAAATCGAGAGACGCGGCTATGACATCGCCTGCGTCGCCGGCTGCTCCATGGGCGCGGTGGTGGGTGGCATCTACGCGGCCGGCAAGCTCGACGAATATCGCCAGTGGATCGAAAGCCTGGACTACCTGGATGTGCTGCGCCTGGTGGACGTGAGCTTTCGCCTGGGCGCCATTCGCGGCGAAAAGGTCTTCGGGCAGATCCGCAAGATCGTCGGCGAGGTCAATATCGAGGACCTGCGCATTCCCTACACCGCCGTTGCCACCGACCTGACCAACCAGCAGGAAATCTGGTTCCAGGAAGGCTGCCTGCACCAGGCGATGCGCGCCTCGGCGGCGATTCCCAGCCTGTTCACCCCGGTGGTCCAGGGTAACCGCATGCTGGTGGACGGCGGTATTCTCAATCCCCTGCCGATCGTGCCGGTGGTCTCCAGCCACTGCGACCTGATCATCGCCGTCAACCTCAACGCCACCAACCAGAAGCAGTACCAGTTGCCGGTGATCCAGCGGCCCCCGGCGTTCAAGAGTCGCTTCAACAACCTGCTCAGTTCCATGGGCTCGCGCCTGCCGTTCCGGCGTAAACAGGCCGAGGAACTGCTGCGCCTGGAACAGCAGACCCTCGCCAGCGAGGCCGGACAGCTGGCCAATCCCTGGCTCGACGGCCCGGAACCGCAAGCCCAGCAGCCGGCTGCCGCAGCGCAAGACAATGGGGCACCGAAGTCCGCCACCGGCTCGTTCATCATCGACAATGTCGGACCGGCCTCGCTGCTGGACCTGATCAACCAGAGTTTCGAGGTGATGCAGACCTCGCTGGCGCAATACAAGATCGCCGGCTATCCACCGGATATCCTGATCAACGTACCGAAAAGGGTGTGCCGGTTCTTCGAGTTCTACAAGGCGCCGGAACTGATCGCCCTGGGGCGGGAGATTGCCAGCGATACGCTGGATCGCTACGAGGAAGACGGCCGCTAGGCCCTCCCCTTGTGGCGAGCGGGATTGCCCTAATGCCCTGTAGGAGCAAGCTTGCTCGCGATGGTCGTCAACGATAACGCGGGGCATCTGATACCCCACGGCGCCTGGGCTACCATCGCGAGCAAGCTCGCTCCTACAAGGGCCAATGTACCGGTGCCACAAGGTGACAACACCTCAGCCCTGGCTATCCAGTAGCCGATAACCGACCCCCGCCTCGGTCACGATAAACCGCGGCGCGGTCGGGTCGTCCGCCAGTTTCTGGCGCAAATGCCCGACCACGATCCGCAGATAGTGGCTGTCTTCGGTATGGGTCGGCCCCCAGATATCCTTGAGCAATTGCTGCTGGGTGATGACCCGCCCGGGATGCCGTGCCAACTGCGCCAGTACCGCGTACTCCTTGCGGGTCAGCGCCACTTCCGCGCCATCGAGCAACACCCGTCGATAGGCCAGGTCGATGGTCAGCGGACCAAAGCTCAATGCCGCTTCCTGGGCCTCGCCACTGGGCGCCTGGCGCAACAGGGCACGAATCCGCGCGAGGAACTCCTGGATGCCGAATGGCTTGGTCACGTAGTCGTTGGCCCCGCCGTCCAGCGCCTCGACCTTCTGCCCCTCGCCGGCCCGCACCGAGAGCACCAGCACCGGCGCCGTGGACCACTCGCGAAACTCACGCAACACCTGCTGGCCGTCCATGTCCGGCAACCCCAGGTCGAGCACCAGCAGATCAGGTTTATTCAACGCCGCATGGGCCAGGCCCTCGTTGCCGGTGCCGGCTTCCAGCACCTTGTAGCCCTGGGACACCAGGCTGATGCGCAGGAACTTGCGAATCTGCGGCTCGTCGTCGATGACCAGAATGGTCGCGGTTTGAGTCATGGCATTAACATCATGGCAATCGGTAGCCAAAGCATATCAGGCTTCACTTTCAATGCCCGGTTGCTCCTGCAGAGGGAGGAACAGGCTGATGCAGGTGCCGTGGCCGTCGATGCCGTCATCCACACCGATATGCCCGCCGTGTGCGCCGACCATGCCCTGGCAGATCGCCAGGCCCAGGCCCGTGCCCTGCCCGCCGCGATCGCCGCGGGCAGCGGTGTAGAACATGTCGAAGATCTTGCTCCGCTCATCCTGTGGAATCCCCGGTCCTTCGTCGCTGACGGAAAAGAACAGCTCCTTGTCGGTGATACCGGCACGCAGTTGCAAGCGTCCCAGGGGCGGTGAGAAACGCGCGGCGTTTTCCATGACATTGATCAGCGCCTGCTCGATCAGCGCCGCGTGCACATAGAGCAGCGGCAACTCTGCCGGCAACTCGGTGCTCACCTGCAAGGGTGCCAACACCGCCCGTAGCCGGTTCAGCGCGCTGCCGACAATATCCGCCGGCGCGACCCAGTCGCGGGCGAGCTTCAGCGCCCCGTGGCCCAGGCGAGTCATGTCCAGCAGGTTCTGGATATAGCGATCGAGGCGCTCGGCTTCGTTGCGAGTACCTTCCAGCAGCTCCTGGCGATCTTCCGGGGGAATCGCCTCGCCCAGCGCCAGCAGGCTGTCGATGCTGCCACGCATGGAGGTCAGCGGAGTGCGCAGGTCGTGGGACACCGACGCCAGCAAGGCACTGCGCAGTTGTTCGGTTTCACCGTGCAGGCGCGCGGCCTCGAGGTCGTCGGCCAACTGGGCCCGGGCCAGCGCCTGGGCCAGCGGCTGGCTGAGGGCGGTCAACAGGCGTCGGCGTTGCCCGCTCAGGGTCTGGCCCTCCTTGGGGCAAACACCCAGCAGCGCCATCGGCCCCTCTTCCACCGACAACGGCCACCACCACCAACGTCCGAACGGCAAGGTCCCGGTGCCCATGCCCGCCGGCTGGTCGTGCTGCCAGGCCCAATCGGCGGCAGCCCGCTCGGACTCGGAGAAGGTCTGCGGGCCGCCGGTCTCGACTTTCCAGCCGCCCTGGCCGTCGCGGTTGAGCAGGCACACTTGCAGCTCTTCCCAACCACTGAGGTGCTGGGACGCGGCACTGACCACCGCCTGGCGATCGGTGGCCGCCGTCAGTTTGCGCGACAGGTCGAGCAGCTCGCTGGTCTCTTCCTGGGTATCGCGCAGCGCCTCCAACTGCCGCCGCTGACGGGCCGCGAGGTTACCGGTGAGCACCGCCATCAAGAGGAAAAACAGCAGCGTCAGGACATCCTCCTCACGCTGGATGGCGAAGGAGAATTTCGGCGGGGTGAACAGGAAGTCGTAACTCAGGAACGACAGCGCCGCGCAGGCCAGCGAGGGCCCCAGGCTGCTGCGCACCGCCACCAGCAACACCGCGGCGAGAAACACCAGGGAGATATTCGGCAACGGCAGGATACTCGCCACCCCCCAGGCCAGGGCCGTGGCCAGGATCGTCGCCACCAGCGCCATCGCGTAATCGAACCAGACCACCGTTTGCGGGGCGCGGGTACGCGTCACCTGCTGTTCCTGGTCACGGTCCAGCACGTTGATTTCCAGCCCGTGGGCGCTGCGCAGCAAGCGTGCCGCCAGGCCACCACCGAACAGGCGACGACGCCAGCGCTCGCGCGACTGCCCCACCAGCACCAGGCTGGCCCGGCGTTCGGCGGCATGTTGAATCAGGGTCTTGGCCACTTCCCCGGCGCGCAGCAACACCACTTCGCCACCGAGGCGTTCGGCCAGTTGTTGGGCGCTTTGCAGGCGCAGGCGCGATTGCTCGTCGTGGACACTGCCGTTGTCCACATGCACCAAACTCCAGGGCAGATGCCGACGCTGGGCGACCCGACTGGCATGGCGCACCAGGCGCTCGGCCTGGGCATCGCCGTCGACCCCCACCAGCAAGCGCCCGCGCAGGGCCGGCGCCGACTGGCCGAGGGTCCGGTAACCCAGGGCCAGGTCGTTGTCCACCTGGGCCGCGGCCGTCTGCATGGCCAGTTCGCGCAGGGCGGTGAGGTTGGTCTGGGTGAAAAACGCATCGATGGCGGCGCGCGCCTGCTCCGGTACATAGACCTTGCCGTCGCGCAGGCGCTCCAGCAGTTCACGCGGCGGCAGGTCGATCAGCAGCAGTTCGTCGGCCTCCTGCAGGACCCAGTCCGGCAGGGTTTCGCGCACCTGCACGCCGGTAATGCCACGCACCTGGTCATTGAGGCTTTCCAGGTGCTGGACGTTGACCGTGGTGAACACGTCGATGCCGGCGGCCAGCAACTCCTGGACATCCTGCCAGCGCTTGACGTGGCGGCTGTTGGGGGCGTTGCTGTGGGCCAGTTCATCGACCAGCACCAGTTTCGGCTTGGCCTTGAGCAGGCCGTCGAGGTCCATTTCCTCGAGCAGGACGCCGCGATACTCGGAGCGCACCAGCGGCTGTTGCGGCAAACCGCTGAGCAGCGCCTCGGTTTCCGCGCGGCCGTGGGTTTCCACCACCCCGGCGAGGAGCTTGACGCCCTGGCGCAGCTGGGTGTGGGCGGCCTGCAACATGGCGTAGGTCTTGCCGACACCGGGCGAGGCCCCAAGGAACACCTTGAGCCGGCCACGACCATCGCGGGGCAGTTCTGCTAGGAGCGCGTCGGCGCGACCGGAATCACTCATGTCTTAGATTCTCACTTGTGGAACTCACGCCATCGCCCCCCCTGTAGGAGCCAGCTTGCTGGCGATGGCGGTTCTCCAGGCGCCAACGATGTCGACCTTCAGATCGCATCGCCAGCAAGCTGACTCCTACAGGGTTCGCGGTGTTGACCGCACTCGTCGTGCTACTTCGAGACTTCGGCAAGGGCCGCATTCAATGCAAGCACATTGACCACCGGTGGGCCAATCAGCGGTTGCTCGATATGCATTTCAACCAGTCGCTCGACATCGGCTGTCTGCAGGTTACGGGCCTGCGCGACCCGCGCCAGTTGATAGCGAATTGCCTCAGGAGGCAAGTGCGGATCGAGGCCGCTGGCCGAAGTGGTCAACAACGCCAAGGGCACCGGACCCTGGCCGGGCACCGCCTGCTTGGTCGCGTCGTCGAAGATCCGCGTGGCCAGGGCCGGATTGCTCGGGCTCAGGTTGCTGGACGAACTCGACACGGTGGCGAATGCCCCCGCCGAAGGGCGCGGGTGGAACCACCCGTCACCGGTGAAATCCTGGGCAATCAGCGCCGAGCCACGGACCTTGCCGTCGGCATCGCGCACCAGGCTGCCATTGGCCTGTTCCGGGAACGCGACCTGGGCCACGCCGGTGACCACCAGGGGATAGGCGACACCGGTAATCAGGGTCATCAGGACCAACAGGCTCAAGGCCGGACGCACTACACTGGACATGTTCAATTCCTCGAATTCAGGGGTACAGCACAACGTGTAGGAGCAGCCGGTCGACGCTCGATTGCTGGTGATAGCGGTCTCGCTGGCCTCATCGCCAGCAAGCTGGCTCCTACAGTTTTTTCGTACGCTTGCCGGCGGCATCGCCGGCAAGCTCGCGGCATCACACCAGGTGCAACGCCGTCAGCAGCATGTCGATGGCCTTGATACCCACGAACGGCACCACGATCCCACCCAGCCCGTAGATCAGCAGGTTGCGCCGCAACAGGTGCGCGGCACTCGCCGCCTGCACCCGCACGCCGCGCAGGGCCAGCGGGATCAGCACGACGATGATCAGCGCGTTGAACACGATCGCCGACAGGATCGCGCTCTGCGGGCTGGTCAGGTGCATGATGTTGAGCACGCCCAGCTGTGGATAAATCGCGGCGAACAGCGCCGGCAGGATGGCAAAGTACTTGGCCACGTCGTTGGCAATCGAGAAGGTGGTCAAGGCCCCTCGCGTCACCAGCAACTCCTTGCCGATCTGCACCACGTCGAGCAGTTTGGTCGGGTCGCTGTCGAGGTCGACCATGTTCGCCGCCTCGCGTGCCGCCTGGGTGCCGTCGTTCATCGCCACGCCGACGTCGGCCTGGGCCAGTGCCGGGGCGTCGTTGGCACCGTCACCGCACATCGCCACCAGCCGACCGTCGTTCTGCTCCAGGCGAATGCGTGCCAGCTTCTTCTCCGGGGTGGCCTCGGCCAGCACATCGTCAACCCCCGCTTCCGCGGCAATCGCCGCAGCGGTCAGCGGGTTGTCGCCGGTGACCATCACCGTGCGGATACCCAACTTGCGCAGCTCGGCGAAGCGCTCGCGAATGCCCGGCTTGACCACGTCCTTCAGATGAATGACCCCCAGCAACCTGCCATCGGCGCAGACCAACAACGGCGTACCACCGCTCTGGGCGATCCGGTCGATTTCCCGGGACAGTACCGGCGACAGGTCGCTGCGCTTCTGGCCGATAAAGGCCAGCAGCGAATCCACCGCGCCCTTGCGATACACATGGCCCTGGTAGTCGACACCCGACAGCCGCGTTTCGGCGCTGAACGGCACGGCGGTCAGTTCGGCCGCCGCCGGTTCTGGCTGCGGATGCAGTTCACGCAGGTACTCGACAATCGACTTGCCTTCGGCGGTGTCATCCGCCAGCGAGGCCAGCAAGGCGCCCTCGGCCAGTTCCTTGGCGCTGACGCCTGGGGTGGCATAGACCGCCGAGCAGCGACGGTTGCCGAAGGTGATGGTGCCGGTCTTGTCCAGCAACAGCACATGCACGTCACCCGCTGCTTCCACCGCGCGACCGGATTTGGCGATCACGTTCAGGCGCACCAGGCGGTCCATCCCGGCAATACCGATGGCCGAGAGCAGGCCGCCGATGGTGGTCGGGATCAGGGTCACCAACAGCGCCACCAGGAACACCAGCGGCAGGCTGCCACCGGAGAAATGGGCGAACGGCTGCAGGGTCACCACCACCAGCAGGAAGATCAGCGTCAGGCCGATCAATAGGATGTCCAACGCCACTTCATTGGGGGTCTTCTGCCGCTTGGCGCCTTCCACCAGGGCGATCATGCGGTCCAGGGTCGACTCGCCGGGGTTGGCGGTGATGCGCACGATCAGCCAGTCGGATACCAGGCGGGTATTGCCGGTGACCGCCGAGCGGTCGCCGCCGGACTCACGGATCACCGGCGCGGACTCACCGGTAATCGCCGCTTCGTTGACGGCGGCGATCCCTTCGATCACCTCACCGTCGCCGGGAATCATTTCCCCGGCGGACACCCGCACCACGTCGCCTTTGCGCAGATTGGCGGCCGGGACCACCTCGAAGCTGCCATTGGCTTTCCGGCGATGGGCCACCAGGCCTTCGCTGCCGGCCTTCAGGCTGTCGGCGCGGGCCTTGCCGCGCCCTTCGGCCAGGGCCTCGGCGAAGTTGGCGAACAACACGGTGAACCACAGCCAGAGGGCGATCTGGGCGGCGATAAAGGTCGAGACGGAGCTGTCCGGGACAAAGCACAGGATCGTGGTCAGGACCGCTGTCAGTTCAACCACGAACATCACCGGGGCACGTTGCAACTGGCGTGGGTCGAGCTTGACGAACGCTTGTACCAGGGCCGGGCGCCACAGGGCGGAGATCGCAGTTTTGGGCTGCTCGACGACAGCCGGTTTTGTTGCGGGTAGAGGCATATTCATCATTGATTCCTCAGAAGCCCATACTCAAATGTTCGGCAATCGGTCCCAGCGCCAGCGTCGGCAGGAAGGTCAGCCCCCCCACCAGCAGGATGGTCACCGTCAGCAGCGTGACGAACAGCAGGCCATGGGTCGGAAAACTGTTCTGGCCGACCGGTGCGGTCTTCTTCATCGCCAGGCTGCCGGCCAGGGCCAGTACCGGGAAGATGTAGCCGAAGCGACCGAGCAACATGCTCAAGCCCAGCATCAGGTTGTGGAACGCGGTGTTGCCGCTGAAACCGCCGAACGCCGAACCGTTGTTGGCACTGGCCGAGGTGTAGGCATACAGCAGTTGGCTGAAGCCATGCGCCCCCGGGTTGCTGATCGCGCCGGCAGGTCCCGGCAGGCTGGCGGCAATCGCGCCCAGCACCAGGGTGCCCACCGGCATCACCAGCAAGGTCACCACCAGCAGTTGCACTTCCTTGGCCTGGAGCTTCTTGCCCAGGTATTCCGGGGTACGACCGATCATCAGGCCGGCGAGAAAGACCGCAATCAGCACGTTCAGCAACATGCCGTAGAGGCCCGCGCCGACGCCGCCGAAGATCACTTCGCCGACCATCATGTTGACCAATGACACCATCCCGCTCAGAGGGTTGAGGCTGTCATGCATGGCGTTGACCGAACCGTTGGATGCCGCCGTGGTGGTCACCGCCCAGAGCACACTGGCGGTGGTACCGAAGCGGGCTTCCTTGCCTTCCAGCGGGGCGGCCTGCTCCACCAGCGGATGGTGCAGCGTCGGGTTCGGCTGGTACTCGGCATACAGCGAGACCGCGCCGCCGATCAGCAGCAGGGCCAGCATGCAACCCATGATTGCCCGGCTCTGGCGCAGGTCCTTGACGTAATGACCGAAGGTGAAGACCAGCGCCGCCGGAATCAGGATGATCGACACCAGTTCGATCAGGTCGCTCAGGGCGGTCGGGTTTTCGAACGGATGGGCCGAGTTGGCGCCGAAGAAACCGCCGCCATTGGTGCCCAATTGCTTGATCGCGATCTGGCTGGCCGCCGGCCCCAGGGGAATGACCTGGTCCACGCCCTGCATCGTCACGGCATTGACGTAGTGGGCGAAGGTCTGCGGAACGCCCTGCCAGACCAGGAACAGCGCCAGCACCAGGCACAGCGGCAGCAGGCCGTAGAGCGTGGCGCGGGTCATGTCGACCCAGAAGTTGCCCAGGGTCGCCGCCGAACGCCGACCGATGCCACGGCACAATGCAACCAGCACGGCCAGGCCGGTGGCAGCACTGACGAAGTTCTGCACGGTCAGGCCGACCATCTGGCTCAGGTAGCTCAGCGAGGCTTCACCGCTGTAGCTCTGCCAGTTGGTGTTGGTCATGAAGCTGACGGCGGTGTTGAACGACAGGGTCCACTCCAGCCCCGGCAAATTCTGCGGGTTGAGCGGCAGGTATTGTTGGAACAGCAGGATCGCGAACAACAACAGGAAGCCCGCCAGGTTGAAGGCGAGCAACGCCAGGGCGTATTTCTGCCAGCCCTGTTCGCTGCTGGCGTCCACCCCGGACAGGCGATAACAGGCCCGTTCCACCGGCCCGAACAGCGGCGTCAGCCAGGTCCGCTGGCCCTCCATCACCTTGTAGTAGAACCGCCCCAATGCCGGTGCTGGCGCCAGCACCAGCACGAGAAACGCCAGGATCAGCAAATAATCATAACTGTGCATACCTGCCGCTCCTAGTTCCGGTCCGCGCGCAACAGCGCAACCAGTAGATAAATGAACAGCGCCACAGCCAACAGCAGTGACACTCCGTCCAGAATGCTCATGGAATTTTCCCCGTGGTACGGCAATGGCCGCGTACAGGGCTCATTGTCGTGAGGGAGGCCGTAAAGGAACGAGAGCGACGCCGGGGGCGATGCGTAAAGAAGGCGTAAAGAGTGAGTTTACGTAGGAGTTACACCCTAGAATCTGTAGGACTTCCAGGGAAAGTGACGATTTGAAGGGAGCCTTTTGTGTCGGTTTCGATACACAACCGACAAGCGGCCAACACCCGCCGCCTGTAGCTTCCTGCGCAGCTACACTTGAAAGGGGCGCCGGCCGTCGGGCCGTGTACCCATCCTGCAACAACCTCGCGGACCCTTATTTAGTGGTTGGCGGCTTACCGGTAGATAATCGCACGCATGCAGAACACTCCCGCTCCTCTGGCTGATGTCAACAAACCGCTCTCGCCGGGCGATGACAAGCGCTGGAATGTCCGCGCGCTGATCGTCGACGACGATATCCCGATCCGTGAACTGCTGATCGACTACCTGGCACGCTTCAGCATCCAGGCCACCGGGGTCACCGACGGCGCCGGCATGCGCCAGGCCTTGCAGCTTGAAACCTTCGACGTGGTGGTCCTCGACCTCATGCTCCCGGGCGAAGACGGCCTGTCGCTGTGTCGCTGGCTGCGCACCGAATCGGACATCCCGATCCTGATGCTCACCGCGCGTTGCGAACCCACCGACCGGATCATCGGCCTGGAACTGGGCGCCGACGACTACATGGCCAAACCCTTCGAGCCCCGCGAGCTGGTGGCCCGGATCCAGACCATCCTGCGCCGGGTACGTGACGACCGCACCGAACAGCGGGCCAATATCCGCTTCGACAACTGGCGCCTGAACAGTGTGCTGCGCCAGCTGATCGCCGACGACGGGTTGGTGGTGCCGCTGTCCAACGCCGAGTTCCGCCTGCTCTGGGTGTTCATCGAACGCCCGCGCCGGGTACTCAGCCGCGAGCAACTGCTCGATGCCGCACGGGGCCGCTCGATCGAAGCCTTCGACCGCAGCATCGACCTGCTGGTCTCGCGGCTGCGACAGAAACTCGGCGACGATCCGAAATCGCCGCAACTGATCAAGACCGTGCGGGGTGAAGGCTACCTGTTCGACGCGAGAGAAATCGGCTGATGCGAGTACGCTTCGACACGCTGTTCGGACGCCTGTTCGGTGTGTTGTTGCTGGCGATCATTCTCGCCCATCTATTGGCTTTTCTCTGGTTCCATCATTACGGCGGCCCTCCTCCGCCACCGCCGCCGCCTCCCGGGATGATGGAGAACTTCGACCCGGACAGTCCGCCGCCCCGTCCGCACCACCCGCCCCGCCCCTGGTTTGGCGGGCCGCTGGTGCCGCTGACGTTCCAGATGGTTTCCCTGGTGATTGCCGCCTGGTATGGCGCCAAGCTGCTGTCGCGGCCGATCCAGCGCCTGAGCGACGCCGCCGAACGCCTGAGCGAAGACCTGAACATCCCCCCGCTGGAGGAGACCGGCCCGCGTGAAGCACGGCAGGCAGCCAACACCTTCAACCTGATGCAGCAACGCATCCGTGAACAGGTGCAGCAGCGCGGGCGCATGCTCGGGGCCGTGTCCCACGACCTGCGCACCCCGTTGTCGCGCCTCAAGCTGCGCCTCGAACAGATCGACGACCTGAAACTCCAGGGGCAGATGCGCCAGGACCTCGACGATATGATCAGCATGCTCGACGCCACCCTCAGCTACCTGCATGAGCAGCGCACCAGCGAGGCGATGCAATGGATGGACGTCCAGGCACTGGTGGAATCGCTCTGCGAAAACGCCCAGGACCAGGGCTCGCGGGTCTTGGCCAGCGGCCATTGCGCGCCCTTGCTGGTACAGCCCATGGCGCTGCGCTCGTGCCTGAACAACCTGCTGGACAATGCCCTGCGCTATGCCGGGGACGCACTGATCACCCTCGAAGACAGCCGCCGGCAACTGCTGATCCGGGTCATCGACCATGGTCCGGGGATTGCCGCGGAGAAACGCGAGGCGGTGTTCGAACCGTTCTTTCGCCTGGAAGGCTCGCGCAACCGCAACTCCGGCGGCGTTGGCCTGGGCATGACCATTGCCCGGGAAGCGGCCCAGCGCCTGGGCGGCGAATTGACCCTGGAGGAAACCCCGGGCGGCGGCCTGACCGCCGTGGTACGCCTGCCCCGGGCCTGAGTCCTCTGTGTAACAACCGGTACAAAACCCACATACCCCCGACACCTGGGCCTTGGAGGCTGCACAAGCCGATGCTCCGCCATCGGTTTTGCCAACACTTAGGGAGTGTGCACATGAGCACGATCAGTAGCGTCAGCAACTACTCGAGCTATACCGGTTACAACACCAGCAGCACGACGGCGACGCAACGCCAGCAGCAGTTCCAGAAGCAACTGCTCGCCAAGCTCGACACCAATGGTGACGGTTCCATCAGCAAGGACGAGTTGAACGCCGCCCTGTCGCAGAACAGCAGCAGCAAGGTGCTCAATGACCTGAGCCAGAATTTCAGCTCGCTGGACACCGACGGCAGCGGCACCATCAGCGCGACTGAACTGTCGGCGATGAAGCCGCACGGTCATGGCGACGGCGACCAGGCACCGGATACCCAACTGGCCGATGCCCTGCTCAAGGCCCTGGACAGCAACGGCGACGGCTCCGTGAGCAGCAGCGAACTGACCGCCGGGCTGACCAACGCCGGTATCTCGACGACCGACAGCTCCTCGCTGTTCAGTTCCCTCGACACCGACAACAGCGGCAGCATCAGCACCAGCGAACTGGCGTCCGCCCTCTCCGCGAACCAGCCACCACCACCTCCACCACCACAATCGCTGTCCACCAGTGACCTGTTCAGCCAACTGGACAGCAATGGTGACGGCAGCATCAGCCTGGCCGAGTTGACCAGTGCCTTGCAGGGCACCTCGACCACCAGCTCGACTACGGGCACCACCAGCAGCACAACCGACACCAGCAGCACCAGTACCAGCTCCAACCTCAATGCCACGACGCTGCTGCTCCAGGCCCTGGCCAATGCCAGCGGCACCAACAACACCGGTACGGGTACAGGTTCGGGCACCAACAGCCAGACCGCCCAGGAGAACATCAAGGAAGCCTTGAGTCGGTTGATGGTCAACCTCAAGAGCCAGACCGTGGCACAGAGCAGCAGCGTCACCGCCGCCGCGGCCTGATCCACCCTCCTGTAGGAGCGAGCTTGCTCGCGATGGTGGTCAGGGCACCGCGGGGTGTCAGGTGCCCAGCGTCATCGTTGACGTCCATCGCGAGCAAGCTCGCTCCTACAAGGAAGGCGTTCAGCCGCAACATCTCGCAGCACCCGCAAACCTGTGGGGCCGGCCCGCCTCCAGATTGCCTGCGATGCCCGGGAATCAGGGTTTTTCTTCGCGCCGCGACTGGCTCGCAGTCCAGTCGATCAACAGGCTGTAGGCCACCGCCAGCAAGGTCGGGCCGATAAACAGGCCGATAAAGCCGAAGGCAATCAAGCCGCCGAACACCCCCAGCAAGACGATCACCAGCGGCAGGTTGCCGCCACGGCTGATCAGGTACGGCTTGAGCACGTTGTCCACGCCACTGATGATGAAGGTGCCCCAGATTCCGAGAAACACCGCCATCCCATATTCGCCTTTCCAGGCCAGCCAGGCCGTGGCCGGAATCCATACCAGCGGCGGCCCCATGGGAATCAGGCTGAGCAGGAAGGTCGCGATCCCCAGCACCAACGCCCCCGGGATACCGGCGATCAGGAAGCCGATCAGGGCCAGCAGGGCCTGGGCCGCCGCCGTGCCGATCACGCCGTTGACCACCCGCTGCACCGTGCCCGCCACCAGTTCCTGGTAGTAATCGGCACGCTCGCCGATCAGCCGCTCCAGCAAGCCGTGGATAAAGGCCGCCAGCCGCGGACCGTCGCGATAGAAAAAGAACACGAAGACGATGCTCAGGGTCAGCTCGAGTATCCCGCCACCGATCTGCGCACTGCGCGCCAGTAACCAGTTACCGACCTGCCCCAGGTAAGGCTTGATCGCCACCAGCATCGCCGCGCCCTGCTGGTCGATGGTGTTCCAGATGCCCACCAGCCGCTCGCCGACGATCGGCAAGCTGCCCAGCCAGGCCGGTGCCGCGGGCAGCCCGTCGACCTGGACATCCTTGATAAAGGTCACCGCATCGCGCACATGGTCCGCCAGGTTGAGCCCCAGCCACACCAGGGGACCTGCCACCAGCAACATCCAGCCCAGGGTCAGCAACGCGGCCGCCAGGGATTCGCGATTCCCCAGTACACGGGTCAGCAGGCGCATCAGCGGCCAGCTGGCAAACGCCAGCACGGCGCCCCAGAACAGCGCCGACCAGAACGGCGCCAGCACCCACAAGGTGGCACCGAACAGGACCAGGAGCAGTATCTGCACCAGCAGACGATCATTATTGGGCATGGGTATTCCAGACAAAGAAGGGCAATGAAAGCGTAGGCGAAGCCAGGATCAGGCGTTTACCGACAGACAATCCGGGTTCAGCCGGAAAACCGCATGATCGTCTCTCGGTGATTGTTCGTACAGCCACTACCGTAGTAATTCCAGGTGCAAACCGCTGGAGTTGGCGCTGCCTATCTCCAGGCGGGCCGCCCTCACCCCCTGGGCCATCAGCGCCTGGCGCCAGGCCTCGGCAGACGCCCCCGAGAGGCTGACCCGCAAGGTCGTGTCCAGGTTCAGCCCGCGGGAAATCAGGGTGACCCAGGTGCCCTGGGGATCGCCGGCCAATTTCGGGAAATCGAGCTTGCCGGTATCGCGCAGTTCACGCAGCAAGGTCGCGGAGGTGGGTAGCAACTCGCCCAGCGGCGAAGCCGAGGCGAACTGCTCCACATGCAGGTAGGCCCGGCGGTTGCCGCGAGTGATGCTGTACAAGGCCACCAATGAATTATCCGCCGGGGCCGCCAGCCGCAGCAGCAGGTAAGCCTGCTGATCGTCGGCACCGGACAAGGTGGCATTGCCGAACACTTCATTGGCCCACAGGCTGTTTTCCCCGCAATCACGGGACTGACACCAGAACAGCAACTGCGCGCCCTGCTTCTGCAAGGCTTCGCGCGCCGCGGTGAAAGCCTCGTCGGCGCTGTGTTCGGGTGGCAGCTCGTAGGTCACCGAAGTCATCTGCCCACGGGCACTGACCTGGGCATCGCTGCGCAGGCGGTTGCTGATCTTGCGGATCGCACCCTGTGGATAAATCCGCTCCAGCTCGGCCGGAGCCCGGTAGTCGACGATCTGCGCATCGGCCAGGCGCGGCACCAGCGCCAGGTCGTGACTGCCCGGTACATCGGCGGCGAAAAGCGGCGAACTGAAACAGGTCATCCCAAGGGCGCAGGCCAGGGCTGTGGATAACTTCATCATCGGATAGACAGGGCCTGAACGGTAAGCGCCGTGGCCGGGACAGGATGTGCCGGAACAGGACGACTCAAGGTCGCGTGGAAGTCGAGGTCTGGCATGGTTGTCTCCCTTTCAACCCGCCAAGCCTCGACAGTTGCAGGCGACAAGTCAAGGCATGGAGAAAAAGCGATTGAAACAGTCTGCAACAAGGATCGCGCCGGCCTCATCGTTCAAGTGCAGATGATGCCCGCCCGGCAGGTGCTCCAGCTTGAAGGGTAGACGATCGAGCAAGTCTTGGTGCTTGGCCAATATGCCTTGCTCGGCCACCACCAGTTGGGTCGGGCAGGCAATGCGGCGGATAAAGGCCATGGCCTGCTCCTCGGTCAGGCGCAACGGCGACGGCAGGGTCAGGCGGTTGTCGCTGCGCCAGGTGTAACCGCCGGGCACCGGCATCAGGCCGCGTTGCGCCAGCAGTTCGGCGGCTTCGCGGCTGACCGCCACCACGCCCTTCATGCGTGCCTCGACAGCCCGCTCCAGGGTCGGGTGCACCGACTTGCGCTTGTCTTGCAACTCAAGCTGCGCCTGCAAGGCCATGCCCAGGCGCTCGGCGGCGTTTTCACCACTGCCGGTGGGTGGAATCACGCCGTCGATCAGCGCCAGGCGCGTCACCCGTTCCGGCAAGGCACCGGCCAGCACGATCGAGACAATCGCGCCGAGCGAATGCCCCAACAGGCTGAAGCGCTTCCAGCCCAGTTGCTCGGCGACCTGCAGGACGTCGTAGCCGTAGTCCCACAGCGCGTACCCCGCCCCCACCGGGCGATGCCCGGAATGCCCGTGCCCGGCCATATCGAGCGCGACGATGCGCAGGCCGTGCAGTTTCGGCGCCAGCCGCGCGAAGCTGTTGGCGTTGTCCAGCCAACCGTGCAGGGCAATCACCGGCTGCCCGTCCTCGGGGCCGAACAGATGGGCCGCCAACTCGATATGCGGCAGGCTCAGGCGCACCTCTTCGACGGTATGGCTCATGCGCAGCGCCCCTGCCCGGCCTGGCGTTCCCAGCGGGCGAAAATCTCCTTGAGCAAGCGCGCGGTGTCCTGCGGACGCTCCAGGGGAAACATGTGGCCGCCGGGCATGCTCAGGGTTTCGCCATGGGGCAAGCGGCCGACACTGCGCGCGTGATGCGGCATGACCACGCGGCTCTGCTGGCCGCGGACCACCGCCAGCGGCACTTTCAAATGCCGGGCCAGCCCCGGGCTGGTATGCGGCACGCCACGATAGATGCTGATTTCCGTGGCCGGATCGAAGCTCAGGCGCAGGCGCTCGCCGTCCTGGCGCAGGCCGTGTTGCAGATAGGCGTCGAAACACTCCGGGTCAAAACCACGAAACAGGGTCTTGCCGGCAAAGTAGCGGCGGGCCGCCTCGAGGTCGGCGAACTCTTCCCGACGCCCGAGGGTCCGGCCGGCGGGCGTCAGGCGATCGATAAAGCCCAGGCGCTTGGCCGCGCGGATCACCCACTGGTCGGTGCGGGTCAGCACCGGCGAGTCGAGCATCACCACGCCCTTGTAGAGATGTGGGCAACGCAGGGCCGCGTGCAGGTGCAGGACCCCGCCCAGGGAATGGCCGACACCCCAGACCGGCTCGGGTTGCCGTTCCAGGTGATGGATCAGTTCGTCGACCAGGTTGTGCCAGTTGTCGTCCACCGGAAAACGCGGGTCGTGGGCATGCTGTTGCAGATGCGCAACCTGATACTCCGGCGACAGGGCGGCGAACAATTTGCCGTAGGTACCCGAGGGAAAACCGTTGGCGTGGGCGAAGAACACAGGCTTCGACATACCGGAAACATCTCGAAAAAATCCAGTGTTCATTGTCGGCAGCAGACGGCCCGACGGCAATGACCGTAACTGCCAGGAATGATGACAGTCCGGCCAAGCCTATGACTCGGTTCAGCGGGCCGGCGGCGTTTGCCCCAGCGGCACCACGGCCATGGTCAGGCGCGACACGCAACTGGCCTTGCCCTCGTCACTGCTCAGGCGAATATCCCAGACATGCGTGGTGCGGCCGATATGAATGGCCTTGGCCACGGCCGTGACCCGCCCGCTGCGCAGACCGCGCAGATGGTTGGCGTTGATTTCCAGGCCCACGCAATAGAACCGGCTCGAGTCGATGCACAGGAAGCTCGCGGTGGAGCCGACGCTTTCCGCCAGCACCACCGAGGCACCGCCGTGCAGCAGCCCGTAGGGTTGGTGGGTACGATGATCGATGACCATGCTGGCGGTCAGCGATTCGTCATCAAAGGCTTCGAAGCGAATGTCCAGCAGTTCGCCGATGGTGTTTTTCTGCAAGGCATTGAGTTGTTCGAGATTCGGTGCGGTGCGCCACAAAGCCATGGTTGATGCCCCCTACTGTGGTTATTCGTCATGCCTGCGGCCACAGGGTCGATCCGCGTTCGCCCCGGGCGCCACGCGGATACGTCCCGACAGACCAAGCAGGTGCTTGGTTGACCATTTTTCACGGAAGAACAGCAGGTCGCAAGTTGAAAAAGGCCTCATGGAGCGCAGGAGGCAACAGCCTCTGCCGGGAAAGCCGGGCGGAATCTGATAGTCGCCACGAAGCATATCGCGTCGAATTTCCGCCCCCAGCCCTTGCAAGAGATCTCCATGGCAACGATAGGCCGTCTTCTTCGTCGCTTCATGCCTGTGGGCAACGCCCAGGCCCCTGCTCCCTCACCACCCGCCAGCCCGGGCGAGACTCACAGCGCCGTGGCCCTTGGGAGCCTGGCGGACGATTGCTTGCAGATCGAACGGGACCTGACCCTGCTGGGTTTGAAGGACTCGCTGGCCCAGGCACGGATTTTCCTCGGCAGCGCGCCGTCCCTGCGTCAGTACCCGCTGGCCGACCTGCTGGAACTCATGGTGGCCGCCGCCGCCCGCTTTACCGGCATCCTGAACAGTTGGGACGGTGTCCACCTGGACGGTGGCGGGCGGGTTTCCCTGCATGTGCAGAAGAAACTGTTCGACTTGCGGGTGCCACCCGCCCTTTCAGCGCAACTGACCAATGCCCTGAAGCGCTGCGCGCTGAACATCGTCACCGAGGATCGGCAGGCGATCCGCTGCCTGGCGTTCCAGGACAACGAAACCCACGGAGCCTTCAGGTTCTGGAGCAAGGCGTCCATCTGCCAAGCCTTGCGGACCCTGCAGGTGACCAACGTGAACATGATCGGCGTCGACCTGAGCGGGGGCGATTTAAGGGCCGTGCGGTTTTTCGGGCAATACCAGGAGGCCGACTTCAGGGCGGCCAACCTCAACGGAGCGCTGCTGTCGAGTGGCTTCAAAAGCAACGATTTCAGCCATTGCGACCTGCGCAATACGATGCTGTCCGGTCACTTCGAGGCCTGTCTGTTCAAGGGCGCCAGGGTCAACGCCGCAACCCTGAAAAACGCCAGGACCGACTTGGTCGGTGCCGTGTTGAGCCACTGAACCTCAGGGGTGGCGGATACCCAACAGCGTCATCCCGCCGTCCAGCGGCAATTCCCCTTCCAGCTCGGCCAGGCTGGCCGTGCCCATGGGGTCCGGCTGATACACATGCCCGTGCTGCAACAAGCTGAGCAGATTGCTCACCAACGGCTGATGGCTGACCAGCAACAGGTCCCCGCCACCGTCGAGCCGCAGGCTGACATCCCGTGGGTTGCTGTCGGGTGTCAGCCAGGGCACGGTGATAATCTCGGCCTCGAAGCCGAGCACCTCACGCACCAGTTGCGCGGTTTGTTGCGCCCTTACGTAGGGGCTGGCGTAGATCGCCGACAACGGCTGGCCGATCAGGTGGGCGGCACTGTGCAGGACCTGCTTGCGCCCATGGGCCGTCAGCGCCCGCTCGGCATCGCTACGGACCTGTGGCTCGGCTTCGCCATGGCGCAGGACCCAGACCTTCACAGCTTGGGCTCCTCGTCACGGGCCGGGTGCGGCGCCGCTGGCACCACATGCGGGGCCTCGCCTTCCGGAGCCCGCGGCGCCGGCCAGTCGGCGAACGGCCAAGGCTTCTGTTCGGTATGAAAACTGCCGAAGCGGCCGATCTGGGCCAGGAACTGGCTCAGGCTGTCGCCGAAGTTCATCAGGTTGGCACTCGGCGCGCCATAGACCAACCGATAGACCAACTGCACCAGCACCAGCCCCCCGAGGATGAACTGGGCGACCTGCCAGACCAGCAGGAACACCAGCATCCAGACAATGCGCAACACAATGGATTCGTACTTGGACTCGTTCATGACTCGCTCCCGTGCTGCTGAATTTCAGTTGAAACCGCTGGTGGAAATGAAATCGACATCGGTTTTCGGCTCGCCGCGCATCAGCAGCTCGATCACCTGGTTCAGGGTACGCCCTTCAAACAGAATGGCATGCAAACCGGCTACCAGGGGCATATAGACCCCGACTTCCTGCGCCTTGACCTTCAGCACCTTGAGCGTATTGACCCCTTCGGCGACTTCGCCCAGGCGAGTGACCGCCTCTTCCAGGCTCAAGCCCTGGCCCAGGGCAAAACCGACCTGATAGTTGCGGCTCTTGGGCGAGGAGCAGGTGACGATCAAGTCGCCCACTCCGGCCAGGCCCAGGAAGGTCATGGGGTTGGCGCCCTGGCTGACGGCAAAGCGGGTCATTTCCGCCAGGGCCCGGGTAATCAGCATGCTCTTGGTGTTCTCACCCATGCCCAGCGCCACGGCCATGCCGGCAATGATCGCATAGACGTTCTTCAACGCACCGCCCAGCTCGACGCCAAAACGGTCGGCGCTGGCATACACGCGGAAGGTCCGCCCATGCAGCGCGGCCTGGACGCGACTGCAGAGCTCCTCGTCCTCACTGGCCACCACCGTGGCGGTCAGCGCATGCTCGGCCACTTCGCGGGCAAGGTTAGGCCCGGACAACACGCCGATCCGTGCTTGCGGCGCGATATCCTCGAGGATCTCGCTCATCAGCTTGAAGGTCTGCGCCTCGATGCCTTTGGTCAGGCTCACCAGCAACTTGCCGTCCAGGCGCTCGGCATGCGGGGCCAGCGCACTGCGCAAGGCGCTGGAGGGCAAGGCGACAAAAAACAGCTCGCAGTCGTCGAGGGTCGCTGCCAGGTCCGTCACCGGCTCCACCGCCGGATGCACCTGGATGCCCTTGAGGTAACGCGGATTCTCGCGATTGACGCGAATCGCCTCGGCCTGCTCGGGGTCGCGCATCCATTGGCGCACGCGGTGGCCGTTCTCGGCCAGCAGATTGGCGATGGCGGTGCCGAAACTTCCGCCACCCAGAACCGCGATTGGGTACTGTTCAGTCATATGTAACCCGTCTATCCCTACCAATGGCGATGACTGCATTATACGGAGCAAGTCATCGGCAGCCAGCCCCAATACGCCCCACCGACCGTCCTACAAGGATCACGGCACGCGCCAGACCCGGGGCCTGACCGATTCGGCCTATACAATGACGGCCATACGCCATGGCAAAGCCGCCAAGCTCGGTTAACATGCACGGCTATTATTTTTTTCAAGGCTGTGCCGTGTCTCTTGGCCCTCCCACCACTCGCTCCTCCGTCGTCCTGGCGCTGATGTTCAGCGGTCCGTTGCTGGCTGACGACCTGTTCCTGGAAAACCAGCCCCTGCCCGAGGTGCTGACGGCCACCCGCCTGAAACAATCGCCGGCCGCCGTGCCCGGCAGCATGACGGTCATCGACAACGAACTGATCAAGGCCAGCGGTGCCCGGGATATCAGCGAGCTGCTGCGCCTGGTGCCGGGCATGATGGTCGGCTACACCAACGGCAACCAGGCCAGCATCAACTACCACGGCACCGATGCCTCCAACGCCCGGCGCATGCAGGTCCTGATCGATGGCCGCTCGGTCTATCGCGCGGGCCTGGCGACCGTGGACTGGAGCGATATCCCGGTGGCCCTGGAAGACATCGAGCGCATCGAGGTGTTTCGCGGGCCCAACACCGTCAGCTATGGCGCCAACGCGCTGATGGCGGTGGTCAACATCCTCACCAAGTCACCGGGCAGTACCCACGGTTCAACCCTGAAGATCACCCGTGGCGAACGTGGCATCAATGACTGGTACGCCAGCCAGGGCACCGGCTGGGGCACCGGCGACCTGCGCCTGTCGATGTCCGGCCAGGAGGACGAGGGCTTCCAGAGCAACCACCTGGGCGCGGACTACCGCGACGGCCGACGCATCACCCGCGCCAATCTCTCGGTCAGCCAGACGCTCGATGAACAACAGAGCATCGACTGGCAATTGAACGTCAAGGACGGTACCAACCAGCGGCCCTACACCTACCAGCCGGTGTTTCCCAATATCACCGCGGCAGGCGACAACTCCGATGTCGGCGCCAAGGACTACGCCGGCTCGCTGCGCTGGAACCTCGACCTCAATCCCCAGCACAGCCTGTATATCCAGGGTTCGGCCCAGCACTGGGATCGCCAGCAGGTCTGGCGGGCCTGCGATGCCAAGATATCGTTCAGTCCGCAACTGACCCAGTTGTGGCAGTTGAATCCCAACTATGCGGAAAATCTGGCACGCCATATAACCCATTACGCCCCTGGCAGCCCACCGGCGGGCAGTGCCGCCGAACAGGGATTGGCCAATCAGGTCCTCGGCCAATGGGCCGGCGGCGCCAACCAGACCGTCTGCGGCGATATCGACCAGAGCACCCGCGAGACCCGCTACGATCTCGAACTGCAGGACACCCTGAGCCTGTCGGACAGCCTGCGCCTGGTCAGCGGCATGAACTATCGTTATGACCGGGCAGACTCCGAGACCTATTTCAATGGCACCATCGACGACAGCACCTGGCGCTTGTTCGGCCAGCTCGAGTGGCGTGCCAGCGAACACTGGCTGGTACAGGGCGGCGCGATGTACGAAGACGCGCAACTGACCGGCGCCTCCCTGACCCCACGCTTTGCGGTCAACTACCTGATCAATCCCCGGCACGGCCTGCGTGCGGTCTATTCCGAGGCGATTCGTTCGCCGGACATGTTCGAGAACAACGTCAACTGGAGCTATCGGGTCACCAACCTGAGCTCCCCCACCTACGGCCAGAACAGCGGCCAGTATTTCGTCAAGACCCGTGGCCCGGGAAACCTCGACCAGGAGCGGATGCGCTCGCGCGAACTGGGTTATAACGGCTTCTTCAGCGAAATCGGCCTGAGCCTTGACGTGAAGCTGTTCTACGACGAAATCAGCGACATGATCAGCACGCCGCTGCGCAACAACCAGTTCATCGCCAGCAACGCCAACAGCTCACGCTTTACCGGCAGTGAAGCCCAGTTCGACTGGCGCCTGGACAGCGCCGACCGCCTGCGCCTGACGTATGCCTATGTCGATGTCCAGGCCAGCAATCCGGTCGACGAACGGTTCACCGCCCGCAACAGCGGTTCGGCCGGCTGGATCCGCGAATGGGGCGGCGGCTGGTCCAGTTCGGTCTTCTACTATGGCGACGACGCCATCAACCAGTATCGCTTCGAGCGGGTCGACCTGCGCCTCGCCAAGCGTATCCCCTTCAGCAAGGCCAGCCTGGAACTGGCCGGGATGCTGCAACAACGTCTCGACGACCAGCCCATCACCTGGATCGACAACAACTACAACCAGCGCCGCGCCGTCTACTTCAGCGCAGAGCTGGAGTTCTGACAATGAGCACCTTTGGGTCAAGGATGACAGCCGAATGGAGCCGCCGCCTGAGAGCCCTGGGCCTGGCCCTGCTGTTGCTGTTGCCGAGCGTCCAGGCGCGCTCGGCCGAGGTGCTGTTGACCGGCGTCGAGGACAGCCCCGGAGTCCAGGCCTTTACCGCCGCGCTGGCGCAACAGCGCCCCAACGACCGGATACGCTTCGTCACCCTGGCGCAGATGCCCGCCCCCGGCCGGCTGCCACCCGCCACCCGCCTGATCCTGCTGGACCCGCCCAGCCTCGACTGGCGACTGAAGGATAAACAAGGGCCCGCGACCCTGGTCCTGCGCATCAGCCGCCTGCAAGCGATGCAGCGCCTGGGAACCAACCCGCCGGCCAATCTCAGCCTGCTGTGGAGCGACCCGCCCCTGCCCCGCCAACTGCGCCTGATCCGCGAGGTCATGCCCCAGGCCCGGCGGATCGGCGTGCTCTACACCCAGGGCAGCGAGTTCCTGCTGGCCGAACTGGACCAGGCGGCACGGCCCCTGGGGCTGGAGATCGTCCCCCAGCGCTGGGACGACACCCTCGACAGCCGCCCCCTGCAAGCCCTGCTCAAGAACAGCGACGTCCTGCTCGGGCTGGACGATCCCACCTTGTATAACCCCAGGACCGCGAAGAACCTGTTGCTCAGCAGCTATGCCCGGCAACTGGCGCTGATCGGCCCCAACGCCGGCTTCGTCAAGGCTGGCAGCCTGGCCAGCACCTACAGCGACCAGAGCGACTGGCTGGCGATCCTCGACGACCTGCTCGACCGCCCCCCATCCGCTTGGCCGGGCAGCCTGTACCCGCCACGGTTCAAGGTCCTGAGCAACCCGCAAGTCGCCCGTTCCCTGGGTATCGAACCAATCGACGAAGCCTCGCTCGCCAGCCGGCTGGCCGAAGGAGAGACCCGCCCATGACCCTGCGACGGTATTGGGGCATCAGCGCCCGGACCCAGATGATCAGCCTCGGCCCCGCGCTGTTGCTGACGTTGCTGCTGATTAGTTTCTTCACCTTCGTGCGGATCCAGGACCTGCGCCAGGAACTCGACCACACCGGCCAGTTGATCGCCAACCAGTTGGCCCCGGCCACCGAATACGGCGTGATTTCCGGCAACAACGAAGTCCTCGAAAGCCT
>JACXTT010000789.1_pt1 | contig 53977 bp, 51 predicted proteins | sample 9270951 | NCBI WGS metagenome assembly JACXTT01 (sample SAMN15532306, study PRJNA645909) | rock metagenome | isolation source: weathered quartz diorite | place: Puerto Rico | collected 2017-06-21
TGGACGTGCAGATTTCCCGCCTGCGCAAGCTCATCGAGCCGGACCCGTCCTCGCCCCTTTACATCCAGACCGTGTGGGGCTTGGGCTATGTGTTCATTCCTGAAGGCCAGCCGCGCTAGTGCTTGCCGCTGACGCCATCGTGCTGCGGGCCCGGCGCCTGAGCTGGTTCAAGAGCGGCCTGTTCTGGCGCACCTTCCTGTTGCTGGGTCTGTTGACGACCCTGTCGATGGGGTCGTGGATCGCCATGATCAGCTTCGTCCAGCGCGATCCCCAGGTCAAGCAGACGGCCGAGCTGGTCATTTCCGTGGTGACCATCACCAGCGCGGCGCTGACCCACTCGGCGCCCGAGCTGCGCACGGAATTGCTGTTCGAACTGGCCAGCAACGAAGGCATCCGCATTTTCCCGCTCTCCCCCACCGATGACGTCGACCCGCCGCCGGACAGTCCGCTGATGCCGGAAATCGAAGCGCTGGTGAAGGAAAAGCTGAGCAAGGACACCCGTTTTTCCAGCCGGGTCAACGGCGGCCCCGGCTTCTGGGTCAGTTTCAAGATCGATGGCGATGAATACTGGCTGATGCTGGAACGGGAACGCCTGTCCGGCCTGTCGAGCGTGCAGTGGCTGGGCTGGGCCGGCGTGGTGGGCATGCTGTCGCTGATCGGCGCGGCCCTGATTTCCAGCCTGATCAACCTGCCGCTGGCGCGCCTGACGGCCGCGGCGCGCGCCATCGCCCAGGGCAAGCGCCCCGCCGCCCTGCCTGAGAAAGGCGCGCAGGAAATCATCGAGGCCAACCGCAGTTTCAACCAGATGGTGGACGACTTGCAGCAGGTGGAAACGGACCGTGCCCTGATCCTGGCGGGCATTTCCCACGACCTGCGCACGCCCCTCACGCGCATGCAGCTGGAAGTGGAAATGGCCCAGCTGTCGCAGGACGCGCGCGAAGGCATGCAGTCCGACATCGCCCAGATGGACGCCATCATCGGCCAGTTCCTCGACTACGCCAAGCCAACCGAGGCCTCGTCCTTCGTGCCTGTCAACATCAGCGAACTGCTGGCCGACGTCGCCCGCGCCGCCGAACGCATCCCCAGCATGCGGGTGCGCACCGACATCGAGCCGGACGTGACGGTAATGGGCAACGAAACGGATTTACGGCGCGTGTTCAACAACGTGGTGGAAAATGCCCGCCGCTACGGCGCCACGCCCGGCGCCAGCTACACGGAAATCGACCTGGCCTGCCACGCCCGCACCATCGCCGGCGTCAGGAAGGCCGTGATCGAACTGGAAGACCACGGCCCCGGCGTACCGGACGCCCAGATCGAACAATTATTAAAACCGTTTACCCGGCTCGACACGGCGCGCGGCCAGGCCAACGGCGCGGGGCTGGGGCTGGCGATTGTCGAGCGGGTGGTGATGCGGCACAATGCGAGTTTAAGTGTGCGCAATCGCGATGGGGGTGGTTTGCATATCGAATTCGCCATGGCCGTCGTTTAAAGCCGGGGACTGGCCTTGCAGGCCTGTCCCCATTTTCAGATCCGAAGCAAATTCAAAATGGGGACAGGCCGGGCCACGAAAGGCCCGCAAGGCCAGTCCCCGGCAAAAATCACATGACCCTGACCTTTTCCGACATCCAGTCCGCCGCCACCCGCATCGCCGGCATCGCCCACCGCACTCCCGTGCTGACCTCGCGCACGGCCGATGCGGCCACCGGCGCCCAGCTGTTCTTCAAATGCGAAAACTTCCAGCGCGCGGGGGCCTTCAAATTCCGTGGCGCCTGCAACGCCCTGGCCCGTTTTACGCCCGAGCAGCGGGCGGCCGGCGTGTTGACCTACTCCTCCGGCAACCACGCCCAGGCGATCGCGCTGGCGGCCAGCCTCACCGGCATCAAGGCGGCCATCATCATGCCGCACGATGCGCCAGCCCTGAAAGTGGCGGCCACCAAGGGCTACGGCGCCGAGGTGATCGTCTACGACCGCTATCAGGAAAATCGCGAGGAAATCGGCCGCCGCCTCGCTGCCGAACGGGGCATGACCCTGATTCCGCCCTACGACCACCCTGACGTCATTTGCGGCCAGGGCACCGCTGCGATGGAGCTCTTTGAAGAGACCGGGCCGCTCGACCTGCTGCTGGTCTGCCTGGGCGGCGGCGGCCTGCTGGCCGGCTCGGCCATTTCAAGCCGGGCGCTCAGCCCCCACTGCCGGGTGATCGGCGTGGAACCGGAAGCCGGCAACGACGGCCAGCAATCCTTGCGCCGGGGCGAAGTGGTGACCATTGCCGTGCCGAACACCATTGCCGACGGCGCCATGGTGACCCACCTGGGCGTGCACAATTTCGACGTCATCCAGCGCCATGTCGACGACATCGTCACCGTCAGCGACGCCCAGCTGGTGGAGACCATGAAATTTTTCGCCGAACGCATGAAGATGATGGTCGAGCCCACTGGTTGCCTGGGCGCTGCGGCTGCCATACACGGCGCGGTGGGCGTAGCGGGCAAGAAAGTGGGCATCATTATCAGCGGCGGCAATGTCGACCTGTCGCGCTTTGCCGCCCTGGTCACGGCATAGCCATTCCTTCTTGGACATTACCGTAGCAATTGTTACAGGCCAATGAGCGCTAGCGCACAGTGTGCTTCTGCGTTGCGGCCTATAACGTTACTACACCAATACCTCAAGGAGAAAAAATCATGATCAAGAAAATCCTGCTTGCCTCGATGATCGCCGGTTCCTTTGGCGCCGCCGTGACCGTGACCGCCCCTGCCGCTGCCGCCGTGGTGGTCGTGCGCGAAGCGCCGCCAGCCCCCCGTGACGAAGTGGTGCCGCCAGCCCGCCGCGGCTACGCCTGGCAGAACGGCCACTGGGAGTGGCGCAACAACCATTACGTCTGGACCCGCGGTACCTGGATCCGCGAGCGCCGCGGCTACCACTATGCGCAGCCTACCTGGGCCGAGCGTGACGGCAAATGGGTCATGACCCGCGGCATGTGGGCGCGCGGCGACAAGGACGGCGACGGCGTGCCGAACGGCATGGACAACCATCCGAACAACCCGAACCGCAATTAATCGGCGCGCCCTGCGGGGCGCTGCGCGGTACAAAAACCCGGTCCTTGCGGCCGGTTTTTTTTGGCGCTTTCACGGTAGCGGTGAATGCGCTTTTTTTTCGTCCGGGCCGTGCTTACCAGGCGGCGACGCCCCCATCCGAGCGGGGATCCGTCGCTCCTTCCAGCACCCCGTCGGGATGGCGAACGATGGCACCCGCGTGGCCCATGGTCTCGTCGAAGTCTTGCAGGATTTCCACCTCGTGTCCGCGCGCACGCAGTTGCGCGACGACGTCAGCCGGAATGCGGCTCTCCACTTTCAGACTGTCGGAAGTCTGGCCCCAGGTGCGCCCCAGCAGCCAGCGGGGCGCCGTCACGGCCGCCTGCAGGGGCTGGCCGAACACGACGTGGCGGGTGAACACGGCGGCCTGGGTCTGCGGCTGGCCATCGCCGCCCATGGTGCCATATACCATCACCCGGCCGTCATGCAGGCGGGCGGCGGCGGGGTTGAGGGTGTGGAAGGGCTTTTTACCCGGCTTCAAAGCCAGCACGGCGGCGGGATCCAGGCTGAAGGAGGCGCCCCGGTTTTGCCAGTTGATGCCGGTGGCGGGCAGCACGATGCCGCTGCCGAACTCGTGATAGATGCTCTGGATAAAGGAGACGGCGAGACCGTTCTCGTCGATGACGCCCATCCAGATGGTGTCGCCCGGGTCCTTGCCGGCGCCCCAGGGCGCGGCGCGGGCGGGATCGATTTGGGCCGCCATGCGATCCAGCGCGGCGGGCTCGAGCAATTGCTGGGCGGGCACGGTCATGTGGGCTGGATCGGTGAGGTAGGTGTCGCGCATGCCGAAGGCCTGTTTGGTCGCTTCCACCAGCAAATGAATGTGATCGGCGGAATCGGCCTGCACCTGCATTGGCGCCAGCCCGGCCCGCTCCGCCAGACCCAGGATGGCCAGCGATACCGCACCCTGGGTGGGCGGCGTCAGGTTGTAGAGCCGGCCCGCAGCGTGATCGAGCTGCAGGGGCACGACCTGCGTGGCCCGGTAAGCGGCCAGGTCGGTTCCGCTCACCGGCGAGCCCAGCTGCGCCAGGTCGGCCGCGATGCGCTGCGCCAGCGGGCCCCGGTAAAAACTGTCGAGGCCGTCGTCGGCCAGCGCTTGCAAGGTGGCCGCCAGGCGCGGCTGGGTGAAGCGCTGGCCTGCGGCGCTGCCGGCGCCGAAACAGTCGGCAAAGCCGGGCTGCCCTTTCAACTCTTCCCACTTGGCGGCGGTGGCGGCGGCCTGGCTGTTGGTCACGGCAATGCCGTCGCGGGCGTAGCCGATGGCGTCTTGCAGCAGGCGCGACAGGGGCAGCTTGCCGCCCCATTGCGCAGCCAGTTCCAGCGCCACCTGCCAGCCGCCGATGGTACCGGCGACCGTGTTGGCGGCCAGCGGGCCCCGCTGCGGAATCGTGGCCAAACCCTGCTCGCGGTAAAACGCCATATCGGCGGCCCGGGCGGCCGGGCCGCTGGCGTCGATCGCGCAGGGCTCGCCCTGCCCCGCCGGCGGGACGATCAGCCAGAAGCCGTCGCCGCCGATGCCGTTCATGTGGGGATAGACGGTGGCGATGGTGGCGGCGGCCGCGACCATCGCCTCGACGGCATTGCCGCCGTCGCGCATCACGGCCAGCGCGGAACTCGAAGCAAGATGGTGGGGCGCAACGGCCATCGCGCGCGTGGAACTGGTGGTGGTATTGAACATGGGAGCGAACGAAAAAATAAGATCAGGAGGCCGGTGGCGGTGGCGGCCGCTGCGGATGGCGAGGTCGCTCGAGATATTAGCAAAAATGTCCGCGGCGGTTCGGCGGCGTTCCCAGGAATCGGTCAAGAACGCCGAACAAAGCCTCCCGGGCAAGGTGCGACGGCGCAGACCGTACGAATGTTTGGCGAGCCTGAGCAACGCAGCAATGGGGTTCTGTCAGCCGCTCTTAAGTGTTTCCCACCCGCCGTGCCGGTAACAGCCGCGCCACCGCCTCGGCCAGGTCGTTCAGCTTGAAAGGTTTGGGCAAAATCTTCAAATCCTTCGCCGACGCCGGTTTTTCCAGCAGGTTTTCCGAATAGCCCGTGGCCGCCAGGGTCGCCACGCCAGGATAGTTGCGGCGCACTTCATCGAGCAACTGCAAGCCGTTCATCCCGCCCGGCATGATGACGTCGGAAAATACCAGATCCACCGGCGCGTCCTTGAGCAAGTCCAGCGCCGCTTCGCCGCTGTCGGCTTCGATGGTGCGGTAGCCCAGCGAGGCCAGATAAGCGGAAGACATTTCGCGTACGTCGGGGTTGTCATCGACGATCATCACGCAGCCGGCTTCTCCCGACGGCGCCGCGGCGTCATCATCTGCGCCGTTGCTGTTGCCGGCAGCTACGGCGTTCTCGCCGGTGGCGACAGGGAACAGCATCTTGACATGGGTACCCTTGCCCACTTCGCTTTCGATGGCCAGGCGCCCGTGCGACTGCTCGACAAAGCCGTGCACCATGGCCAGGCCGAGTCCGGTACCCGGTCCCTTGGTGGTGAAGAAAGGTTCGGTGGCCCGTTCCACCACGTCGCGCGACATGCCTTCCCCTTCGTCGGTAATACAGATCACCACATACTGCTCGCCGATCAGGCGCTGCGCCTCGATCTTCTTGCGCTCGCTGAGGATCGAAGTGCCGATAGTAATGGTGCCGCCTTTCGGCATGGCGTCGCGCGCATTGATGAGGGTATTGAGCAAGGCCACTTCAAACTGGTGGGGATCGACCATGCAGGCCGGCAGCGCGGGCTGCAAGTCGAGCCGCAGGTCGATGCGTTCGCCCAGGGTGCTGAGCAGGATCTCGCTGAACTCGATGACCAGGCTGTTCAAATTGACCCGGCGCGGCTCCAGCCTTTGCTTGCGGGCGAATGCCAGCAGTTGCTGGGTCAGCTTGGTGGCTTTTTGCAGGGCAGCCTGGCTTTTCGCCAGCATTTTTTCCGTCAGGTTGGGATTGCCCAGGCTTTTGAGGGCGATCTCCTGGTTGCCGATGGCAACTTGCAGCAGATTGTTGAAATCATGGGCCAGTCCGGCCGTTAGCTGCCCGATGGCTTCCATTTTCTGGGCCTGGGTGGTCGACATCTGCATGATGCGGCGCGAAGTGATGTCGAGCTGGGAGGCGAAGAAATACAGTAGTTGGCCCTCGCGGTCGAACACGGGTCCGATGAACAGGCCGTTCCAGAAGCGGGTGCCATCTTTCTTGAAATTGAGGATGTCGACCGCCACCGCCTTGTGCTCGGCCAGGGCGGCGCGGATTTCCGCCACTGTGTCCTGGTCCGTGTCGGCTCCTTGCAGAAAGCGGCAGTTGCGGCCCAGCACCTCGTCCTCGCTGTAGCCCGTCAGGTCGAGAAAGGCGCCATTGACGAAGACGATGGGATTGTCGTCCTGGCGGGGATCGGTGACGACCATCGGCATGCGGGTCATCTCGACGGCGGCAAAAAAGATGTTGTTTTGCTCGCCGAAACCCGGAGCGTCGATGTAGGTCGACTTCCAGTGCTCCTTGCCGGGATTGCCCATCGGGTTATAGCTGCTGCCGTCCAGTTCGCCGGCAGCCTTGACGCCGGTACTGCCCTGGGCGGGCACCAGCTCGTCGTCCTTGTCGTGGGGATCTGCACTGACCATGGTGCTGCACTCGTTGAATGGAAAGTTTGAACTTATCACATTGCCATGTTTCGGGTCGTTCGCCTGGTATCCATCACGCTCAATGGCCGCTACACTGCCAGTTCAACCAATTCAAGGAGCGCGTCATGGACATGGACCCCGTCATCTGGTTTGAAATTTACGTGCAAGACATGGAGCGCGCCCGCGCCTTCTACGAAAGCGTGTTCCAGTGCGAGCTGAACGCCCTGCCCAGCCCCGGCATGCGCATGCTGGCCTTTCCCTCGCAAATGGGCCGCCCGGGCGCCGCCGGTTCGCTGGTGAAGATGGATGGGGTGGCCTCCGGCGGCAACAGTACCATCGTCTATTTTGCGTGCAAGGATTGCGCCATCGAAGCCGAGCGCGCGCGCGCGGCGGGCGGCAAGGTGGAGCGGGAAAAAATGTCGATCGGCGAATATGGTTTTATTGCACTGATCGTCGATACGGAAGGCAATATCGTCGGCCTGCATTCGATGCAATAAGCAGCTGACACGCTTTTGACGCGCGGTGCGAAGGCCGGCGCCCTTTATTTCCAGGCCGCCGGCCCCATTTCTCCCCGATGAAGGAACCGCCCTGCCCCCTGTGCGGCCGCCCGCTGGGCGAACTCAACGTCGACCGCCACCACCTCGTGCCCAAGACCTACAAGGGCAAGGAACAGTTTTTGGTGCACAAGATCTGTCACCGCAAGATCCACTCCGTGTTGACGGAGAAGGAATTGTTCCAGACCTATCACAATTGGGAAGCGCTGCAGGCCCATCCCGACATCCGTCTCTTTATCGACTGGGTGCGCAGCAAGCCGCCCGGCTTTTATACGGCGACGGCCCGTTCGAAGCGCAAGGGCGGACGCTGAGTTTGCCACTTTTCAGGAAATCGCAATCAGTTCGATTTTCAATCCGGGAATCCCGTCCAGGGCATACACCGCGAGCGCGCCCTGCTTCAGGGCATGTTCGTACAGGGCGCTGCGCGACGACAGCGAGAAATAATACGTGTTGGGACGCACCGGCACGGCCGCCGGCACTTGCGGCATGTGGGTCAAGGGCACACCCGGCAAGGCCGAGCCGAGGATTTTCTCCAGGTCGTCGGGACTGCCCACCTTCAGGCGCACGGGCATGGCGGCGACCAGTTCCAGCGCCGGCATGTCGGCGCTGACGGCCAGGCACAGCTGGGTGTCGCGGTTGACCTTGGCGGGATCGAGCACGGCCCGGTACAGGGCGCTGTGCTGGGCATCGGCCAGCAGCGGGATCAGGAAATAGCGGGTTGATATCACCGTGTCCACCAGTTCGCGCACGATGGCGTGCAACTTGCCGAACACCTCGCCCAGGCGATCGTGGCGATAAGGGGGCAGGTCGGCCGCCTTGTAGCGGTCCGAGAAGGTCATCAGGCTGCCGGCCAGCGACAGCATTTTCTCGTACAGGCTGTGCGGATGGTGGGCGGGCGAGCGCGCCGCGTGCATCAGCAGTACGCTGGCCGTGCTGACGATGTTGAGCATCCACCACGATGAAATATCGCCTTTCGACATCTCATAGGTGTCGGCCGTGGCCTTGCGGTGGGTGCGCTGCAGCGCTTCCACTTTCGCCGTCATTGCGCTGATCAGGCTGTCGAGCATTTGCATCAGGCCGACCGTGGCGCCGATCGCCACGCTGGGCGCGATAAACGCCGGATCGATCTCGAAGCCCCCTTCCGCGGCCCGCTGCAACCGCACCACGGCCACGCTGCTGATGGGATCGCGCGGCGCGAAATCGGCGACCAGCCGGGCCTGCTGCTTGAGCACCGGCACCTCGACCGGCACCGCATCGCTGTACAGGTCGGCAACTTCCCCATCGCTGCGCTGGTAACGCCCGTCCGCCGCCACGTTGCCGCCGTGGGGCTTGAGCACGGCCAGCGATATATAGAAGGTAAAACTTTGGGTGTCCGGCGGCAGGCGGTTCAGGTCTAGCGCTTCGGGCAGGAGGTCGGTGCCGGGCGCATCGTAACTGGAGCCGTCCGGAAAAATCACGGACAGCGCAGCCGCCCCGAGGCGCCCGTGCGCCAGCCCTTCACGCTCCCATTCGACGGCGCGCACCCCCCAGTAGTGGGCGTCCAGGCTCGACGCCACGGCATGCAGGCGCTGCTCGTGATAGCGGTCCTGCAGCTGGAAATGCTGGGGGCCCAGGGTCAACCCTTCCGACCATAAAATTTTCGATCCTGCTTGCATGAACGCGCTCCTCGAGGATGTTGCGATTGCACAGAGTCGTGCCAGCATGCCCGTCTCGGCCGCAGGATTGTTTGATCTGGCACAAGCGAACTCGTGCTTGTAAGGAAGTCCAGCGGGTTTGCGCAAGCGCAAAGTTGACGATTGTCACGTGCAGATAATGGCCGCACCCCGGCATTTACCAAGGTGAGCCAATGCACAAGTTTTCCCCCGGCCTGTTCGACCGCCTGGCCGAGCCCGAGACGGCGCCCGCCAGCCGCCAGCAGGCCCGTACCCAGGCGCAGCAGCGCTGCCGCGACAGCATCACGCGCGACCTGGTGGCCCTGCTCAATACCCGCTCGGCCATGCAGGCCGATGCGCTCAAGCCCTGGCCGGCCGTGCGCAGTTCGGTGCTCAACTATGGCCTGATCGATTTTGCGGGCATGTGCATGACCAGCGCCAGCGACCAGCAGCAAATCTGCCGCGCCGTCAAGCTCGCCATCGAGCGCCACGAACCCCGCCTGCATAAGGTCGACGTCAGGCTGCGGCCCCGCAAGGGCAGCATCAATCGGGTGGAATTTGACATCACCGCCGAGCTGACGGGCGCCATCGGCGGCGAATCGCTGGCCTTCGACGCGGTGTTTCGCCCCTCGCTGCAGCAATATTCGATCGAACACGTTTCCTGACCGGCCGGGAGTCCGCATGGATGAATTATTTGCCAAGTACGAAAACGAGCTGGTCATCCTGCGCTCCCTGTGCCGCGAATATGCCCAGCGCTATCCGAAAGTGGCGGCCCAGCTGCAACTGGGCGGCGAAGCCTGCGACGATCCCCACGTCGAGCGCCTGATCCAGGCCGTCGCCCTGCTGTGCGCCCGGGTCACCAAGCGCCTGGACGACAACTACCCGCAGTTCACGGAAGCGCTGCTCAACTTGCTGTTTCCCCATTATCTGCGGCCCTTCCCCTCTTGCGCCATCGCGCGGGTGGGGGCGCCCGGCATGCCCAACGGCGCCATGCCACGCGGCACCCGGCTGGAAACCCGCGCCGTCAAGGGCTTGCCCTGCACGTTTACCACAGCCTACGACGTGCCGGCCGCGACCATCGCGCTCACTGGCGCCCGCTTTGCAGCCACGGTCGATGCGCCGCCGTCCCTGCGCCTGCCCGAGGGCGCCAGCGCCACTCTCAGCTTGCGGTTCGCGGCGATCAACGGCCAAGCGCTGGCGTCGAACAGCAGTCTGCGTTTGTATATTGACGGCGACCCCGCGTTTTGCGCCAGTCTGCGCGACGCCCTGTTTGTCGACACCCGTGCCGCCTACCTGCAATGCGCCGATGGCGAACCCTGGCTGCCGCTGGCTGCCCTGCCGCACAGCCAGGCCGGTTTCGCCGAGGACGAGGCGCTGCTTCCCTTCGGCGCCCGCTCCCACCTGGCCTACCGGGTGCTGGCCGAATATTTTGCCTTCCCCGACAAATTCAATTTTCTCGACCTCGACCTGGGCCCGGCGATCGCGCGCGCCGGCGCCGACGCCACCCGCCTCACCGTGCACCTGGTGATGTCGGGCGTCCGCCCCGATTCGGATCGCGCCCGCCTGCTGTCGAATCTGTCGCCCGACAACCTGCTGCAAGGCTGCACCCCGGTGGTTAACCTGTTTGCCCAGCCGGGTGTGCCGATCACCTTCGACCAGCGCTCGGCCGACTACACCGTGCTGGCCCACCCCACCCACCCACAGGCCTTCGAGGTGGTCGCCATCGACCAGGTCCACATGGTCCGCCAGCACGGCCGCGCCGCCGACCTGTGCGAATTCCTGCCCTTCTATTCGCTGCGCCACGGCGAACAGGCCGGCCGCGACGGCCGCTACTGGCTGATGCGGCGCGACGATACCATCGCCATCTGCAGCCCCGGCCACGAAACCATTCTCACCCTGATCGACGCCCACTGGGACGCGCTGGCGGTGGACCAGAGCTTGCTGTCGCTGGAACTGTCCTGCACCAACCGCGACCTGCCCTGCACCCTCAAGCTGTCGGCCCTGGACGGCGAGGGCGACCTGTTCCTGCCCGGCAGCAGCGGCGGTCAGCCGATCCGCTTCCTGCGCCGCCCCACCCGCCCCCTGCGCCTAGTGGGCGGCCCCGACACCCAGTGGCGCCTGATTTCCCACCTGGCCCTCAACCACCATTCGCTGGTGCAGGACGGCGCTGCCCTGCGCGAAATCCTGTCCCTGTACGACCTGGCGCAATCGCCCGTGGCGCGCCGCCAGATCAGCGCCATCACCGCCGTCGCAGCGATCGACAGCACCGCCTGGATCCGCCACCGGCGGGGCAGCTCGCTGGTACACGGCACCGAGGTGCGCGTCACCGTCGACCAGGACGCCTTCATCGGCAACGGCCTGCACCTGTTTGCCCAGGTGCTTGAACAATTTTTCGGCCTGGCCACCCACATCAACAGCTTCGTCGAACTGGTGATGCTATCCCGCCACGATGGAAAGGAACTGCTCCGATGCCCACCCCGCAGCGGCAGCCTCAGCCTGGTGTAATCGCGCGCCTGCAGGCCCGGCCCCAGCGCTTCACCTTTGCCCAGGCGATCAATTTGTTGCTGGCCACCCTGGCGCGCCAGGGCATCGGCTACGAGCAAGCGTTTCGGGACATCTTCCGCTTCCGCAACAGCCTGTCGCTGGCGTTTCCGCCCAGCGAAATCGAGGCACTCGCCATCGAACGCCGCGACGGCGAGGACGCCGGCCCCATCCTTAAAATCCGCCTCACCCCCGCCTTCATCGGATTGCTGGGCAGCACCGGCACCCTGCCTTTGCACGACAGCGAACGTCTGGCTGCCCAGCAATACCTGGAACACGACGGCAGCCAGCACGCGCTGGTTGACCTCTTTTCCAACCGCATGGTGGGTCTGTCGTACGAGGCCTGGGGCAAATACCGGGTGGCGCACAGCCTGCAGGTGCAGGGCCGCGACCGCCTGCTGCCGATGCTGCTGGCGCTAGCCGGGCGCAGCGGTGGCGCCAGCGCAGCGCTGGCACACCCGGCCGCCTATTACGCCGGCATCGTCCGCACCCGCCCCGTCTCCGCCAGCGCCATCGAACGGGTGCTGGCGGACCACTTCGCCATCCCCATCCGGCTCGAGCAATTGGTCGGCTGCTGGGATGCCATCCCGCCGGCGCGGCGCAGCAGCTTCGGCCGCAACAATCCCGTGCTGGGCCGCGGCGCCGTGCTGGGCACGCGGCTGTGGCGCCACGACCTGCGCGTGCGCCTGCACCTCGGCCCCCTGGACGAAGCCCAACTGGCGCAATTTCTGCCCGGCGGCGCCGCCCGGGCCGCCCTGGCCGACATGGTGGCCCTGTTCGCCGCACCCATGATTGTCTGGGAGATCAGGCTGCACCTGGCCTCGCCTTGCATCGCACGGCTGCGCCTGAGCGCGGCGCAGGCCCCCCGCAAGCTGGGCTGGAACAGTTTTCTCACCAGCACGGCCGGGGTGGCACCCAGGGCGCATGTGTCGTCGATGTTGCGGCCCAAGCCGTCGATCAATTGATATTCGTCAAATTTTGAAGGGCCGGACGACGTTACCTTGATCTGCGCGCAGCGATTCGCTGCGCCAACGCAAACTGCATAGGAGTTCTCATGGGTGTGGGTCAGCAAATCGCCGCCTTGACGATGTCCGCCTTCAGCGAAGACGCCCAGCATCAGCGCCTGCTGCGCCTGGCGTTTCCCAAGAACGACGGTCCCCACGCCATCCTGCTGCCCAACACCCTGCACGCCCACGAAGCCATCTCGCGCGGCTTTCGCTTTGAAGTGGAACTCTTGTCGGACGACGCCCGCATCCCCCTCAAAGCGATGATGGCGCGCATGGTCACCATCTCGCTGGTGCGCGCGGGCGGCTCGTTGCGCTTTTTCAACGGCTACGTCACCGAGTTCCGTTTCCTGCGGGCCGACGGCGGCTTCGCCTTTTACCAGATGGTGCTGGAGCCATTTCTCGCTTTCGCCCGCCTGCGCCAGGACAACGTCTCTTTCCACGGCAAGACCGTGCGGCAAATCACCGAGGACACCCTGGCCCACTACCGTCAGGCCGACTGGCACATGCACAGCTATGAGGACGATCCCGTGCTCAGCGTCGCCAACCAGCACAACGAGACCGACTACAACCACCTGCACCGCCGTTGGGAAGCGCGCGGGCTGCACTACTGGTACGAGCATCGCGAAGATGGCCACACCCTGATGCTGTCCGATAATTGCCTGCTGGCCGAGCCCATCGACGCCGACCGCCACTATGACGCGGACGTGATCGCCTGGCACGCCGAAAGCGGCTCGCGCGAAGACGCCGGCATCTACCGCTGGTCGCCGGTGCGCCGGCTGGGCTCGGGCGGCACCACCCTGGCCAGCTTCGACTACAAGAACCCGACGCCCCAGTTTGCCGATTTCGATTCCCTCAATCGCCAGGGCGACTTTTTTCCCCACGAAATTTACGAAGACACAGGCGCCTACGGTTTCCCCAGCCGCGCCGACGGCGAACAGCTGGCCGCCAAAAAAATGGCCGCCCGCGATCACGCCACCCAGACCTTCGACGCCGACAGCAATGACCGCACCGTCCAGCCCGGCCGCACCTTCAGGCTGGGCGGCCACTTCAGCGCCGAAGACCGCTCCCGCGATCACGACCCCGAACCCCGCGCCAGCATCGAGGACCGCCACTACCTGATCCTCACGGTCGACCACGAAGCGAGCAACAACTACCAGGCCGGCAAGCAGGCGCCCTCCCACTACGCCAACACCTTCACCTGCACCCGCCGCGACATCCGCTGGCGGCCGGGCCGCCACTTCCACAGCGAGCCCTGCCCCAATCCCGGCGTCCAGACCGCCCTCGTAGTGGGCCCGCCAGGCGAAGAAATCCATACCGACGGCCTGGGCCGGGTCAAGCTGCAGTTCCACTGGGACCGCCTCGGCAAGCGCGACGCCAACAGCTCGCCCTGGGTGCGCGTCATGACCCCCGGCGCCGGCGCCGAATTCGGCCAGATCCGCCTGCCCCGCGTGGGCGAGGAAGTGGTGGTGGTTTTTGTGGACGGCAATATCGACCATCCCTTGATCATGGGGAGTGTCTACAACGGCAAGCAGGCACCGCCGTGGAATCTGCCCGAACAACGCGCCCTGTCCGGCTTGCGCAGCCGCGAACTGGGCGGCGGCAAGCGCTCGAATCACCTGGTGCTCGATGACACGCCGGGGAAGATTCAGGCGCAGTTGAAGAGCGATCATCAGTGCAGCCAGTTGTCGCTGGGGCATATCGGGAGGATTGAGGACACCAAGGGCAGAAAGGATGCGCGGGGGGAAGGGTTTGAGTTGCGGACGGATGCATGGGGGGCGTTGCGGGCGGCATCAGGCTTGATCATTACGACCGAGGCGCGTCACGCCGCGCAAGGTAGAGCCACGGCCATTAGCGAAACGGCGCAACGTCTCGACTCAGCGGGCGAACAGCACCAGTTGCTCGCGGAGATCGGTCAGCAAAACGGCGCCCAGGAACACGGTGACAGCCAGGGTAGTATCGCGGCGCTGCTGCAAGAGCAGAATGGAGCAATTTCAGGTCCTGCCACCCGCCGTGCCGATGACGGTGTCGAACTGTCCAGGCCTCATTTGCTGATCGCCAGCGCAGCGGGCATTGTTACCACTTCCGCTGAGGACACGCACATCGCCAGCGACCGCCACACGGCCATAACGACGGGAAAGAGCTTGTCCCTGGCTGTTGGCACGGACCTGTTCGCAAGCATTCGCCGGACCTTTCGCCTATTCGTCCACAAGGCAGGCATGAAGCTAATCGCTGCCGGCGGCGATATTGACGTACAGGCCCTGTCGGACAGTATCAAGCTGCTTGCAAAGCTAGAAATAACGCAGTCGGCCAACCGAATCACTATTAACGCAAAGGAAGAGATCCTCATCAATGGAGGAGGAAGCTACGCGCGGTTCGGCGCCAGCACCATCGAATTCGGTACGAAAGGCACGTTTACGGCCCATGCAGGGACCCATAGCTTTGAGCCAGCAAAAGATATTCCTGCGCCAGTCCAAATTCCAAAAGGTCCCTGGACTTCCGACCGTGCGCCCAGCGACCTGGAGCAGCATTTTTCGTTCGAAGACGAGCAGGGAAACCCGATTACATGGCTTGCACACCGCATTGACAGCGAGGGAACGAAATTACACGAAGGCATGCTCGACGAATATGGGCGGACTCCGAGGTTCCCGATGGACAAGGAGATTCTCGGCACCTTCTGGATCAAGCAAGGTTAGACCATGCCAAATGACAAAACACCACCGGTGGAGCGTGCCCTAGACGCCACCATCGAAGAGGCTATCGATTCGGAAACGAAGTTGCTGGCAGCGATCGCCTACGGCGAGGCCTCGGTCGACGACGATCCGCAAGAGGTGCTCGGGATAGCTTACGCCGTGAGCAATCGTTCACGGGCTTGGAAGAAGACGGTGTCCGAGGTGCTGAAAGCAGACCCCAACTATACGTATGCGGCGAATGGGAGCAACAAACGCTTTAACTTGTTGAAGTCGTCCTCCTTAGCGCAAATAAACAAATCGCCTGCGATGCGAACGGCTGTCAACGCCGCAATGAACGCGTGGAACGAGAAGGGTGACGATCCGTCAAACGGAGCTTACTGGTGGGATGGAACAGATTTAAAGGAAATGCGAAACGCCAACCCCAGAATTAAGCAAGGGTTCAAGTACGGGGCCGAGGAACATAATATCTACAAAATGGATCCAGTAATTATCGTCGTCATCAGGCGATGGCAAGTAACCGATAGGAAATCGGGAAAAATAGTGGAAGGATTGGAGCGTGGCCGTTTCGACGCGGTCTACATCTCGACATCTGCACGCGGAAGAACCATATTTTGGCGATACAATCCGGATTATGTCAAAGCAACTGGAGCGAAAGACTACAAATGAAATTGATAATAATTTTTTTCGCGCTGTCCATGTCAATGAGCGCAGCGGGACAAGTAGACAACGTAGGATTTTACTCTACTCGAGATCAACAGATTTTCAAAATCGAGGATAAACGGGATTTCAAAGGCGGATACGTCAAAGGGGATGACGTACCCTATTTCAGCTGGGAAGGATTAATAAGCGGAAAAAAATTTTATTTTCATGTGCATGGACCAGAGTTGATGCTTTCCGTTGGAGGCGAGGTAACCAAGCGATTTTTTCGGAGCGCGCCAGCACTACCTGGGGTTGATCCCTGGTTCCCCCCAGTCGATAATAAGGGTGCCGATCTTTATATCAAATCTGCAAAAGATCCACGACAAAGTCTCATTTGTATTCAGACACTCGGTCCGGATTCATACAGGCGTCCGCGACCATATTGGGAGGTGTATTTGATCACCGATCCGCTGTCAGCACCACGGCTTTACCGCATTTCAGGCATCAACGCGGACTGCGGCGGACTTGAACGCGCATATGATGGCACCTTGCTTGCGCCAGTATGGCGCGTCGAAAGAGACGCCACGCCGGAAGTTGAAGTCAGATATTACGCCTTGAATGAAAATCGTTTCCGCGAAACACATATTCGGTTTACAGGTACGATTCAATCCGCGTATGCTGACAAATACTTTATAAGCGAGGCTCCATAATGAATCAAGCTTCTCATACCGCGAACCCGTCCATTATGCATAAGAGAAAATTACTAAAGAAGTAGCTATCGCGATAGAAAAATCGATTATTCGGAAAAAAAGTAAATGAGGATGGAAGGAGTTGGCGAACGTTCCGCTGATGATACCAAAGCGAGCAGAACGAAAATAAGTGTAGGGTCTGACAACAAGACTCTGTCTCTAAACTTGCAACCAGGCACTGTCGCGGGTGCCAGAATGGTTCCCGCTGAAAGATCCGCAGGCAAACTGTTTGGCACTCGAATCGGGCATGTAGTAATCAGAATTACCGGATACGAACTTCAAAGCAGTTAGAGCCTTAATTACGTTCTCGCATCAATAATAGTCAATAGCAAAAATAACGGTGCAACAAAATGGAAGTACTGTCGACTATATTAGGCATAAAACATTGTGATTGTTGGTCGCCCTAAGCATGTTAGCGGTGCTTGAAGGTTGCAACGAATCCAGAGTCCAAGGCGTAACGGCAATCCGTAGCCAGGCAAGCGAACAATCAGCTAAAAGGCAGCATGCAATTGAGGACGGCCAGCCTGCCTCAATCCTGTGCACATCGGCGTTTTGCTATTCGAACCCGGGCGTTGGCGTTTGCATCTGCTGCTGACGGCCAGGCATCAAGGCCACACACAAGTATCATTTATGGCGCGATTTTGAAGGCGGCCAGACGCTGGCGCTCGCCGTTGCTTAACATTTTCTCGTTGACGGAGGTGGAACGTGCATCATGAAGGCCGCGCAGTCATTCGCCTCAATGACCAGACTGATCATGGGGGCAAGGTTGTTTCGGTTTCTTCCGGGACGGTCGTGATGGGCCTGGAGGCCGCGCTGTCCAGCGACATGACCATCTGTCCCAGGTGCAAAGGACAATTCCCCATCAAAGCTGATGGCGCTGGCGCAAAGCATGTGGGGACGCCGTATGCCTACGAGAACGATGTAACTGCATGCGGTGCCAAACTGATCGCATCGCTCTGAGGCGACATTCAATCGCTACGTGCCTCTTCTGCTGAAGACGGTTGGTTGAGATACGCCTGGAATGCCTTCTTAAATTAGCCTCCCCTTGCCACTCCGAGCATGTCGATACGCTTCCGTCGAAAATGAAGATGGTGCCGCGCGATGCGGGATCGCGTTGCGCGTGCGCCAGCTCGCTTCAGATCAACCCAAGCAACCATCCTGCCGCGCAGTCACCTGCCGCCAGGTCGGCCCGCGCGCCTGCAGGAGCACGGGCAGCCGCGCCAGCGCTTGCACTTCATCGATCAGCTGCGCGGCGCTGGCGATGGGCGCGGCGCGGTAGCGGGGGGTGGCGCTCGACAGCATGGCGGTTAACGCGGCCTGATGTTCGAGGTCGCCGGCTCGGCCGGGAACGATGCCGCCAATCCGGACCCGTTCACCGCCCGCGTCGATGTCGTAAGCCTCGCACCAGCGCAGCGGCACGCCCCGTTCGACGGCGTCGAGATGGCTCACCAGCAGACCTGAAAGCGGGCCGACGACCGCCAATGCGTAGCGCAAGAGGATGGCGTCGGGGTGGCCGCGGCGGAAGGCGCCCTGCCACCCGGTGCCGCTGTTGCTGTTATTGTGCGGTTCCGGCAGCACGCCCGCTGCGTTCAGGCGCGGGTCGAAGGTGGGCAAAGGGCCGGCGCCGTGGCGGGTCGGGTAGCTGCGCAGGACGCCGTGATGTTCGATCGGGGCCGTCTGCCCAAGCGCGCGCGCCACCGCTTCCACCGCCGCCGTGCCGGTGCTGCTCCAGGTGGTGTGGGGGTGAAAGCCGCGGGCCTCATCGAGCAGCACCCCTTGGGCGCCTTCGAACAGCACGGCGCCGGGCCGGTGCAGGCGGGCGCCAAGGAGGTCGGTCGATGCGGGCGCCACGCGCGCCAGCAAGGGCGCGATCTGGGTGAGCCAGCGGCGCGCGAGCGAAGCGTCGCGCAGGGCCGCCAGTTCGCTGCGCGACGCGGGCGTATCGGCGCGATGCGCCGCAAACTGCGCCAGCAAGGTACAGCGGATCGCCTCCAGTTTCGCCTCGGCCCGTGCGCGATCGGCCAGATCGCCGAAGCGCAGCACCTGACCGGGATGGGCCAACGCGTGGCCCACGGTCTCGCCGAAGCCGATCCCGCAGCTGCCGTGGGCACGGGCGCCCCGCTGCAATTCGCGCAGGCGGCCCGCCGCCTGATGAAACGGCGTGCTCACCTTGCAGCGCGCATCGATCAGGATACGTTCCAGCGGATCGGCGACGCCGGCGCGCGCCAATGTCTGCGCTTCGACCAGCAGCGCGCCCGGATGCAGCACCACGGGAGCGGCGAGCACGGTGCACACGCCGTCGACAAAACTGCCGGCGCCGAATTGCGAGAAGGTGTGGTGGCTGCCATCAGGCAGCACCACGTTGTGGCCCGCCTGCCCGCCGCCGTTGAAGCGCACCACCGTGTGCGCGCCGAGACGCCGGGTCAGGCTGTCGACGAACAGGCCTTTGCCGCAGTCGCCGAAGCCCAGCCCCAGCACGGACACCAGCCGCGTGGCCCTTGCCGTCATTTGAACATGCGCTTGAACCAGGCCGGTGCGCCCTGTCCGCTGGCCGTCGGCGCGTGCGCGCTGGCGCTGCCGTCGAGCAGCGCCGCGTAGGGCCGCAGCGCCCGCATCGTCGACGACACCTGGGCGCCGCCGATGCCGTGTGTGTCCAGGCTGGCGGCCAGCGCCTGCAGATCCGGCACGGCACGTTCGGTCAGGGCGACGATGGACGCGGCCACCACGCAGGCGTCGTCCGCCTGTTCCATGCAGATGACGTGGTCGCCCAGCAGCTGGCGCCACACCTTCTCGCAGCGGGCGCGCCGCTGCAGGTCCGGGACCAAGAAAAACACGTGGCAGGTTTCGGCGGCCGCCGCGATCACTTCGGCAATCGGGATGTCGGCGTCGAGGCGCTCGCCCACCAGGGTGCCGATCTGGTGGTGGGAGACGGCCGGATAAGGCTTTTCGTCGCCGGTGATGAACAGGTAGCCCTTCTTGCGGCGCTTGACCCAGCAATCGAGGTCGGTGTGCTGGGCCACCATGTAGAACGCCAGTTCATAGCTTTCTTCACCGGTGCCGCCGCCGCCCCCTTCCAGGTAGCTCCAGGTGAGCCACTGGTCCATCAGTTCGGCGGTCGATTCGAACTGGCCCACCTGCAGGGGCGCCTGGTCGGAGGTAGCGTCGCCGATCGCCATGAACAGCAGCTGCGGATCGCGGATGCCGCAGTGGGTGAGCAGCGTCATGAAGGTGGGCAGCTCGCGCGCGGCCAGCAGCCGGGGAATGTCTCCCATCGAACCGGTGACGTCGAGTGCGAACACGATGGCCAGCGAATGAGGATGGTCGGCGCTGTCGCGCGATTCGCGCATGGCCAGGCCGTGCGGGTTCATCATCGGGTGGCAGCCCCGCTGGGTGAACACTTCGGCGCCGGAGGCGGAGCGGTCGGCGATGAGGGCCGCGTGCGCGGCGTCAGAGTAGTTACCGTGTCCCATGGTGAGATCCTCGAGGTGATGAAACGATGACGACCCTTCAGCTGAGCGGGTCGGGAGAAAATTCGACGAAGGCGGGCGCGCCGAATGCGTCCAGCGCGGCCTGCACCAGCAGGCTGTCCTGACCAGTTGCGCCGGTGCTGGCGCACCAGCCTTGATCCTCGCTGGCGCGGCGCAGCAGCGTTGCCAGCCGGGGCGGCACGGTGGCGGGAATGGCGGGTGGATCCCGGTCCGCGCCGGCGCCTGCCCCCGCGAGCAGTGCGCGCATCGTCCATGCCGCCTGTTGCAGGTCGCGCGCCATCGCCGCGCTGCCCACGGCGGCGCGCGCCGCGCCGGCCCAGCCGATCAGGACGATGCCGTGGTCGGGGGGATGCACCAGCAAGTGCGCCGGGTACAGCGCGCCATGGGCCCAGCCGGCGGCATGGGCAAAGGCGAGCATGTCGAGAATGCGGCGCCACATCCACACGGCGTGGCGGGGATCGATGCCGCACGGTTGGTGCATGCGTACCGTGGCGAGGCTGCCCCAGAAACCGGGCGGCACGCGCAGCACCAAGGTGCCGCGGCTGCCCTCTTCCGGCACCCCGGCCGCAAACGCCACCACTTGCTGCAAGCGCTGCGAATAGTGGGCCGCGCCTTGCAGGGCGGGGTCGTGCAGCTGCTCCAGCACCTCCATCTCGCGCTGCAGGCGGCCGGCCGGCGCGCCGTCCAGCGCTTCCTTGATGATCAGCCGTTCGGGCAGTGCCCCTAGGCGGTCGGCCAGGACAATGCGAGCGTGCTCGCCGAAAGCGAGCGTCGCCCGCTGCGCATAGCGGCAGCCTGCGACACTGATCTCGTCGCGGCCATCGCCGCCCTTACCGGCGGCGCGCTGCCAGGCTGCGCGAAAGGCACTGGCAGAAACGCTGTTGACGGGGGCCGCGTTGAGGGCGCTGCAATAGCTGCATTCGACGGCGCGCCAGCGGGCCTGGCGGGACAGTGGCGCGCCGCAGTGGGAGCACAGGACGACGGCCTCCATCAGGCCTGCCGTCCCGGCTCAAGCACGGGGATTGTGAGATTGTCGCGGCCAGCCACGGTGCATGCTCCGTTTGCAGATGATCAGGAACCTGATTCTGCTGCGCCATTGATTATGGACAATGATCTGGCGCAAACGATGGCGATGTTGTGTGCCGCAAGCTTATTGGCCGCGATCGATACGGCGCTGCAGTGGCCCGGGCGCCGCTTTCTTGTCCACGCAGCTGCGCAGACCCGTAAGTCGAGAACCCGCACTCAATCCAGACAGGCCCGCGCATGCCGTTTCAGCTCCAGCACCGGCCTGACCGGCTTCGTGCGCATGGCAACCGCGGTCAGCGCGATCGCTGCGGCGGTCATCAAAGCCGCCAGCCAGGGCAGGCTATCGAGCCGGGCACCGTGCGAAAGGGCCGCACCGCCGATCCACGCGCCCAGCGCATTGCCGATATTGAAGGCGCCGATATTGAGTGTCGCCGCCAGGTTGGGCGCGTCGGCCGCTTCGTGCATCACCTGCATCTGCAGGCCGGGCACGGTGGCGAAGGCCGCCACGCCCCACCCAAACAGGGTGACGGCCGATGCCACGGGAGCGTGCATGGTGTGACTGAACAGCGCCATCACGGCCGCCGGCGCCAACCCGCGCCCGCCGTTTCGTCCTGCTCAAGGCATCAAAAATTTCTTTGTTACATCTAATCGGGGCGATGTCACTTTCTCACGCTAGTGGATGACACCGCCAGGGTCAAGCTGTTTGCGCCGAACAGGCTGCCGTAGCTGGCCGCGGCAGCCCCTTCGACCACATGATCGACGAAGGCGCGCACCTTGGCCGGCAGCAGCTTGCGGCTCGAATAATAGATCGAGATGGGGCGGGTGTCGGCATACCACTCGGGCAGCACGCGCACGATTTCACCGCTTTGCAGCAGCGGCAGCGCATGGGGCAGCGGCAGCATGGCAATGCCCAGTCCGCACGCGACCGCCGTGGCCAGCGCCTCGGGATCGTCCATCACCGCCACCGGCCGCACGTTGGCGACGATCTCTCCCCGCTCGCCGCCGGCGCTGTTCCTGAGGATCCAGGGGGTGAGGCGGCCGGTGGCGATCGAGCGCCGCAGCAGGCCCCGGTGGCGCGCCAGGTCGACAGGCGCTTGCGGGGTGCCGTGGCGGTCCAGGTAGGCGGGCGCCGCCACCAGCACGATGCGAACCGGCGCCAGCTCGCGCGCCACCAGGCCTTCCGTCAAGGGCATGCCGCCGCCGATGGCGACGTCGAAGCCTTCGGCGATCAGGTCGACCTGGCGGTTGTCGAAGTGCAGATCGGGCACGATGTCCGGATAGCGCTCCAGAAAACTGCGCAGCATGGGCACGAAATACCTGCGCCCGACCGTTGGCGCCAGCGATACCTTCAGGGTGCCGGCCGGCTTGCCCGCGCCCTCCTGCGACTGCGCCAGGGCGTCGCCGATTTCCAGCCAGGGCGTGCGCACCTGGCGGTACAGGCGCTCGCCCTCCTCCGTCAGGCTGAGACTGCGCGTGCTGCGCTGGAATAGCCGCACCCCCAGCCCGCTTTCGAGCCGCGCCACGCTCTTGCTGACGGCAGGTGGCGTGATCCCCAGGCGCCGCGCGGCGGCCGAAAAACTGCCCTCGTCGGCGGAGGCGACGAAGGCGTCCAGATGACTGATGAGCTCGAGGTGCATGGTTGTTTGATCATGAATGCGTTCCGCATTTTATACCACAGGTTATAGCTGTAGTTGCCGATTGATGACTACCGCGACTGGTTGATGGGACGGATACTGGCTTCACTCGCTTCTTTTTTCTCTCTCAACCACCAAAGGATTCAATCATGAACAGCAAATCCCTCAGCGGCAAAGTCGCCTTCATCAACGGCGGTTCGCGCGGCATCGGCGCCGCCACTGCGCGCCGCCTGGCCAGTGAAGGCGCCACCGTCGCCATCGGCTACGCCGCCTCCGCCATCGCCGCCGAAGCCCTGGTGGCGGAAATCGACGCCCGCGGCGGCAAGGCCATCGCCCTCAAGGCCGACGCCTCCGACGCCCACGCCCTGGCGCGCGCCATCGACAGCGTGGCCGAGCGCTTCGGCCGCCTCGACATCCTGGTCAACAGCGCCGGCGTGCTGCTGCTGGGCACCATCGACCAGTTCCCCCTGGACGATTTCGACAAAACCGTCGCCGTCAACGTGCGCGGTGTGTTCGTCGCCGCCAAGGCCGCCGCCGCCCACATGAGCGAGGGCGGCCGCATCATCAACATCAGCAGCACCAATGCCGGGCGCATGCCCTTCGGCGGCGGCGCCGTCTACGCCATGAGCAAATCGGCTTTGACAGGTCTCGTCAAAGGCATGGCGCGCGACCTGGGCCCGCGCGGCATCACCATCAACAACGTCAATCCCGGCCCGGTCGACACGGACATGAACCCCGCCGACACCGAATTCGCCAGCTCCCTGCACGGCCTGATGGCCCTGCCCCGCCACGGCAAGGCCGATGAAGTGGCCGGCATGGTGGCCTATCTGGCCAGCGCGGAAGCGGCCTTCGTGACGGGTGCGGACCTGCTGATCGACGGCGGCTTCGCGGCCTGAGGAGGTGGCGGGCGTGAATCCGTGTGAAGCGCCGCGCAGCCTGATTGCACGGCCGCGCCGCAAATTCACTATGATTCACTGGTGCGGCGGGCGCTTCGCTTCGATGATGGGCGGGTCTCATCAACGGAGCCTCGCCATGCCTTTCCCCTTTCGCCACCTGATGTGGGTGCACATGCGCTCGATCCCGGCCCCTGGCCAGGGCAAACCCCTTAATCCGAATACAAAGGAGCACTGAGATGGATCTGCAAATCAAAGGCAAGCTGGCCCTGGTCAGCGGCAGCACGGCCGGCATCGGCTACGCGATCGCGCAGCGGCTGGCCGCGGAAGGCGCCGACGTGATCGTCAACGGCCGCACCCAGGCCGGCGTGGACGACGCGGTCGCGCGCATCCGCGCCGACGCCACCGGCCAGGTGCACGGCTTCGCGGGCGACTTGAGCCAGGCGTCGGCGGCGCAGGAAGTGGTGGGCCGCCATCCCGGCATCGCCATCCTCGTCAACAACCTGGGCATCTTCGAGCCCAAGGCCTTCGAGGACATCCCCGACGAAGACTGGCTGCGCTTCTTCGACGTCAATGTCTTGAGCGGCGTGCGGCTTGCCCGCCTGGTGCTGCCGGCCATGAAGCAGGCCGACTGGGGCCGCATCATCTTCATCTCCAGCGAAAGCGCGGTGCAGATCCCCACCGAGATGATCCATTACGGCATGACCAAGACCGCCCAGCTGGCGGTGGCGCGGGGCCTGGCCGAATCGGTCGCCGGCACCGGCATCACCGTCAACAGCGTGCTGCCCGGCCCGACCAAGTCGCGCGGCGTGGGCGACTTCGTGGGCGAGATGGCCAAATCGAGCGGCAAGACGTTTGAACAGGTGGAGGCCGAGTTTTTCGAGCACGTGCGCCCCACCTCTCTCATCAAGCGCTTCGGCACGCCCGAGGAAGTGGCCTCGATGGTGGCCTATGTGGCCAGCGGCCTGGCATCGGCCACCACCGGCGCTGCGCTGCGGGTGGATGGGGGCGTGGTCAAGAGCGCATTTTAGGTATCAGCCGAAAGTGAAAGCGTAGGCCTCGGCACCGCGGTCGAGGAAGCGGATCTCGAAACGGCGCGCCCGCACCGGACCTTGCTGGCGCACCAGCTGATACAGGCGGGTGGCGTCGATGCTGCCATAGCCCTCGGCATCGACGTCGCTGCCGTGATCGGCGCCGGGCGCCTGGCCGTCGAGCGTGACCTTGAACCGGAGCTTGCCACCTTTGCCGGGCCCCATCACAACGTGCAGGTCGCGCGCGCTGAACTGGTAGGCGATGCCGGCGCCCGGCTGGTCGGCGCTGGCGCTTTCATTGGCCACCTTCCACTGGCCCGACAGTCCCCATTGGTTCACCCCGAGGCTGCCCACCGAATACTGCTGGACCCGGTCCTCGCGGATGCGCTCTTGTGAACGGAAGCGTTCGGCCTTGCCGTAGCCGACGTAGGTTTCTTCGGATGCCAGCCTGGCGAGATCGGGCGCCATTTGCTCCGCGCCCGCGTTGGGGATGACCATGCCGCTGTCGGGCAAAGGGGCGCCGCGGGTTTCGGCGAGCAGCGACTGGATCGCCTTTTCCATTTTGCCGTATTCGCCTTCGCCAAATTGGTGGTAGCGGATTTTGCCGCTTGCATCGACCAGATAGTAGGCCGGCCAGTACTGGTTGCCCCAGGCGTTCCAGATGGCGTGGTGGCTGTCGACGGCGACAGGGAAATCAATGTGGAATCGGGCCAGCGCCGCGTTGACGTTGCTGAGGTCTTCCTCGAAGCGGAATTCCGGTGTATGCACGCCCACCACCGTCAGACCCTGAGTGCGGTATTTCTGCGCCCATGCGTTCACGTAAGGCAGGGTACGGATGCAGTTAACGCAGGAGTAAGTCCAGAAATCGACCAGCACGACCTTGCCGCGCAGCGCTTTGGCGTCGAGCGGCGTCGAGTTGAACCAGGTGGTGGCACCGTCAAAGCCGGGCGCGCGGCCATCTACCGGCAGGCTCCCCCGCACGCTGCCAGGCGGCAGTGCGGCCAGCGCCACGCCGGCGAGAACGGATGCGGCGGCGAAGGCGCCGGCGATTTTCGAGAATGGTTTCATGGCGGGTTTCCGGTTGTGGTGGGGAATCGGGCCGCGATTTGTTTATCGCGCGAACGATTATGACGATAACTATATCAGCTGCGCGAAGAGACTGCAAGCGCCACAACAAGCGCTCCCGCCGCGAAGGCGGTAATAAGCGATCTCGGCCTTGCCAAATATCAAGCAGCGCACCCGCACCCAAACTTACACTTGTTTTCGTTACGAAAATAAAATTTTCGTTCACGTCATACATTCGTGCTCAGGCCAGGGAGGCGCCGAACATGCAAGCCACCGAGATTCCAAAGGCGGTCATTCCGCAAGCCGTCGGGCTGCGCGGTCGCGCACCGAAGCCGGGCCTGCCGTCCGCCCGCCAAGATGGCGCCATCGCCGTCATTTTTGCGGTGATGGTGATCCCCCTGCTGGGATTTTGCGCCTTGGCCATCGACATCGGCGCGGTCCACAACCGGGGCGCCGAAATGAAGGGCCTGGCGGAGACGATCGCGATGAGCGCCGCGCGGAATCTCAACGGCACTGCGGGCGGGGTGGACAATGCCATGAGCGCCGCGCAATCGATCGCTTCCACCTATAAATATAAAAATTACACAACGGCCATCAGCTGGTCCGCAACGGCGCTGCGCTTCAGCAAGAGTCCCGACCGCAGCGGCAGCTGGATGGATGCGGCGGCGGCAAAGGCGGCGCCGGGCCGTATTTTCTATGTCAAGGTCGATACATCGGAATTTGCCGATGCCGGCGCGGTCTATCCTGCGCTCATGCAGGTGCTCAATGCTCAACTGGCCACACTGAACATCAGTACCGACGCGGTGGCCGGGCGCACGGGGATGGAAGTAACGCCTCTGGCGATCTGCGCCATGTCCGACCAGGCGGCCAGCTCACGCAGCAACGCCGCGGGGTACGAGGAGCTGGTGGAATACGGCTTCCGTCGAGGCATCGCTTACGACCTGATGCAACTCAATCCCACCGGCACGACGCCGCTCAACTTCGTCGTCAATCCTCTCGCGATACCGGGTTCAGCGGGCAACGCCTCCGACACGAGCAGCTCGGCCATCGAACCGTATGTGTGTTCCGGCACCATCGGTATTCCCAGGGTGACCGGCGACGCGATTGCAGTCGCGTCCCCTTTTCCGCTGGGCGCAATGTACCAGCAACTGAACTCGCGCTTCGACCAATACAATGCCACGCCCTGCAATTCGCACGGCGCGCCGCCCGACTACAATATCAAGGCCTACGACTACACCAAAATTCCCGGGACCTTCCCCTGGTTCGCCGCCGCGCCGAGCGGACAGACCGCCGCCAAAAGCGTGGTGGGCGGCCGCCTGCAGACCGTGGCCGACCTGTCGCCCGCCTATCTGGCGACGGCCGGCATACCGCCCGCCGATTACGGCCCGGTGTGGACCTATGCGAAGGCGGTGAAGTTCTCGGCTTACAAGGCCGGTTCGCTGGAACCGACCACCGGCTATGCCACGTTCGACACGCCCGCCTGGCCCACCCTCTACGGGGGGCAGGTGGTGAACAAATACCCTTCCGTGATTTCCACCACCGGCACGCCCTACAAGCCAGGCTCGGGAAACAATCTTGCACTGCCGGCCACCGCGCACCGTCCAGGGCTGCGCGACCGTCGTGTACTGAACGTGCCCCTGCTCAGCTGCGCAAGCGCGCCGACCAGCAGCGCCACGGTGCTCGCCATCGGCCGCTTCTTCATGACGGTGCCGGCCACCTCCAGCGTGCTCGCCGCCGAGTTCGCGGGCGTGGTTCCCCTTGAACGCATCGAAGGTTTCGTGGGGCTGTTCTAATGAAAAACCACCCGTCTTTCCGTTCCCGCCAGACCGGCATCGCCGCCGTGGAATTCGCCGTCATCCTGCCCGTGATGACGGTGTTGATCGCGTTCATATTGCTGTTCGGCCGCCTCACCTGGAGTTACACCGCGGCGCAGAAAGCGGCGCGCGACGCCGCTCTCACCGTGGCCATGGCGAAAAAAGCCGAGATGCTCACGACCGCGCTGGACGGGGATGAAATCGCCATCGCCAGACTGGCCAGAACCATCGCCCAAGCGGACGTGGCTCAATTGAACCTCGGCAGCGATAGCAGCGGCCATGCCCAAAAGGTCAAGGTCGACATCACCTGCGACGGCGTCACCTGCCTCGGCGATGCGGCGCCTTCGGAAATTGCCGTCACCGTCAGAATGCGGGTCTACGACATTTTTCTGACAGGTTACACGGACGGCCTGTTCGGCACGGAAGGGCTGTGGCTGCGCGCCGATGCGAGGATCAAATATGCCGGCAACTAAACCATCCGGTTCATGCTCGCGGACGACGGTCCGCCCCGGCCGACAAGCGGGCGCCACCATGGTCGAATTCGGCTTGCTGATGGCGATGTTCTTTCTTGTGATGTTCACTCTGATCGAATTTGCCCGCGTAATGTTCATCTTCAACGCCGTCTACGACGCCACCCGCCGCGCCGCGACTGCCGCCGCCGTCACCGATCCCGCCAATTCCACCGGCCTCGCGCAGTTGCGGCAAGGCGCGCTGTACCGCACCACGGCCGGCAATCTGGCCCTGAGCCCGGAAATCACCGACGATGCAATCCGGATCGAGTACCTGTGGATGGACAAGGGAAGCGACGGCAACTTCACCTTGCAAGCCATGCCAAGCGGCTCGTCCTTGAACATGAGCCAGAATCGCAAGCAGTGCGTGATCGACCCGTACAGCGCCAGCTGTGCCCGCTTCGTGCGGGTGAGAATCTGCGATCCTCTCGTCGCCGATAGTTGCAGTCCCGTTCAGTTCAAGACCCTCACCACCCTGCTTTCGTTCACGCTGCCGATCGACTTCGGCACCACCATCACACCGATACAATCGCTGGGCTACACACCCAATTAGGCGCGCGGCCCTGCGCCGACTGGTTCGCCGGGCATCATGCACAGCAATGCCGCGACATGTCGGGCATTTTTATGATCAAGCCGACGTATTGATCAAGGCCCCTTTTCGATTCGCCACCTCGTGCACCAGCTCATCGAACTTGATGCTGATCGCCTCACTGATCCGGTCTTTGTCGCTTCTCGACATCTCGTTCAATTTCGACTGGACCTGCTGCTGGATTTTCTCGATGCCATCACGCGATTGCAGCTGCTCGTCCGACGGGGGCGCTATCCGAAACGTTTTGAGAATGGCGGCAAGTTCGTCGGGCCGGCCGGCCTTGTTGGCCAGCTGAGCAGTATTAGTCAACATCATGCCGATCGATTCCTCAAAGGTGTTCGCCTGGTCGAACTGCAGCGAAGGATTTTGTTCGAACACCGCCTGCCTCTCGTTGAAGGACGAAACGAGCTGCCTGGCAAAGGGCGCCGTTTCGCCCTGTTTCGGCACCTTGAAACAGGCTGGCAGTCCGATATCGACCGGTATGGCAATTTTCATTTTCCCTCCTCACTGTGTTATCCGACACGCTAAAAATCCGGAAAGGGTAGCAACACCACACGACGGCCACCCTTCTTAGCGCTTGAATATACGCTAATCAAGCGATTCCAAATGAGCGAACAGACCATGAAAGGCAGGCCATCTCGCACGCCGCTTCAGTGATTCATACCAATGGATAGCTTGTTGGCCGCTATCGGACCGCGCAAACTCGGCAGCATGCACGATGCAGCCGGCACAGCAATACCTGCTGGCGGGCGCTCTCGAGGTGATGGCAATGAATGTTCTGACCCCATTGGAAACGGCGGCCCTGCGCCATGCCGAACAGGCCGATCGCGGCGACGCGCAGGTGTGGCGCTGGTATGCCCAGGCCGTCGACGAAGGCCGCCTGGCGTGCCAGTACCAGCGCGGCTTCTGGCACATTGTGCTCGATGGCCTCAGCCAGGCGAACGACCGCTCCTTCGATCACGCCATCCGCCTCGTCCATGTCATCGACGGCAATCCGCTAAAGGAAGAACCACGCTGCCCCGGCGGCGGCTGAGCCACGCGGCAGATCGGCCGCCGTATCCCGCCCACACCCCACTTTTTCCACCACCGAAAGGCCATCATGTCCGACCATTCCGAAAATTTCGTTCCCACCAGCCGCCGCAGAATGCTGTTCACCAGCGCAGTGGCCGCCGGCGCTGCCGCAGCCACGGTGGCTGGCTTGCCGTCGGCCAAGGCGGCAGCAGCAATGGGCAACCAGAGCGGCCACACCGTCGCCGCCGCGGATGGCACGCCGATCTTTTTCCGCGACAGCGGCGGCAGTGGCCAGCCGGTCGTGTTCTCGCACGGCTGGCCGCTGTCTGGGGCGGCCTGGGAGCCGCAGATGCTGTTTTTGTCGCAGCAGGGATTTCGGGTCATCGCCGTCGACCGCCGCGGCCACGGCATGTCCGGCGCATCCTGGAACGGCAACGACATGGACCATTACGCCGACGACCTGGCCGCCGTCATCGAGTCGCTCAAGTTGAACAAGGCCGTGCTGGTCGGGCACTCCACCGGCGGCGGTGAAGTGGCGCGCTACATCGGCCGCCATGGCAACAAGCGGGTGGCCAAGGCGGTGCTGATTGCCGCCGTGACGCCTTTCATGCTCAAGACTGCGACCCATCCGAACGGCGCACCCGTCGAGCTGTTCGACGGCCTGCGCGCAGGCGTGGCGAACGTGCGTTCACAGTTTTATATGGATCTTTCGATGGCATTCTTTGGCTTCAACCGGCCTGGCGCGAAGCCCATCGCGGGGCTGACCCAGGATTTTTACCGGCTGGGCATGCAGAGCGACATCAAGTCCTCCTACGATTGCATCAAGGCCTTTTCGGAAACGGACCTGCGCGGCGACTTGCAGAAATTTGCCGTGCCCACCCTGTTCATGCATGGCGACGACGATCAGATCGTACCGATCGATATTTCGTCGAAAGAAGCGGTCAAGCTGGTCAAAGGGGCGACCCTGAAAGTCTATCCCGGCCTGCCACACGGCATGGCGATGAGCCACCCCGGCGTTATCAACCCGGACCTGCTGTCTTTCATTAAAGCCTAGCGGTGCGGCGGGCCCCGGTGCGGGCCCGTCTCACTTGAGCAAGTCGGCCGCGCGCACCAGGTCAGCGAGCGTGCGCACCCCCATCTTCCGCATCACGTTGGAGCGGTGCATCTTTATCGAAATCTCGCTCAACTGCAGGATGTCGGCCATTTCCCGGTTACGCTTGCCTTCGCATACCAGCGCGAACACCTGGCGCTCGCGCGGGGTCAGGCCGGCGTGGCGCTGGGCAACGAGCGCTCGGGGCGCACCCATCTGCCGTGCCACGCGCTGACGGGCGATTGCCTCGTTCACGGTATCGAGCAGGACGGCATCGGCTACGCCGCGGGCCAGCACGTCGAATGCGCCCGCGCGCATCGCCCCGACGGCAGTCGCCACAGGTGCATCGGCCGCCAGCATCACCACCCAGGCCGGCGGCACGTTGGTCGAGCCGGCCAGCTGCCGCAGATCGGCAGGCGGCAGCGCACCGCCGTCATGATCCTGGACCAAGCACAGCGGCGCTTCCGGCCGCGCAAGCTGCGCCAGTTCGGCGATGTGGGCAAAGCCGGATACGCAGTGTCCGCCGGCAGCCAGCAGGTTCGCCCAGCGCGTGCGCACCTCGCAGCAGGCCGACAGCACGAACACCTGGGCCTGCAGATTGTTTTCCAAGGTCGACGCCAGTGCGGCATACTGCGCGCCGCGCTCGCCATTTTGGCCTGGTGGCTGATGATGCATGGACCGCTTCCCCGAATCGACGGAGCACGGCAAGCCGCGCTTTGATGAATAAGATCAAGTGAATAAGATCAACTATGTGCACCATAGTTGCGCACGCTGGATTTGACACGCCCCTATCGGGTTGGACCCGATACAAATTCCTCTTGCAACGACTGCTAAAGCACTGGCGCGATGCGGCCCGATATGGCATGGTGTCGGTGTCGTCGTTTCCCTTGTTGCCGTTGCCGATGTTGCCTGCCATGCCTGATCCAAGCCTGCCCATTTCCATTCTGTCCGTTGACGATCACCCCCTGTTTCGGCAAGGAATTGCCACGGTGGTCGCCAATGAATCCGGATTGCGCCTGGCGGCGGAAGCGGCCGACGGCGCCGAGGCGGTCAGTCAATTCGTGCGCTGGCGCCCCGACGTCACCTTGATGGATCTGCAAATGCCGGTCATGAACGGCATCGACGCCATCAGCACCATTCGCAAGATCGATCCCGCCGCCCGCATCGTCGTGCTGACCACCTACGAGGACGACATGCACGCCCTGCGCGCGATCCGCGCCGGCGCGCTCGGTTATCTGCTCAAAAGCATGGTGCGCAAGGAACTGATCAGCGTGGTACAGGCCGTGCACCGTGGCGAACGCTGCATCCCCGCGGCCATCCTGCGCGCGCTGGCAGCGCAGAACGAGCAGGACCTGTTGAGTGAGCGCGAGCTGCAAGTGCTCAATCTGGCGGCGCGCGGCAACACCAATCGCCTGATCGGCCGGGCGCTCGGGATCGCCGAAGACACCGTCAAGGGCCACATGAAGAACATCCTGTCGAAGATGCGGGCAAACGACCGCACGCATGCCTTGTTGCTTGCCATTGAAATGGGCTTGATCGACGTGCAGCAGACGCGGCTCGACAGCCACCACGAAGCGGCGCTTCCTGCCGCCGAAATACGGGGATATCCCGATGTTTATCCGTGCCGCTGAGCTTGTGCAGCGCGTGCGCCGCCTGATCAAGAAACGGGGAGTTCCCCTTTTTATACGCTGCGGCGCGATGCTCCTGCTGGCATGCAGCGTGGGCGCCGCCACTGCGCAACAACGGCCGGCGCTGGGGCTGGACGATTACCGCCACGATAGTTGGGGCGCCAAGGAAGGCGCGCCCGCGGAAATTGACAGCATGGCGCAGGGCGCCGACGGCTGGATCTGGCTTGGCACCAGCACGGGTCTGTACCGCTTCGACGGCGTCACGTTCAGCCGCTTCGTGCCGCCCGCCGGCGAATATTTTCTAGGCCGCGCCATCTCGGCCGTGGTCGCCAAGCCCAACGGCGATCTGTGGATCGGCTATATCTTCGGCACCGGCATCACGGTGCTGCGCGCGGGCCACTTGCACCATCTGCGCGCCCAGGCCGGCATGACGGTTGGTGCAACGTTCGACATTGAAACCGAAAGCGACGGCACCGTGTGGGCCGCCACCATCGATGGCCTGCTGCGCTACCGGCAGCAGCGCTGGGAGCAGATGGGCGCCGCATCGGGCTTTTCAGGCAAGAGCGTGCGCGCGGTCTTTCTCGACCAGCACCGCCGCCTGTGGGCGGCGTGCGACGACCACCTGCTGGTGCGGCTGCGCGCCGACGGCCCCTTTGTCGACACCGGCATGCAGGGCGAAACCGCGACCCTGGCGCAAAGTCCCGACGGCCGCATGTGGCAGCAGGTCGGCGAACGCATACGCGCCGTCCCTGTTCCTTCCACTGTTCCCGGTCCGGGACCGCCGCGCGAGCCCTTTTCGGCGCAAAAGCACGGCCGCCCCTCGCTGTTCGACCGCGAAGGCAACCTGTGGTCGAAGGGACTTCCCGAAGGCCTGGTGTTGCGCACCGCCGCGTCCCTCGCACGCCTGGACGCGATCGATGCCGCCACGCCCAACCAGGGGCTGCTCGACCAACCGTGGCAACTGGCCAGTCTCGACACCCGCATCCTGCTGGAGGACCGCGAAGGCAACATCTGGGTGGGGACGGCATCGAGTCTCGAACGCTTCCGCCGCAAGCGGCTCACCGTCTTGCCTTTCCCCAAGGGCAACAACTATTTTTCTTTCGCCCTCGATCATGACGGGGCGGTGTTCGCCGTATCGACACTGGGCCGCCGCTTATGGAAGGTCGAGGGACCCCGCGTGCGCGCTGTGGACCATGGCACCGGCGCGGGCGCCCCGGCGCGCGCGCGCCTCGTGCCGGCAAGCGCCTCGCCTGGCTGGAGCACGGTCGGCAACGCCGCCAACGGCGACCTGCTGCTGGCGAACCTCGCCGGTGTGGAGCGGCGCGGCCTGCAGCCACAGCGCCTGCCCTACCCGCCCGTTCCCTCCGCCGGGCGCCCGAACAACCGCATCACCAACATCACCGACGATGGCGGCACGCTGTGGGTGTCGCTGCGCGACCGCACGGTGTGCCGCTGGGCGGGAGGACGCTGGCAGAGCGGCGTCGAACTGGGCGTGCCCGAGCCGGTTCTCTACATGATCGCCGACGGCCGCGGCGGCATGCACTTCGCCTACAAGGACAACCGCATCGTCAGCTGGTCGCCCCGCGGCGTGCGCGTCTACGGCAGTAACGACGGGCTCGACCTGGGACCAGTCACCTTCCTGCATGCCGGCGCCGATGGCGAGTTGATCGCAGCGGGCAGTAACGGTCTCGGGGTGCTGCGGGAAGGGCGCTTTCACCGGCCCCGCCTGGACGATCCGGAGCTGCTGGCAAACACCTCCGGGCTGATCGTCAGCGCCAATGGCGACCATTGGTTCAACACCATGCGCGGCATCGTGCAGGTGAGCGCCGCACAGTGGCGGCGCCTGCGTGCCGATCCGGGCCAGGTGCTCGAGTACGCGCTGTTCGACGCCTTGCAGGGCTATCCCGGCGTCAACCAGACCTCGGTGCGCACCGCCTCGGCACTGGACGCAGGCGGCGGCCGGCTGTGGTTCATCGCCTCATCGGGCATGGTGTTGCTCGAACCGGAGCGGCTGCCCCGCAACGGGACGGCCCCGCCCGTCAAGATCGTCGCCTTGCGCGCAGGCACGCGCAGCTTTCCCCTGGAACAGGCGCCCAAGCTGCCGGCCGGCAGTTCGAGCGTCAGCATCGGCTATACCGCGCTCGGCTTCGGCGCCCCGGAGCAGATGCGCTTTCGCTACCGTCTCGACGGTGTCGATGCCGACTGGCAGGAGGTCGGCACCCGCCGCACCGCCTACTATGCCAATCTCAGTCCGGGCGCCTACCATTTCCACGTCATGGCCGCCAATGAAGACGGCGTGTGGAGCCCGCTGCCGGCGCGGGTCGATTTTGAGCTTGCCCCGGCGTTCACCCAGACCCGCTGGTTCGCCGTGCTGTGCATGCTCGGGGCGCTGACCCTGGCAGGCCTGCTATATGGGGCACGCGTGCGGCATTTGACGCGGCAACTGCACGCGACCATGCTGGTGCGCCAGATGGAACGCGAACGCATCGCACGCGGCATGCACGACACCCTGCTTCAAAGCATGCAAGGCTTGATCCTGCGGATTCACGGCGTGGCCGAGCGGCTGGCCGGCCATGGCCGCGAACAGCAGCTGCTCGCGGACATCCTCGACCAGGCCGATCATGCCATGAACGAGGGCCGCCGCCACGTCATGAACTTGCGCACCGCGACCGAACTTGCGATCGGACTCGAGCATGCCCTCGATGCGCTTGCCGCCACCGCCGTAATGGAAGGGGGCACGGGCGCCGCGTTCAGCCAGCAAGTCCATGGCACGGTGCGCACATTGGAGGCCAACGCGGCGGAAGAACTGTTCTATCTGCTGCGCGAGGCGGTACTGAACGCCTTCCGCCACGCCAACGCCGGGCGCATCAAGGTCAGCTGGCGCTACCAGCGCAGCCGCCTGTTGATCGAGGTGCGCGACAACGGCACCGGCATGGCGTCCGCGGTCCTGGTGCAAGGCCGGCCCGGCCACTTCGGCCTGTCCGGCATGCGCGAGCGGGCCCGGCGGCTGGGGGCCCGCCTGCTGATCGAGAGCGCGCCGGGTGAAGGGACGGTGGTGCAGCTGTCAGTGCCGGGACGGCTGGCATACCAGCGGACCCGGCGCCCGTTCCGGTCCGGCTGGCGCGGCTGGCCTGGCTGGCAGCGACGGTGAGATAATAGGCGTCTCTCTGTCCCTGCCATCTTGCTGCCGAATTACCATGAAAACCACATCGCCCGCACGACGGTCGAGCGCTACCTGCCTTCCCGATCCGGCGCTGCCGGATTTGCCCGATCTGCGCATGTGCAATTTCAGCGCCCTGCGCATGGCCTCGCGCCGGGTATCCCAGGTCTACGACACGATCCTGGCGCCGCTCGGCGTCAAGACCACGCAACTGAGCATTCTGGCAGTGGTGGCGCAAAAAGGCGATCCGCCGCTGACCATCAACGCGCTGGCGGACATGCTCGTCATGGACCGCTCGACCCTGGGCCAGAACCTGCGTCCGCTCGAGCGCCAGGGCTTGTTGAAGATTGCCACCGATCCGCTCGACCGGCGCGCCCGGCGCGTTACCCTGACCCGCCAGGGCCGGGCCAAGCTGGGCGAAGGCGTCGCGTACTGGCACAAGGCGCAGGCCCACTTCGAGGCCCAATTCGGTGCCGAGGCGGCAGCGTTGCGCAAGACGCTGTTTCGCATCGCCACCAGCGACGCTTTCAGCAAGTTCTGAGGACGGGGGTGCTATGCGGCGGCGCGGCGCTCGCCTGCGCCCCCGTGTCGGCCTGGACCAGCGCGGCAAGACGCACCAGGTCGACCACGGAATCGGCGCCCATTTTGCGCATCAGGTTGGCACGGTGAATCTTGACGGTGATATCGCTCAGTGACAGCGCAAACGCGGCCTGCTTGCTCATCATCCCCTGCACCACCAGCGCCATCACCTGCCGCTCCCTTGGCGTGAGCGATGCGTAGCGGCGCAGTGCGCTTTCGCGGCGCCACGCCTCGTTGCGCTGGCAGCGGTCCCGTTCCAGCGCCCGTTGCAACGCGCCGTCGAGTTCGACGTCGCTGACCGGCGCCGACAGGAAATCCACGGCGCCCGACTTCATCGCCGATACCGCCGTGCAGATGTCGGCGCAGTCGCTGACGAACACCAGCGGCAGCGGCAGCGCACGCGCCGCCAGGCGAGCCTGCACCGCGCAGCCGGCGCCGGCGTGGCGGGTGTCGAGCACGGCGCAGGATGGCCGCTGCGGCCAGCCGTCCCCGACCAGGTCGGCAGCGGTGGCCAATGCGCCCGGCTGATCCCATGCCAGCATCAGCCGGATCAAGGTGCGGCGCAGTTCGGCGTTCTCGTGCAGCAGATAGACCAGCGGCGCTGTATCCTGGCCTTCACCACAACGTTCATCCATGCACCCTCCGCTGCGCGTTTTTACTTCTCCAGCATGGCACGGCAAGTGGGGCAATGCTTGCAAGTTGCTGATACGTTTTGCACGATACCGACATGCCGGCCGCATACTTCAGGATAGCTTGCCGGACGCAGCAATCTTCCTCACACTGGACTGCGCTGGATCGATCACAGCCCGAAGCCGGATCTAGCAGAGCGAGGAGAACGCGATGAAACGCACGATGCAACAGACTGCCGAGCGCCTGTTCGGCGCGCAACGCGCCAATGCGGACGATGCCGCCCAGTGGCGGTGGCTGGCCGACCTGATGGAGGAGCGGCGTCTCGAATGGCGGCAGGTCGACGATGGCTGGGCGGTCAAGGTCGACGGCGCAGAGCTGGTGTGCCGGCCCGGTTTCGACGATGCCATGCGCGCCGCCCGGGTCATGTGGTCGGGTCAGGCGCCCGCCAAACGGCGCTGGTGACGCCGCGCGCAGACGCCATCAGGAGACGCCATCAGGAGACGGCGCGCCGCCATTGCGCGGGCGGCACCCCCACCAGGCGCCGGAACTGGCGGCTCAGGTGGCTCTGGTCGACAAAACCGCAAGCGAGCGCCACGTCGGCCAGCGACAGCGGGCCCGTCGCGAGGAGCTCCTTGGCCCGCTCGATGCGGCGCCGCTGCAGCCAGCGATAGGGCGGCATCCCCGTCGATTGCTTGAAGGCGCGCGAAAAATGGCCGGTGGAAAGTTCGCACGCGCCAGCCAGCGCTTCCAGGCGCAGCACACCGGCCAGGCTGGCCTCGATCATGTCCTTGGCGCGCCGCAGCTGCCATGGCGCCAGCCCGCTGGCGGTCCGCACCGGCGCCAGCGACCAGCCCTGCCCGTGCGCCAGGCGTGCCAGCACCGCGTTCACCAGCGCGTCTTCGAGCAGGCAATTCATCTGCGCGGGCGCCGCCACCAGGTGGGCGCAGAGCAGGCCCATCTGGGTGAGCACGGGGTCGTCCGTTTCCAGCAGGGGCCGTTGCAGCACGCACGGTAAATCATGTTCGGTGGAAAAGGCGCGGGCGGTGGCGAGCGGCAGATACATCTGCGCACAATCGAAGGCGCTGCCCAGGTGCGCCACGGCGCCGCCGGCCAGGTTGACGACCGAGGTCATGCCCTGCATGAGGGGGGTGGTGGAAACCGACTGCCCATCGACCCACAGCTCATGGTCGAGCAGGGGCTGCAGATGAAACGCCACCAGCGCCCCCGGCTGCGGCGGCACCGGCTCGGACATGCCGGCCCCCGCTCCGGCGTGACTGACCCGGGTAAACAGGATGCCGGACGGTCCCTGCACGGCCGCCACGGCCGCGGTGCCCGGCGGCGCGGCGATGGGATGGTCAAGCTGCCCGTCAAGGCGGATATCGGGTCGGGTTGGCATGGGAGTGCGATCGTGCGGTGTTATGGGGATATCCCCGCATCATAGTCGCAGCGAAGTTGTGCGGCAACACCCGAACAGGTGGTACGGCCCGCACATGCGGGTCAGACCGGCGGTGCGGCAACACCCGAACAGGGGGTACGGCCCGCGCAGGCGGGTCAGGCTGGCGGTGCGGCAACACCCGAACAGGGGGTCTGGCCCGCGCAGGCGGGTCAGACCGGCGTCCCCATACCAAGGCATAGCTTGCGGGGGGAGCTGCACGACACCAGAATGGATTGAACGGCGCCGACCGGCAGTGTCCCCTTACGAAAACGCTTGCACTATTAAGCGGTTAGATATAATCTATATTTAGAGGTTTATAGATTACTAAACCTCTGAAACCTTTTCCCTGCGTCGCTCCTGGCGCCTCAACTGAACACTTTTGGAGAACACCATGAATTTCCTTGACACGCTGGCGCAGCGCAATGCCCATTTCGCCGAGACCGCCTTTGTCGACGGCCTGAAAATGATGCCGACCGAGCGCACCATGATCGTCGGCTGCGTCGATCCCCGGGTCGATCCCGCCGACGTGCTCGGCGTGGCCAACGGCGAGGCCGTGGTGATCCGCAACGTGGGCGGGCGCATCACCAAGGCCACGCTCGAATCGATGGCCCTGGTCGGCAAGCTGGCCAAGGCCGGTGGCAAGGAAGTGGGGCCGGGCTGGAACCTGGTGGTGCTGCACCACACCGATTGCGGCATCAAGGGCTGCTCCCATCTGGCGCCGGACCTGCTGGCCGAGCACCTGGGGGTGAACAGCGCCGACTTCGACGCCATCGCCATTGCCGATCCCTATAAAGCGGTAGCGCTGGACGTGGCGGCCCTGCAGGCCAACCCTGCCCTGCCGGCAGGCCTGACCGTGACGGGCATGGTCTACGACGTGGCCACCGGCCGCACCGAAACCGTGGCCGGCCCGGTGGCGCTGGGCGCGCGCCCCTGACAGGCTTCAGCCGGGGCGGCTGGCGACCAGCGCGGCCACCTCGTCGCACCAGGCGATATACGCCGCTTCGGCCAGCACGCCGCGGCGGATCACAAGCCACAGTCCCGGCTGGGCCGGCGTCAGCGCTGCCTGCCGGGACTGCAAAAATTCAAGCTGCACCTGGTGCTCGGCCCGCACCAGCGCAATTTGCGCCAGCGCCGCCTGCCGCGGCAGCAGGTCCAGGCACAGCACGCGCAGCACCTGCTCGTCCTTGATGGCCGGGCGCGGCGAAGGTCCTGCCACCCAGACCGCAAGCCGCTCGCGGCCGGCGGCGGTGACGCTGTAGATGGAGCGCTCCGGTCCGCGCGTGCCGGGCATCCGCTCGGAGGCAATCAAGCCCTCGCCTTCGAGCGCGCGCAGGGCCGGATAGACGGCGCTGTGATCGACCGACCAGCAATGCTGCCCGACGATCTGCAGCCACTTGGTCATTTCGTAACCGGAGCGGGGCTGGTTGTAGATCCCCGCCAGCAGGACATATTTCAGGGGCTTGTCCTTGCCCACCTTTGACTCAGCGATTTCCGCCACGACACCGTCTCCACTTTTCATTTAGACAAGACTCATCACTATGTTTTTTTTGACATAGCGGAACGCGCATGGCACTATGTATTTTTTCACATAGTGACTCTAGCATGCTTTTTCATCAGCCACACTTTCGCGGGAGTATCCGATGAACCTTACATTGTCCCATGCGCGCGCCAGCGGCGCCCTGTTGCTGGGCGCCGCCCTGCTCGCCGCCTGCAGCAAACCGGCGCCGCCGCCGCCGCCGCTGGCTAAAGTGGCCTGGCTGACGGCCGCGCCCGCCGCTGCCGCCAAGCGCAGCTTTACCGGCGTGGTGCATGCCCGCACCGAAAGCAGCCTGGCGTTCCGCGTCGGCGGCAAGGTCACTGCCAAACTGGTGGAAGCCGGTGACGCGGTGCGCAAGGGGCAGCCCCTGCTGCGTCTTGATGCCAGCGATTACGTGCTGGCCGCCAATGCCGCGCGCGCCGCGGTCGCAGCGGCGCAGGCACGCCTGACCCAGGCCGATGCCGACGAGCAGCGCCTGCGCCGCCTTGCCGGCACGGGCGCCGTGTCCACCCAGGCGTATGAGCAGGCCAAGGCCGCCGCCGACAGCGCGCGCGCCCAGCTCGAGGCCGACCAGGCGCGCGCGCGCCAGGCGGACCACCAAGGGGACTACGCGGTCCTGCTGGCGGACATGGATGGCGTCGTCATGGAGGTGGCAGCCGAACCCGGCCAGGTGGTGGCCCAGGGGCAGACCGTCGTCAGGCTGGCCGGCCATGGCCCGCGCGAGGCGCTGGTCTATCTGCCTGAAACCATGCGGGCGCTGGCACGCCGCCCCGCCAGCGCCTTTCGGTACGGCGCTGGGGCCGCCACCGCGGCCAGCGCCACGCTGCGCGAACTGTCGGCTCTGGCCGAGCCCCAGACCCGCAGCTATCCGGCCCGCTTCATCCTGGGCGGCGCGGCGGCGCGCTCGCCGCTGGGCGCCACCGTCACGGTGCAGCTGCAAGGCGACGCCGACGCCGCCATCACCGTCCCCGTCAGTGCGCTGGTGGACCAGGGCGGCGGACCCGGCGTGTGGGTCATCGATGGCAACGCGACGGTCAGCCTGCGCCCGGTGCGCATCGCAGCGCTCGGCGAAGAACAGGCGCGCCTGGCGCAGGGCCTGCGGGCGGGCGAACGCATCGTGGCCTTTGGCGGCCACCTGCTGCAGGCCGGTCAAAAGGTCGCGCTGCAAAGCCCGCCGGCGCCTGCTGTCCCGCCTGCAACGGAGCCCCGTTCATGAGCCTGAATCTGTCCGCGTTCGGGGTGCGCGAACGCGCCATCACCCTGTTCCTCATCATCGCCCTGGCCGCGGCCGGCGCCTTCGCCTTTTTCCGCCTGGGCCGGGCCGAAGACCCCAGCTTCGTCGTCAAGATTATGACGGTGACGGCCGCCTGGCCGGGCGCCACCGCCAGCGACATGCAGCAGCAGGTCGCCGACCGCCTGGAAAAGCGCCTGCAGGAACTGGAATACTACGACCGCGTGGAAACCGCGGCCCGCCCCGGCCTGGTGACCATGAAGCTGTACCTGCGCGACGACATCCATCCCGAACAGGTGCCGGAGCAGTTCTACCAGGCCCGCAAGAAGCTCGGCGACGAGGCGGCCCTGCTGCCGCGCGGGGTGATCGGCCCGATCGTCAACGACGAATATTCGGACGTCTACTTTTCACTCATGTCGCTCGCCGCCCGCGGCCTGCCGCACCGCCAGCTGGTGCTGCAGGCCGAACAGCTGCGCCAGCGCCTGCTGCGGGTGCCGGGGGTACAGAAGGTCAACATCCTCGGCGAGCAGCAGCAGAAGATCTTCGTCGAACTGTCCTACCGCCGCCTGGCCACGCTGGGATTGAAGGCGCAGGCCGTGATCGACGCCCTCGGGCGCCAGAACGCGCTCACCTCGGCCGGCTTCATCGACACGGCCGGTCCGCGCGTGCAGCTGCGCCTGGACGGCGCCATCGACAGCATCGAGACGGTCAAGGCGATCCCGATCGGCACGGGCGAGCGTACCATCAAGCTGGGCGACGTGGCCGAGGTACGGCGCGGCTACGAAGAGCCGCCCGCCTACGCCATCCGCAGCCAGGGCGAAGCCGCCCTGATGCTGGCGGTGGTCATGAAGAAGGGCCACAACGGCGTGGCCCTGGGCAAGGCGCTCGAGGCCGAAGAGGCCGCCGTGCGCGCTGAATTGCCCGCTGGCATAGTGCTGACCAAGGTGTCCGACCAGTCGCGCGCCATCGGCAGCGCGTTCGACGAATTCATGATCAAGTTCGCCGTTGCGCTGGCGGTGGTGATCGTGGTCAGCCTGCTCACGCTGGGCTGGCGGGTCGGCATCGTGGTCGCCGCCGCCGTGCCCCTGACCCTGTCCGCCGTCTTCATCATCATGCTCGCCAGCGGCCGCGATTTCGACCGCATCACGCTGGGCGCCCTGATCATCTCGCTGGGCCTGCTGGTGGACGACGCCATCATCGCCATTGAAATGATGGTGGTGAAGATGGAGGAAGGGATGCACCGCGTGGCCGCCGCCACCTATGCCTGGCACTCCACGGCCGCGCCCATGTTGTCAGGCACCCTGCTGACCATCATCGGCTTCCTGCCGGTCGGCTTCGCCCGCTCCACCGCCGGCGAGTATGCCGGCAACATCTTCTGGGTGGTGGCGTTTGCTTTGCTCACCTCATGGGTGGTGGCGGTGCTGTTCATCCCTTACATGGGCGTCAAGATGCTGCCGGCAATCCCGGTCGTCACAGGCGGGCACGATGCCATCTACGCCAGCGCCGGCTATCAGCGCCTGCGCCGGCTGGTGCGCCGGTGCGTCGACCGCAAGTGGCTGGTGGCGGGCGTGACCTTGCTGCTGCTGATCGGCGCCGGGGTCGGCATGGGCCGGGTGCAAAAGCAGTTCTTCCCGAATTCGGAACGGCCCGAGCTGACCATTGAAGTGAACCTGCCGCCGGGCAGCGCGATCGGCGCCACCCAGGCGGTGGTGCAGCGCATCGAGGCGGCCGTGGCGCGCGAGCCGGAAGCGCTCAACATCGCCAGCTACACTGGCGCAGGCGCGCCGCGCTTCTTCCTGTCGGTCAATCCAGAGCTGCCCAACCCCGCCTTCGGCCAGGTCATCGTGTTGACGGGAAATCCGGCCGCGCGTGACGCGCTCAAGGCCAAGATTCGCGCCATGGTCGATGCCGGCCGCTTCGGCGAAGCGCGGGTGCGGGTCAGCCAGTTCCTGTTCGGCCCGCCCGTGCCCTATCCCGTGCTGTTCCGGGTGACCGGTCCCGACCCGGTACAGCTGCGCCGCATCGCCGCCGACGTGCGCACCGTGATGGCGGCCCATCCGGACCTGCGCGACCCCCACCTCGACTGGGGCAACCGCACCAGCGCCCTGCACCTGGTGCTCGACCAGGAACGCCTGCGCCAGGTGGGCCTGAGCCCGCGCGACGCCGCCAGCCAGTTGCAGGCGCTGCTCAATGGCGTACCGGCCACCCAGGTACGCGAAGGCCTGCGCGCCGTCGACGTGCTGGTGCGCGCACCGCGTGCCGAAGGCCAGGGGCTGGGCGCCATCGGCGACCTCAGTCTCACCACCGAGACCGGCGCCAGCGTGCCGCTGGCCCAGATCGCGCAACTGGAAACCATCGAGGAAGATGCCGTGCTCAAGCGCTACAACCGCGAGCCCTACATTGCCGTCCAGGGCGATGTGCGCGACGGCGTGCAGCCGCCCGACGTCACCCGCGCCCTGCTGCCGCGGCTCGAAGCGATCAAGGCCAGGCTGCCGTCCGGCTACCATATCGACACCGGCGGCGCCGTCGAGGAAAGCCTGAAAGCGAACGTGGCGCTGGCCAAGCTGTTCCCCCTGATGATCATCCTGATGCTGGTGGTGATCATGTTCCAGGTGCGTTCGTTCGCGACCATGGCGATGGTGTTCGCCACCGCCCCGCTGGGACTGGTGGGCGCCGTGCCGACCCTGCTTGCATTCGGCAAGCCCTTCGGCTTCACTGCCATCCTCGGCCTGATCGGCCTGGCCGGCATCCTGATGCGCAATACGCTGATCCTGGTCGACCAGATCCGCCACGACCGCGCCGCCGGGCTGTCCGCCTACGACGCCGTGATCGAATCGACCGTGCGGCGCGCCCGCCCGGTGGTGCTGACCGCGCTGGCGGCCATGCTGGCCTTCATTCCACTGACCCATTCGAGCTTCTGGGGCCCGCTCGCCTACGTGCTGATCGGCGGCGTCGGCGTCGGCACGGTGCTGACCCTGCTGTTCCTGCCGGCGCTGTACGCCTTGTGGTTCCGGGTGCGCCGCGACGCGCCCGCGGCCGGCGCCGCTGCCGACGCTGGGGCTGCGCCTGTGCCGGTGCCTGGGGCCCGCGACCACGCCGCCTCTTTCTTACTTGTAAAGGAACCCTGATGCAAGCATCGAACACACACGACCGTATCCTCGTCACCGGTGCCGCCGGCGGGGTCGGCGCCAATGCCCGCGAAGCGGCGCGCATCCTGATCGAACAGGGCCGCGCCGTGCGCGCCCTGGTCCACCGCGACGACGAGCGCGCCGCCGCCCTGCGCGCCATGGGCGCCGAGGTCGTGGTCGCCGACCTGCTCGACCTCGCCGCCGTCCACGCCGCCATGGCCGGCTGCGGCCTGGTCTACTTCACCATGTCGATCGCACCGGGCTACCTGGAGGCGGCGGCGAACATGGCCGTCACCGCGAAAAGCCTGAACGTGCGCGCTTTCGTCAATCTGTCGCAGATGACCTTGTCGCAGATGAACGAGACGGCCAGCACCGACAGCCCCCAGCAGCGCCAGCACTGGCTGGCCGAGCAGATGTTGCGCTGGTCCGGCCTGCCCGTGGTCTACCTGCGCCCCACCGCTTTTTACGACGGCATGTTCCTGGTTCAGGGCGCCAGGGGCATCCGCGATGACAACGCCATCCGCCTGCCTTTTGCCGACGGCAAGACCTCGCCGATTGCCGGCAGCGACGTGGGCGCGGCCGCCGCCGCCGTGCTGGCCGATCCGGCGCCGTACATCGGCCAGGTGCTCGAGCTGACCGGTCCCGCATCGCTCAACATGCACGAGATCGCCGCCGTGTTTTCTCGCGAGCTGGGCCGCACCATCGAATACATCGACGTGCCGCCGGCGGTGTGGGAAGCGAAGCTGAAAGAGATGCAGCTGCCGCCCCACCTGCTGGCGCACTTGGCCACCATGGGTGCGCTGCACCGCGCCAACCGCTATGACCGCATGACCGACACCTTCGCGCGTGTGGTCGGCCGCCCGCCCGTCGATCTGAGCACCTTCATCCGCCGCAACATAGGCGCTTTCAAGCCGACCTGAGCGGCCTGCCCATCAAAGGACCTATCATGGAATTTCTATTGGCATTTCAGCAGGGCCTGACCCCACCGGCCGCATCGGACGCCGCGCCGCCCCCGGCAATGCGCCAGCAGCTGGGACTGGACTGGCGGAACTACATGGCGGCCATGGCCGCCGCCGGCGTGCTGCGCGGCGCCAAACAGCTCGACCCGTCGAGCAGCGTCATCGTCGGCTGCGAGCCGGCCAGCGCGCCGTCGGACGCACAGCGGCGAGCACTGCAACTGAGCGGCTACGCGCTGATCGATGTCGCTTCGCTCAAAGAGGCGCTGGAATGGGCCGAACGCAGCCCCGCCAACCGGGGCGGCTGCACCCAGGTGCTGCCGGTCCTTCCCGTACCTGGTGCGCCATGAAGCTGGCGCTCAGCCCGGCCCGCGCCTGACCCGTTCCAGCAGCAGGTCCATGGAAAAATCGATCATCGCTTCGAGGTCGACGGGCCACCCGGCCGCCGGCGCGCGTGCGCTGACGATCAGGGTGGCCAGCCCGTGTTCGACGGCCCAGGCGGCATGCACCAGCAGGTTGAGCGACGCTGCCGGCCAGCCGCTCTGGCGGCCGAACGCGCTGACCGCATCGGCGAACAGGCGAAATGAGGCGGCCGTCGCCTCTTTCAGCGCCGGATGGCTGTCCGGTTGCAGGATGCGGGGGCCGATCATCAGATCGAACAATCCCGGCTGGGTCTGGGCGAAGCGCACGTATTCGCCCATCATCGCGCGTACCTGCTGCTCGGCGGCGCCGCTGCCCTCGGCAATCAAGCGGCGCCGCTGCGCCAGCTCATCGAATCCTTGCGCCGCCATGGCCGCCAGCAAGCCTTCCTTGCCGGCAAAATGGCGCGACGGCGCCGCTTCCGACACCCCCACCGCCTTTGCCACCGAGCGCAGGCTCAATTCGCGCGGTCCGATGTCTTCCAGGGCCGCGCGCCCGGCCGCGATCAGCGCCGTGCGCAGGTCGCCATGATGATAGGAGCCGCCGGCCGCTTCCGCTGCCGCCGCTTGCACGCTGGGTGCTGCTTTCGATGCCATCTGCCTTCCTTTTCGTCTGCTGCCGCCGGCGGTTTGCGACATGTTGCGGCACACAATAAAAACCGTTTGCATTTCAATGTTATCAGCGTTAGCATCGTAGCACAGTCGATGTTAACACTGTTAGCAGGCGACTGATTCCAACCACAGTCAAGGAGCACAGCATGCAACACGTCCACTACGAACAGGATGGTGCCGTCGGCATCGTAACCCTGGCCAAGCCGCCTCACAACCTGATCGACGACGCATTCCTGCAGGGCATGCAAACGGCGTACGCCCAGGCCGTCGATGCGGGCTGCCGCGCCATCCTGCTGCGCAGCGGGCAACGCCACTTCTGCGCCGGGGCCGATGTCAACGGCTTCTCCAACGGCGGCCGGCGGCGCGACCAGGCCAACTTCGAGCAGCTGCTGGCAACGCTGGAAGACGTGCCGGTGCCGGTGGTGGCGGCCGTGCACGGCGCGGCACTGGGCGGCGGGCTGGAACTGGCGCTCACCTGCGACATGATCGTCGCCGCCGACACGGCCTCGTTCGGCATGGCCGAAGCCTCGCTGGGCATGTTGCCCCTGCTCGGCGGCGTGCAGCGGGTGGTGCAGCGGGTGGGCGTGGCGCGCGCCAAGGAAATGGCCATGTTCGGCCGCCGCAACGATCCGCTGGCGCTGGAACGCTGGGGCCTGATCAACCTGGTGGTGGCCGAGGCGGAACTGCCGGCGGCGTCGATGTCGTGGGCCCGGCAACTGGCGGCGGGACCGTGCGTGGCGCTGGGCGCCATCAAGACCCTGGCCAACCTGTCGGCGCGGGGCGGCATCCGGGCCGGCGACGCCTGGCAGACCGAGGCCAACACCCGCATGTGGGCCAGCGCCGACGTCAAGCGCGGCCTGGCGGCGTTCGCCGTCACCGGTCCCGGTTCGGCCATTTTCGAGGGGAACTGATCATGCAAGCACCTCTCGACGGGCTGCGCGTCATTGATTTTACCCGGGTGCTGGCCGGCCCCCACTGCACCAAGACCCTGCGCGACCTAGGCGCCGACGTCACCAAGATCGAACCGCCTTCGGGTGACGTGGGCCGCGCCGGCATGCCCCATGTTCATTCCATGTCGCTCTACTACACCCAGCAGAACGCCGGCAAGCGCAACCTCAGCATCGACCTCAACTGGCCGGAAGCGCGCGAGATCGTGCGGGAGATCTGCCGCGCGGCCGACATCATCGTGGAAAATTTCCGGCCCGGCACCCTGGCCCGCTTCGGCCTAAGCTACGAACAGGTCCGCGCAATCAATCCCAAGGTGATCTATGTGTCGATGACGGGATACGGCCAGAGCGGCGTGTGGAGCAACCGCCCTGCCTTCGCCCCCACCATCCAGGCCGAAACGGGCCTGACCGACATTCTCGACAAGCACTATGGCGCCGACCTGCGGGAAGCGCGCAACGATGCCTGCAGCCACGCCGACATGTATACCGGCCTGCAGGGCGTGATAGCGGTACTGGCCGCGCTGCAGCACCGCGAACGCACAGGCCAGGGTCAGCACGTGGACGTGTCGATGGCCGCCACCATGCTGTCCGTGAACGAACGGGCCGGCGCCCAGATGTCGGGCATCGACACCAATGGGGAACCGATCGCCCTGTCGGCGCCGGAATCGCACATCTACCCGCTGCCGGATGGCCGCCAGCTGGTCATTGCCGGCAGTCCCATCTACTCGCCGATGTTCGTGCGCTACTGCGCCATGATGCGGCGCAGCGACCTGCTCAAGGATCCCCGCTTCGCCAGCGCCAATCTGCGCCGCCAGAATCTCAAGGCGCTGCTGGCGGAGGTGCAGGCCTGGATCCTCACCTTCACCGACCTCGAACAATTGCAGGCCCAGGTCAGCGAAGCGGCCCTGGCCATCGGTGAAGTGCGCACCACGAGCGAATTCGCCGACTCCGAATGGGCCCGCCAGTGGGGCGCCGTGGTCGAGGTGGACGACCGCAACGGCGGCTCGGTGCGCATGCCCGGCGCCCCCTGGCGTTTCAGCGAATCGACCCTGCCCCCGCCCGGCGTGCCTTCGTTCCAGGGCGAGGACAATGCCCGCATCCTGGCCGAATACGACGTGGCGCCGGAGGTGATCGAGGACCTGCGCCAGCGCCGCGTGGTGCTCAGCCGGCGCAGCCCGCGGGGCGCGTATGACTGACAGGGCTCATCCCGACCTGGACCACACCCACCGGTTCGACGCCGCCAGCTGGGTGCAATCGGCCCAGGATCCCGCCAGCGACTTTCCGATCCAGAACCTGCCGTTCGGGGTCTACCGCGCAGCCGGCCAGGCGCCACGCATCGGCGTGGCGATCGGCGACGCCGTGCTCGACCTGGGCCGGGCCTTCGATCTTGGCCTGCTGGCCGGCGTGGCCGAACTGGAAGGGGTCTGCCGCGAGGTGAGCCTGAATGCCTTGATGGCGCTGGGCCGCCCGGCCGCCCGGCGCCTGCGCCACGCCCTGTTTGCGCTGCTGCTGGCCGACTCGCCCGCCCGGCGCCACGCTGGCGTGCTGCTGCTGCAACAGGACGCGCTTGCCATGCAGCTGCCGGCGCAGGTGGGCGACTTCACGGATTTCTTCACCTCGATCGACCATGCCGGGCGCACCGGACGCATGTTCCGGCCCGACGCCCCGCTGCAGCCGAATTTCCACCACCTGCCGGTGGCCTATCACGGCCGCGCCTCCTCGCTGCAGCCGGCCGGCACGCCCGTGATCCGCCCGCTGGGCCAGCGCGGCGCACCCGACGGCGCGGCCCGCTACGCGCCCAGCGCACGGCTGGATTTCGAACTGGAAGTCGGTTTTTTCGTCGGCCCCGGCAATGCCCTGGGGACGCCGCTGGCCATGGACCAGGCCGAACAGCAGATCTTTGGCCTGTGCCTCGTCAACGACTGGTCGGCGCGCGACCTGCAGCGCTGGGAAAGCCAGCCGCTGGGACCGTTTCTCGCCAAGAGCTTCATGACCAGCGTGTCGCCCTGGGTGGTGACGCTGGACGCGCTGGCGCCGTTTCGCCGCCCGGCCGCTGCGCGCGGCGCCCACGCCCCGCCCCTGTCGGCGTTTCTCGACAGCCCGGCCCACGCCCGCCACGGCGCCATCGATATCGCCCTCTCGGCCGCCATCCAGACGGCGGCCATGCGCGCCGCCGGCACGGCGCCGGCCGTCATCAGCCGCCCCCATTTCGCCGCGCAGTACTGGAGCATTTTCCAGATGCTGGTCCACCACGCCAGCAATGGCTGCAATCTGCGCAGCGGCGACCTGCTCGCCAGCGGCACGGTGTCGGACCCCGACCCGGCCGACAGCGGCTGCCTGCTCGAACTGGCCGGCAATGGCGCCGCGCCGGTTCTGCTGCCCAACGGTGAGCGGCGCGCCTGGCTGGAAGACGGCGATGTCATCGAACTGCGGGGTCGCTGCCATGGCGGCGCCTTCCGCAGCATCGGCTTCGGCGCCTGCGGCGCCATCGTACAAGCGGCGCCCCTGCAGGCGCCTGAGGAGCAACAGCATGCCAGCCAATAAAACTCAGTTTGATTGGGAAGACCCGTTCCAGCTCGGCGCCCAGCTGACCGAGGAGGAACGCATGATCGCCGCCACCGCCCGCGCCTACGCGCAGGAGCGCCTGCGCCCCCGCGTTCTGCACGCGTTTCGCAGCGAACACACGGACCGTGCCATTTTCACGGAGATGGGCGAACTCGGTTTGCTCGGCCCGACCATCGGCGAACAATACGGCGGCAGCGGCCTGTCCTATGTCGCCTACGGCCTGATCGCACGCGAAATCGAGCGGGTCGATTCGGGCTACCGCTCCATGATGAGCGTGCAGTCCTCGCTGGTGATGGTGCCGATCGAACGCTTCGGCAGCGAAGCGCAGAAGGCGCGCTATCTGCCCCGCCTGGCCAGCGGCGAATTGGTCGGTTGCTTCGGCCTGACCGAGCCCGACCACGGGTCCGACCCGGGCAGCATGGCGACGCGCGCGCGCAGCACCACGGGCGGTTATCTCTTAAGCGGCGCCAAGACCTGGATCACCAACAGTCCCATCGCCGACCTGTTCGTGGTGTGGGCCAAGACCGATGACGGGGTGATCCGCGGTTTCATCCTCGAGAAGGGCTGGGCCGGCCTGTCGGCGCACGCCATCGCCGGCAAGGTCGGCTTGCGCGCCTCGATCACGGGCAGCATCGTGATGGACGAGGTATTCGTCCCGGAAGATCAGCTGCTGCCCCACGTGAGCGGCCTGAAAGGACCGTTCACCTGCCTCAATTCAGCCCGCTTCGGCATCGCCTGGGGTGCGCTGGGCGCGGCCGAGGACTGCTACGCCACCGCGCGCCGGTATGTGCTCGATCGCCAGCAGTTCGGGCGTGCGCTGGCGGCCAACCAGCTGATCCAGAAGAAACTGGCCGACATTGCGACCGATATCGCGCTGGGCCTGCAGGGCTGCCTGCGCCTGGGCCGCATGAAGGATGCGGGCACGGATGTGCCGGAAATCACCTCGATGATGAAGCGCAATTCGTGCGGCCGGGCGCTCGACATCGCCCGGGTCGCCCGCGACATGCTCGGTGGTAACGGCATCTCCGACGAGTTCGGCATCATCCGCCACCTGGTCAATCTCGAGGTGGTCAATACCTACGAGGGCACGCACGATGTGCACGCCCTCATCATCGGCCACGCCATCACCGGCATTGCCGCCTTCGCCAACTAGGAGATCGCCATGCCTGGAGCACTTTCACATATCCGCGTGCTGGACCTGTCGCGCATCCTGGCCGGGCCCTGGGCGGGCCAGGCGCTGGCCGACATGGGCGCCGAGGTCATCAAGGTGGAGCGTCCCGGCAGCGGCGACGACACCCGCGGCTGGGGTCCGCCCTTCCTCGGCGGCGCCGACGGCGCCGCCGGGGTCGCCAGCTATTTCCTCAGCGCGAACCGCAACAAGCAGTCGCTCACCATCGACATCGCCACCGCCGCCGGGCAGGAACTGGTACGCGAGCTGGCGCGCCGCTCCGACGTGCTGCTGGAAAATTACAAGGTGGACGGCCTGCGCCAATACGGCCTGGACTACGAGGCGCTGCGCGCCATTAACCCGCAACTGGTGTACTGCTCGATCACCGGATTCGGCCAGACCGGGCCGTACGCACCGCGCGCGGGCTATGATTTCCTGATCCAGGGCCTGGGCGGGCTGATGAGCCTGACGGGCGTGCCCGATGGCGAACCGGGCGCCGGGCCCGTGAAAACGGGGGTGGCGCTGACCGACATCCTGACCGGCCTGTACGCCACCTCGGCCATCCTGGCGGCGCTGGCCTGGCGCGACCGCGACGGCCTGCGCCGCGGCGAAGGCCAGCATATCGACCTGGCCCTGCTCGACGTCCAGGTCGCCTGTCTGGCCAACCAGGCCAGCGCCTACCTCGCCACCGGCCAGGCGCCTGAGCGCATGGGCAACGCCCACCCCAGCATCGTGCCCTACCAGGCCTTTCCTACCCGCGACGGCCACATGATCCTGGCGATCGGCAACGACGGCCAGTTTGCCCGCTTCTGCGCCTGCGCCGGCCTGACCGGGCTGGCCGCCGATCCCCGTTTCAGCAGCAACCGGGCGCGGGTGGCGCACCGCGCCGAACTGATTCCCCTGCTGGCCGCCTGCACGGTCGGGCGCAGCACGGCCGACTGGATCGCCCTGCTCGAATCGCAGGCGGTCCCGTGCGGTCCCATCAATTCCGTGGCCGAGGTGTTCGCCGATCCCCAGGTGCAGGCGCGCGGCATGCGCATCGACCTGCCCCACGCGGGCGTGGCGGCGGGACAGGTCGCGCTGGCGGCCAGTCCGATCAAGTTTTCCGCCACCCCGGTGGCCTATCGCCAGGCGCCGCCCGGCCTGGGTGAACACACCGACAGCGTGCTCGAGCGCGTGCTCGGCCTCGACCAGGAGGCCCGCGACGCGCTGCGCGCAGCGCACGTCATCTGATCCACGCAGTGAGCAAATGCAGCAGCCCTGAAAGGCCGGCACAGGCCTTCGACACATTCACGAGACGAAAGGCAACATCATGGCAACGCTCAATGCAAGCGACACCCCCAGCGGCTCCCCGGACCAGCTGGCACTGCACCGCGCCTACCTGCGCGCCGAATGGCGCATCATCCCCATCCTGTTCATGCTGTGGCTGCTGGCCTGGGTCGACCGCGCCAACATCGCGTTTGCCAAACTGCAGATGCTGAGCGAGCTGCACTTCAGCGAAACCGTGTATGGCTTCGGTGCCGGCCTGTTTTTCCTCGGCTACGTGGTGTTCGGCGTGCCCGCCACCCTGCTGCAGCAAAAAATCGGCGCCAAGCGCATGATCTCGGCCATCGTGATCGGCTGGAGCCTGACCAGCCTGGCGATGATGACGGTGCACACCGAACCGCTGTTCTACCTGCTGCGCTTCGTGCTGGGCGTGTTCGAAGCGGGTTTCTACCCCGGCGTCATCGTCTACCTGGACCAGTGGTTCCCGCGCCAGCGCAAGACGCGCAACTTCAGCATCTTCCACTCCGCCGCCATCCTCTCACCACTGGTGATCGGCATGACGGGCGGCGCCATCATGCACCACCTCGACGGCGTGGCCGCCCTGGCCGGCTGGCGCTGGATGTTCCTGCTGCAGGCCCTGCCGACCCTGCTGATCGGCGCCCTCGCCCTGTTCTACCTGCCGGACAATCCCGCCCGGGCGCCCTGGCTGTCCGATACCGAGCGCGCCCTGATCGCCGCAGACATCGCGCGTGACAAGCAGGCGCTGCCGCAGGCTGCCCCGCAGCGCGGCGCCCTGCTCGCCAATCCCGTCATCTGGGCCCTGATTGCCGTCTACTTCTGCATCCTCACCGCCAATTCGGCGCTGGCCTTCTTCATTCCCACCATCCTGCGTGAAGTGGGCTACGGCAGCTACTCGGCCATCGGCGACGCCATCGCCCTGATCTGCATTTTCGGCGCTGCCGCCAACATCGCCTTCTGCACCTTGGCCGGCCGCTTTCCCAGCGTGCGCTACTTCTGCGCGTTTGCTTCCCTGGCCGGAGCGGCCAGCCTGTGCTGGCTGGTATTCATCTGGCACGGCCACCCGAGCGCCACCCTGATCGCGCTGATCCTGGCGACGGCCGGCACGGGCGCCGGCATCTCGCTGTTCTGGCAGCTGCCGATGCGCTACCTGCCGGCCGGCGCCACCGCTTTCGGCGTCGCCTTCATCAGTTCGGCGGCGAACCTGGCGGGCTTTCTCACGCCCTGGCTGATCGGCTACGTGCGCGAAGCGAGCCACAGTTACTCGAGCGGCTTTTTGTTCACGGCCGGGGTGCAGGCGGCGGCGGCATTGCTGTTGCTGGCCGTGTTGCCGCTGGTTGCGGCGCGCAGGACGGCGCGCGAGCCGCCTGCACCGCAGGGTCTGGCCGACGGCCGTCCGGCCCCCTAGGGGCTTCCCCCAGGCCGTCTCGCGCAGCTATTTCTTCAGGCTGCCGATGCGGTCGGCCGGCAGGGCGATGTCGGTCAGGCGGATGCCGAATTTTTCGTTGACGACGACGATCTCGCCCTGGGCGATCAGGCAGCCGTTGATCAGCACATTCATCGGTTCACCGGCCAGCCCGTCCAGTTCGATCACCGTGCCCGGCGCGATCTGCAGCAGGCTGCGCGGCGTGATGGTGGTGCGCCCCAGCTCGACGGACAGGCGCACCGGTACGGCCAGGATGACGTCCAGGCTGGGCGGCTGCTGCGTCGCTGGCAGGGCGGCGCCCGCTTCGAAGGTCGGGAACGGTGCCGGCCGATTTACCAGCTGCGCTCGATCGCCCATGCCGCGCTCCTCACTCGCCGGGAATGAAGGCGGCATCGGCCGCCCCGGCATTGGCTGATATCGCGCTTTCCATCAGCACGAAGGTGAGCACCAGGCACACCAGCGCCATCGCGGCGGCGGCCATGGCGGCGCTGCTGAAACCGGCGTAGAAGGCGTCGCGCAGCAGGGCGGCGCCCTGCTCCTGCACGCCGGCCGGCAGCAGCGCGGTGGCGCCCGCGAGGTCGCCGGCGGCGTAGCGCTTG
>JACXTT010000790.1_pt1 | contig 53914 bp, 48 predicted proteins | sample 9270951 | NCBI WGS metagenome assembly JACXTT01 (sample SAMN15532306, study PRJNA645909) | rock metagenome | isolation source: weathered quartz diorite | place: Puerto Rico | collected 2017-06-21
GCACAAAATCATGACCTACATCCGGCTCTATAACCGGAACGCCCGGCCGTTCCACTGGACTTACCGCAACCCAAGAAAACGTATTCGCGTGTCACCTTCTTCGGTAACGCGACACTAGTGACTTGCGTCCCGGCATGCACTTGAGCAGGGCTTCTACCGCAGCTTTGAGCGACACGGCGGCGGCACTATCAGGCGAGATGCCCAGGTCGGCGAGCACTGCACGGGTTTTCTTTTCGCGATTCATGGCAAGGCTGGCAAGTGTTCCTGGCTGCCGGCCATGCGTTCTTTCTGGCAGTTCGCCAGAGTAGAGGTATTCGAGGCTTCCAGGGTCGGAAAGTCCCTTCCTCTGGCGTGCGCGGTTACGTGCTATTCCAAGATGCTTTGTGCAGTAGCAGACGGAGTTGCGGTCCAACGGCTTCGGACAAACCGAACACTTGCCCTCGGCCACGTTTCGCTCCTTGTAGCGCAAGCCGGCGGCAATATGCGCCCTTCTCGGGGTCAGAATTGTGCGCGGGATTAGGGCGTCTCCCTGGTGCCGGCTTTCCCGTATCATGCGCTTGGCCCAGGCCACCGCGTCCTCTTCGTTTTCGATTGCCGACTTGAGCGTTTCGCGATCCTGCGATTTTAACCATGCGGCGAGCGCAGCCTCTGACATGGCGTCTATCATGCGGTCCAGAATTGCGTGCAGTTCGCTGCGAAGATTCGCCACTTCGTTGAGCCGGGCCAACTCAAAGTTAACGAGGGAGGCTTGGCTGCATCCGAGCAAAAAATTCAGCGGCAGATTCTTTACCTGGGCTTTTGGTTTGTGGGCTGCGAGATGGTGAGCTTTTGTCATTGCGCACCCCCTCGCGTCCACTCATTTAGCCATTCGTGAAGCTCTGGAAACGCTTCGACAAGTTGCCGCTCGGCGAGCGCACCCAGGTCGCGGAGATTGGCCGCTATTAGGCGGTGGTCTGGCCGGTCCAGCGCGCCTTCAATGGAATCGAGAAAGACGGCTGAACCACGGAAGAAAATATAGGTTGATTCTAAGGCGTGACGCTGTTGCGATGATAAAGTAACCGGAGCTTGCATGGGAGTTTAACCCTCCTATGTGAGTTAGGGGCGCGTTGCTGTTCAAGCAGCGGCGCGTCCCGCTTACTTCTATGCTTTCTTTTTCCTTCCTGGCTTAAGTTTAGAGAGAATCTTTCGGGCCTTCTCAATATCGCGGTTTGTCCACAGTCGCATCTTGGCCCCGCCGATAGTCGAGACCGGCGGCGCATCAATCGTTCCGGCCGCGATATGGCGTTGCAGCGTTAGAAGCGTGCGGCCCAACTTCTTGGCGGCCTCACGGGTTGAGAATTGACCCTTCATGTAGCACCCTTATATCAGATTCCGCGTTATCACTCAAGGGCAAAAACCGTTGCACATAGCGTTGCACACAGAACAGGCGAAAGCGGGCGAAAGGTAGCTAAGGAGGGAGAAGGGCGGCGATTGAGAGATAAGGGGATAGAGGAAAGCGGCTCATTTCGTAATCGGCAGGTCGCGAGTTCAACTCTCGCCCTCGGCTCCACTATTTCCACATTGCTGCGCCCAAAGAGTAGGGACTATCAGGCATTAGTGAGTCCACGGTTGCGACTGGAGGGTTTGCGGTGATGGTCACGTGGTTCGGCCAGTCGACCGCGACTAACTTTCAACGTCGCGACAGCTCCGCTGCGCGTTGCTACATCAGCTCTTCTATGAACGAGCGGGCCACCTCGGGAGGCACCCTGGGGTCGCGATGGACCAGAGGGCCTTCGTTCAGAGCGGGTTCGGCTCCGTGAAGGGTGGGGGCGTCGGTGCGCTCGAAGAATTTGCCAATGGGGATTTCCTCGCCCCACAACAAAGATTTCTCCATCGCTGCGCTCCAGTCATCAGTGTCGTAAGCAGACTCGTCCTCTAGTTTCTTCAGGCGCGGACGAAACCACTGATACGTGTTGTCGTGATTGTAAGTGACGCAGGGACTGAACACATCGAGGAATGAGAAGCCCTTGTGCTCGATACCTTGCTTGATCAGTTCGGTGAGATGCTTCTGCTCGCCGCTGAAGCCGCGAGCGACGAAGGTGGCGCCTGCCGCCAGAGCGAGGGAAATAGGATTAATCGGCGCTTCGATGTTGCCAAACGGCATGCTTTTCGTCTTCATGCCCACGCGACTGGTCGGCGAGGTCTGGCCGGTGGTCAGACCGTAGATTTGGTTGTCCATCACGATGTAGAGCAGGTCGACATTTCGGCGCATGGAGTGCACGAAATGGTTGCCGCCGATCCCGAAGCCATCGCCGTCGCCTCCGGTCACGATCACAGTCAACTCATGATTGGCCAGCTTCAGGCCAGTGGCCACTGCGAGCGCGCGCCCGTGCAGCGTGTGCATCCCATAGGTGTTGATGTAGCCCGGAAGATTGGAGGAACAGCCGATGCCGCTAATGGTGACTACGTTGTGAGTCGGTATCTGCAGCTCGATCAAGGCTTTTTGCAGCGCGGCGAGCACACCAAAATCGCCGCAGCCCGGGCACCAGTCGGGATCGACTTTGCCTTTCAGATCCGCCATCGTCAGTTGACTCGCGCGCTGTACGCTGGTCGCCATCTGCGTCTCCTCCTCAGACCATAATCTCGTGCATAGGAACCGAGAGTTTCGTGTTCCCGGCGAGCTGCTCCTTCACCGCGTCCACAATGTGGTGGGGCATGAAAGGTTCGCCATCGTACTTGCGAATGTGCCCGTTCGGCACAAAGCTCGTTTCACTGCGCAGGTAGCGCGCAAACTGCCCGCTGTAGTTGTTCTCGACGATGATGGTGTGGGGCGAACCTCGCAGGATTTCGAGAATGGCTTCGCCATGCAGGGGCACTAGCCAGCGGATCTGGAGTTGATTGGCAGAAATGCCTTGTTCGTTGAGGAGTTCACAAGCTTCCTCGATTACCCCTTTGGTCGAACCCCAGCCAATCAAAGTGACGTCGGCGTCACGCTGACCTGAAAGCATGGGTGGGGCCACCGCCGCTTCAATGCCGGCGACCTTGCGCATGCGCTTCTCCATCATGGCCCGGCGCTTCACCGGATTCGTGAACTCGTCGCTAATGAGCACGCCGTCTTCCTGGTGTTCGTCAGTAGCCACTGTGTGAATGTGGCCGGGCACGCCGGGAACCGCGCGCGGTGAAATGCCGCTATCGGTGATTTTGTAGCGTTTGTAGCCGCCGTTCGTGGAAGCCGCAGAGTGCGCACCATTGCCGTTCGCAGTGGTGATGAGTTCCCCGCGATCAATGGGCGGGCTGAAATCGAGATCCTTTGGATGGACGCTGAGGCGGCCTTCGGACAAGAGCAGATCGCAAAGCACAAGTCCGGGACACTGGAAGCGGTCAGCGAGGTTGAATAATTCGGGGATGAGCTTGAAACAATCGCCAATGTCCAGCGGCGCTGCGATGATCCGCGGATAATCCCCAAAAGCAGCGCCAAGCATTTGCCACAGGTCTCCCTGCTCGGTCTTCGTGGGAACGCCGGTGGATGGGCCCGCACGCTGACAGTTGATGACCACCACCGGAGTTTCCATCATCGCGGACATGCCCAGCCCTTCGCTCATCAGCGCGAAGCCTCCGCCGGAGGTAGCACACATCGCCCGCACGCCGGCCTGAGCCGCGCCGATGGCCATGTTAATCACTCCGATTTCGTCCTCCACCTGGCGCACCATGATTCCGGCTTTGCGCGCATGAGCCGCCATCCAGTGCAGCACGCCGGTCGAAGGGCTCATGGGATACGCGCAATAAAACTTCACTCCCGCGGCCGCGCCTCCCATGGCCATCGCCACATTGCCACTCAAGATCGCGTACTTGTTCTCCGTCTTGGGAAGCGGATTCGCGAATGCTGTGAAATGCGCAGCGGCATAGTCGTAGCCCACCCGCGCAACGTCGACATTTTCGGCCACAACGGCATCGCCTTTTTTCTTGAACTGCTCTCGCAGCACCTCCTCTAATGCCGCGAAGCCGATGCCCATCATGTGCAGGCCGGCGCCGATCGCCAGCGTATTCTGCGCAACTTTATTGCGTGTGATGTCGGCCAACTCGGAAACCGGAAGCGGGCAAAGCTGCACGCCGTCGCTGGCCGCGCCGGGCTTGATCGTGTCGGCATTGTAGATACAAGCAGCGCCGGCAGTAAGCAGCCTCAGGTGCCGATCCATGCTGTCCTGATTGAGGGGAATGAACAGGTCGATGCGGTCACCCATGTTGGTGATCTTTTCCGGGCCGGTACGAATCGTCAAGAAAGTGTGGCCCCCGCGAATGATGGACTGATACGCGTTGTAGGCGTTGAGGTTGAGGCCGCGCCGGCTGAAGATCTTCGCGAAAATGTCGCCTGGAGTGGCAACGCCCTGTCCAGCCGCGCCGCCAATGCCGATCGCAAAGGATTGCTTCATCACGCCCTCACTGATTGAGAGCCGGCCGAGCAGCGAGGACCGAATGTCGGCCAGGCTCAGATAGTTGTTGGTTTCCCGGTCGAGAGACTCCTCATCCGAAGAAATCGTTCGCTTTTTCGGGTAGCCGGAGTATACACCCAATTCTTCCGGATGTTCCCTTGCATCAACCAAGCCCCAGACGTAAGATTCCCGCACCAACCACGTCGAACCTCTAGGCCATTCGATCTCATCGAACGCAGGAGGTCTCCAATGCCCATCAACGAAGAATTGACCATGCGTATGGACAATCGTCCCGGCTCGCTGGGAAAAGTTTGCCGCGCGCTCGCCGACCGCGGCGTGAACATTCTGGCCTTTCAATCCATCCCCGCGGAGAAAACCATCCTCGTCTGCATGGTCGTAGACAATCCCGCAGCCGCTGCAGCCATCCTGGACAAGGAAGGAATAAGCTACACAGAAGGCGAAGTTGCACAGGCCAAGCTTCCCCATGGGCCCGGTGAATTGGCACGGGCAGCCTCCAAGCTGGGCGACGCCAATATCAACATCCATTACGCGTACTGCGGTGTCGAGCCAGCGACGAACGCACCATTGGTGATTTTTGGAGTATCGGAAGTGGGCCGCGCAGCAACCATTCTGGATCAGACCGCGGCTGCCGCTGCAACATCAGCTTAGCGAGGCCGTGCTGACCAATGCCCAGAAGCACAATAGACTTCGACACCGTGCGAAATATCGGACTTGCGTTGCCCGGCGTGGAGGAGGGCACAGCGTACGGGCAACCGGCGCTCAAAGTCCATGGAAAACTCCTGACGTGTCTCGCCGCTCATCGCTCCGCCGAACCCAACTCGCTTGTTGTTCTTATGGATTTCAATGACCGGGCCGAGTTGCTCAACGCGGCCCCCGATGTTTACTACGTGACGGACCACTACGTTGGCTATACTTCTGTGCTCGTTCGCCTATCTCGCGTCAACGTTGATATGTTGCGCGACTTGCTCGGCATGGCCTACAAGTTTGTGTCCCGCAGGGCTGCGCGCCGTTCGCCAGCGCCGAAGCGGCGAAAGCTCGGACCAGGAAAATGAAGAAAAGTCCGAACCCGAGCGCGTAACCGCGTACGCGGGAGTACAAAACAAAACGTACACAACCTTCAGGCGGTAACACCGTGCGTATTGCTTTTTCTGGAGGAACAATGCAGCGATCAAAGGTGGCAGTTTGGGCCCTAGGATTCCTGGTCGGACTGCTTGGGGCAGTGCAGTGCTCTTGCGCCAAGTTCGAGCGCAAGTGCCAGCGATTGAAGTCGTCCACCACGGTAGCGATGCTATAGACGCCACCAAGCCTGCTGTAGAGAGAGGGGCGTTCTGGATTCATCATGCGTCTCCTTTGGGCATCGATATAACAGAAGCAGTCGCTCGGCATCTGGCAGGGGGATGCAGCCTCTGCTCACACCGCATGGCAGGACGGCTTTCCCTTTATCGCCTCCCATCCCTCGCGCACAATCAGAGGCAACAAGAGCAAGGCAGCAGTAGGGTCTGCCCAACTTACCCTCCAAATCGCATTGACGGCAAGACCCGCCAAAGCAATCAGAGCAAGATAGCCGCAGACGGCAGACTCAACTGCATCCGCCCTCAACGCTGCGCTGGCGGTGGCCGCTGAAAGTTGCCGCTTTTGCTTCGCAAGCCAAGGCATGACTGCTGCGGCAAGGATGAGCATTGCTATTCCAATAAGGCTGGGCCGGGATTCGAAGTGTCCCAGCAGCGTCAGAACAGAAGCGAGAGCGACAAATGTTGCGAGAACAAAGAGCAAGCCGCCTGCGATTCTCGACGCTTGCCGCTCCGCGCGATCTCCGCGAGATGGTGAATAGAAGCGCCAGAGCACGACTGCCGCAGAGAGAATTTCGACCGCGCTGTCGCCGCCGAAGCCGAGAAGCGCCGGGCTACGGGCGAACCAGGCCGCGCCCAACGACACCACTGCCTCCACACTCATCCAGACGAGCGTAAGAGCCTGAATCCGAATCACGCGGCGGGTAGTCTCTAGCGGGAATGTGTTCGGCGGTGAAGACACAGGAGCATTATGCACCTGCGCTACAGGTTACGGCCCAACAGCTATCGGCCTTCTCCGGCTCACCTGCCGTACAGAGTCACCTTCCCATCAACGACGTTGGCCACGTAGTGGCCCTCGCGTAGGAACTGCATCACCTTCTTGCCAGCACGCGCCATTTGTGCCCAACGGGATTTCGTCTCTGGGTTCTGCTCCAGTCCTCGAATCTCTTTGCCATCGCAGACAAAGTCAATCTGCCGCAAACCGCGCCTGGGTGTAAGCCGAACAGGGAAGCGCTCTGACCCCAGTTCAACGGTCTTTGCGTTCTCCTCGAGGGCTTGCCGCCAGACATCGATGAGTGTTTGTTCGAAGGATGATTTCATCACACACCAGATTTGGCCGGACTGGATTATAAGTCTCGATTGACCCGGTAGTGTCCTGTCTCTCGCCACATTGACTCAGCAGACCCACTTGGCGGCTCATCATTTAAACTGGATGTGAGTCTCAATTAGGGTGCGGCCCTTGCAGTATCCAGAGGCAGTCAACAGCGAAGGCATCGCTATTGGGGTTTGTCTGAGGGTGCTATTTGTACCTGCGCGGCAGGAACCTGGTCAGATTTCCGCGTCTCAACGAAGACCACGTTAAACGTGCCATTGACGTCACGCGCTTGGACGGTTTTTGTCTGCTGCGCACCGGAGGTACCGTACTTCACGATATATTTAGTTTTTGCGCCTACTTGCACACCGGCGTTCGGGTCACCCGAATTGGGCTGCTCGACCTGCTGCTCGGTTGTTTCTCCACCTGAATCCTTTTTCTGGACGGTCGTTACTCGCCGGTTCAAGCGCAGGCTGCCGTCCGGAGCTAATCCAGGAACTTCCGTGGAATATGTCTCGACGGTGATGCTTTTTTCTCCGGCGGTGGTTTCTGTCTCCTTGCCAACGGTGCGTGAAACTTCTGAAAGTCTGCCCTCTGAATTGGGGCGCGAAACGCGCTCTTCGCGGGTTCGATTCTTGCCGTCTTCCTTGATTGTGCTTTCTTTTACTTCGCCCACTTCCCAGTTGCCGCTGGAACCCGGCCGTAGCATTGTCTTCTTCACATCGACCGTGTGGTCAGCGCTGCGCTTTTGCAGCTCCTGCGTCTGCAGGGACGGAGTCAAGCGGCCGTTGCCGTCCAGAAGGTAAATTGTGGTTTTCGTCTCCTGCGCGTCTGGGCTTGTCTTTCTCGTGTCCGCGACTTCACGTTCCATAACCTGAAGATTTCCGTTCGCATCAGAATTCGAGGTCGTGCGTACCACCTGGGCATCGCCGTTCGCTGAGCTTCGTGCTTCTTGTTCCGTTACCTGCACCAGATTCCTTTGTCCATTCACATCCCACCTGTAGGTGCGCTCCACCGTGCGGGTCGTCGTAGCATTTACCTGAACCGTTTCCTTGTCTGTTTCGTAGTCGGGCTGGTACCTGCCATTGGGCCCAAGCACCTCCACCCTCTGTTTATCCACACTCCGGTCGCCGGACTTGACGTGGCTCTCCATCGTCCGCGACGGATTACTGTTGTATACGGAAGTTTGCGTGGTCGCCGTCCAGGATTCATTAGTGTTGTTCGGCTGGGCCTCTTGCGCCTGTGCATAGACAACTGAGCCGACGCAAAGAATAACAGCAATGACCAACTTGACCAGAAGCTTGGTCATAGACACAGCGAGCCGGTTTTCAGGCTGTGATAATGCCATGGTGTAGCACCTTCCACCTGGTGCCGTGCCGTCGAGCACGTGCCAGCCAGAAGTTCAGATTCAATTCTCTAGCTTCTTCATCGTATGCTTCTCCTGCCCTTGGACGCAACGAATTTGCCACCAAAGCAGGTCCCAGCGAGGTCAGCGGGGTTCCTACGTTGCTTTCAAAGTGCTACGCGAAGACTTTGGCATAATGTTTGAACTTCGATTCACCGACCAAGCCAACTTACCAACGCTCCGGCTTGACGTGGCTAGGGTTGGCCATCGCATTACTCGGGCTTTATTTTCTCCTCGCAAATAAACACGATTGGCCAGATTAGTCGTGCCAGCTCAAGCCCGCCATTGTAATGACGGGTCTCGCCAACTACCGCCACCTTGCGGAAATCCTCAATATGGAAATCAAGCGTTCCGAGCGCACGGGACGAGAGTTTATCCTGTTACTATTTGACCTGAATGGATTGAAGCAAATCAACGACCGCTACGGGCATCTGAGGGGAAGCTATGCGATCTGCCGGGTAGCCGATGTTTTGAGCTTCTGTCGGGACATCGATACAGCGGCGCGCTACGGCGGGGACGAGTTTGCGGTCGTGTTACCGGAAACAGGCGCACAGGCGGCCAACCAGGTGGGGCAACGTATCTGCGACAGCATCGCCAATGACGGCACGGGACCTGTGCTTCCGTCAGCATGGGCGTGCAGTTTATCCCCATGACGGTGAAAGTATCGAGACCCTGTTACACGCGGCAGAAACGGCTATGTACTCGATGAAGGCACTAGCGTAGATAAAGTTCAAGCGCCGTGCGGCTGAGTTGGTGCGCTGAAGTCTGAGTGAGCGGCTGCGGGGCCGAGCGGGCTGGACTTGACGCGAAGACTGGTGTCGGATAGGCTGCGTGCAATTCCAGGTGAAGTTGACTCCAGATCTATCGGGCTACGCAAAAATCAGGATTCAGACGCGAACGAGGAGGAGTCCGCTTATGAGAAAAATTGCAAGTTCGTTATTGATATTGTCCCTTGCATTGGGAGACGCGTGTGCCGCGCTAGGGCAGGAAAAATCGGAAGGCGCTGCGCCGAGACCGAGGGTGCTGCAGATCACGCGAGAATTTACGAAGCCGGGCAAGGCCGGCATGGTGCACGACAAAGCCGAGAGTGCGTTTACCCAAGCGATGTCCCGGGCCAAGTGGCCTACGCATTACGTGGGCATGACGTCGCTGACAGGCAAATCGCGCGCTCTCTTTTTTACATTTTATGATTCCTTTGAAGCGTGGGAAAAAGACAGTGCGGCTGTGGCCAAGAACGCCATTCTGTCCGCTTCACTTGATCGCGCCGGCGAGGCGGACGGCCAGCTCCTCGATTCCATGGATTCGGGCGTTTTATATTTCAGCGACGAAATGAGCTTGCGGCCGAGAGCGGACCTTTCGCAGGTTCGTTTTCTTCAAGTTTTGACTTTCCGTGTTCGTCCCGGACATGACCGGGAGTGGACCGAGGTGATGAAACTGGTCAAGGACGCCTACGAAAAGGGCGTTCCCGAGGCGCATTGGGGCTTGTTCCGTCTGATGTTCGGCGGCGAAGGCGACACTTACCTTGTGCTCATCGGGCGCAAATCACTTTCCGAAATCGATAAAAGCATGTTGGAAGATGATAAGAAATTTGCTGCGGTCCTGGGCGAAGACGGCATGAAGAAGCTCAATGAGCTTTTGGGTGCTTCCGTGGACTCTTCACAAGAGCAATTGTTCGCGATCAACCCGCGGATGAGTTACGTCGCCGACGAATGGATCAAAGCCGATCCGGATTTCTGGAAGCCAAAAGCACCGGCAGCTCCAGCTGCGAAGCCCGCTGCGGACGACAAGAAAGCTAAGCCCTAACCCCCAGCAGCACCCTCAATCCCCAGGTGCGCAGGAGCTTGTCTACCAGCTTTCTGAAGTTCAGTTGTGATGGCTATCGAAGACGACGAACGTGTCTCCAGCGCAACTAGGAGGTAGGTCCTGACAAGTCGCCTCACAGGACAAATGCCGTACCAGGACTTCACTTTTTCGGTTTCCACGTAAGAACCTATCCTGTTCTTTGCTCGGCTCGAGTTCGTTTTCTAATGGGCCACGGGACCGCTGTCCGCATGACGAATAATCTTATATTCATCATGACCCGGCGTATTGATGCGTGACTCGTCCGCAGTGTTTCCGTCACCTTTCAGGAGCCCGTCGAGCGTCGCTTTGGAGTGTTCATCCACGGCGCCGACGGCGGCCACCAAACAGGAGTACAGGAAGGTTTTCATTCCTTTGCGGAATTGTTCCGTCGCCCGTTCAGCGGAACGCGCCACCTCGGTCTCCAGCGCTTGGCGCCGTGCATCACAGGTGGCTCGAGTATCCGCGTCGAGCGAGGAGAGCGCGGAAACTGCGCGTTCCTTCGTCTCGGCGAGCGCCATATTCACATGCAGTTCCGCCTCCCGCCGGAATTCCTCCAGACCGGAATTCACCGCACTTTGCACGAGTGCTTGCACTTCCGTCGAGCGTGTATTCAGCTTCAAGAGCGCCTCTTGTGTCACGATCCGCACATTCTCGAGCAGCCTTTCGTAGCGGCGATCTACAACCACGGCCGCCACATTCTCAAAATCCGCTGTCGCCTGAGTCACTGCTTCCTTAAAGCGCGCCGGAATCTGGGGTCCAAACTCTCGCGTTATCTTCTCCACATATTCTTGGGCATTCGCCAACTCGCGCCGCAATTCGCCTGCCTGTTTTTCGAGGCGTTGAGCCATCTCTTCCGCGCGGCCTCGACCCATTTCCATGTCCGCCTTCCATTGCGCGCCCAATTCTCGGGCGGATTCCATTTTTAGCGAAAGTTTCATTTCTTCTATCCGCTTCGGGAAAAGCTCCTGCACCTCTCGCACGCTGGATCGGCGCACATCATCAATTGAGGTGAGTGCCTCCCGAATTGCGTCGTTCACCTGGTTAGCGACCGCTGCCTGCACGGCCTTCTCCGCCTCTTCTTGCAGTTTTCCGTGCAGCGCCGAAATCAGCTTGTCGGGCGTGATCATGACGCGTGCCGGTTGCGGAACCTCCGCGGCAATTGAGACTGGGGGTCGAGAAGCAGCCAAAGACAGAGGCGGAAAACTGGCGACCTCGGCCAGCTTCGGCTCTGGCGTCATCAGGATTTCTCCCTGGGCTACTTTCTTCGCTGAAGATTCTTGTGCGGGGGCAATCGCCGCTGCGAGTTGAGCCGTCGCCGTCTCCGTTTCTCGGGCGCTCAGCCAATCCGCCGGCGGCAGCACAATTCCCCAAACATTCGCAGGGGTTTCCAGTTCCACGCCAACCTGCTGGAGTTCACGCAAACTCCCGGGCGGATGGACGGACCGAACCATCGCCCGCACTGTCGCAGGTTTTTCCTGAGAGCTGAGTAATCCCACCAACTGCAGCGTAACCCACGTTCCAACGCCGTAATCATGGCGCGAGGGATACCGGCAACCATGCATGCTGAGGGTGACCGAGGCGGTTCTTTCCATGAAAGGCTCTCCCATCCGATTCTGACCTAAGACGATCAGTGGGACGGTTTTCATGATGCGCGTACTGCGGCGCGACTTTGGCGCCACGAAGTTTCCAGGATTACTTGCGAGAAATGATTGGCTCACGTTACCTCCTAACCAGCCGATTTCCGGAGCTCATTTGGCTTAACCGCATTTTGTATTTTAGACTTTTACGACAGGCAATTATCCGGTCAAATTATCAACTTTTTCGCATCGGTTAAGGGTGGCGTTTAAACCTGTGAGTTAATTAAGACTCCCAATTGGCCCCGGGCGGATGAGCTCCGCTCTCGCAACCGTGGACTGCGGCGATGGAAGCCACGGTTTTCACCGGGTGGATCTACGATCACGTGCAGTCACATGCCGCAGCACTGAAGGTGGCCCATCCGCTCATGTTGCGGACCATTGCGGCGGCGAAGAAGTGGTGGTGAGCTACAACAAGGAGCGATTGCACAAGGCTGGCTATTTTCGCGAACTACTGGCAACGAATCCCAATTTCGTTGCTGCGACTGTGCCGCGAGACGGTAGTGCGTCAGCAAAAAACAGCAACTCTCGCGCTCGGCCCCAGCCTTAAAGTTGTACCCGTAGAACCCTAAGCGTATAGTTCAGCCAATCGACTCCAGAATCGCCAGGAGGGTCAGATGGCAAACTCCAAGACTTCTCCCTCGGCCACCAAACCAGTTGCGCGCAACGGCTGGATTCGCAAGTCGGATCTGGACGCATGGCTCGGTCGCTATTTGCCCGTCCCCACTCAGGCCGTCTCGAACGAGGAATTTTTTCCAATTCCGCAGACGCCGGAGCAAAAGCGCCTCGAGCACGAAATCCTTGCAGGCGCCGAAAGGGAAGCGCGCGTCGCTGGGATCGATCGGCGGCGGTTTCTGCGCACATCTTGCGGGATGGCACTGGCGTTCGCCGCAATGAATACGATTTACGGAAAGTGTTTCCGCGTTGAAGCCGCTGAATTAAACGATCCAACCGCGGTCTCGGCGAACATGACGCGGTTCTTCATCTTTGACGTGCAGACGCATCACGTGGCCATGCCCGGGGAGATCCCGCATGCGGATCAGGAGTTCTTGGAAGGCATCTTCAGCCTGCGGGAAACAGCTCGCTCGATGAATCCTGCTTTAAAAAACCGCGCGCCCAAGATGGAAGACCTTTATCTTGAGAACTACGTCAAAGAAATCTTTCTCGACAGCGAGACCGACGTCGTCGCGCTCAGCGCGTTGCCAGGCTCCTCGGAGGAGAGCGACATCCTGACGCCCGACGTGATCTATAAGAGCCGCTCGTGGATCAACGAAGTGACCAGTTCACCGCGCGTTATCAGCCACGGCTATTTTTCACCCGACCTCGGCCAGCAGAATCTCGAATACATGCATTCGCAGCTCGAGAAAATCAAGATCGAGGCGTGGAAAGGTTACACCGGCTGGCCGCGAGCCAACGGAATTGACCGCTGGCGCATCGATGACGAAAAGCTCGCGTACCCGGCCCTCGATTTCGCGCGCAAGCACGGAATACGCAACATTTGTCTCCACAAAGGTCTTCCATTTCCCGGCGACCCCACCCGCTGGAGCCCCATGGACGTTCCCCGCGCAGCCATGGATTTTCCCGACATGAATTTTCTCGTCTACCATTCCGGATTTCGAGACGCAGGGGAAGTGCTTTCCGCAGCGCGCGATCGTTTCCAGAAGAATTCCTACATTCCGTGGACGTCGGATCTCTGTGCCTGGAAAAAGAAGAATCCACAAGTCAACAACGTTTACATGGAGATGGGCAGCACGTTCGCTCTGATGGTGTCGTCGAGCCCAGTCCTCGCCGCGCACGTCATGGGAATGATTATTGACGCGTTTGGAGTGGACCACGTTCTCTGGGGCACAGACTCGATTTGGTGGGGCTCGCCTCAATGGCAGATCGAAGCCTTCCGCCGGCTGGAGATGCCCGACGACTTGATGAAGCGCTTCGGCTGGAAGCCGCTCACCGACGCAGTCAAGCGGCAGATCTTCGGACTTAACGCCGCCCGCGTGTACGGAGTAGATCCAGAGGCGAAGCGCAACCCGCTACCGGGCGACTATCTCGAGAAACTGCGCAAGGTCTACAAACACTCGGGACTGAATACACCAAGCAACACGCAATACGGCTGGGTACGCGCGGATTCCCTGTGACCTCAGGGAGATTTCGGTCAATGTATGCGTTCGAGCTGGCTCCAAGCAATTGAAGTCCCTTGTTTTTCTTGACGAACGCGTAATGCTTGTAAATCTGACGTGCTGTGAGGAATACTCTTGCGCAAAACCTGGAAAGAAGCAGCGCTTGGCCTGCTGAATCTGTTGCTTGTTGTCGCCGTCATTGTTGTCTCCCAGCTTTGGCTTCAAAAGCATTTTCGGTCAACGGGTGCCGCGAGCGCAGCACTCTTAGCCGTGATCTGCTTTGGCACATACATCGCCGGGTCAAAATGGATTGAGCGCCGCACCCCGACAGAACTTTCCATTCGTTTTTTGCTTTCCGAACTCGGCGCCGGGATATTATGCGGTCTTGTGCTGTTTTCTTCCGTAATGGTGATCCTTTTAGCCTGCGGTGTTTACCATCCCTCTGGGTGGGGCGCAAAGAGCCAGCTTGCAGGAGGTTTTGTGCTCGCCGTGCTTGCAGGCATTGTCGAAGAAATTCTTTTTCGCGGGCTGCTCTTCCGGCTGAGTGCAAAGTTTATAGGAACATGGGGCGCACTCGCGCTTACGACAGCGCTGTTTGGCGCCGCTCATGCCGCAAACCGTGGAGCGACTCTCAGCAGTTCACTTGCAATTGCGGTTGAAGCCGGCATTTTGTTGGGCGCATCCTATGCAGCGACTGCACGTTTGTGGCTGCCAATCGGATTGCATGTCGGCTGGAACTTTACTGAGGGCTCGCTTTTTGGCATGACGCTCTCGGGAAACAAGATGGCTTCCGGCTTGATCGGAGGTTCGCTCAGCGGGCCGCGAATCCTCACCGGGGGCGAGTTTGGACCCGAGGCATCCATCATCGCAGTCATCGTGTGTCTTTCAGCGGCAGTGTACTTCATCCATCGCACCATGAAGATGCAGCGCATCGAGCCGCCCGCATGGAGCAAGCCTGGAAAATCCTAAAGATGCATACCCTCTCGTCCTCGGGGCGTTCCCAATTACCTCAGCTGCTAGCCGAGCTTGCGGGAATGAGTTATAAACATCCTGCTCGAAGCACTGACATCCCATAATCAGGAAACTCGCACAAATGAAAAAACTCCTTCTTCTGCTGTTTATTTCACAAACCCTTCATGCGCAAGACGTGGCTAAAACCAAAACGGAGACTCCCGGAGCCCACGAATTTGTCATCGCGAATTTTCATACCGAAAGCGGCATCACCCTGCCCCAGGCTCGCGTCGTGTACGGCACTTACGGCCATCTGAATGCCGCCAAGGATAACGCCGTGCTCCTGCCATCGCACTATATGGCGGACTTTTACGGCTATGAGTGGCTGATCGGTCCGGACAAGGCTCTCGACAGTTCCAAATTATTTCTTGTGGCCACGGAGCTTTTCGGCAACGGCCATTCCTCTTCTCCCAGCAACACGCCGGAGCCTTACCACGGTCCGCGCTTCCCGGTGACGACCATTCGCGACAATGTCGAAGCGGTGCACCGGCTCCTTGCAGAGGAACTCAAGGTCACGCACCTGCGCGCGATCATCGGCTTTTCCATGGGCGCGCAGCAGGCCTTCCAGTGGGCCGTGAGCTATCCTACGTTTGCCGACCGCATCGTGGCCACCGCGGGCACGGCGAAGTGTTACCCGCACGGATTTGTACGCCTCGAGGGGCAGATCGCCGCCATCACTACCGATGCGGCGTTTCAGAATGGCGACTACACCACGCCACCCACCAAAGGCCTCGAGGCCTTCGCGGTCGTATGGACCGCGTGGCTCTTCTCGCAAGAATGGTGGCGCAAGGAATTGTGGCGCGAGGGAGCGAAACCCGGCACAACCTTCGAGCAGGTGCTACACGACTTTCGCACCAACTTCATCCCCGGTGCGGATGTCAACAATCTGATTCTGCAGATGCGCACGTGGGAGAAGCACGATGTGGGAACGACTCCCGGTTTTGGCGGAGATGTCGAACGCGCGCTCCGCTCGATTAAGGTGCCGTTTCTCTACATGCCCTCGGAAACCGACCTTTACTTCCCGCTCGGCGACGCGCGCTACGAGGCCGCGTTCATCCCCGGAGTCTCCCTAGTGCCGATTCCGTCACTTTGGGGCCACACTGCCGGCGCAGCCAGCAATCCCGCCGACGCAAAATTCCTGAACGACACGATTTCGCGTTTCCTCTCGGGCACCCGCTAAGAGGCTGAGGGTGCCCCAGGCTCGGTGTTCGAGCCCGGGTCTTGGGGTTGCTGTTCGCTTCTTGAGGTTTGCGATTCCGGCAGGCCTGAAGCGTTGCGGTGGTTCTATGCCGGTTTCATTGGTTAAAAACCACGCAGTGCTAGTTCTATATCGTCAAAGCATTCGATGACCTTCTGTAGACCAACAATCTGCAGGACTTCACGCAGTCGGACCGAAGGGTTAAGTAGCTTCAGCTTTGCGCCTCGGCTCTTAAGCGACAGCCAGTTCCTCACCAAACCTCCAATTCCTTGGCTGTCGACGACACTGATTTGGCCGCAATCTAACAGGAAGAATCGATGTCCTTGCACGGCAAGGTTTTGAAGCCTGTCTCGAAGCTCAGGGACGTACTCGATTGTCAACCGCTCACTCAACTCCAGCAAAGTGATTGGTCCAATTCTCCGCTCGCGAAGAACTAGGGGCATCTGAACGACCTCTGGATGGTGAATAGTGTCTGCATTCTACTCAGTTTTGTGCCCAACGGAACCGAAATCCTCAGTTCACCGCTTGGGATTACTGTTTCGCTCCGCAAGGTATGTGATAGCGGGCGGGTAGTCCAGACTTGAAGGGTCGAAATTTATTGACACGGGAATTATTACAGTGAGGACGTCCCTGTGATACTTCTCGAAAAGGTACAGAGGTGTTGAACCTGACGCGGATGTGGCGGCTCAGTCCACCCTGGAAGTCCCCGGCGTAGAGCAAATCCAAACCGGGGGAAGCCCACTACTTCGCTGGATAAGCAACGGGACCATGGAACTCGCCACAATTCGCCAAGAGACTACAGCTGCCACACAGGCTCGTGGGGTCCCTACTCCACCTTCAACCTTCTACCCGCGACGTCATCCCAACGATACCAACTCGTAGGATGGCGTCCCCTTCCTTGTCGTTCCGCGTCAGTTGCAAACCCCATTCGTCGTTGTCACCTCGTTGGAGGCCCGTTGGGTTACCACGGAAAACGCTCCGTATCCCTTTTCTCTTCATATCCTTGCCGGACTCCTCTCCCACTCAACGAGGGGGGTACATCCTCCTCGGAACTCGGTATCAGCCAGGATCATTGAGACACCTGGGTTGGAACATCACGTGCTCCTAATTTACTGCATTTTACAAAGCCCTCAAGTCTGGGTGTGTCCGCCCTTTTTGGGGAGGCCTAGCCGATTGATTGGAGGATAACGACGATGAATGCGGCAATTCTGACCACGCCCCATGAGGTCGAGCAGACTGGCGTTCGCCGTGGCTTGCTAGAGGACCTGGCCCTCAAGATCTTGTACCTGCAGGGTGAAATGTCCCTCCCGGAGCTCGCCGAACATATGTGCCTCGGGCTGGGGGTCATCGAGGAGATCTTCCAGTTTTTCCGCAAGGAGCAACTCTGCGAAGTCAAAGGGATGACCGGGGGGAGTCACCGCATCGCTGCGACAACCCAGGGAAAGCTACGTGCCGCAGATCTGCTTTCTCTGAGCCAGTACGTGGGACCCGCACCAGTTTCCCTAGTGGAGTACTCAAATCTGGTTCGGATCCAAAGTGTGCAGATGCCGACGGTTGCGCAGGCCGACCTGAAACGCGCATTTCATGATCTCGTCTTGGACGACGATATCATTACGCAGCTGGGGACAGCAGTTGTGAGCGGTGCTTCGATTTTTCTTTATGGCCCCCCGGGCACGGGAAAAACGAGCATTGCCGGCCAGATCCCAGAAATTTACAACGACGACGTATGGATTCCCCACGCCATTGAAGTCGACAACCAGATCATCATTGTTTACGACCCTGGAGTTCACCGCAAAAGTGATAGGCCAATTCCAGAGGAATCCGACCGGCGATGGGTCCTATGTCATCGTCCCCGGGTTCTCGCCGGCGGTGAGCTGACCGCGGAGATGCTCGACCTTCAGTACAATCCGGCGAGCCACTATTTCACCGCTCCGCTGCAGATGAAAGCGAACAACGGAGTTCTCATCCTGGATGATTTCGGGCGCCAACGAATTCGCCCCGAGGAGCTCCTGAACCGCTGGATGACGCCGTTGGACCGGCGAATCGATTTTCTCACCCTGCCTGGCGGCCGGAAGTTTGAAATCCCTTTCGATCTCTTCGTGGTGTTTTCCACAAATATTGACCCGCAAAAGCTTACGGACGAGGCTTTCCTTCGTCGAATCGCGAACAAGATCAAGGTTGACCACGCGACTCCCGATCAGTTCCTCGAAATCTTTCGCGCCGAATGTTGGAGGCGTTTCCTTCCTTGTGAGGACGGAGTGGCGGAAGGTGTGGTCCAATTCATCACCGAGGAACTCAAACGTCCGCTCTGTCAATGTTACGGGCGCGATCTGATCAATCAAATTTTCTGGGCTGCTGCCTACCGTGGCGAGCCGGCGCGGTTGACTCAGAAGACCCTGGAGCAGGCCTGCTGCAATTACTTTCTTGCGGATTCCAGTAGCTGAGGTTTTTTCTTACTCGACAGGAACTTCTAAATATCCTACCACTTGGTCGCGAAGAATTTTTGTCGCCACCAACTCGAGTGGCGCGGAGTTGCGATTAAGGACGAATACGACGACCTCGTTCTGCGCCCGGTCTTTTAGTTCCGTGCAATGATTCTGCAGATAGACACACACCGTATACCGCTGGCTTCTGGGATCGGCGGCCTTCAAGACCAACGATACGGGTCCCACCGGCTCGCGATTCGCGCCACGTCGCAATTCAAACTGTATCGCGCTGCGCTTGGTCTGCGCCAGCAGCCGATTGATGTCTTCGCGGGCTTGGGAAATCTCGCTTTGTTGTGACCCTACCACGCCCACTACATCCGCCAGACGGTTTGTGGTGGCCTGCCAGGCCTCATGGTTGGCGACGGCAGTTTCGTCCGAGGAGCCGAATCGCGGCTGATTGGCGGGCGATTGGATGATCGGCTCGGGAGCCCGGCTCGGTTTGGGCTGCGGGTCGAGAGCGCTCCCAGAAGTTATTTTGTAGATCTGGCGTTTTGGTGAACTGTTTCCCCCTGCGTGCTGCGATTGGGTCGCAGGAGCAGCGTTGGCGGGAGTTTCGGCGACGGCTATTTTACGGTGTTTTTCCAACTGGTCAAGCCGTTTTTCCATGCCTGCCAGCTGTTGCTGAATTTGCTCCAAACCCTGAGAATTTGCGCTAGGAGCGCTCTGAGAATATTGCGAAAGCAGTTTGTAACCCACGAATCCGAGAGTGGCAACACCGACCAACAAGACTATTGGAACGAACAAATGCGGCGCAGGCCGCGCCGCCGGTTGCGCTGCCGGGATGAATGCCTGCCGGTCGAAATCGACTCCTGCCATGTGGTTCCCCTTGCTTCTATCCAGACTGAACTCGAGTTCAACGAACAGAAGCCCGGGTCGGATAGCGGACCGCGAGCTTTAGAGCAACTTCCCGGGTTTCCTTGGGCAACAGATCCACAACTTGGGACGCGTGTTCCATGCGCTGGCCGCGCAGCTCCAAACGGTATTTTCCTGGGGCCAAGACCAACAACATCGGCGAATCTCCTACGTAGTTTCCGTCAATCCACACTTGCGCCGCAGTTGGTACGGACCGAATGAGCAATTTGCAGGGATTTTGTCCTGCGCGCTGTTCCAACGCCTGCCGATTGGCGGCGTCCGCCGGTTGACCTGAGGAGGCAGCCAAGTGAGAAAATTTTCCCTTATTGTCCGGAAGAGTTACCGAAGGCCAATTGGGAGGCTTGGCACTGCTCGCTGTTGCGGCCGCCACGGAAGTGGCTCCGGCAGCTTCCACTGTGCTTTGTGCCGAAACTGCCCCACACCCCATACAAAACACAAGGGAAAGCTGTAGTGCTCGACGAGCGACGGAGCAAAAATGGTTCTTCATCTGATAGCATCTGGCCATAGACACACTTCGCAGAAGTTTCATTATCTCCCGGGAGTTATCTAGTGCAGGAATGCTTCCAAACAGCCAAGAATAACTGAGCGCGAGAACCAAACTCCAGAGCCATAAGCATTTGTTGTGCAAACAGCACCTACCCTCTTGTGCTACCAGCCAAGACAAGAATTGGCTGACCAAAATTGTTCTCTCCGGGCCCTGAACTGTTCACAAACGGTGACAGGGGCCTCAGTTTTCAGGCACAGTTTCCGATTTTGGACGGGCAGGACAGGACATAACCTGTGGTCACACACTTGCTCCAAGGGCAGGTGTCATCCCGCGCGTGCGCCCGTGTTCGCAGACGCCGCGGCGGCAAGGACTGAGCCCGGTATCAGCTGCCCTGCTGCGGCTGGCGAGATCTTCGAGTGCTTTCTCAAGGCAAGCCGTCTGACATCACGACATTTCGGGCCTCCACATTGGCTCGATCAGCGGTAGTTTCGCAGGTCACGGTACGCCCTGCGCCCCGCGCGAGGCAGCCCGTATTTCTCGTCACCCGCGACCGAAAAGACTCCAGTTGGTTCGGTTCGCTCAGGGCTTTGTTTGCATCCGTACCTTCGCCTTCGCTGACACATCCAGTGGATCTCTTCCGCAACACTCCTGTAGTGACCTACCGATTTGCGGGCGGCTCACTCACCCTTTCCGTCCTTCTCCACATAGCAGGATTTCTGGTGCTGACTTACCTGCCATGGATAATTCCAGCGAGGAAGACGGCCTTGCTAGCGTACTCTTCAGAGTCCCAGGTAATCCATTACCAGTTAAATATTCTGGATCGCTCCAAAAGACTTCCACGCATCACCCCGCCTGGTCCTGGAGGTCATTCGGGTACTGGCTCCCCAAAGTTGAGCTTCCCGGTTCCCCGTAGTGAACCTACGCACGCTAGCTTCAGCGCTGTTTCGAAGCCGGTGCATCCCGACAATCCAAGGCAGACTATCTATCAACTCCTTTCGCCCCCGGACTTGAAAATTGTTCTGGATCAAAAGCTTCCCAATATAGTTGTGGGTTCACCAGCGGTTGTTCCCAAGCCACAGATCCACTTTAATCCCAGCATCTCTAGACCGAACCAGCGTATTAAACGAGTAACGACGGAACCTGTGCCCACGGTTGTGGCAAATCCAGTCACGGCCACCGTGGTGAGCCTCACCGATGTTTCCACCCCACAACCGCGTCTTCCTGTTCCCACCGCTCTCTTTGCCAACGCGGCGGGAACTCCTGTAAATGTTCAGAGGACTTCCCCAACCGACGGCGGCGTTCCTCAAGGGACAGAGGGGAACGCCTTGGTTGTCATCAGCAGCGACCCGTCAGGAGCTCTTTCCCAGCTCAACCTCCCTGCGGGCAATCGCTGGGGGGATTTTGCGATGGCATCGTCGGGAAACCAACCCGGGCCGCCGGAAGCCAGCTCCGGAACAACGGGAGGGGGCAGCTATTCCGGTAATGGCGCAGGAGGCGACGCAAGCACGGGACTTGGAGTCGGAGGAGCGGGCGGCGGAGGTGGGAAGATCGGATCCTCAGATGGACTGAATATTGGCGGAAATCGGGGTGTCGGCGGGGAACCTGGAAGCTTAGACCCAAGTATAGTCGCCGCTATGGTCTACCCAGTTGCTTCCTTGACCGTACCTCGCAGGAATGCGCTCGTCGTTTCTACCGGACCCATGGGGGGAGGAGGTCTGGACGCTTATGGTGCCTTGCATTGTGGCAAAATCTACACAGTTTTCTTTGTGATGCCCGGGAAGATGTGGACCTTGCAGTACTGCCGCTACGGCAGTGCGGAGGCTAAGCCTGCTTTCACAGCCCCCTCCAATGTAATCCATCTTGAACAGGCGCTGGTGCCACCGGATGCGGAGGCGAAATTTGACTTTCGGCGCTTGCCCGTACCCCTCGAGAAGAAGCGCAAACTGATCGTTTTGAAAGGGGTCATCACGGAGGAAGGGACCGTCGCCGACCTCCAGATCTATCAGGGCATTGTGCCCCAAATGGATGAGGCTGCTAAAACAGCATTTGGCCTCTGGAAATTTAAACCGGCTCTGCGCGAAGGGAAGCCAGTGGCGGTGGAAGTTCTGGTAGGTATTCCCCCGGAAAATCCACTATCTCATTAGCCTACGTGACTCGGCCTATCCCATCAGTGAAAGATGGAAGGAATATTAATCGGGGTAACTCCCAGGCAATCTGAAAACGTCGCGAACCGAGACAATTTATGGAGACGGCAATCATTTCTGAGCCTGTGGAAAACTGTGAATATTCGGGACGAAAATCAATTGGCCGATGATTGGGCGCGAGATTATGAAGGGCCCGGCTACGGAAAGGATTTGCTTAATAGAAGAGTTACAGTTCACATCTCCCTGGCGCGCCTGGTTCCATCTCAGCGTGTACTCCGTTTCCTTACTCCTAATCCACTGATTCTCCATACCTTAAATTGTGTCACCAAGCACTGACGCTGTCAGCGTTTGGTACCACAGGTGCTTTTACCGTCCCCGTTGATTCTAGGGTGCTGTGTATGGTCCCGGCCGGCACTCGATGCAAGGTCCCCGAGTGGATCAGTCCTAAGTTTGTTGCCCGCTCGTTCAACATGGTTGAAGGATTTCTCAGACGGACGGGATAAATTGGCTTTCAGTACCTTCATTACTGGATAGATTCGGATCTGCGGCGCCTTGGGAGAGTGAATATTGCCTGGGTCGAGAATCCACTTACATATCCTGAGTAAAGACACCGGGTTCGCCGATGCCATTGCGCGTGCTCTAGGCAACGGGTTCGTCACTTCGGCCACCCCTGAAATTTCTACTATCGAGCTGCAAGAAATTCTGGAAGGCCATGGTGTCATTCTGTTGGATTTGCGTTCCGTAAACACGCAAGGGAAGGAGGAAGCAAGCCTGCGGCTGTTGGACGAAATCAATAAGATTTCTCCTCCTCCGCCGGTCGTCGTTCTATGTGAGGAGGAAAATCGAACACTTATTTTGCACGCCATCGAACGTGGTGCGTACGATAGTGTCACCAATCCTCCCAACATGGTGGAGCTCCGCCTCATTCTCAGCCGAGCCCATAGGTTTCAAGCGGCCGAAAGGGAAGTGCAAAGGCTCCGGGCGGCTGAGCGCCCGACGGGAAGGCTGCACGAAATGCTCGGCACGTCGGCCCCCATGCAGGAACTCTTTACACTCGCCCGCAAGATTGCTCCCTGCGATGTGAACGTTCTTATCACCGGGGAGACAGGTACGGGGAAAGAATTGCTCGCGCGTGCCATTCATCAGCTAGGCGCCCAGAACATGGGCCCTCTGGTGGCATTCTCCTGCGCAAACTTGCCGGAAACTTTGGTCGAGGATGAACTGTTCGGCCACGAAAAAGGAGCATTCACCGGCGCACTGACTTCGCGGAGCGGCCGGATGGAAGCGGCGAATCATGGCACGCTGTTCCTCGATGAAATTGGGGATCTGGGGATCGGGCTGCAACCTAAGCTGTTGCGTGTGATCCAGGAAAGGAATTTCGAGCGCCTTGGCAGCAATAAAACGATCAGCGTGGATATCCGCCTGATTTGCGCGTCCAATCGAAATTTGCTGGAGATGGTGCAGCAGGGAAAGTTTCGCGAAGACCTTTACTATCGGCTCAACGTGGTGCAACTGCATCTCCCGCCGCTCCGCGAGCGCCGCGATGACATCCCGCTCCTGGCGCACCAATTTCTCCTGAAATTCGCTCAGCAATTCAGGAAGAAAGCCGATCACTTTTCTCAACAGGCTCTCCGGGCCCTTGAGGAACACAGTTGGCCGGGCAACGTTCGCGAGTTGGAAAATGTCGTTCAGCGCGCCGTCGTCCTCACCGAAGGGCGCGCCGTGGAAATTTCTCATTTGCCGGCTGCCTTGCGAAACGGCCGTGAGACTCTGCTTTTCAATGGCGCGGCGGAAGGGCCCCAGCTCAGCCGCTCCTACGAAGACGAGGTCCGCCGGTTCAAGAGAAATCTAGTCCTCCGCACTCTTCGGGAATGTGGGTGGCGTAAGACAGAAAGTGCGCGGAGCTTGGGCGTCGCGCGCGGCTATCTCCACCGATTGATCAACCATTTGGGGATACAGGAGGGGGAAGGCGAGCCCGCCCCAGAACAAGCCAAGGAATTCCCACCGCTCGGGCCGGTCATGTGACGTGCTGGAGTCGGCATGCCATGGACACGATCGCGGTTTTCAAATTGACTTCTGATCCCAGCGCCGGTGCTCACGATCTGTCTTTTGTGAAGATGTCCTGTTTGCCTTTCTTGCAGCAGGCGCAAGACGCCGATGGAGGATGGGGTTTTCATCCTGGTTCCCAGAGCCGGGTGGAGCCAACCTGTTGGGCCCTTCACGCTTTGCTCAACTCGTACTGGCCTGATAAATCCCCGCTAGTTTCCCGTGGGTTTCAGTTTCTCCTTGGCGCCCAATTGCGGGACGGATCCTGGCCCTCTTCACCCGAAGAAACAGAGGGCTCCTGGGTGACTTCACTTGCCTGCTGGACCCTCCTCGCCGACAGCGATTCAGCAAAGGCGGTCGCTGCCGGTATTAATTGGCTTTGCGAAGACTGGCCTCGCGACAGCACTCCGTGGCGCCGTTTCTTGCGAAGCTTTTCTTCCCAACGCGGCATCTCAGGGCAGAACGATTCTTTGCGCGGGTGGGGATGGACCCCGCGAACCAGCAGTTGGGTCGAGCCGACTTCGTTCGCGCTTTTGGTCCTTCAGATGAGCCCTGCCAAGTTTCTTCCTCACTCTGCGGCGCGACGCCAGCAGCTCGCTGAAGAGTTGCTTTATGACCGCATGTGCCCGGGAGGAGGATGGAATTGTGGAAACCCGCTGGTATATGGAGTAGCGGGGGAACCCTTGGTCATTCCCACGGCTTGGGCGCTGCTCGCGTTGCGTAAACATCCCGATCGATCCGAAAACCTCCTGAGTCTCGAATGGCTCGAAAGAAATCTCTCCAGCTTTCACGGCCCAGGTTCACTCGCGCTTGCGCGGATCTGCCTGGAGTCCTACGGTCGGATTTGGCCCGCCAATGCGCCGGAACTAAGCGATGTTTACCTGAAGAATGAATTTCTCGGGAACATTCAGGTCACGGCCTGGGCATGTTTGGCGTTAGGCCCAAGGAATACTTGGCTTTCACCGGCGCCCAGGACGACGTTCTAACTATGCGCAATCCTTCCCTCATGCCATCCTTTCAACGCCCACCGTCGAATGTTGCGATCCGACGCGTCGCTGATTATGAGCAAGAGCTGTCCACTCTGATCTATGAAAGCCTCTGCGAATTCAATCTCCCGATTAAGGACAAGACCGTCCTGCTCAAGCCGAATCTCGTCGGTCTGGACCCGCTCGGAGTTATGAACACGCATCCGGCAGTCATTGCTGCCACACGGGAAAGCTTCTTGCGACTGGGCGCCTCCAAAGTCTTCGTGGGCGACGGTCCGGCAATGGACCGCGACACGGAAGCCATCATCGAGTCGGTGCGTTTGCGGGAATATACGGGTTCGCTTGACGGCAACTTCGTCGATTTGAACCTGGACGACGTCGAGTGCGTGCCACTGAAGACGCATGCCTCGCGATTGAAAGAACTCTTCCTACCCAAGACCGCCCTAGGCGTGGATTTTCTCGTATCCATGCCGAAGCTCAAGACCCACCATTGGGCCGGCGTTACCCTGTCGCTCAAGAACATGTTTGGGATCGTGCCGGGAAGCTGCTACGGATGGCCGAAGAACGTGCTCCATTGGGCTGGAATCGACCGGGCCATCTTGGACATTAACGCCGCCGCGAGGCCCGACTTCGCCATCGTCGACGGGATTGTGGGTATGGAAGGAAACGGCCCTATCCAAGGCACACCGAAGCGAGCTGGTGTAATCGTTCTTGGCGATGACCCGGTGGCCGTGGATGCTACTTGCTGCCGGGTAATGGGACTCATCCCGGAAAGGGTCAAGTACTTGTCACGCGCTGGTACCCTGCTCGGGCATCTCAGCACCGAGAAAATTCAACAAGTTGGGGAAAGCATTGCCAGTGTTCGTACCCCGTTCGCTGTTCTTGAAGCTTTCCGGCATGTGGCAGGGTGAGGACGGTAGTTTGGAATCACAAGTGCCATTAACAGTGGAGAGAACAACCTTAGGGCAGGTGAGGTGTACCCGAATGAGGACAGGGCTGAAGTACGGGCGTTTCCTCCGCAAGCGGGGACGGGCAGGGGACTTTGGCGCCGAAGTAGTCGAAATGGCGTTTGTGTTGCCGCTTCTGCTGACCTTGCTGATTGGCATTTTCTGGGCAGCCCGAGCCTACAACGTCTACGAGAGCATCACTCGGGCCGCCCGGGAAGGTGCGAGAGTCGCCGTGGCCCCCAGTTGTTCGGCATGCGGGAACGCCGTGCCCAGCGTAGCCAACGTCGAAAACGCAGTCATGAACTCGCTAACGGCATCCTCGATCGATACGGCGCAAGTGACAATTCCTACTTGCGGCGGAAACCTAAGTTCAAAAATCTGCTATCAGCGGGACGTACAGCTCAACACGAGCACGCCCAAGGAATTTGGCGTCGTCGTTGGCCTCACCTACCCCTTCCAGTTCGCGGTGCCTTTTACCTCGATTGGCGTCACGGCCATCAACATTACAACGACCGTGCAGATGCGGGAGGAAAACTGATGAATGGCAGACCTCTCTTTCGGTCAAGGAATGTGGAAGTATGGGGGGCTTCTCCGGTTCGGAACCTTATGTCTAGGAACGAAGGTGCGCAACTGCTCGAGTTTGCGCTTGTGCTCCCTTTTCTCCTTGTCTTTGTCGTGGGCATATTGGATTTCGGCCAAGCATACAATTTGAAACAGAAACTGAACAATGCCACCCGAGAGGCCGCACGCTTCGCGGCCAACGAGAATTCCGGCGGGAATAATTTAAGCGTCAACGGCGTAAGTGATGTTTCCGCTATCCGCGATGTAGTTGATAGTTACTTGACCAACGCCGGGGTGACGCAATGCACCATTGCAGCGAACCCGACGGTCTCGGGAGGCATCTTCGTGTATACGTTCAGCTCCTCCAGCACGGGATGCGGCGCTTTCTCCCTGGTCATTGACCGGGGATACGTTGTCACGGCCGGTCCTCCAGCGGTCTTCGGCACTCACGTGACTCTAACCTATCCGTACGCGTGGAGCTTTGGACCAATTATCAGCCTCTTGGTTCCGGGTTCAACACTGAGTCTGCCGGTATCGATTTCTACAGAGTCTATCATGCAGAACATCAATTAAAGGAGAGTGACTATGAGATTAAGAAAGTATTTGACCAGGGAAAAGAGCAGGCAACGCGGCTCCAGTCTTTTAATCTTGGCGGCGGGGATGGTTGCTCTCATCGGCCTGATGGGTTTGGCTATCGATCTCGTGACTTTGTACCTGGGAAAGAGTGAAGCCCAACGCTCAGCCGATGCAGCGGCGCTCGCCGGCGCCCAGGAATTCGTGCTCTCTGGTTTCACCTCGGGTGTCGTCACGCAAGCAACAGCACAAACGCTGGCGACAAACCAGGCGATTGCCGTGGGACAAAAAAATCTGGTCGGCGGCTCGGTGCCGAGCATCCCCAGCGGAAACGTCACCTTTGATTTCTCGCACGCTGGAGATCCACTTATCACCGTGGCAGTAAATGCCACGATGCCGACATACTTCATGAAGATTTTCGGCGTTACCACCGCAAGCATTGTGGCCAGCGCAACGGCGGAAGCGTACAACCCCGCAGGTACCGCGACCGTCGGCCCTACCCTTTGCGCGAGCTGTCTGAAACCTTTTCTTGTTCCGAATTGCGACCCGGATCATCTGGTTGCAACTCCGACAACATCTGCCAACGCCAATGTGAACTGCCCGCTTGACACCGGTAAAGCGCAGGACTATTTCCTGGATCCGAGCAGCAATTACAGCATAAAGCATCCCGGGGCTGCCCCGAGCGGCGTCGTTGGCGAGACATGGTCCCTTCATAGTGGTGGACCTAAATCCAACACTCCTAGCCAGTGGTTCTCCATCGCCTTTCTTGGCTCTCAGAGCAAAGCTGCTTGGAGAGCGAACATCGCTGCGTGTAACACCGACGCGATAGTGTGCGGCACAGTGTTGCAAACCCTTGATGGACATGCAGTGGGGCCAGCCGATCAAGGTATAGAACGCCTGATCCACGCCACGGGGCTGGGACTCGGCCAGGGACAAGACACTATCAATACGGCCGGAGGGACTCTCCCATATCCTATGTTCGCTGGAAGCAACAACCCCCTTGTCACCGCAGGACGAATGGCCACAGGGGCACAAGTCGTTCAGAGTGATTCTCTTGTCACCGTCCCCGTTTATGACAGCTACAATACGGCAACAGCCGCATGCACGTCGCTGCCTTCTCCGAACTGCCCGCCACCGCCCTTGACCCCCGGCAAAGATCAAGTAACGGTGGTGGGTTACCTGCAGATGTTCATCACCGATGTCCAGCACACAGGGCCAGACGACATCATTACTGCCATCATCATTAACATTATGAGTTGTGGAGCAGGCATCGGTGGGACCTGCGGCCCCGGCGGCAATCAGGGCGCGGGTGGCGGTGGCTCCGGAACAGGCGGGACCGTCACCGCCGGTGGCGCGGGTTTCGTTCCCGTTCGTCTCGTTCACCCATAGCGAGAACATTATCCCAGCGGCAAAGAACGTACAACGATGAGCGAATCTGAAATTGCAATTCGGCCCGGAGTCGGCGGAGGCGGCATATCCTTTCCGCCAACGCCAGAGGGCACCGCTTCGGATGCGCCTGCCGCGGCGTCCTCGGTGGCGTCCAACACCAGGCGTTTTGCTGTGCTTCTTTGCTGGGTCTTTTCCTTTCCCACATTGCTGGGGACTTTCCTGGTGGGGAGAGTATTTGTCCAAGCGCGCACCTTCGTTGTTGACCCTGATGTTTGGTGGCACATCAGAGTGGGGCAAAATATCCTTTCAACGCATCACTGGCCCACGCATGACCCTTTTTCGTTCACAGTTTCGGGCACTCCGTGGCTTGCCTATGAGTGGCTCGGCGATGTTCTGATCGGGTCCGCCGAGCGATTCGCCGGCCTGCGGGGATTGGACGCCCTGCTCATCATCCTGGCGTCAGCGGTCATGATCGCGCTTTACTATTATGCGTCGCTGCGTTCCGGGAACTCCAAAGCGGGGTTTGTCTCGGCTGGTCTGCTCTGTTCACTGGCCTTTGCCTCTTTCAACTTACGGCCTCAGATGCTTGGGTATCTCTTTCTTGTCCTCACTTTGATCGTCTTAGAACATTTCCGCAGGGGCAAAACGTGGGCATTGTGGTTCCTTCCCCCGCTTTTCCTTATCTGGATAAACGCGCATGGCTCATGGGTAATTGGATTGGGCCTGATTTTTCTTTTTTGGGCCGGCGGGCTTGTGGAACTTCACTTTGGAGGAATCGAGGCAAAGCGCTGGAGCCCCGCCGAACGACTCCGCCTTGAATTTGTTTTTCTCCTTTGTCTTGCCACAATTCCTTTCACGCCTTACGGCACGCAGCTCGCCGCATACCCATTCACCGTGGCGACCTCGCTTCCCGTGAATGTGGGAAATGTCATGGAATGGTTGCCCATGCCCTTCAACATTGCGGGAGGGAAGTTGTTCCTCGCCATCGTGCTCGCCTTCTTCGTGGCGCAGATCGTTTTCCGCCCCGCCTGGCAAGTAACGGAGTTAGGGTTGTTTTTCGGCGGAATTACGATGGCGTGCCTTCACGTGCGCTTCCTGCTCTTTTTCGTCCCGTTCTCTGCTCCTCTTCTCGCTGCCGTTTTCGCTCGCTGGCTGCCGCCCTATGACCGGAAAAAGGATCATTTCGTTGTGAATGCCGTCCTGATGACCACAGTTTTGGGTGCCATGGTGTGGTACTTCCCATCGCGCGCGGACCTTCAGCGGACTGTTGCCACGGACTTTCCCGTGAAAGCAGTCGAGTACCTGCGCCAACATTCAGTCCCCGGTCCCATGTTCAACTCTTATGGTTACGGCGGTTATCTCGTTTTTTCGCGGTGGCCGGAGCAGAAGGTTTTCATTGACGGTCGAGGCGATCTTTACGAGATGAACGGTGTGTTCTCCGATTTTCTGACGATTGCAAATCTCAAGCCCAATGTGTTCGCCGTTCTCCAGGTGTACGGAATTCAGTCTTGTCTGCTGGATCGGAACGAGCCCCTGGCTACCGTTCTCGCCGCCCAACCGGATTGGCGGCGTCTCTATTCGGATGGCGTAAGCGTCTTGTATGTCCGGCAAACTGCTTCTGCTGAAGTGGTTCCGGTAATCGGACATGGACGCTAAACAAGAAGGAGTGCGTATGAATCGGCCATTCTTCGAACGCGGACGAGAGACGGCATCGCTTGCGCCGGCCAACTCCGGAGAGCGCAGGATGCTCCTCTCCGTCGTGATGCCCTGCATGAATGAAGAAGAAGGCCTCGGCGAGACCAATCAGCGCCTCGTTGCCGTTCTCGAGCAGGCCTGCTTGAATTTCGAAACCATCTACGTTGATGACGGGAGCACGGACTCGACGCCTGAACTATTGCGTAGTCTGCAGTCTCAAGATGCACGTATCCGGGTGATCCGCCTCTCCCGAAATTTCGGCCACCAGGTGGCAATTACCGCTGGATTGGAGCATGCCTCGGGCGACGCCATCGTAATCATTGACGCCGATCTCCAGGATCCGCCGGAAATCATTCTCGATTTCCTTGCGAAATGGCGCGATGGCTACGACGTCGTCTATGGAGTGAGGACCGAACGAGAAGGCGAAACTGCTTTCAAACTATGGACCGCAAAGTTCTTTTATCGCTTCATCAACAAGCTTTCGGACACCCCCATTCCTCTCGATACTGGCGATTTTCGCTTGATGGATCGTCGCGTGGTGGACGCCTTGCTCTCGATGCCCGAGCGCGACCGCTACGTCCGCGGGATGGTGAGCTGGCTCGGCTTCTCACAGACCGCCACGCCCTATCGCCGCGCCCCGCGCGTGGCTGGAGTCACCAAGTTTTCGCTCTTCAAAATGGTGCGTTTCGCTTTCGATGGAATCTTTTCTTTCTCCATCCTGCCCTTGCGTCTCGCCACCTGGACCGGAGTCGCGGCATCCGCGCTGGCCGTCTTTGGTATCGTCGCCGTTTTGCTCGAAAGATTCTTAGGAGTTGAAGGCATGGTTAAGGGCTGGTCCAGCACCATCATCGCTGAGCTCTTTATCGGCGGAGTTCAGCTCATCTGTATGGGAATCATCGGCGAATACGTCGGGCGTATCTATGGTGAGTCCAAGCGCCGCCCGCTATACATCGTACGCGAAAGGATGGGATTCGAGACGCGCCATCCCGTTGTGGCGTTAACCCGCCAGGCAATCGCCGCTGGCAGCAGGCGCTGACGGTGGATCACAAGTATTCCCAAGAGGCTCGATGACCACCGAAACTATCATGCACCACCGTGAGGCAGCCTTCCACGATGGCTGGGCTAGCAGCACCCATCTGGAAGACGTTTTGGTGCGCGAGTGTTTCGAAGCTCCCACAGCTCTTGAAAACCGTTTCATCCTGGACCGTATGGGATCTTTGACTGGAAAAAGATTGCTGGACATCGGCGCTGGACTTGGGGAGTCCTCGGTTTACTTTGCGCTACAAGGTGCGGGGGTCACGACGGTGGATATTTCCCCGCAGATGGTGGAAATGGCGCTCCGCCTCGGCGGGAAATATGGAGTCGAGTTGGAGGGCATCGTGTCGGGCGCCGAAGATCTGAGCCTCCCGGACAATTCGTATGACATCATCTACGTCGCCAACACCATTCATCATGTACACGATCGCGCCTCTCTTTTCGAAAAGATGCACCGCGCGCTGAAGCCTGGAGGCATGTTCATTTCCTACGATCCGATTGCCTACAACCCCGTCATCAACGTGTACCGCAGAATGGCTACGGCAGTGCGCACCCCGGACGAATCGCCGCTCACCATCGCTGACCTCAAGCTCGCGCGAAGATATTTCCAAAGCGTTCGACACCGCGAATTCTGGATCTCGACGCTTCTGCTTTTCGTGAAGTATTACCTGATAGATCGAGTTCACCCCAATGAGGACCGCTACTGGAAGCGGATTCTGCGGGAAACCCCCGAGCGCCTGTGGTGGTGGATGCCGTTACGCTGGCTCGACGCCCTCCTGACGCGCGTCCCCATCGTCCGCTGGCTGGCATGGAACACCGTTATCTGGGGAGTGAAGAGTCCACTGTAGGTCGAGTCGTGGCCCAACCCCACGATTGAGCAATTCACCAAGAGTGTGCCTGTACTAGCTCTCGAGAGCTCCCCATTACCTTCTTCCCTCTGCCGACCAATCTTTGGCTGTCACCAAACCAGACGTCAGTCGGGAAACGAGTGTCCACAAAGGGTAACGTTCTTAGAGCTCTTTAGACAGAACTGGTCGGAGGCGACAAAGATGATTTATAAAGCCCATTAAATGAGCGATTTAGACGCCCTCATCGAACGTGTAGAATGGCGTCCCGGGTGCATATTGACTAAGGTATTGGAGCGGCAATTCTGTCTATGCCCCTCCTCCCATCTCACTTGAGAGGAAAAAATAATGAAGAACTTTTTGATGCGGCTGTGGAAAGAAGAGGAAGGCCAGGACACAGTTGAGTACGCTCTGCTGCTCGTTCTGATCTCCTTAGTGGCAATCGTGGCTATGAGTAACGTTGGAGTTGCGGCCAACAAGGTGTTCTCGAACGCCGCGGCAAACCTGGCGACCTAACCTGATACTTAGTCTACTGTCAGCAATTGGCGGAGGCATTGACTTGCTGGCCGTTGGAAGGCAGAGATTTGCTCCAACGGCCCTGTCAGTTCAGGTCAACCAGAAAGGCCTGGTCCCACTGAGGGACCTGGAGAGGGAAAAATGAAGAGGCAACTGATGCGGCTGTGGAAAGAAGAGGAAGGCCAGGACACAGTTGAGTACGCTCTGCTGCTCGTTCTGATCTCCTTGGTAGCAGTCGTGGCTATGAGCAACGTCGGAGTCGCCGCTAACGCTGTTTTCTCAAACGCAGCGGCCAACCTGGCGACGTAACTCGAGCCTAGACAGAAAAACAGGTTCGGGGCTCACGTCGATGAATTTCCGATTGACAAGAGTGGAAATCATTCCTGTGAGCCTTGAGCACTGTTACTAATAGGACTTAGACCCTTTTATGGATACTCGGCAAATGATCTGGATTTCGGCCCTCGTGCTTACACTTTGCGCGGGGTGGCTGGATTGGCGCTCTCGCCGGATTCCAAATTGGCTTACGGTTCCGGGTCTTCTCCTCGGCATTACCGTGAATTCTGTTCTAACAGGCTGGCACGGCGCCAAGTTATCCCTGGAAGGGGCAGGCTTGGCATTGATCCTCTTGCTGCCACTTGTGCTTCTGCGGGGGTTTGGAGCCGGAGACTGGAAATTGATGGGCGCCGTGGGAGCCTTCCTGGGGCCCATTTTGTTCTTATTCGTTCTGTTCGGCAGCATCTTCGTCTCCGGGCTGATGGCCATGATCGCGATGATGCGCACCAATCGCGTGTTGGCGACCCTCCGCAATATGATTCAGCTCTTCCGCGGTTTTGTTTCCTTCGGATTGCGGGAAAAACCGAAAATCACGCTCGATAACCCGGAGCTCTTGAAGTTGCCTTTCGGTGTGGCGGTCGCTGTGTCCACGGTAATTTGTTTTTGTGCGGGCCGCTGGGGCTGGTGAGTCCCGCCTGACTGACGTGTTTGCGCCAAGGAGATTGACGAAATGAATCAGAATCGAATGCTCATCGGATTGGGAGTGTCGGTGGTGATCGCGCTCCTGCTGGCAACCTATGTCACCCGCCGGTTCAAAGAGGCCAGTGCACCGAAATCCCTAGTTACCCAGCAAATCGTGGTTGCCGCTGTGCCTCTCCAGCTAGGCGCGCGGCTTGATTCCCGCAATCTCCGCTTGATGCCCTGGCCGGCTGGAGAACCAGTCGCCGGAAAATTTACACGCATCGAAGATTGCGAGAACCGAGCCTTGCTTACGCCTGTCGCGGAAAATGAGCTTATTCTCGAAAGCAAACTGGCCCCCAAGGAAGCCGGTGCTGGATTGTCGGCCACGATTCCGGAAGGAATGCGTGCTCTTTCTGTAGCGGTAAACGAAGTTATCGGCGTGGCGGGATTTGTCATTCCAGGAACCATGGTTGATGTTCTCGTGACGGGAAGACTTGTTGGAACGAACCACGGCGGCAGCGAGAACATCACCCGCACGATCCTCGAAAACGTCCGCGTCCTCGCCGCTGGCCAAAAGATTGAAGTGGATCGCGAGGGGAAACCACAGACGGTTCCGGTTATCACTTTGCTCGTTTCTCCGGATGACGCAGGGAAACTCGCAATGGCCAGTACCGAAGGGAAAATCCAGCTAGCCCTCCGGAACACCATCGATTCGAAGAAGGTGCAACCCCCTGCTGTTCTCGAGGCCGTTCTCTTTTCGAGCGAAGCGCCCCCCGTCAGGCATACGGGATCGGTAAAAGCCCCACCGGCCCCGCCTCCGGTGTACCTGATTGAAGTCATCACTGGAAACAAACGCGAAAATAAAAGCTTTCCAAATCCATGAGAATGCCACAGGGAGAACGGATGTTCGAACGCTTCGCAAAACCCAATCGTTTCGGCTTGCTCGGATTTGTTCTTTTGAGCATGCTGCTCATCACCCCGTCTGGCGCAAAGGCTCAGCAGCCGGCGCCCCTGCCAGGGCAAGCAACTCCGCCGGCGGCGCAGGCCCCGCCTGTCGTTCTCGCGCAACCGGCAGCACAGGAATCCGAGGGGCCGCAAACGCTGCATCTCCTTGTAGGGCGTTCGCTCGTTATCTCGTCCCCTACCCGCATCAAGAGAATTTCTCTGGCCGATCCCAACATCGCCGAGGCCATCGTCGTCAGCCCTACTCAGGTTCTTGTTAACGGCAAGACGCCCGGCGGCGTGTCGCTTCTGCTTTGGGATGAAGCCGACCAGAGCCAGGCCTTCGAAGTCTCGGTGGACATTGATGTGTTGGGGTTGAGCCAGAAGATTCACGAGGTCTTTCCCTCCGAAGATGTGCACATTGAAACCTCCAAGGACGTAATAATGCTTTCCGGCAAGATCTCCTCTGCTGCCGTTGCAGATAAGATTCTTGAAGTCGTGAAAAACAGCTCTCCAAAGGTCACTAGCTTGATGGAAGTACCCATTGCTCCCATGGGGGAGATCATGTTGCAGGTGCGATTCGCTGAAGTGGACCGTACTGCGATCAGTCAGCTCGGGGTCAATCTCATCAGCCTCCCGGGAGCCAAGAATGTTGGGGTCATTTCGACGCAGCAATTTGCGCCTCCTCAGCTCGTCAGCCAGAGCGGTGGAGCCGCGTCCAATATCGGTTTAAGCGATTTGCTCAACATCTTCGTCTTTCGCCCCGACATCGACTTTGCCGCGACGATTAAAGCCTTGCAGGAAAAAAACGCTCTGCAAATCTTGGCTGAACCGAATCTGATTACCCAGTCAGGCAAGGAGGCCAGCTTTCTTGCGGGCGGTGAATTTCCATTCCCCGTAGTGCAACCCAGCCAAGGTTTCACCGCCGTGACCATTACCTTCAAGGAATTCGGCGTACGCCTGAACTTCACGCCCACTCTGACAGCCGATGGTCAGATCCATTTGAAAGTGAAACCTGAAGTCAGCTCGCTGGATTTCACCAATGCGCTCACCATCTCTGGCTTCTTGATCCCCGCGCTTTCCACGCGGCGCGTTGAATCGGAAATGGATTTGGGCGATGGACAAAGCTTCGCCATCGCCGGCTTGGTAGACAATCGCGTCACGGAGCAGTTTCAAAAAATCCCGGGCATTGGCGACATTCCAATCCTAGGAAAGCTCTTTCAGAGTCGCACGCTGAACAAGAGCAAAAACGAATTGCTTATCATGGTCACTCCGCGGATCGTTAAGCCCGTGTCGGCCGACAAGGTACCCAAAGGACCCGTATTCCCGCTGCCGTTTCTTGGACCAGTCACTCCTGCGGCGGGACAAACTCCATCCACGCCGAAATAACCAGCACGAGAAGGAAGGGTACGCTGAGTTGAACGAAACGGTCAGAAAGATCAGGAAATAGAACGAATGCTAACAGTAGGGATCGCGAGCGGCGACATGGTCAGTTCAGCGCAACTGCTGACCAGTCTGCAGCAAACGGGCGCAGTGAAATCGATCAAGCAATGGTCGATTCCCGGTGACACTATCCCGGAGTCGGCGGAGCCTTTACCCGATTTGGTTTTCCTTGATTTGTCCCGCGATCCAGAACCCTATTTCACCTTCGGAGCGCATTTGCGCCGGCTTCGTCCAGCCATCAAGTTGGTTGCCTGCTCTTCCATAAACCCCCCGAACCACCAGCTTCTACTCGAAGCGATGCGCAGCGGGGTACAGGATTTTCTGCCTAAGCCGGTCAGCCCTGATGCACTAAAGGCGATGCTATCGCGGCTTATGCAGGAGAAAGACACAAAAGATCCGTCTTTTCTCGAAAAACTGATCGTAGTGATGGGTTCCAAAGGTGGTGTGGGTGCGACCACCGTGGCGGTGAATCTCGGAGTTCAGCTCACCACCTATGCTCGCAAACGTGTCGTTTTGCTGGACTTCGCCCGCCCTCTCGGAAATGCGCACCTCTTGCTTGATGTTCAGTCAAAGTTTAGCGTCCGCGACGCCATCGAAAATCTGGACCGCATCGATAGCCATTTTTTCAGCGGTTTGCTGACTCGCCATAAGACGCAGCTGGAACTTCTCGGCGGCATGACGCAACCCGAAGAGTGGCAGTCGATCGCGGTTTCTCCCCTCGAGCGGGTAATCAATGTCGCGCAAAACAGCTTCGATGTCGTTCTGGTAGACATGGGCTCGCAGTTCTCTTCGGAGTGGAGTTCCATATTGCGGATGGCTCGGATGATCCTGGTGGTGACCGAAGCAAACGTGCCCGCATTGTGGACTCTCGAACGCCGCCTTTTGGCCATGAAAGGTTTTGGCATCTCCCCGGAGCGCGCCCGCGTCATCATCAATCGCTGGCATAAGGGAGACGATGAAGTTTTAAGGAGCATTCAGAAAGACATCAACGGTCCTATTTTTGCTTGTCTTCCTAATGATTTTCGGAAAGCGAGTGAATCTGTGAATCTGGGAACGCCTCTTCAGATGAATCATAACAACGTGCTGAGTAATCGTTACCGGCAGATGGCTGCCCAATTGACCGGACTCGATCTTAATCCGGTTATCAAGAAAGGTTCTTCGATCGGCGGACTTTTTTCGTTCTCGCCGAAAAGGTGAAATAGACTATGGCACCCATTGTCACTCCCCTTACGAGGACGGATTTCGGTTCGGTAAAAGCCGCCATCCACAGGAAGCTCATTCAAAAACTGAACCTCGACCGCCTCACCGAGGTTAACCGGGAAGATGTTCGTCGCGAAGTGAGCCAGATTCTCGAGGCCCTCGTTGTTGGCGAATCCACCCCCATGAATTTGCAGGAGCGGGAGCGTCTCGCCCAGGAAGTTCTGGATGAAGTCTTCGGTCTCGGCCCGCTCGAACCTCTGCTGGCCGATCCCACAGTCTCCGACATTCTCGTTAATACTTATAAACGGGTTTACGTCGAGCGCAGGGGCATGCTGGAGATGACCTCCGTCCAGTTTCGGGACGACGCTCACCTGATGGCCATTATCGACCGCATCGTTTCCGCCATCGGACGGCGCGTCGATGAATCTTCCCCCATGGTGGATGCCCGCTTGGCCGACGGCTCGCGCGTCAATGCCATCATCCCGCCACTTTCCGTCGACGGCCCTTGTCTCTCAATCCGCAGGTTCGGTCGCGACCCTCTGACGGCGGAAGAGTTGCTCCATAACAACACGCTGACTGCCCCAATGCTGGACTTACTGCGGGGATGCGTCAAGGCACGCCTCAATGTCTTGATTTCCGGTGGAACCGGCGCCGGCAAGACTACCTTCCTCAACGTTCTCTCCTCCTTCATTTCAGAGCGGGAACGAATAGTCACTATCGAGGATGCTGCCGAGTTGCAACTTCACCAGGAACACGTCGTGCGCTTGGAAACACGCCCTCCCAACATTGAAGGGAAAGGCGCCATCCAACAGCGGCAGTTGGTGATCAACTCTCTGCGCATGCGCCCGGACCGCATCATCGTCGGTGAGGTTCGCAGCGAGGAAGCACTCGATATGTTGCAGGCCATGAATACCGGCCACGACGGGTCTCTTACGACTATCCACGCGAATACCCCCCGTGATGCGCTCGGCCGCTTGGAAACCATGGTGGCCATGGCGAGCTTGAATATTCCAGACACGGCCATTCGAAGACAAATTTCTTCGGCCATTGATGTCGTTGTCCAGGTCAGCCGTCTCAGCGACGGGACCCGCAAGGTTATCAGCCTGGCAGAGATTACGGGTATGGAAGGGGAAGTTGTCACCATGCAGGACATCTTTGTCTTTCGCAAACGGGGAATTCGTGAGAACGGAGAAGTGCTGGGTGAGTTTGTTCCCACCGGCGTCCGGCCCAAATTTGCCGAGAAGCTGTTAGTTACCGGCATTCATCTTCCGGCTTCGATGTTTGAGGCTCCCCATTTTCACTGAGGAGAACCTAATATGGGGGTACTAATATTCATTTTTACTTTCTTGGTTGCTACGCTCCTCGTGCTCGCTCTGTGGATATTTGCAAGTAGCGACAGCAACCAGGAGCTGATCCGCCGGCGCATGGGAGCAGTGCGCAAGGCGGAGCACCGCGGCGAAGTATCGCTGGGCCTTAAGCTCGCACGGGATGAGATGCTGAGTTCTGTCCCCCTGGTTCACCGCGTGCTGATGCAATGGTCCTGGCCCATGCGCTTTCAGGACCTGCTCGTTCAGGCAGGTCTGAAAGTTAAGCCGGCCAAGGTGATTTTGTTGAGCGGCGTCCTCGGAATTGGCTCTTATTTAATTGCGGCGCAGTTCTTCCGATTTCCCTTACCCATTCTCGCGGGCATAGGTGCAACTTCCGGTCCGTTTATTTTCGTGTTGTGGCAGCGCCACCGCCGCATGCGTCAATTTGAGGAGCATTTGCCAGAAGCGCTCGACCTCCTGGGCCGCGCGGTCCGAGCCGGGCATGCTTTCACAACTGGGCTGGAGATGATTGGTAAAGAAGTAGCGGAGCCCATCGCGGGCGAATTCCGCACCACCTTTGAAGAGCAGAATTTCGGCCTTCCCCTACGGGATGCCCTCTTGAACATGGCAGAGCGTGTTCCCCTGATTGACGTCCGCTTTTTTGTCACTGCCCTGATGATCCAGAAGGAAACCGGCGGAAACTTGGCCGAGATTCTCGATGGCCTCTCTCGTGTGATCCGCGAACGCTTCCGCATCTATCGTGACGTCCGGGTGAAGACTGCCCAGGGAAGATTGAGCGCGGCGATCCTGCTGGGTGTGCCTCCAGGGATGTTGGTCATCCTTAGTTCTCTGAACCCCCATTATATTCGCGTATTGATTGATGATCCGATAGGTCCAACAGTCTTGGCGATTGCGGCGACACTTCAGTTTATTGGCTCCGCAATAATCTGGAAGATTATCCATTTCGAGGTTTAAGCGCACAGTGGAGAAAAGAAGATGATTTCGGCTGTAGCAACGATAACTTTCCTGGCGACGCTGGTCATCCTGACGGCTCTGCTTTATGCCTTCTTGCCCGGTGAGGTCGGCATCGCTGCCCGTCTTTCGCGCATGGTCAGGCCGCCCGTGAAGGTCGAGGAGCAAAAATTCCTCGAGAAGCAGAAGGAACGGGCAGTGGATAGCCTCGCCTCGGTTGGAAAGCTGATGCCCGCTGCCGCTCAGCCCGCGCCACGTGAGAACCTCTTGCTGATTCGCGCCGGCTATCGCACGCCGGAAGCTATCATGGCCATGCGCGGTGTGAAATTGCTGGTTCCCGTCGGCCTATTTACCTTGGTTTTCACCACTGGGTTGTATCGCTGGAATCCATTTTTTTCCCTGGCAGGAGCGGCTGTTCTCGGGTACCTGCTTCCAGAAATGTGGCTCATGTGGCGAGTTAGTTCGCGTCAGCATCGCCTCCGGCGTGCGCTTCCAGACGGTCTAGACTTACTGGTTATATGCGTGGAGGCCGGCCTTGGTCTCGACCAGGCTTTCATGAAGGTGTCGCAAGATCTGCGGATCACCCACAAAGAACTCAGCGACGAACTGCAGCTTGTAAATCTGGAAATGCGCATTGGAAAGAGCCGCCTCGATGCTCTTCGAGAGCTTGCCCGGCGGACGGGCCTTGAAGACATCAAATCGCTTGTCGCCATGCTGATCCAGACGGAGCGGTTCGGCACCAGCGTTGCTCAGTCCTTGCGGGTATTTTCTGACGAATTGCGCACAAAAAGGCGTCAGCGAGCGGAGGAACGTAGTGCTAAAACAACTGTCAAGATTGTACCGCCGCTTGTGTTCTTTATATTTCCGGCTTTGTTGGTAGTGATCCTGGGTCCCGCCGTGATCACGCTGATGCGAACGTTGTTTCCGATGATTCAGAAGTAGCTACGGCACTTGAACTCGCCTAAAACACGAGCTCCGGTATTTCAAAAAAGGAAGGAAGGGAAACGCAATGGACAACGTAACCTTGATTCGAGTCATCGCCGGTGTGTTGGCAGTTGTGGTGCTGTTCATTATCATTTGGCGCCGCAAGAGGAAATCGTCCGCGGAGTAATTGTTTTAACGGAAAGGGCCGAGCGCTCATTTCGGGGAAAAATCTGAGGAGAAGTGTGCGAATCGATGGTCCACAACGGTCATAGTCGTCCCCTATATGTTTACAACAGAACGCGCGAGACCTTTGTGGCCACCGAGGCTACCCTTGCTGATGGGTATCTCCCTCGGCTGGTGGGGCTCCTCGGAAAGACAAGGCGTTGGGCGCAGCTCGGTCGAGGTCTCTGGATCGTGCCTTCTAGTGGCGTGCATACTATCGGAATGTTGTTTCCGATTGACTTGATTTTCCTCAGTAAGGAAAAAGAGGTCGTTTACGTCGAAGAGCACGTCCGGCCCTTTCGCATCTCCAGGGTGTCCCTCAAGACAGCCAGTGTGCTGGAGCTCCCGCCGCACACCATTTATCGCTCGGGAACCCAGGTAGGCGACAAGTTGGAAATCGCGCCCGTGCGCTAAGATTGGGAGGCGCATCGCTCTGCGCCTCCATGGATTTTATCCAGTCCTTGCCTGCTACTGCACGACGGAGGTGCGTCTGGCAGTGCAAGAATGTTCCGCCTGCTTGATCCACCCGCAGACGCACAATTCATCGCATTTTTCCCGCCGAGCCTCAAAGATCCGTAATTCTTTACTGTGGACAATCGGCTGATTGCCGGACGTGTTCTCCGCGAATGCCTGCTTTTGCTTCTACGTGGGATGAGTTGACCCTAATCGCGTCTCGCTGCGGCTAATGATCCTAGCTCGTTTCAGTTGAGCGGGTAATCTCGGGTCTCTGGCCTGGGAAAATGCTCTTCACCACGACATACAGCACAGGGATAAACAGAAGATTCAGCGTAGTCGCGGCAAGCATGCCGCCAAACACGGTCGTACCAACCGAGATGCGTCCCGCTCGGCCTGCACCTTGCGCCAGCACGAGCGGCACAACGCCTAGAATAAACGCCAGCGAGGTCATCAAAATCGGCCGCAGCCGGATGCGCGCGGCCTCGATCGTCGCGTCCAGGATCGAGAGCCCCTGCGCCCGCAGCTGTTCCGCGAACTCCACGATCAAAATGGCATTCTTGCTTGCCAAGCCGATCAACATCACTAGCCCGATCTGGCAGTACACATCGTTTTCCAGCCCACGCAGCGATTGGGCACCGAGCGCTCCGAGCAGCGCCACGGGCACAGCGAGCAGAACGATGAAAGGAAGAACGTAACTTTCGTACTGCGCCGCGAGAGTCAAATAGACGACCACAAGACCTAGAGCAAAGAGGATTAGGGCCTTCCCTCCAGATTCAATCTCTTCCAACGAGAGCCCGCTCCACTCAAACTTCATACCGTTAGGCAAAACCTGCTTGGAAATTGCTTCCATCGCGGAGATACCTTGGCCTGTGCTGTGGCCTGGCGTTGCAGATCCGTCAATTTCGGCGGACCGAAATAAATTGTAATGGCTGATGACTTGCGGATTCGCAGTTTGTTCGACTGTCACCAGGTTGTCGAGCGGGATCATCTTGCCTTGGTCCGAGCGCAAATAATATTGGCGGATATCTTTTGGTTGTGCACGGAACTTGCTGTCAGCTTGTACGTACACCCGGTAAGAGCGGTTGTTGAAATCAAAATCATTCACGTAGACCGAGCCCATATAAACCTGCAGCGCATCGGTGATCTGGCTCAGAGGCACTTGCAGGCTCTTCGCCTTTTCACGGTCGATACGAACCAGGTACTGCGGGTCATTCGCTGTGAAAGCAGTGAACAGACCCGTCACATCTCTGCTTCCATTGCCCTTGGCAACTAAGGCGTTTGCTGTTTTTGAAATCGCTTGTAGCGAATTGCGGCCCAGATCCTCGAGCTCATACTGAAACCCTCCGAATTGGCCGAGGCCAAAAACGGCTGGCGGATTGAAGGGCACGACCAGCGCTCCCGAAATCGCTGAAAGACTCCCGCGCAAACGTTGTATCGCAGCCCTTGCGGAGTGCGCCTCTCCTTTGCGTCCCTTGAACGGACGCAGGTTTGCGTACAGCATGGCTTGGTTGGAGGCCGAGCCGGCAGCACCGAACCCAACGATGGAGAAGACGCCGTCGATTTCCGGATCTCGCGAGATCACCTCTTCTGCCTTCCCGCAAATGTCGCGCGTGTAGGTGAGAGAGGCGCCTTGAGGAGTCTGGACGACAAACATGAGATAACCCTGGTCATCCTCGGGCAGGAAGGCGCGCGGAACGCGCTGATAGAGGAGGTAGGTACATCCGAGCAGAGCAAGAAAAACGACTAGCGACAAAGCTCGCCAGTTCAGTACCTGGCGTACACTCCTCCGGTAGAGGCTTGTACCCGCGCGGAAAGCGTCATTGAACAATTTGAAGAAATGGCCTTCCGCGCGTTCTCGATGATGCCCGAGGAAGACCGCCGATAGAGCGGGAGTCAATGTCAGCGCGTTGAACGCAGAAATCGAGACGGAGAATGCAATTGTCAGCGCGAATTGACGGAAGAGAATGCCTGTCGTCCCGGGGAACAGCGCTACAGGTACGAATACCGCCACCAGAACGAGCGAAGTAGCGATTACCGCTCCCGTAACTTCCTTCATCGCCACCGACGCCGCGTTGTGCGGCTCGGTGATGCCTTCCGTGATGTGACGCTCAACGTTTTCGATGACCACGATCGCGTCATCCACCACCAGGCCTGTTGCCAGCGTGATGCCGAAGAGCGTCAGCGTGTTGATTGAAAATCCGAGCAATTTTACAAATACAAATGTCCCAATCAGAGAAACCGGGATGGTAATTGCCGGTATGAATGTGCTCCGCCAGTCCTGTAAAAACACGTAGATGACGAAAATGACAAGCGCGATTGCCTGCAGCAGCGTGATCAACACATCCCGAATCGATTCGCCGATGACCGTTGTCGTATCGAACGCAACGGCAGCTTTTAGCCCTGGAGGAAAGTCCTTGGAGAGCCGCAAGAGTTCTGCTTTCGCTGCCTTGTCCACATCGAGCGCATTGGCGCCCGGCAACTGCGTGACCGCCAAGCCGACCGCGTCGTGTCCATTGAATCGCAGGATGCTGCCGTAATCCTCAGCTCCGAGTTCTGCATGTCCCACATCTTTTATGCGGACCAGCGTCCCATCGTTGCCGGTTTTCAAGATAATGTTGTCGAATTCAGAAGCTTCGCTCAGCCGCCCAATCGCTCGCACGCTGATCTGGAAAGCTTGACCCTCTGCCGATGGCGGCTGCCCGATTTGGCCTGCCGTGACCTGGACGTTTTGTTCCTGCAGAGCGTTCAATACGTTCGTCGCCGTCAATCCGCGTTGCGCCATTTTTGCGGGATCGAGCCAGAGACGCATTGCGTATTTGCGTTCGCCGAAGACAATCGCGTCGCCCACACCTTTCACTCGCTTCAAGGCATCCTTGACATACACATCGAGATAATTGCTCAGGAACAGGCTGTCATATTGCCCATTCTCTGAATATACGCCCGCACCAAAAACGAACCCGCCGATCTGCTTCGTAATGATAATGCCCGTGTTCTTGACTTCGTTCGGCAGGCGGCCCAACGCTTGGCTCACGCGGTTCTGGACGTCCACTGATGCCAGATCCACATTCCTGCTGATATCGAACACCACTGTGATTTGACTCGTTCCGTTGTTGCCGCTAGACGAGGTGATGTACTTCATGCCCTGCACGCCGTTGATGGCTTGCTCCAGAGGAATCGTAACCGCGGATTCCACCGTTTGCGCGTTCGCGCCAATATAACCGCTGCTGACGATGACCTGCGGCGGCGCCAAATCCGGCAATTCCGCGATGGGCAGCGTGGGAATGGAAATGGCGCCGGCAAGAACGATCATCAAGGCGCAAACCGTCGCGAATACCGGCCGCCGGATGAAAAAGTCAACAAACAAAGCCGGGTTCCGCCTTGAGTTGGAATGAAATAGCGGCGCGCATCAGATCAATGGCACCTAACGCGCCGCGGGGTTTTTGCCCGCGCCCGTTTCGGTGCCCGCCTCGGACTTCTGAATTTGCTCCGCAACAGGAAATCCGTCCTGCAAGAATTGTGTCCCGCTGACAATCAGGTGGTCGCCGGATTTCAGGCCATCGAGCACGACATAGTTGTTTCCAAACGTGTCGCCCAGTGTGAGCTTCTTCTGTCGCGCTACCGTGCCCTTCCCTTCGCTCACCGCCAAAAACACAAAAAATTGCCCGTTGATGCGGTTGACCGCCAGCACCGGCACAACTGGCCCTTCGTGCGTGCCCCAAGTGATCTCCGCGCGCACTTGTTGTGCGATGCGTAGTTTGGCCTGAGGATTTTCAACCGTGGCTTTGGCAAGGATCGTCTGCGTATCCGTTTCCACCTGCGGCGAGACAAACGTCATCCGCGTGCTCGCCAAGGTGTTGCCATTTTCGTCGAGCAACCTCACCGGCAAGCCCAGTCGCAGCTCTTTCGCGCGGTCCGCTGGCACATACACATACGCTTCGAGCGCTCCCGGTTCATCCACGGTTGTCAGCAGGGTGGACACCGTCACGCGGTCGCCCATGCGCACCGGAATGTCGCCCACGATTCCTTCCATCGGCGCGCTCACTGTGTAGTAGCGCAGCTCCACTTTTTGTTGCCTAACCTGTTCATCCAGCGCTTTGACCTGCGCGTCTACCGCATCGAAATTGCTCTGCGCATTGTCGAGGTCCTGCTTGCTGATCACCCCTGCTGCGTACAGTTTCTTCGCGCGCTCGAGAGAAACCTGCGCCAACCGCCGGTTCGCTTCTTGCGCCGCCCGCGTTGCTTCCTGGCTGTTCACGGTTGCTTCCTGCTTCAGCGGGTCAATTTGCAAAAGGGGTTCCCCGGCTTTGACTCGGTCGCCCGACTTCACAAAAATCTTGGTAATTTGTCCATCAACCTGCGGATTGATGATTGCGGAATGTCGCGATTTGAGGATCGAAAGGTATTCGGTGGTTTGCGGAATCTTGACCGCGTGCGCGATCTGCACCTGCACGGGCATCGCGGGAGGCGCGCCGCCGGGGGCGTCCGCCGCTGTCTTCTGCCCACAGCCTGTCAGCGCCACCGCCGTCAACATTGCCAGGATTAGGGCGCAGTTGCGGCTGTAGGTCTTCGATTTTTCTTCCCAATTGTGACGCACCATTTCCAGCACACCCTGTCGCTTCCCACGCTAAATGGTACGACACCTTGGAGCCATCACCAAATGGACAGCAAGCCCCCAAAACCTTGAGAACAGTGGATTTCGGTTAAAGCCGAACTTACAATCCTTCCTTTGCTCGCACACTCGTTGACTTGAGACTCTGAGCGTACTTAACATGTGCGCAAATGCCTGATGCACAGTCTTTGATTGGCCAGACCATCTCTCACTACCGCGTGCTGGAAAAGCTTGGCGGCGGAGGGATGGGCATCGTCTATAAGGCCGAAGACACCCGGCTTGACCGTGCCGTTGCCCTGAAGTTCCTCCCCGAAGACTTAGCCAGGGACCCTCATGCGCTCGAACGATTCAAGCGCGAGGCCAAAGCAGCGTCCGCACTCAAACGCCGGCTTGTCCAAAACCGATGGTGCTGCCGTGCTACATGGCACGCTGGCTGTGACCGCCATGGCCCAGGATGACTTGGCAGCCGAGCAGCGCGAGGCGTCGCTGGCGAGTTCGAGTCCTCCCACCTATTTGCAGATTGTCTTGCCTGAACAAGCCGTGAGGGCCGCTGGCCACGGCCAATTGCGCAAGGCCCGGGAACTTCTGTCACAGATGGAAGAGATCTCCCGGCGAATGGGTTTTTCTGAATCGCAAGCTTTTGTCTTGTGCCAAATCCTGGACAGAAATGGTACTCGGCAATAGGAATCGTTCGGGATCCGATTCTGCCAGGCCCCTTTCCCTCTCTCAAAGCCCAGGTGTCGCCCCTTTTGTCGCGTTGACGCCGGCTCTCTCGGGGAACGACAGTGCCGCGCTCCGGCTGGCCGACGATCTCTCTCGAAAACGGCCGCAGGACACCTTGTTGCAAACTCTCGACATTCCTGCCATCCATGCTCAGATCGAAATCAATCATGGGAATGGAGCTAAAGCCATTGAACTCCTGAAACCCGCGGAGTCGTTCGACAAGACTCGGTCCGGAATCCTGTCTCTGCGTGGCCAGGCTTACCTGCTCAATCATCAGCCCCAGGAGGCAGAGAGAGAATTTCAAGCTGCGGTCAAACTGAAGAACGTGGGATTCCAGGATGCGAGCCCATGGCTGGCGGAACTCTACCTTGCGCGCGCCTAAGTCATGCAAGGAGATACCGCCAAGGCCCGCGCAGCCTACCAGGATTTCCTCGCCTCGTGGAAAGACGCAGACCCGGACGTTCCCCTGCTCAAGCAAGCCACACCCGAATACGCCAAGCTGAAGTAGCGCGCCGTGAGTGGTTCACTTGCTTCTCAGAACTGTTTCGGAGTATTGTGCGGAAATTATCCGCGCCTCAGTCCGAAAACTGGCTGATTCTTGTTCTTGCGCGAATTTCTAATAAAAGTCCCGGGGATCGATGCGCTTGCCGGAAAGCCCCAATTGGAGTATCTCCATCCGCTCGGGGCGGTCGAACACTTTACCGGGAAGGAATATCTTCGTCACCACCCGCACCCCACCAAACGCAATGCCCAGCACAACCGCAGCAACCATGAACACACCCGTGCCGATGAAGATATTTACGAGCACCCTCGCCCACGGCGGGTCCGTAATCGTGTGGGTTGGTTCGTTCCACGTCACTTGCGTTTCGTAATTCACGGACTTTCGCAGCTTTTCAGCATACGCTGGTGAACTCGGAGACAGCACCATCATCAACAGGGAGCCTTTCCGCTCAATGGGCGTCTCATCCAGTTTGGAAATTTCCGTCAAGCCCAATTCCAGATGCTTCTGGTGGTAGGTCGCCAATTGCGGAGTCGGATAGTCGAGCAGCAACAATACGCCTTGTTCTTTTCCCCCGCGGTATTGCGCCAGCATCGCTTCAGCGCCTTCGTTGAATCCGGCCTTCTCTGCTAGTCCCGCGAAAGCGGCCCGGTTCAAGTCCGCCGCCGCCGCGCGAAACCCCGCCGTCCCCAACGAATAGCGCTGCGTTCCGTCAAGCATCTCGCCGTTCGGCAAATAGGCGCGCAAGGGAGGCAGTGGAGTCTGGTCTGCGCCCGCTTGCAGAACATTCATCAAGGCTTGCAAATCTTTTGTGGAAATGGCCTGAGGAGGTTGCACCTCGAAGACTACGTTTCCCACCAGCACAACCAATCGTTCTCGATCCACGGCCGAGTTCTTCCCCAGCACCGACGGCCGCATGCCCGGATTGATCCGCGAAGTATAGATTTCGTAGCCGCTGCTTGGATCGCGAAATCTTCCAGCCCAGATCGTGACACCCTTATTCCCTGAGTAGAATTCACAGGATAAGAAAGTTTCTTCGCCGGCTTCGTTTGAAAGAGCCGGGCGCGCTGGTTTTACAGCACAAGCCCCCCGGCGCATGGTTCCGAATTGGTCGGGGAGCAGCTCTTGCCCGGCAGAGGGCCGCGGAGCAAGCGAAAAGAGCAATAAGAAAGCAGCAATTATGTGAATAGTGCGCATCCCTAGCATTTTGTTTGACACCAACAGCTTACTGTTGGTTCCTGGATTGTTCAACTGAGGCGATGCTGGTGGTCCGCGCGGGCGCCGTTTTTCCCGGAAGGTTGACGGTCATGCTGTTCAAGCTTTGCAGATAGCTGGCCACGCCCTGATAGAGTCCCTCCGCCATGCGCTGGCGGTATTCTGGCTTCTTCAGCAATTTTTCGTCGGCGGGATTGCTTAGGAAGGAAATCTCCGTGAGGATCGACGGCATGTCCGCGCCGATCAACACCACAAAGGGCGCCTTGCGCACACCGCGGTTCCGGACGCTTCTGGCCGATTTCTGGATGCGCTGCGCCAGCGAATCCTGAATGTCTTCCGCAAATTCGCGCGACTCGTCGATTTTCTCGTTGCGTGCAATTTTCTTTACCAGATCCTCGAGGTCGTGCACGCCCTCTTCCGAGGATGCATTCTCGCGCGCCGCGACTTCCATCGCTTCCGGCGAACCTTTCAGGTTCAAGTAGTAGGTTTCAATTCCACGCGCATCATGATTGCGGCTGGAATTCGCATGGATCGAAATAAACAAGTCGGCCTTTGCCTGATTCGCGATGTTGGTGCGATCCTCAAGCGGAATAAACGTGTCGTCCGACCGCGTGTACACGACGTCGGCCCCTGGGAGGCGTTGCGCGATGATCTTGCCCAGCCGCAGCGCAACGTCCAGGCACAAGTCCTTCTCCATCAATCCGGTTGGCCCAATCGTTCCGGTATCGTGCCCGCCGTGTCCTGGATCGATGACGATCCGTCCGATCTTCAAGCCCAGCGCGCGAGTGAGCGTGGACTGTCCGTCCCGGGTAGGTTGCGGGGCTGTCGCAGGCTGAATCAAGTCCGGCTTGCCCGTCCCCGCAGGTTTGCCGTTAGTGACCTTCAACGATTTCGATCGAGAATTTCTTGAACCGGGATCCGCCTTGCGCGCAAGTGCAGTCGAACTATTTCCGGCCGCCGGATTCTCCTTCGCAGTTTCCGTTTTTTCCGCGGGGTGCACCGGAAAGCCCTTTGGATCGACTGCGGCATCTTTCGCTGCAACGCTCCGCATACCGTGGCTGCTGTCAGCGGGCGGTGTGGCGCTGGCCACGGCAGCATCCTCATCTGAATCGGCCTTCTCTTTGGCGCGCTTCGTTTTTGCCGCCCGCAAAGCTGCGGTACTGGCGTATAAATCGATAACTAGCCGAGGCGGATTGTTCAACAGCGAAGCGGTGTAATCTTTCACACCGATCACGTCGAGCACCACGCGTACCACGCCCGACTTGTTTTGCGCGACGCGCACCGCCGTCAACAATTTGCCGTCGACCACGATGTTTCCTTTCGCGACTTCTGGAGTCAGCCGGGCCTCGTGCAAATCAAAAAAAATGCGGTCGGGATGCTTGATTCGTGCCGAGGAGAACTGCACGCCGTCTTCGAGGTCCAGTGTGATGCGCGTGGAATCGGCGGACGCGCTCGTGCTGATCCGGCGCACGCGCGGCACGTTTGTTCCTGGCGCGTAATCCGCCGTGTTCGGCAGCGCGCGAACCGGCGCTGGCGCGCTCTCCGTGGCCGTTTCCGTTTTCGCATTTGCCGTGGGCGCGGGCTCTTCGCTGCTTTCGAGCAGCGCTAATTCCGCAAGCCCTTCCTGTGCTTCGCGCCGCCGCGGCGATTTCTTGAACTTGCTCAGAAATTCTTCGTAATTTTTCCTGGCCTGCGCCCGCTCTCCCAATTGGTCTTTTTGTAAGTGCGCCGCGCGCAAATAGGCGTCTTGGCAAAACTTGCTCTTCGGATATTCGCGCGCGAGGAATTGATAGGAATCCACAGCTGATTGATAATAGCTCCGCCCGAAGTGGTCGCCCATTTCTGCATAAAGTTCCGCCACCGCAAAGAGGGAATTCGGCACTTCATTCGAATGCGGTGTAATCAGGTACACGCGGCGGTAACTCGCTACAACCTGCTTGTAGTCCCCCAGCGTGCGCTTGTCCTCGGGTTTGCTGTTCAGCAGCGCGCGCTGCTCTTCGGCCTTGGCGAATTGCGTTCCGGCCGCCTGGCGCTTCACGCTGGCGGTGCCCTCGGCGGACACTCTGGTCGTCAGAACAGGGCAGAGCAGCGCCACCGCCAGTATCACAAAAACCGGCGAAAAACGGGCGAAGCTCTTGTTGAAATTTTTTCGTCTTGCCGACATGCGCGCCCTGCGTCCTTATCTGAACAGGAAAATTCCCAGCATCACCGGGAATGGTTTATTCGTTCGTGAAGACGACGCGGCCGCTCGGATTGACTTCCTTGTGGATTGCGTGTGGGTTGTACCATGCACCCGCAAGACGTCCCGAGCCAGGCCGGAAGTAAGCATGCTGTACCTTCTGCACGTAATCCCGCGTCTCGCGAAACGCCGGGATGCCGTGTGCCTTGGCTACTGCCCCCTCACCCGCATTGTACGCCGCCAGGGCCAAATCCAGGTTGCCATTGTATCGTTCTAGCAACGTCTTCAGATAATGGACTCCGGCGTCGACATTCTGCTTCGGGTTGAACAAGTCTTTCGCTCCAAATCGTTGTGCCGTCGTCGGAATCAATTGCATCAAGCCCACTGCTCCCCGGTTGGAAATTGCTCCGGGATTCCAGTGTGATTCCGTTTCGATCACCGCGCGGACCAAAGCCGGGTCCACGTTGTGGCGATCCGAAGCTTCTCGCACAAGCCTTTCCACGCCGTCGCGATCAATACTCATCGCGGGGCGCGAAGGGCCTATATAAGAAGATTCAGCGGGAAGGTAGATGGTTGCGCGGGGCTTTGCGGCGCTAAACGCGCTAACCTTCAACGGCTTGGGGGGCTCGTCATTGATGAAGAGTTGCCGCCCGCCGGGGTCGGTTATCTTCGCGATCTGGGCGTTGACAGCGATTGCGCATACTGCCAGCGTTGCCAGAATGAAGCTAGCCGCGAGTGCCGTGCGTTTCACCATCGTGCCTCTGGGGAAGGCAAACCCAAGGGTTTGCGGGTTTGTACTTGCAAGCCCACGACAACAAACGATCAAGCGACTTCCGTGTTCGGGGCGTTCCGATGCGATCGGAACGACTCGTCTTGCGAAGCGCTGTTTGGGGGGAGACAGTGTCTCCTTCCAGACACGCTTCTGGCGCTGGTGAAATTATAGCCATTCCTCGAGTAGGGAGGGGATAGAACTTAGGGCACTTTTTAGTCCTAATGTGTCCTTTCCGCCAGCCTCGGCCAAATCGGGCCTCCCGCCTCCTGAACCCCCTATTTTTTGAGCTATTGCCTGTATCAGCTTGCCAGCATGGACTTTAGCGGTCAGGTCTTTGGTAACCCCGGCAATCAGGTCAACCCGGGGCGGGGGGCCGTCATTGGGCGCCCCTAGGGCTACCACGCCGGACACAAGCTTCTGGCGGAGGCTGTCCACGAGCTGCCGAAGGCCTTCCCGGTCCGCGTTCTGGACCTCCGCGGCAATGAGCTTGACCCCCTTGACTATTTGAACCCGCCCGGCTAGCTCTTCGAGCTGCCCGAGGGCGCCCTTGCGCTTTTGCTCGCCGAGTTGCTTTTCAAGATGCTTGGCTGTTTCCGACAGCTTTTCCACGGTCGCGAGCACGGCATCTTCGCCTACGTTGAGCTTGCTGGCGATCTGGCTGAGCATCTGTGCCCGCTGCTGATAGTGCTCCAGCGCGCCCACGCCGGTCACCGCTTCGATTCTACGCACGCCCGCGGCCACAGACTGTTCGGTGACGATTTTCAGCACGCCGATGTCGCCCACGCGATGCACATGCGTGCCGCCGCACAGCTCCTTGCTGTAGAACCCGCGCGGCGCGCGCGAATCGGGAATGGTCACTACGCGCACGTTGTGTTCCGGGTATTTGTCCCCGAAAAACGCCAGCGCGCCGGAAGCCAGCGCATCTTCGAGCGAGGACACGTTCGTCTCAATCTGCGTGTTGAAGCGAATCTCGTCGTTGACCTGCTGCTCGATGTCGCGCAGCTCTTCGGGATCGACGTGCGCGAAATGTGAAAAGTCGAAGCGCAGCCGATCGGGAGCGTTCAGCGAACCGGCTTGCTTGACGTGCGTCCCAAGAATATTCCGAAGCGCGGCGTGGACCAGGTGCGTTCCCGTATGATTGCGCATGATCAAGTCGCGCCGCGCGGAATCCGCCGCGACCGCAACGCGGTCTCCCACGCGCAGCGCCTCTTTGGCAACCACTTTGTGCGCGATCAATCCCGCAAGGGGATAGTACGCGCCGGTGACTTCGGCCACTATCTGCGACCCCGACGCATCATAAAACGCCCCCGTATCGGCCATCTGCCCGCCAGACTCCGCGTAAATCACCGTGCGGTCGAGGACAACCTCGCCAGTTTCGCCGGCCTTCAACTCAGGAACGGCTCCGCCTTTTGTGACGATGGCTTCGATGCGGCAGTCTTTGGTGCTTGTGCTGTAATAAAAGTCCGCCTCGGTGCTGTAGGCTTCCGCAATCTTTGTATAGGCCGGATTCGCCGCTTCCTTCGCTCCACCCTTCCACGACGCCCTCGCGCGCGTTCGCTGCTCCTCCATCGCTGAGTCAAAACCTTGCTCATCAAATTTCAGCCCCGCATCGTGGACCGCATCCCGAATGAAGTCGAGCGGAAGCCCATATGTGTCGTATAAACGGAACGCTTTATCTCCTCCATAGACACCGACTCCGTAAGCGCCAACTCCATAACCACCTTGTTTCCCCAAATCTGCTTCGAGACGAGTGAGCCCAAGTTCTAGCGTTCGAGCGAATCGTCTCTCCTCGCCGTCAACAATCTGTGTCACGCGAGACGAGTGCTCCACTAGTTCCGGGTAGGCATGACCCATTAAGTCTTTTACGGCACCAACTGTTTCAGCGAGAAAGGGCTTCGTCGCGCCCAGCACCCGGCCGTGACGGATAGCCCGGCGAATGATCTTACGGAGAACGTAGCCGCGGCCTTCATTGGAGGGGAGAACGCCGTCGGTGATGAGAAATGTTGTGGCGCGGGCGTGGTCGGCGATGACGCGCAGGGAGGCAGCTCCGCCTTTGCCTTCTTCAAGAGCTTCTTCGCGGGCGAAATCCACGCCACAAAGTTCGGCGGCGCGCTTCATCAGCGGCACGAACAAATCCGTGTCGTAGTTGGAAATGACGCCCTGGAGGACGGCGGCGGTGCGTTCGAGGCCCATGCCTGTATCAACGCAGGGTGTTGGAAGTGGGGTCAGAGTGCTGTTGGCGTCGCGGTTGAACTGCATGAAGACGAGGTTCCAGATTTCGACGTAGCGCCCGCAGTCGCACGGAAATTTGCAGTCGGCGTGGCCCTCTTCGGACGCGGCCGGCCCCACGTCATAGAAGATTTCGCTGCAGGGACCGCAGGGGCCCGTATCGCCCATGGCCCAGAAGTTTTCCTTCAGGCCGGGAATCGCGAAAACCCTATCCGCTGGAACAATTTGTTCGAGCCAGAAACCTCTTGCTTCTTCATCGACGCCCAGCGTATTTCCAGGTGAAACCTCCGCGCCGCCAAACACTGTCGCGTACAGTTTGCTCTTGTCGATGCCGAACCACTCGGGCGACGTCACCAGCTCCCAGGCGTAGGCGATGGCTTCCTTCTTGAAATAATCTCCAAAGGAAAAATTGCCCAGCATCTCGAAAAACGTGTGGTGCCGCTTCGTAAATCCAACATTTTCCAGGTCGTTGTGCTTGCCGCCCGCGCGAACGCACTTTTGCGCCGTGGTCGCCCGGTTGTAATCCGGCTTCTCGAGGCCGAGGAACACATCTTTGAACTGATTCATTCCAGCGTTGGTGAAGAGCAGGGTAGGGTCGCCATGGGGTACGAGCGAACTGCTGCGCACGCGGCGGTGGCCCTTGCTCTCAAAGAAGCTCAGGAACGT
>JACXTT010000791.1_pt1 | contig 53833 bp, 83 predicted proteins | sample 9270951 | NCBI WGS metagenome assembly JACXTT01 (sample SAMN15532306, study PRJNA645909) | rock metagenome | isolation source: weathered quartz diorite | place: Puerto Rico | collected 2017-06-21
CGGCAGCAGCCAGCCGCGGGTCGAGGCCTACGGCAGCAGCCAGCCGCGGGTCGTGGCGTACGACAGCAGCCAGCCGCGGGTCGTGGCGTACGACAGCAGCCAGCCGCGGGTCGAGGCGTACGGCAGCAGCCAGCCGCGGGTCGAGGCCTACGGAGATGTGCAGTTATCGACGGCCGGCAAGGTCGCAATCGACCTGAAGCCCGAGTCGCGGGTCGCGTTGCTCGTCGAAGACGCGACACAGATCACGGGTGCCTCGCCAGCGATTCTGCAACGAAAGCCGCCGATCACCTCGGTTGAGGCGTGGTGTCAGGAGTACGGCGTCCGCGTCGTGGATGGCATCGCCACGCTCTACAAGGCCGTTCGTGACGACTTTAAGAGTTCACACAACTTCGACTACACGCCTGGCACGACGCCGATCGCGCCGGATTGGGATGGCGGCAAAGAGGAGTGCGGCGGCGGGCTGCATTTCTCGCCGCGTCCGGTGATGGCCCTCGGCTTTGATCGCGAGGCCACGAAATTCCTCGCATGCCAGGTCCGGCTCACCGACATCCGCGCGCCGCATCCGAGCGACAGCTATCGCTACAAGGTGAAAGCGAAGGGCTGCGCGGGTCCGGTCGTCGAATGTGACATCGACGGCGAGGCGCTGGAATCACCGGCGATGGTATCCGTATGAACCGCTGGCTGTCGATCCTACTGATGGTGATCCTGCCGGGCGGGCTCGTCCTGGTGCCGCTGGCGAATTGGCTGCTCGAGCGGCGCCGCGACCGTGGCGACGCAGCGCTCCTGCGACGGAGATACAGCCGATGAACGATGCCGTCATCGAACTGCTGAAGATCTGGGCGTTCTGCTCGGTCGCCGGGATGGCCGTCGTCGGCGTCACGGCCTACGCGATCGTGAAGGTGCTCGTGACGGGGAAGGCCGTGCTCTACGAGCGGCAGCCGGCCGAGGACGATCGTCGGTCACCGATTCATCTGGCGGGTCGGTGATGTCGAGCCAGTTCGAGGTCCTTGCGCGGAAACAAGAAGCGGCGAGTGTCCTTATCATGCTCGGCCGTCTCACCGACGCCGCAGCGATCTACGACGAGATGGCCGCGATCGCGGACCACGCGCAGGACCGCGCGTTCTTTCTCAAGCAAGCCGACGCTCTGCGCGCGCAGAAAAAGGGCGCCGCGTAGTGGAGCAGGGCGGCTTCGACTGGGCGACGCCGGCGGTGGATCCCTCGCGGGTCTCACCGACGGGTGTGCCGCGGCCGCCGATCAACGGCTCGACGATGATGACGCGCCATGCGAGCGCGACCGGCGCCGCGGCAATCGCGGAGACGTATCCCGCGCGCGTGTCGGCGTACCTGCAGCTGCTGAACCAGTCAGGCGGCTTGAACGATTTCGAAGCGGCCGCGTTGCTGAAGTGGGGCGGTGTGAACTCGGTGAACTCCGTCCGAGGATGGCTGCGACAGAACCGGCCCGGCCTGATCGTCGAGGATGGCTTCGACGAGCACGCCTTCGTCGACGCCGGCGGCACCGAACGCACCACGCGGCGGACGCGCTTTCGCGTGAACCGTAGACCGGAAGGAACCAACCCATGAGTGACGCGCATCTCGGCGCAGTTGAAACCGAAGCTCCGGCGCCAGCGATGAGCGCGCAGCCCTGTGGGTGCGATGCCGGCGCGAATTGGATCTGCGAACGCCATCGCGTCCAGCCACAGGCGGACGGCGACGATGGTTCGACCGCGGCATCCGGCGAGACGGCCGACAGGGTCGAGCCTTGAACTGGTTCTCCCGATGGCGCGAACGACAGCGAGCGCTCGCGCGTATCGAACTCTCACTCGCTTACTTGCATCAAAAGGTGAATCGAATGGCTAACACGGAACAGGACCTCGAAACGCTCGTCGCCCAGATCAACGACGCGACGAACCAGGTGGCCGCGAAACTCGACGCGCAGGCCGCCTCCATTCAGGCGCTCAAGAATCAGATCGACGCCGGCACGCCGGTCAACCAGGCGCAGCTCGACGCGCTGGCGAGCAGCCTGACCGCCGAGCGCGATCGGCTCCAGACGCTCGGTGCGGATCCGGCGAATCCGCCGTTATCGCGAGCGGCAACCAACGCGCGAGCACGCGATGACACCTGGGCTGCGACAGGCCGTGAAACTCGCAGTCGAGAACGCCGACGGAAAAGACCGTCTTCAGTCGCGAGCTGGCGTGGCTTACGCCGGGGGGAGAGAACCCGGCACCCACAACACTTTTCAAACTCGGTAACGGTGCAACGGCGGACGGCGGACATGGCTGATCACGGCAGACGAGGCGCGCGCTGATGGTCTGGATTCGGATCGACGATCAGATCGCGCACCACCCGAAGTTCTTCGAGGTTGGCCCGGTCGCCTCGTGGTTGTGGGTCTGTGGCAACGGCTACTGCAATAAATACCTGACCGACGGCTTCATTCCGACCGCCGCTCTGAAGGCGCTCGGGAACGTCCCGAACCCCGTGAAGCACGCGCGAGATCTGGTCCGCGTCGGCCTGTGGGATGACGCGGACGGTGGCTACCGTGTACACGATTTCCATGATTACAACCCGACCGCCGCGGATGTGAAAGAGAAACGCGAGAAGGACAGAAGGCGCAAGGAAACCGCGCGGAAAGGCGACCATGTCCACTCGGACACTTAGCGGAATCCAGAGCGCTCGCGGGCGCGTGGGCGCGGGTGCCCGCGGGTGCGATCCCGTCCCGACCCGTCCCGACCCGTCCGATACCCGGAGTCAGCAACACGCCGACTCGAGGGATCTGACTGTATTCGCAGGACTTACTGATCCGAAAGAAAAACCTCGGCCTGATCGGCCGACGCCTCATCGCGCCGCGGTCGCACACATCTCCCGGAACGACGCCGGCGCACGGATGGTCGCGGCCGTCGTGCGTGACGTGATCGAGCGGCAGCGCTTTACGGACTTCGGGACGCTGCGCGACGCGGTCGAAGCGCGCTGCCGCGACCTACGGTTGTCCTGTACGCGAGCCCAGGTCGAGCGCGCGCTGGACCTCGTCAGCAGCAACACCGCGCTCGTTCACCCGACGGCTCCTGTGCAAACCGTGAATCGACCGACCGGGTCCATCGGATTCTCGAAGACGCAGGCAGCCGCGTTCATGGCGGAACTCCCGGGACTCCTCAAGCGCTGGCCCACAACCACAGGCGGCCGGAGATGAGGACCTGGAGCCGGTCGGGCGGCGACCAACTGTGCGGCCGATGCAAGAGTCCGATCGGGCGCACCGATCCGATTCTGATCATTCGCCTCCACGGCGGCACGAGCGTGCGCGTGCGCTGCCAGGCCTGCGCCGACGAGCCCGTGCCGTCCAATCTGCCGCCGTTGCCAGCGTTGGGCCCGGTCCGGTCGATTCTGCCGGTTCCAACCGGCCCAGGGGCGCTGCCGTTCGATTGGAAGACCTGCGCCGCGGTCGCCGAGCGTGAACCTGGTGAGGACGACCAGTGACGTTGCGTGACCTCATTGCCGCTCTCGAACGCATCGTGGCGGATACCCCAGCGGCGGAGTTCGCGCGGGTCGCGGAAGCGCACGGTGACGCCCTGAAGCCGGTCTATGACCGCGGCGTCGTCTATCTCCAGAATCCCTTCGACGTTGAGCAGGACGAGACGACTGAAACCGGAGCGATCCATTGAGCGGCGGCGGTGCCATCGACGCGACGCTCGGGCTGAAGCCGAAGACGCGGCCGCGCGCCGCCACGCATAGCGCCGGCATCGTGTGCGGTGCCGAGTGTCCGGCCTGTCACTGCCATCACGTCGTCGAACATCTCGTGCACCGGCGGCCGACGCGGCTCTGTGGGTTCTGCGGCGAGATCTGGCATCCGCCGGTCGCTGACGCCCTCAGCGGCGACGAGGGGCAGGTTGTCGATCCTGGCCTGGTTAATCCCGAGGTCGCCGCATGACGGCGCCCGCCTTCGGCGCACGGCGCCCGCGCAAGACGAGCCACCTCGAGGAGCGCGTCGCGATCTGGATTGAACGTGAAGGCCTCCCGCGGCCGGTGCGTGAGTTCCGGTTCGCGCCGCCGCGGCTGTGGCGCTTCGACTTCGCCTGGCCAGACCGTGGCCTCGCGATCGAGGTCGAGGGCGGCACGTTCGTGCACGGTCGGCACAACCGCGGCGGCGGGATGGCGAAGGACGCCGAGAAATACAACACGGCGGCGCTGGCGGGGTGGGTGATCGTGCGCGTGACGACGGATATGTTTCGAACGAGCGAGGCCTTCGACACCGTCCGCCGCGCGCTCACCACCACCATCCGCTACGTGCCCAGCGTCTTGACGGAGCCGACGACGTGAGCACGGCAACGGGGGGGGGGCACCTTTCTGCGCCGTGTGTTGTGTGTGGTGGCTCGGGCGCCGCCAGTGCCCGAACTGCTCCCGCGTGTTGATGGAGAAGCCCCTGCCGCAACGACCGCCAGAGCTGCGGCCTGGCGTGATCGCGGAATGGGACGAGACCGATGAGATCGAAAGGACGGACGTGCGATGAGTGACAAGTTCTTCGACGTGGGGAAGATCGGCTGCTACTGCGAGTCCATCACGCACAGCACCGAGAAGCGTAAGGACGGCGAGCAGAAGGTGATCGTGCTGACGCTGAAGGTCGATCCGTTCGACACCAAGCTGGCCTCAGCCGTCTCAGGTCCGATGCGGCAAACGCTCTTCCAGCTCGGCAACGCGCAGCCCCATGACCATCTCCGCAAGGTGTCGTTCGCGCTCGGCACACCGCGGCAGCTGCTGACCGTCTGGGCGACGCCGGATTCTCCGAAAGCTTCTATCGCGCTCGAGCAGGTGCGCATCGCGGATGTCTACGCCAGGACGAGTAAGGACAGCCGCGGCTACGTCCTGGTGTTCAAGGCGACCTTCGGGCCACCGAGCGCCCGCGAACTGGAGTTCTGCGAGGAATGGCGGAACGGCATGAAGTTCGTCGACTTCGCCGCCGCCGAGCACGACGACCTCTTCGATCTCGACGGCGAGGCCGACAGCGAGGACGACCCCGAGGATGAGGCCCAGCCGCGCCTTCCTGATCCCGAATTCGACACCGACCCGGATGGCAGGGTGGCGGAGACGGCTGACGAGCCGGTACGCCAGCGTCTCCACAGCCACGCCGGCGGGAAGAAAAAACAGGCGAAGGCCACGGGCCGCGCCGGAAAGAAGAGTGCCCGCCGATGACGATGAATCCTGATCCGCACGGCATGATGCGACGCGTCGAAGAGTTCCCGATCGAGCTGTTCCACGAATCGCCGCTGAACCGGTGCTCGGCCTGGTCGTCGCCGGCGACCAGTACGGCCAGTCATTCAAGGTCTGCATCGCGCGTGACCGTTGCCTGACGCACTGGAAGGAGAGCGTCAAGGCGAAGGAGAAAGCCACCAAGCTGCGGGAAAGCGGCAAGGGACAAAAAGCGGCGAAGGTTGAGAAGAAGGCTGAGGAGAGTTGGGAGGCCAAGCAGCGCCGCGAGCGTGCCGAACGCGACGAACGAGAGAAGGCGTGGACCTCGATCGCGCCCCACGTTCTCGCTGAGGCCATCGCGCAAGTGAAGCCGATCAAGACGCTGACGCCGAAGCTGGCCGCCGCACTACTCGACGAACTCGGCAACGGCATCAATGCGGCGACGATGAAGAAGCATTGCGGGGCGACCTGGTTCAAGACGCCGGTCTCGTCTCTTCTCGTTGCGAGCATTGCGGCTTACCACTACGCCTCGTGGGGCAACAATAAGACCGGCTTCGATGACTTCGTGGACGAGATGGCGAAGCCCTTCGGTCTCGACCTCAAGCGCCTCGAGGCGATCCGCGACAAGCACCAGCCGAAGCCGGAGCCAAAACCAGCCGACGCCAAGGGCCGGAGCGCCGCGAAGGCAAAGAAAGCCAAGGCCGCCTGATGGCTACGAACACGCCTCCGCCGGTTCCGCCTGGTGGTCCGCTCGGTCAGATCGACACCTTCGCGCGGATGCCGAGGGCGCATTCGGAGCTGCCGCCAGGCATCTGTAGATTTTGCGGTTGCGTCGAGTCGAAGGCCTGCGCCGGCGGCTGCGCCTGGACGGACGACACCGAGACGCTGTGCACAGCCTGTCTCGCCGGCGCCGCGATCGCCGCCGACCTGGCGTCGGCGCTCGGCATCGCCGCGGCGAAACCGGCGAACGGGATCCACGTCGCCCGCGCGCGCTGGGACCAGCTCGATCTGCCGGCGCAGCGCGTCCTCGTGCTGCAGTGCCGCGAGGTCCTCGCGCGGATCGAGCGCCACGTCGAGGCGGACCTGGACAACGACGCTGCGGAAGCCATCGAAACGGTCGACGCGCTGGCGGCGTTTCTGCTCGAGCACTGGCCGGACGAGCTGCAGGCGGCTTCCGGATCTGTCGCCGCGGCCGTCGTCAAGCTGCTCGGGCCGCAGATCGGGAAGCGCGTCATTCTCGCGAGCGGGCTGTGACAGGACTCGACTGGCTCCTCGTCATCGCCGCCGTCGTCGTGCTCGCACTAGCAGTTGTCGCCAGTGAGCGTGATGACGATCGAGAGATGGACTGGACCGATTGGCCATGGTGACGAAAGGCACGTACCTCGTCGACGGCCTCGCCTACCGTGGCGGCAAACGGCTCTGGACGCCGGGCGAAGACGCGGTGCTCCGCGCGCGGTACGCGAACGAAAAGTCCGAAACGCTCGCGAGAGTCCTGCGCCGGCCGTTGACGTCTGTCTACCAGAGGGCGCGTGCGCTCGAGCTGAAGAAGTCGGAGGCCTATCTGGCGAGTCCGGATGCCTGCCGGCTCCGACGATTCGGACCAGGTATTGAGCATCCCGGCAAGCAGACGCAGTTTCCGAAGGGGCATCCACCGGCGAACAAGGGCCTGCGACGTCCCGGTTGGCACCGCGGCCGCATGCGGGAGACTCAATTCAAGGCTGGCGTCCCGTCGTGGCGCTTGATGCCGATCGGCTCGACTCGGCTGATCGACGGCTACGTCTACCGCAAGGTCTCCGCAGTCCCGAGGGTGCCGTACACCGTCAACTGGAAGCCCGAGCACGTGCTCGTGTGGACCCGTGCCAACGGCCCGATTCCCGCGGGCCACGCCGTGGCGTTCAAGAACGGCAACCGCGAGGACATCCGCCTGGAGAACCTCGAGCTACTGACGCGCCGTGCGCTCATGGCGCGCAATTCCGTCCACACCCTTCCAAAGCCGCTCGCCCAGACGGTTCAGCTGCTGGGTGCGCTGCATCGCCAAATCGGCAGAAAGGCCGCACGTGCGTAACAAGATTGACGATCTCCGCAATCACCTGTTCGAGACCCTCGAGTCGCTCAAGGACGAAGAGAAGCCGATGGACCTGGATCGCGCGCGCGCGGTCGCCGAGGTCGCCAAGGTCATCGTCGAGTCCGCGAAGGTCGAGGTCAACTTCCTGAAGGTCACTGGCGCCGTGCGCAGCACCGGGTTCCTGCCAGACGGCGACGATGAGCCAGCGGTGCCAGTCGGCCGTCGTCTCAACGGTCAGAAGGGGACCGCGGTGGCCTGACGATGTGGGGACCTCATGAGTGAGCAGAGCCAAGTCAAAGCCCTCGAAGAACGCGCGAAGTGGTACTCCGACGGCTGTGACGGCCTGGAGGACAGAGAGTCCTACTACAAATCTGGCGATTGTGCCTCCGATGCGGCACGCGACCTGTACACGGCATTACGAGTCATCGACAGGCAGCGCCAGCGCGCCGATGAACTCAAGAGGGCACTCAAAGCGCAGGACTGGCAACCGATCGCAACAGCACCGAGAGACGGGGAGTACGTGCTGCTTGGATGGTTTGAGCTTCCGGGTCAGAACATGCGAAGCGTTGGGTTTTGGCATTCTCGCGAGAAAGCTTGGTGCGACACGCATCAGGTACTCCACAACGAGCGATCACACCCGACGCACTGGGCGCCGTTACTCAGCCCACCAGTGGGATAGCAAAAGAGCGAACGATGACGACGAAATCACGAGCGTTCCCGATTGGTCACGGCGTGAACTGCGAGCTCGAGCGCCTGATCAGCACACGCCTGCTGGTGCAGGCGAACAGCGGCGGCGGGAAGTCCTGGGCGCTGCGCCGACTGCTCGAGCAGACGCACGGGCGCGTCCAGCAGATCGTCATCGACCCGGAAGGCGAGTTCGCCAGCCTCCGGGAGCGCTTTGACTACGTGCTCGCGGCGCGCCAGGGCGGCGATACCCTCGCGGATCCGCGCGCGGCCAAGCTCCTGGCGGAGCGCCTCCTGGAGCTCGGCGTCTCGGCGATCTTGGACATCTACGAGCTGCAGCCGGGCGAGCGCGTGCGGTTCGTGCGGCTGTTCCTCGAGGCGCTCGTCGACGCGCCGAAAACGTTGTGGCATCCCGCGCTCGTCGTCGTCGATGAAGCGCACGTGTATTGTCCCGAGAAGGGCCACGGCGAGGCTGAGAGCTCCGAGGCGGTCAAGGCGCTCTGCACTCGCGGTCGCAAGCGCGGGTTCTGCGCGGTGCTCGCGACCCAGCGCCTCTCCAAGCTGCACAAGGATGCCGCGGCCGAATGCAACAACAAGCTGATCGGCCGGACCTCGCTCGACGTCGACATGAAGCGGGCCGCCGAGGAGCTCGGGTTCACGACGAAGGAGGAACGCCTTTCGCTGCGGGATCTCGAGGACGGGCAGTTCTATGCCTTCGGGCCCGCCATCGCGCGCGCCGTGTCGAAGGTGACCGTCGGTTCCGTTCAGACCACGCACCCGAAAGCCGGCTCACACCTGGCGGCCGTTGTGCCGCCCCCAACCGAGAAGGTCAAGGCGCTCCTGCCGAAGCTGTCGGACCTGCCGGCGGAAGCGGAAGCGCGCGAGCGGACCGTCAAGGACCTGAAGGCGGAGATCGTCACGCTGAAGCGCGAGAACGCGCAGCTGCAGAAAGCGCAGCCGCCGGCGCCAAAGACGGAGACGAAGCGCGTCGAGGTTCTCACGGACGCCGATCGGGCGCTGCTGGGTAAGTGGCAGGCTGCCATCACTGAGAGCCAGGCCAGCAGCGTGGCCATCCTCACCGACGCCAATGCTCGAGTTGATCGCGTGGTGCAGAAGGCCGTCGCCGAGTACCTGCAGACGATCCGGACGGTCTCGGTCGAGCAGGCGCAGCTGCTCGAGCAGATGTTCGACCGCGTCGGCATTCGGAAGATTCTGGAGAAGCTACCGGCGGCGGGAGCTGCAGCGCTGCCGCCCGGGAGGCCGGCACGGGCCGAATTGCGGGGAGGCGTGCCACCACCCCCGCGCCCTACACATGACCGGGCGGTGCGACATGAGCCCAGCACCTTGCCTGAAGGTCAGCGAGTCATTCTCACGGCCATCGCGCAGCGCCAGGACGGCGCCACCCGCGAGCAGCTCACGGTCCTGACCGGGTACGCGCGGTCGTCGCGAGACACGTACCTGCAGAAGCTTGGCCAGGCGGGCTACACCCGGCCGATGAATGGCTCGATCGTGGCCACCGACGCCGGGATCGCGGCCCTCGGCACGTTCGAGCCGCTCCCGACGGGCGCGGCGCTGCTCGATCACTGGCGGCGTGAGCTGCCGGAGGGTGAGCGCCGGATTCTCGACGTCGTCGTGTCCGCCTATCCGCACTCCGTGGAGCGGACGGTGATCGACGAAAGCACCGGCTACGCCCGATCAAGCCGGGACACCTATCTCCAGAAGCTGTCGGCTCGCCGCCTAGTGGACGCCGATCGCGGATCCGTGCGCGCGAGCTCGGAGCTCTTCGACTGATGGCAAACGGAAAGGACCGACCGATGGATCTCTCGACCTGGCCTTCGATGAAGGCCGACCTCGAAGCGAAACGGGACGCGATCACGAATCTGATCACGTCGATCGAGCATGCGTTCGGCATCGGGGCGCTGGGACCGATGCTCGGCGCGCCGCAGACGATCAGCGGAAACGGAGCGTTGAGAAAACGGAACGGAACGGAACGGAACGGAGCAAGACGCGCGCCAGGGCCTCGCGCGAGCGCCAGCCGGAGCCTCCCTGACGATGCCACGTCAGAGCTCGGTGATCGGATCGTCGCTGCGCTCAAGAAGCGCAATCCGATGCGTCCGGGCGATCTCGCTCGCGTCGTCAAGCTGGAAGGCTATGCCTTGCGCGCGCTCCTGGTGAAGCTGGCCGACGCCAAGCGCATCGTGCGCAAAGGCAATGGCCGTGGCGCGATCGTGATGTTGCCAGGCACCAAGCTGGCGAAGGAGGGGCTTTGAACCCGCTGACGCTCCGCCGGCGGCCACGACGCCATCAGTGCCCGCACCGCGCGCGACCGCGCCTGCGCGCTCGATCGCCGCGGCCAGCGTCGCGCCGGCGAGCGTCGAGGTCGTCAAGGCGCGTGACGAGGCGATCCTGGCGGCGCTCAAGGTGCGCCCCTGGCCGTATGGCGGCCTGCTGACCGTGCTGCCGGATGAACCGGGACAGACGTTCGACCAGCGCGAGACGGCGTTGAAGAGCGCGCTGATTCGGCTGCGGGTGAAGAAGTTGATCTGCGAAGTCGGCGACGTGTGGAGGCTGGTCTGACGTGAGCGAACTGGGCGTCGTGTTCTACCAGGGTCCGTCGCTGCTGACGGGCGATCCGATCGTTGGCATTCTGACCGGCCTCGATACCGGGTCGATGAACGCGAAGACCGGCCCGATCGCGCAGGCCTGGATTCTACGCAGCGACATGGGCCCCATGGAGGCGAAACGCGCGAACTTCGACGACGCCGTTTGCGGGGACTGCGCGCTGCGCGGACACGACGGCGTCGACAGCGGGTGCTACGTCGTTGTGTGGCAGAGCCCGTGGACGGTCTACCGGGGCTTCCGTGCCGGCGCCTACCCGGCCGTGACCTGGCCGGAGCTGCAGGCCGTCGTCGAGGGCCGCATGGTCCGGCTTGGCGCCTACGGTGACCCGGCGGCGATTCCGTTCGACGTCTGGCGCCGCATGCTCGACGCGACCGGATCGTGGATTGGCTATACGCACTCCTGGAGACGCTGCGACCCGCGGTTCAAGACGATCGTCATGGCCAGCGTCGACACCATCGACGAATTCGTCTCCGCCGGCCTGGCCGGCTGGCGCACCTTCCGGATCCGCCAGCATGACGAACCGCTCATCGCCGGCGGCGAGTTTGCCTGCCCGGCCAGCGACGAGATGCAGCACCGGACCACCTGCGCGGACTGTCGGCTCTGCCGCGGCACGAGCTCGCCGGCGCGGTCAGTCGCCATCTACCCGCACGGGAAACCCTCGAGCCTGCGCGTCTTCCGCCGCGCCGACCTGACCCGCCCGTTCGCGCGGGATCGAGAGGAGGCGCACGTCTGATGCCGCGGCCGAAGCCGTTCGACCTCGCTGATCTCCTGGCGCTGCTCGAGGAGCGCCCCTACACGGTGCGCGAGCTCGCGGTCATCTTCGAGTGCAGCGCCAAGTCGGTCTACCACGTGCTCCACGGCTCGGACCATGTGACACAGCTCCTGCATGGCCAGTGGGCGCTCAGGCCCGTCGCGCCAGCCGCGGTCCCGACGCCGGCGCCCCCGAAGCGGCTGCCAAGGCGAGACGACGACGAGTTCGTGTCGATCTGGAACGGCCGCGATCCGCTCCCCGGTTCAGGAGATGCGAAGGGATTGGGGTCCACGCTTTCCGGCGCGGACTTCAGAGTGCGCCGGTGAGGAAAAACCAGAGAAGCATTCAATAAGGGAGAACGGGCGATGGAGAGTCATAGATTCGGTTTGCACTTCGAGGGTCGGACACCGTTGGTCATGAACAGCAACAGTCACCTGATCGAAGGCGTCGACAAAGGGCGGGACAAAGCGGGTTACGAGCGCGAGCACTTTCTTGACCTCACGTATCGCTCGCCGAAGGGCGAACTCTACATCCCTGCGCGCGCGGTGAAGAAGGCATTGATCATCGCCTGCCGCTTTATCGCGGACAAGCCGCGTGGAACCTCGTTCAAGTCATTCGGTCCGCTGGTCGAGGCCGCGTTGATCGTTGAAGAGGACGCCGCGTTGAACGTGTCGTCCGAGAAGGTTGTGCCCTGGACGGTCGTCGTGAATCTGGAGCCGAGCAAGGGGCCGAGAGGCCCTCGGGGTCCGCGCACGCGCCCCCTGATCCCGATCCCGTGGGAGGCAGCCACGACGGTCCGCACCTTCGACGGGTTATTGACCAAGGAGATCGTGCAACGGATCGCTGATGCTGCCGGCTGGAAGTGCGGCCTACTCGACGGGAGATCGATCGACATGGGCCGGTGCGACATCAGCGTGACGACGGCGTAGCGGTTAGGCGTTGCGGGGTCTGGCGCGGTAAGGCAAGTCAAGGCTGGGCAAGGTACGGCAGGGTGCGGCATGGGCTCGGTGCGGCTAGGTTAGGCACGGCAAGGCTCGGTCCGGCGCGGTTCGGCAAGGTGCGGTAAGGGCTTATGACGAGAGGACGTTCTGAACATGATCGACAACACGAAACTTCCAACAATGCGAGAAATGACCGATCGAGCGTTCGCTCGGCTAACGAGCTGCGAGTTCGGCCAGCGTCTGTCGTACGCTGACCTCACGGCCGTCTGTGGCGCCGACGCGCAGCTCACGAGGACCCGCGCGGCGGTCCTGCGCGCGGGGCGCCAACTCCTGCGGGACCATCAAAAGCTGCTCGTCAATGTCCGCAATGAGGGCTACGCGGTCGCGCGACCGGAAGAACACGTCGCAGAATCCCAGCGCCAGCAGCGGTCCGCCAGCCGGAAGCTCCGTCGATCACTGGCGAGCGTGATCTACGTCCGCCTCGAAGGCATGACGGCCGAGGAGGTCAATAAAGTCTTAGCCGAACAAACGCGCTGCGCGCTGAAGGTCGGCATGGACCGGCGTCTCACCCGCGTCCGTAAGCTTCCCAAACGCCAGGACGTCGAAGTTCCGAGCGGGCGGAATATCGTGGAAATGATGGCGCGGCGTAAGTGAGTCAGACCGGTCTGCTCGATGTGACGGTAGGTGGCTTGGAAGGGGGGCTGAGTGTCAACGAGACGGAGGACAAAGAAGGCGACTTCGACTCCCGATTCCTCTCTGAGGACCGGGAACTGCCCGAACCCCGTTGACCGCCAGGAACCGCAACAAGAGACCGCATCAGGTCCCAGTATTGCGAGGCCTTCACGCGTTGCCCTTCCGCCCGATATACGCGAGACGATTATCGCGGCGACCGTCGAGGCGCTACTTGCGGACCTGAAGGAGCCGACCAAATGACCCAGGCCAATCGGTCGCCTCGACGAGAAGCGGTGGGCCCGCAAGATGCGGCCGCGCTCATGGATGTCAGCGCGTCGACAATCCTGCGTCTCATCAAGGCCAAGAAACTGAAGGCGACCCGCATCGGCCGGCAGTGGCGGATCCTCCTCAGCGACCTGCGGCGCGGCACGCAGAACTGAGCACGAGCCGCCATTCGCGTCAACTGCTGGGCGATCGGCCCAGCTCGGCGGCATGCTGGCGTCCTCGGTGATCGAGCGTTCGCCAGTCCTCACTGTCACCCAACCATCCCACGCCGCTACGGCGGGGTTGCCATCGCCGCCCACCGCGGAGGACTTCTCACGCTGGTTCACCGCACACCACGCGCAGCTGATCGCCGTGGCCGCGCGCATCGTCGGGCCGGAACTCGCCGAGGAGGTCGCGCAGGATGCCTGGGCGAACGCGTGGCGGTCCCGGCGATCTTTCCGTCGTGAGTCCGCGCCGAGCACGTGGCTGTTTCGCATCGCGACGAACGCCGCCTACACGCGGTGCCGCAAGTGCCGCCGGTCGATCCGGGCCGACGACCCGATTGAGTCGGCGTCCGAGATTCCGAGCACGGACGTTTCACCGTTGGACGTCACGCTCAAGGCAGATGGCCGGCAGCAGCTCGCCGTGGCCATCGATCGCTTGCCCGCGGCTCAAGCCGTCGCGGTCATCCTCGTGGACCTCGAGGACGTGTCGCAACGTCAGGCGGCGGACGGTCTCGGCATTCCGCTCAACACGCTGAAAACGCGTCTCAACCGCGGCCGCCGGCGCGTGACGGCGGCCCTTCGGACTCCAACAAACTGACGCGCGCTATGAAGAGCCGCGGTCTGAACGAGCGGGAGCGCCGATTCGTCGAGGCCTACATGGCCTGCGGCAAGGCGACGGATTCGGCGAGGCGCGCCGGCTACAGCAAGAGGACCGCCGCGAGCATTGGCAGCCGCCTGTTGAGAAAAGTCAAGATTCGCCAGGCAATCGACGCGCGGGTCGAGAAGGACCCGACGGTTGCGACGCGCATCGATCGCCAGACGTTCTGGACGAAAGTCATGAACGACAGCGCGCAGGACATGAAGGACCGCCTCACGGCCAGCCAGTTGCTCGGGAAGACGCAGGGCGACTTCATCCAGAAGATTGAAGTGATCGAGGCTTCGAAGCTGAGCGACGAGACGCTGCGCCGGGCGCTCGACGAAACGGGTCGCACCTCGTGATTGTGGTCCCGGTCCTGCCGAGCCGTGACATGCTGCAGCGCGAGCTCGATCGTCGCATATTGCTGCGGGAGGGCGAGCAAGCTGCTGCCCGCCGTCGCTCCAGCGTTTCTGGGCCGCTCCATTCGGACGCTGCGCTCCTAGCCTGGGTCGAGAAGACGTTCGGCATCCGGATCCCCAACAAGCGTGTCTGTCCGAATCACCGCGCGCCGTCAGAGGCATTCTGCGACGCGTACTTCGCCCGCTCGCCGGTCAGCGTGTGGAAGGGTTCGCGCGGCTTCGGCGGCAAGTCGTTCACGCTCGGCCTACTCGGCGTCACGCTCGGCTGCACACTCAGAGCCGACGTCACGGTCCTGGGCGGATCCGGCCAGCAGTCGGCCCGGATCCTTGAGGGCATGACGAAGCTCTGGGCCGCGCCGGCCGCGCCCAGGGATCTCCTCGCCGGCGATCCCGGCGCGCGCACGACGAAGTTCCGCGAGGGCCAACAGATCATCGCGCTGACGGCGTCGCAGACGTCGGTGCGCGGTCCCCACCCCCAGGCGCTGTTGCTCGACGAAATCGACGAGATGGAGCTCGGCATCCTCGAGGCGGCGCAGGGCCAGCCGATGGACCGCGGCACCGTGCGCGCGCGCACGGTGATGTCGTCGACGCATCAGAACCCTGACGGCACGATGACTGCGATGCTCCGTCGGGCGGTCGAAAAGGGCTGGCCCGTCTACGAGTGGTGCTGGCGCGAGACGCTCGAGCCGCACGGCTGGCTCTCGAAGGACCAGGTGGCCCGCAAGCGTCAGGAGATCTCGGTGCAGATGTGGGACACCGAGTACGACCTGCAGGAGCCGTCCGCCGAAGGGCGCGCGATCGATACCGACGCCATCGGCCGCACGTTCCAGCGGACCCTTGGTGAATTCAAGGGTTCAGACGGCGAAGTCATCGTCCTTGAGTCTCGCAAGCCTGGTGGCCGATACGCGCACGGCGCCGACTGGGCGAGGAAGAAGGACTTCACGGTCATCTACACGCTCCGTGTGGATGTCCGCCCGATGCGGCTCGTCGCGTTCCAGCGCATACGCCGGCGGCCGTGGCCGCAGATGGTGAAACTCCTCGACGACCGGATCCGCCAATACGGCGTCTCGCGCAGCGCGGCCGCGCACGACGCCATCGGTGTCGGCGATGTCGTGGCCGGGTATCTCGAGCATGACGTTGAACCGTTCATCATGGCCGGCCGGCCCCGTGCGGACCTGCTGTCGGAGTACATCGCGGCGCTCGAGCGCGATGAGATTGTCGCGCCGTTCATCGAGTCGATGGAGGGCGAGCACCGCTACGCGACCGTCGACGACGTCTTCGGCAGTGGTCATCTCCCGGACACGATTGCGGCGGGGGCGCTGGCATATCGGGCCTCGAAGAGCGTGCCGACGATCGGCCAAGACGAAGCGCTGTCGGCCGGAGAGGACTACAACGTCAGGCACGAGAAGCGGGAGCGGTTCTGATGCACGGCACGGTGAAGAAGGTCAATCACGACAAGGGCTGGGGGTTCATCAGGTCCGAGGGCGGAGCGGAGGACGTGTTCTTCCATCGGTCCGCCGTACGCGGCCAGGCCTTCGAACTCGTCGAAGAAGGGCAACGGGTCGAGTTCGACATCGGTGAACCCCGCGAGGGCAAGGGCCCCCGCGCCGAGCGGGTCCATTTCGACTGATGGCACAACTCACTGATCTTGCTCCCCGGTTCTTCGTGACGCCCTGGCTCGGGATGCCGTCGCAGACGACGCCGGCCGAGATGCAGGACCGACGTCGCGGGATGGGGCTGTCGTTCAACTGTTGCTGCGGCTGCGGAGGGCGGCTCCTCATCGCGTTTCCGGCGCCGCTCGACGGTGGGCCCCCAGCCGCGCAGCCGTTCGACGTCGTGGCGCACGCCAGCCTCGGCGATGAGCGGCGTGATGGGTGGAATGCGTTGACCGTTGACGCCTTCAACGCCGGCGCGCACGGGCGGTGGTTGATCGATCGCGGGACGCTCGTCCGCATCCAGGAGTAGTCGATGGCTTCGAACCGCCGATCGGAACGGCACGTCCGCACCCTGAAGGCCACGCTGTCGACACGCGGCGCCAGGCGGCGTGTCGCTGTTCAGGACGGCACGGGCGTCTTCGAGCTCGGCCCGGGCGGTCGCGTCACCGATGTGCTCGCGCCGCCTGCGAAGCCCCAAGCCGGCGCCGAAGAGTACGGCGCGAGCGGCACCCTCAACTTCAGCGGCTGGATCTCGGGCGAGGACTACAACCCGAAGCTCGACGGGGTAAAGGCCCTCGACGTCTACGACGAGATGCGGCGAAGCGACGCCCAGGTGCATGCCTCACTGCTGGCGATCAAGCTGCCGCTGCTATCCGCGACCTGGACGGTGACGCCTCCGAAGGGCGGCGACAGCCAGGACCAGGCGATCGCCGACTTCGTGAAGGCCTGTCTCCTCGACGACGACGCGATGGCCGCGCCCTGGTTGCGGACGCTCCAGCACTTCCTGCTGATGGAGGAATTCGGGTTCTCGGTGGCGGAGAAGGTCTGGACGGTCGGCGACGCCATCGAGCTCGAGGACGACGACGGCAGCCTGACGCTGGCCACGCCGATCCGGTTGAAGCGCCTGGCGCCACGCTTGCCCCGGACGGTGCAACGCTGGATGGTGAACCCGGACGGTCATCTGCAGTCCATCATCCAGTTCGCGCCGAAAGACGGGGCCTTCCGGTACTGGACGATCCCCGCCGAGTACGCCGTCGTCATCGTGCGCGATCGAGAGGGCGACAACTACTACGGCCGCTCCGCCCTGCGCTCGGCGTACATGCACTGGTTCTACAAGACGCAGGCGTACCGTATCGCCGGCGTCGGACTCGACCGCATGGGCATCGGGATTCCGCGCGCCACCTACACGAAGGAGTTCAAGCAGGACGGCGACGCGCTGAAGAAGGTCGAACAGACGCTCCGCGGTCTCCGCACCCACGAGCGCGGCTACGTGCTCGAGCCGCCAGGCCTGAGCTACAGCTTTCTCACGACCACGACGGGCAAGTCCTTCGCGGCCGACCTGCCGGTCATCGTTGACCATCACAACACGATGATCGCGCGCAACGTGCTGGCCGGGTTCATGGCCCAGCACGAACAGAAATACGGGTCGAAGGCCTCAACCGCCTCCCTGGCCGACCTGTTTATCTCCGCGCTCAAAGGCGAGGCGACCCTCCTCGGCGCCGAGATCAAGCAGCAGGTCATTCGCCAGCTGTGCGATTTCAATTTCAACATGCGCGGTCGAAAGTACCCGACGCTGGATGCGGCGGACCTGTCGAGCGTCAACGTCACCGAGCTCGCCGATCGGCTGAACAAGCTCGCCGCAGGGAAGCTCATCACCCCGGACGATGACCTCGAGGACTACCTGCGCGAGATCGACAGTTTGCCGCCGCTGCCGGAAGATCTGCGCGGGCAGTCGAGGTCGTCAGTGGCAGTTCCGCCAGCGTTCGCGGCGGCCGGCCCTGCAGCCCCAGCCGCAGCGCCAGGCGAACCGGCGCCGCCGGCTCCGGCCACGGTGGCCGCCAGCGCACGCGCCGCGCGCGCCGGCTATGTCGATCACGGCACGGCGTTCGGGCGGCCTCCGACCGACCTCGAGCGTCGCGTCTTTGCGCTGCACCAGGTCCCCGCGCGTCTTGACCAAGAACACGCCGCTTTGCTGCGCCGCCTGACCGAGATTCGCCGGAAGCAGTTGCGGGGCTTCGCCAGCAAGCTCGCCAAAAAAGACGCCAGGCCCACGGCGGCGTTCACCGACATGCGGAGGCGACATGTGGGCAGCCTCCCTGGCGTTGACGAAATCAAGTCGGCGATTCGCGAAGCGCAGGACCGCATCGAAGCATTCGGCGCTGAGCAAGTGCGCGCCGAGCTCCGGAAGCAGGGCGCGCCGATCAAGGCCGCGAAGAGTACGCCCGGCACGAACCGACGAACCGCCACGTCCGCGCTCGTCACCAGCGCGCAGACGACTGCGGAGAAACAGGTCAGCACCTGGCAAGCCCGCATTATGGAAACCGCCATCCGACTTCGCCGGACGGGGCTGCAGGGCGACGACCTGCGGAACAAGGTCATCGACGTCCTGGAGCCCGAGGCGGAGAGCGGTGCCAAGCGCGACGCGGCCGCCGAGGTGAACGAGGCGTTTGCGGTCGGCCGTGAGGGCGAAGCGACGCGCCACCAGGACATCATCGAGAAAGTCGTCTACTCCGCGCTCCTCGATGAGAACACGTGCGACACCTGCGAGGAGTGGGACGGCACCGAGATGGAGATCGGCAGCGACGACTACTACGAGTCCTTGCCGCCGAACAAGGACTGCGAGGGCAACAAAGGGACGCCCGACGCGTGCCGGTGCGTGCACCTGTACATCTTCGACACGAGCGGAGAGGAGTAAGGGCGTATGTCGGCAGACTTAAGGGAATTCCCGGAAGTACCCACCATCGGTGCAGCAGTGAAGATTCACGGCTGGTTTCCAGTCGTGACCGTGTCCTGCAGTTGCGGCCACGGTGAGCCGTTCACGATCGTCGGCGAGATGACCGTTGCGACGTGCAGCGCGTGCGGTGCGGACATCGCCATCTCGCTGATCCAATTCAGCCGCGCGAAGCAGTCGCTCGACCTCCGAGTCGGTCGGCTCGTGCGGCATCTCGCCCCACCAGCCTAACGAGGAGGAGGACCGCATGTTTCAGATAGGCACGCATCTGGCCGACGGGTGGCCGATTGAACACCCGGACCGATCGACGCCAGTCGCAATCATCCGCGAGCGCACGGACGCCGAGCTGATTCTGGAGGCGCTGAACGCTCGCCGCGGCGAGCTGGATCCCGCAGGGCTCGAGGCCGCGCAGGCCGAGATCGCGCAGCTGACGACGCAGAAGGAGCAGCTCGCCGGTGAGCTCGCAGTTGCCCAGACGCGCACACAGGAGCTCGAGCAGCAGATCGAACAGCTCACGGCGCCGGCCAGCGACACGCCGGCGGTAAAGACCGAGTAGTCAAGGGGCGCCGTGTCACATCGCCACGTCAACCCGATGGCACGGCGCCTCGCTGATGCGGAGGAAGGGCGTATCGTGGACCTCGCCAGACATCCGGATTCGCACGTCACCGTTGCACAGCTCGCGGCCTACTGGGGCGTGAGCGAAAAGACGATTCGGCGCGACATCGACAAGGGCGCTCTGAAGGCCGTGCGCGTCGGGTCAAACGCACTCATCATCCGCATTCCTATCGAAGAAGCGCGCCGGTACGGCCAGCCGAACACCTAGACAGGAGTGGACACGGATGGACAGCCGTGGACACCCGTCCGTCTACCCCCTAGCGAGTCCTTGGCGTCTGCGTTCATCCTGCAACGCAGATCACGCATGCCGCAGCTCCGCGACATCTCAAAAAAGCAGCGCGACGCGATGCCGAAGGCGGACTTCGCCGGGAAGAACAAGAGCTTTCCGATCAAGACGCCGAAAGATGTCGAAGATGCGGCCAAAGCGATCGGCCGCGCGGGCGACGACAACTACGACACCGAGACCCTGAAGAAGAACATCATCCGCATCGCCAAGCGGAAGGGCCCGTCGTACGTCGCGAAGCTGCCCAAGGCCTGGAACGACAAGTCGGACAAGAAAGCGGCAAAGCTGCCCGTCCCGTCGATCGCGCTGCGCGCGCTGCCGACGCTCCTGCTGCACGCAGAGCCTGTCGCCGGCGATACGAAGCGGTCCTGGATCGAAGTCACGAAGATCGGGAAGTTCGTCAGCCCGGTCTACGGGAAGTTCGAGATCACGCGCCAGGACCTGGCGCAGATGTTGTCGAACTTCAAGACCGTCACACCGGTCAAGCCGACCGAGCTCTCGGTGGACTACAACCATCTCGCCGTCGACCCCAAGACACCCGAGCAGGGCAAGGCGGCGGGCTGGGTGAAGGACGTCGAGCTCCGCGGCGACGGCGCCGAGCTGTGGGCGCAGGTCGAGTGGACGCCTCCGGCCGCCGAAGCCATTGCGAATCAGGAATACCGATACGTCTCGGCGCACTTCGCCTTCAACCACACGCACATCGACGGCCAGAAGATCGGCACGACGCTCCTGAGCATCGGGATCACGAATCGCCCCTTCGTCGAGGGCATGCAACCCATGACCATCGCCGCGAGCAAAGGTCGCGATGTCGCCTTCGAACTCGCCGCTGAGGACGACGAAGCCGCAGAGTCCAAGTTCAGCTTCGACGAGATCCGGCGCCGGCTGAACGACGCGATTCGCGAAGAGTTCGGCGTGATGCGCGTCCATGACTGGGGCGAGAGCTGCGACTGTTGGCTCGTCGACGTGTTCGACGAGTACGCGGTCTTCCGTCAGGACGATGCGTGCTACCGCGTCGACTACACCCTCGGCGAGGACGGCGTCATCACGTTCACCAGCGACCCGACTGAAGTGGTCAACAACTGGGCGCCCGTCAGCGCGACGCCCGAACTCTCCGGAGGCACGAGACCGATGGCGAAGACGATCAAGCTCACCGATGCGCGCGGCACCGCGGTCGAAATCTCCGAAGAGGTGTTCGCCGCCGCGGTCGCCGAGCACGCGGAAGGCGCGGATGCGCGATTGACGCAGGTGCAGACGGCGCTCACCGCCTCGCAGCAGGAGGTCGTGCAGCTGACCGCCCGCACGCTCGCGCTCGAGACGACGCTCAAGGAGCGCGACCTCACCGTCAAGATCGAAGGCTTCATCAAGGCCGGCAAGGCCACGCAAGCCGAGCGGGAGGCCATGCTCAAGCTGGGTAAGAAGGACGAGGCGTTGCTCGACGAGCTGTATGGCTCGCGGGCCGTCGTCGTCCAGCTGAACCACGAGAGCGGCAGCGCCGAAGATGTGCCCGGCGGCGGCGTCAGCGCCGCCGAGCGCGTGGCTGCCGAAGCGGAGAAGTTGCTGGAGAAGGATCCGAAGCTCACGCGCGCCGACGCCAACGCGATGGTGTTCAGACGTGATCCGACGCTCTATGAGGCGTACCGCAAGGAGTCCTCGATCCGCGTCTGACGGCGCAGTCTGGGATTCGCAGGTAATTCAGGCGCCGGCGACAGGCCGGTGATTCAGGAGCAGAGACGATGGCCACTGCGGTCGAACTTCTCAACGTGAACATGAAGGCCAACAGCGATTTGTCGGCCAAGCAGTTCTTCTGCGTGAAACAGACGGCCGCGGACACCGTCGACCTTTGCTCGGCCGCGACGGATCGGACGTTCGGCGTGCTGCAGAACGCGCCCAAGGCCAATCAGGCCGCCGAGGTGCAGACGGACGGCATCGCCAAGGTGTCCAGTGACGGTAGCGGCACGGCGATCGCGGCCGGTGACCAGCTCTCCGTCGACGCCAACGGCCGCGCGGTGAAGTGCACGACCGCCGACAGGCTGACGCTCGGTGAGGCGATGGACGCTTCGAGCGCGACGGGCACCGTGATCAGGGCGAAGCTGCGCATCGGCGTGCCGTTCCGCACGCCGGCGTAATTCTGTCGCGCCGATGGCGCGATTCGCAATCAGGGGCACGGGCGGGCACGGGCGTCAACTGAACTGATTTCAGGAGCTGAACATCCATGCCGCTGCAGCCGACGCCTGCATCTCTTCACATTGACAAGTTGATGACCGATCACTCGATCGCGTACCGCAACAAGCAGTACATCGCGGACACGATCTTTCCGGTCGTCACCGTCAAGAAGCAGAGCGACCGCGTGCCAAAGTACGACCAGTCGCACTGGTTCCGCGACGAGGCGAAGCTGCGGACGCCCGGCGCCAAGTCGCAGCGCGGCGGCTTCTCGGTCGACACGACGCAGACGTACTTCTGCGACCGCTACTCCTACGGCTTCGAGATCGCCGACGAGCAGCGCGACAACCAGGACGAGCCGTTCGACCTCGATCGCGACGCGACCGAGTTCGCGACGGACAAGGTCCTGATGCGACGCGAGGTCAGCTTCGCCACGAACTGGTTCGCGACCAGCAAGTGGGGTACCGACAAGGTCGGGGGCACCGACTTCACGAAATGGAGCGACTACGCCGGCAGCCAGCCGCTCGTCGACATCGCGACCTACCGCGACGTGACCGAATCGCTCGGCATCCCCGAGCCGAACATGGGGATCCTGGGCAAGCAGGGCTGGCTGCAGGTGAAGTGGCACCCCGACCTGATCGACACGATCAAGTACACGCAGAAGGGTCAGCTCTCGATCGAGCAGGTGGCGACGCTCTTCGAGCTGGACCAGCTGCTCATCGGCCGCTCGATCTACACCACGTCGCCCGAAGGGACGGCGGAGGCCTCGGTCACGTACACGCGGATCTGGGGCAAGAACATGCTCCTGCTGTACACGCCGGGTCGGCCCTCGCTGCTGACGCCGGCGGCCGGCTACTGCTACACCTGGGCGCGGGTGCCCGGGTCCCTGCAGTACATCAAGCGCATGCGCGACGAGGAGAAGGAGATCGACGTCCTCGAGGCGAATTCGTATTTCACGCACGTCCAGACGGCGAAGAACGCGGGCGTGTTCCTGTCGAACGTGGTGCAGTAGCCCACGCCCGACATCACCAGCGACAGCGCGAGCGGAGGCACGGGCGATGGCGAAGAAACACACGGCGCCGGTCAGAGCGGGGTCCAGTGCGCGCGCGAGAGAGGCGGCGGCGCCACCGCGCACGACACGCGCCTCGGGATCGGAAACGGCGCGGGCGCGGGACGAAGCCGCGATGCGAGGAAAGAAGAAGGACGACGCCGGCCGGACCCTCTACTGGGCGCGGCGGCCCTTCGGCTACAGCGGGCAGGATCTCGATCGGGGTCAGATCGTCGCCATGACCGGCGCGATCAACGACGAGAAGCTGATTCGGCTCGGCTACGTCCTGTCGGTGCTCCCAGACGATCGGCCGCACGCGTGTCGTTTCTGTCCGGCGCGGTTCATCGATTTGGAGACGCTCAACGCGCATGGCGCCAAGCGTCATCGGGACCGAGACGAAGACCTCGATGTCGACACGACGGGCAGGGTCGTCGGCAGGTACGCGAGCGGAGCCACCATCGACGAGACCGCCGGACGCGTGCAGCAGCTCGAGCGGGAGGAGCGGTTGATGAACGAAGTCGCGCCGCTCAATCTGGACAAGACAAAAGCGAGTCGCGAAGTTCGCACCTAAGCGCCCGGATGGCACCGTCGCGTGACACGCGGCGAGTGATGTGAAGGAGAGACGATGAACACCGGAACCCTAAGCGATTGGAAGTGCGGTGGCGTGGCGTTGCGGCCAACAGGAGTGCGCCTGCGCGCCGTAACACTCGTCCTGACAAACGCGCAGATCAAGGCCCTCCGCGCGACACCGCTCACGATTGTTCAGGCACCGGGTGCTGGCAAGGTCATTCTGCCGGTGATGGCCTATGTAGGCTTGGTGTACGGCGGAACGAACGCGTTCACCGGTGCGGCGAACGACAACCTCTCGCTCAAGCTGAAAGATGGCAACGGCGCCGTCCTCATGAGCGGCGCCGTGCAGGCCTTCATCCAGGCGACCAACAGCGCGATCTCGCAAATGGTTCCTGGTGCGGCCGTCGGTTCGACCGTGAACGTGTCGAAAGCCAATGGCGACAACCAGCCACTCGTCCTGCACAACCAAACGGCTGGTGAAATTGCCGGCAACGCCGCCGGTGACAACACGATGCTCGTCACCGTGTTCTACGCGATCGTGCCGTCTGGCCTGTAAGCATGCAGACGCTCGTTGCCTCAGCGGCGCAGAGCACCAGCGGCAACAGCGGGGCGCTCAACCAGCACTTCGAACTGCTGAGCGCCGCCGTCTTCGTGCTGGACGTCACCGCGGCGGCGTCGGCCGCCGGAGACACGCTGGACGTCTACGTCCAGCACTCCTGGGACGAGGGCGCGAGCTGGGATGATTTCGTGCACTTCACGCAGGTCCTCGGGAACGGCGGCGCGAAGAAGTTCTTGGCCTTCTGGTCGCTGTTCGGCGGCGCTCCCACGACGCCGCTGAAGGCGCCGCAGGACGGCGCGCTCGCCGCCGGCGTCCAGCAGGGGCCCGTCGCGGCGACCTGGCGGGTGAAATGGGTCATCGCGGGTGCGGGGTCGCACACGTTCACGTTCTCGGTCGGTGTGCAGCAGATCGATCAGTAGGCGGGCACGGGCGTCATGAGTCATTTTCCGAAGGAGTAGGAGCCCATGCGCCGCTACACCGGTTTTTCCAATGCCACGAACACCGTCTCGACGACGGTGCCGATGTTCACGATCGTCGCGAACACGACCGTGCGCGTGCGGGTCTACGACTTCATCAGCGGTTCCGACGCCACGCCAGCCGACGCGGCGACGAAGCTGGGCTTCCGACGCATCTCGGCCCGCGGGACCTCGACGGCATCGGTCACGCCGAATGCCCTCGACCCGGCTGATCCGGCCGCGCTGGCGCTCTACGACACCACGTGGTCGGTCAACCCGACGATCACCGCGTCGTCCGAAGTCCTGCAGGTCGCGCACAACCAGCGCGCGACATTCCGCTGGGTGGCGCAGCCTGACAGCGAGATCGTCATTCCCGCGACGTCGGGCGCCGGGCTGGCGCTGATGTCGATCGTCGCGTCGGCCACGGCGAACTACGCCTGGACGTCGCTCTGGCAGGAATAGCGCGCCGCCGCGGCGGCGTCTGATGGTGGAGGTTCGGGCGTATGGCTGACATCACACAACTGGCGGCGCCGGGGCTCGTCATCAAACCGGCGCGCGTGCAGAGTCATCAGCTCCAGATTCAGGCCATCGTGACGTGCGATTGCGGGTGGAAGGCACCCTTCTTGGTGTCCGCACTCATCACGCCTGGCGTCGACAAGCCGCAGCGCTGCCCGGGCTGTGGGCAGGCCTACGTGATTGCGAGCGTCGAGTACCGGAACGTCAACGGTGACATCAGCCTCAACTCGCAGCTGGCCACGGTCGGCAGCCCGAAGACTGCGCAAGCCCGTCCGATCGAATTTATGCATGGAGGTCCGCATGGTCGCGTGTAGCAAATGCCAGCAGCCGATCGCACCCTGCGTCGGGGTGCCGAACGGGTTCGTCTGGCCGAGTCGTGACGGCCAAGAGGCCGGCACGGAAGTGGAATTCAAGCAAGGACCGCTCGGCATGACCGCCAGAGCGATCGAACGTCCGGTCTGTCGCGCGTGCTACCTCGAAGAGTTCGCCCGCGTCTACCCCGGGGAGTCGTTACCGAAACTGCCGGCCCTGGTGACGGAGTAGCGCGAGGGTCGAATGCTGACCACGCGATCCCAGCGGCCAGGCGGGTACGCAACCTGGACCGGCGACGGGGCGACGATCGAGCGCGACACGCTGACGTGCAGCCATTGCAACAACGTGTTCTTCGTCGAGCCTGGACAGTCCGCGGCCGATGCCGGCGGTTGGTGCCTGCAGTGCATGAAGCCCATCTGCAGCGGGTGTGCAGAGAAGCGGGAGTGCGTGCCGTTCGAGCGTCTGCTCGAGCAGCAGGAGGCGAGAGACCGTCTGCGCCGACAGATCGCAGGGCTCTGTAGGTAAACCACGATGGCGACGCTGTCCGGAAGCGATCTCGCAACCGTCCGCCAGGGGTGCGCCGGCACCTTCGCCGGCGTCGACTACACCAAGACGCAGGTGAACGCGGCGCTGCAGGCGATCGAGGACACCATGACCACTCGAACGGGTGTCGTCGGAGACCTCGGCAAGACCATCCCGCAGCTCGTGAGCGCGGCCATCGATGCCGCCTCCTCGCCGTACGTGTTCTCGAACGCCCAGAAGAAAGTGCTGTTCGCGTGGTGGGCCGACACGAAGTTCAACCGCGACAAGTAGTCCATGGCCACACACCGAATCTCGATCCTCCAGTTTGCGACGATGCCCGACACCTCGGGCAACGTGTGGCTGGAGCCGGCAGCCATCACGCAAACGAACGACCGGTACGCACAGCTCGTCGCACGCTTCAAAGACACCAGCACGAAGGACAGCCTCGGGTTTCGCTTTCCGGTCCCGACCAACTACGTCGGCAATCCGGTGTTCGAGGTCATCTGGACGACGACGGCGACGTCCGGGAACGCCGTGTGGACGTCCGATTACAACAGCGGCAGCAAGACGGCCTCTCTGGACCCATCGACCGACGAAGAATCCCTCAGCGTGACGACGGCGGCGCCGGGCACGTCCCAGACAGGCGTGGCGTCGCGGATGGCGGCGACGGCCGGCAACTTCGCGGCGAACGACATCTGTCAGGGCAAGATCTCGCGCAACGGCGCCGGCAGCGACACGATTGCGGCCGACCTGGTCGTGTACGACGTCATCTTCGAGTACACGGACACCTAGGATGTCTCTCGTCTTCGGAGGCGCGAATTCGGACCGGGTAAGTTGCTCGGGTGTTCCGGCAGTCTCCGCGTCGGCGACGTGGCTCGTGTGGCACTTTCCGACGACGCGCACGTCCGGCCGGCGGATCTTCGGTCGCTCGGACGGCGCCACCTACGACACGAGCCTGTACTGGAGCTTCTTCGGAAACGGCCTCTCCCTGGGCGCGTCATTTTCAACGACCGCGGCCGCGGCTGACTCGACGAAGACGTTCACGTTGAACAAATGGGCGTTCAGCGCGGCCACGCTGCGTGGAGCTGGGAACAACCCCAAGATTTTCACCGGCGATCTGTCGGCAGCGGCGACCGAAGACTCCTACTCCGGACAGACCGCGCCCGCCGGTTCGGTCAGCGACGACTCGTCAGTCAACCTCGCCATCGGCAACGTCGGCACGGGATTCACGAGCGCCTACCAGGGCAACATCGCGGTCGCCGCGTATTTCGCGCGCGAACTGACGCTCGGCGAGATCGTGCGCTGGCAGTTTCGGCCGTTCGTCGATGCCGACTGCAAGTACTACCTGCACCTGGGATTCAACGGGACAGGGACGCAGCCGGACTGGTCGGGCAATGGCGTGGCCGGAACCGTGACGGGCGCAACCGCGAGGGACCACGTGCCCATGGCGCCGATGTTTGCCTTTCCGGCGTGGAGGCCGATGGTTGCGCCACCGCCGACGCCGTTCGACTGGTTGGCGATGCCGGCGGAGATGCGCGCGCACTTTGCGCGCCCGGTCATGATTCCCTCGGGAATGATGGGCGGGCGTGACCTGAACTGATGGCTCAGATCCAGTACACCCCGCTGGCGTTTGCGCCGACGCTCACCCCACCGACGATTCCGCAGGTGGGCTGGCGGCCGTCTGCGCCCGATTCAACGCGCAGAGCCTCGCTACCGACGTCCGCGATCCCGTCGATCTTCCGCGCCGAGTCGCTCGAGAACTGGGCGCCCGTCCTGATGGCCTCGGTCTGCGCGCCCGCCAGTACTCGACGCAGTGCGCTGTCGGCGGCCGCGCTCGCCACAAGCACGGTCTTTCGCGGCGAGAGTCTGGAAAACTGGGCACCGACCCTCGGACCTGACACGTCTCCGGTGTACACCACGCGCAGCGCGCCGCGGACGGTCGCCGGACTGACGGCCGGTGTCTCGCGCGCCGAGAGCGTCGAACAGTTCGTGCCGCCGGCGCTGTCGTGGCGCGGCATCGCGCCCGACGTGACGCGACGGGCCGTGCTGTCGACGGCCGCCGCGGTGTCGGCATCGGCCTACACCGATCGCAACCTGGTCGTCGCCGCACCGCCATTGAGTTGGGCGGGGAGCTGGCCCGACACGACCCGTCGGGCAGCGCTCGGCGTCTCGCAGATGCCGGCCTCTATCGCCGGCCCCGCGATCGAGCAGTGGGCGATTCCGACCCTTTCGTGGGTGCCGCAGCTCGTCGACGTCACGCGTCGCGCGGTCCTCCCAACCGCCCTGCAGCTGGCCACGATCACGGGCACCGCGCCCGAGAACTGGAGCGTGCCGCCACTGGCCTGGGCGGGACACGTGCCGCCACAGAGTCTGCTCCTGCGGATGCGTACCAGGAGTGAGGACCTGAGCTTCGCCCTGCAGGGCCTGCTCACGGCCGCCCCCGCGCTCAGCTGGCAGCCGCTGGTCCCGGACTCGACGCGTCGCGCGCAGTTGACCGTCGCACAGCAACTGGTGACGTTCGGCGGCCAGGCGCTCGAGCAGTGGGTGGTGCCGCCGCTCGGGTGGCTCGGGATCGGGCCTGATGCGCTACGGCGCACGGCGACGCTCCGGGTCGACAGCGTGAATCTGCTCGACGTCGCCGATACGACGCCGCTCGCGTGGGCCGCCAGCCTGCCCGTGAGTGTCGCCCGCGCGGCGCGACGCCCTGACGCCTTGGCGTGGGTGACCGTTCCCGCCGCGGTGCCGCCGCTGGCGTGGGCCGCATCGGTGCCAGACGTTGCGCGCGGCACGTGGCGCTTGAATGTCGGGCCCTCAGTGGCGTTCGTCCCGGTCGTGCTGTACAGCAGCCAGGGCAGCACGCGCCGCACCATTCTGGTGACGCCGCGCGGCGTCACGACGACGATCGACAACCGGGGCGCGGCGATCATTGTTCCGCCGCGTAACCGCACGGAGCCGCTGTAAATGGCGAGCGGACAGACGATCCCCAACTCGCAGCGGACCAAGGACAAGGACGCCGTCCAGGATTTCGTCCTCGACTGGTCGAAGGAGCTCGCCTCGGCGAGCGACACGATCGCGACCAGTACCTGGACCGTGCCGACGGGGATCACGCTGGCCTCGTCGTCCAACACGACGACGACCGCGACCGCCTGGTTGAGCGGCGGCACGCTCGGGGCGAAGTACATCGTGACGAACCGTATCGTCACGGCTGGGGGCCGGAGCGAGGACGCCTCGATCGAAATCACGATCATCGACGGTAGTGCCGCCGCGCTCGATCACTACTGCACGCTCGATGATGTGAACAAACTCGTGCCGCAAGTGCCGTTCACGGACACGAGCAAGCCCAACGCGGCGACTGTGCTCGGCTTCATCGAGGCGGTGGCGAAGCGCATCGATGCGACCCTCGGCAACCTCGGGTACACGGTGCCGGTTGTGAGCGGCACCCAGGCGCTCGACCTGCTGCGAGAGGCCTGCGCGTGGGGCGCCCTCGGCCTGGCCCAGCAGGTGCGCGACACCGGCGTCAAGACGGCGGTGACGGAATCCGGCCGCCCGATGAAGAACATCTGGCTGCAGATGTTCGAGGACTGGCTGAAGCGATTGGCGGACGGCGAGGACCCCTTCGAGCTACCAGACGCGCCGCGGACGGGGCTGGCCGTCGAGAAGCAGTCAGCCGACCTGGCGTCGTCCTTTGTCAGCGACGGCGCGATCGCTGATTTCGACGGGGATGATCCCACCATCACGCGGGCGCAGGTGTTCTGATGCTGGGCGACATCGAAGACGTGAAGCACCAGATCGCACTGCTCCTGGCGAGTGCCAGCGCCGGCGCCAACGGGTCGACGTTTGCGCAGAACCTGGCGGCTCTCGACACGGAGAAGAACGACGGCGTCACGACACCCAGCCCCGCCGAAATTCACGAGACGGAGCGCGCCCAGCTGACGAATTACCCGGGCTGCCTGCTCATCGCGCGCGACACGAACTACGACCTCGAGGCGGGCCCGACGCTGCAGGACGGAACGCATCTCCTCGAGGTGGTCTGGTTCCAGGTGGGCGATGACGAAGCCGTGGTGACCAAGCAGGTGGAGCGCCTGGTCCGGGCGACGCGTCTGACTCTCTGGGGGACGACCTTCGGCGGGGCGATCAACGCGGCCCCGCTGCAGGTGATCCGCGACAACTACGCCGATCTCGCCCCTTCGGGTGAGACGGCCTTCCTGAAAGGCGGCCGCACGTTCGTGGCCGTGGCGACGTTGGTGCAGTAGATGGCCGGTAGCCTGGGACGTAGTGGCTCGCTTCTGGGTAGCCTGGGACGTAGTGGCTCGCTTCTGACCCTGACGTTCTCGGTGCCCGGCGCCGAGCGCGTGAAGGTCGGGCTCGATCGGTTTCACGAGGGGCTGCGAGATTTTCGACCCTTCTGGCGAGACTACGCGTTTCCGCTCCTGGCCGAGCGAACGCAGCGGAACTTCGAGACACAAGGAGGCTTCGTCGGCGGCTGGCCTCCGCTCTCGGCGAGTTACGCCGCCTGGAAGGCCAAGCACTATCCGGGCAAGCCGATCCTGCGGCGCGAGGACACGCTGATGAACTCGTTGACGTGGTCTGGTGCGCCAGGACCAGGCGGGATCGCGACAGCGGACGAGTCGCGCGCGGAATGGGGCACGACGGTGCCCTACGGCATCTTCCATCAGCGCGGCGGTGGCCACCTGCCGAAACGGCAGGTGCTCGCGATCCCCGAGTCCGAGACGTGGGGACGGTTGCTGCAGCGGTTCCTGGTCGATCAGCGTAAGCGAGCCGGGCTCGGGCGTGACGTCGCGTAGGCCTTTCTGAGACAGGAGACAGACCGATGGCCATTCTGACCGTCAACGCCGTGAACCAGACCGGCATCGCCGACACCGAAGCGCTCATGGCTGCGGCCGCGGGTGGCGGCGACAGCTTCCCGAATACCGGCAACGAGTGGCTCGAGGTGCTCAACGGCGGCGGCGGCTCGATCACCGTGACGATCTCGTCGAACGGCGCCGCGGCGAAATGCAACTTCGGCGTGACCGGGACGCAGCATGACGTGGCGCTGGTCATCAACGCCGGCAAGCGCGGACGGATCGGCGGGCTGCCCACGAACCGGTTCAACGACAGCAACAGCCGTTCACAGGTGACGTACTCGGGCGTGACGTCCGTCACGGTCGGCGCATTCTCGCTCTCGCGATCGGCCTAAAGGAGGATCCGATGCCCTACTGGAAAGTTCGCGCCGGCGCGACGATCGCGTCCGACGGCAAGATGCAGCCGCCGGGGACGGTCCTCGAGCTGCCGCGCCGCCTCGCCCAAGAGTTTCCGCACGCGCTCGATGAGTGCAACGCGCGCGGCCAGATCCTCGATGCGGCGCCGCCGGCGTGGGCCCAGGCGCTCGAGGGGATTCCCGACCACGAGAACGTGGACATTCTCCGGGGCCAACGCGACAGCCTGGTCGCACAGGTCAACGACCTGCGGGAGATCGTGGAGCGTACCGCGGAGACGGCCACGGCCGCCGCGCGCGAGCTCGCGGCCGCGCAGGCCAGCCTCGCGTCACTCGATCAACGCATCACGGAGGAGATCGCGGCGGCCAAGGCCCTCCACGATCGCCGGCTCCAAGAGGAAGCCAGGGGCACGAAGCGGAAGGCCGCCGAGTCGGACGCGGCGACGCCTCAGCCGGCGGCGTAGGACGGCACAGGCGCATCGCAAGTCACCGCACGCGCGGTCACGGGTTCTGAGTACGGGCGTCGAGCACGGGCGTAAACCGATTTCCTGGAGGCTCGATAGCTCATGGCGCAGGACAACACAAAGATCCATTGGGGGCCCGCCCGCATCTTCCTCGGGGTGACGGCACCAGCGACCGGCACGCCCCCCACGCTGCTGACGCACACGTCCGGCGTCCCGGGGACCGGCACGGAAGTCGGCCATACCGAGGGCGACGCCACCTACAAGTACAAGGCGACGAAATCGGAGATCAACTCGGAGCAGGTCCTCGCGCCCGTCGACGTCATGACGACCGACGAGATGGCCTCGATCGAGTTCGTGTGCCAGGAGCAGACCTACAACACGCTCGTCACCGCGTTCGACAACGTGGGCACCGTCAGCGACGGCGCGAAGGATCTGTTCTACTTCGGCGGCGGCACGGCGATCCTCTCGCCGAAGACGCAGTGCGTCGTGCTGACCTCGATCCAGCGCAACGCGCCGACGAAGTTCATCGTGACGGTGCTGTACAAGGTCTACAGCGCGAACGGCATCGAGTGGAACATCAGCAAGACGAAGAAGACGCTCTACAAGATGGTGCTCGTGGGCCTGGCGGACACGTCGCGGAACGACGGCGATCGTCTGGGTCAGCACTTCAAAGAGAAGTAGACCAGGCAAGCAGGAGGCGAGGCCGCGCCCGTGGCGGCCTCAGCTGTCATGCAGGCGTATACGCAGATTCCGATCGGCGATGGGAGCGATGCGTTCTTTCTGGTGCGATGTCCAGATCGGTTGACCCTGATCGCGAATGGCTGGTTGCCTTTGCCTCTGGTGTACGCCGTCTCGCAATCCATTGCGACCGACCGTCCGCAGTGGGTGATCGACAGCGAGGTGGACCGGGCCCAGGCGGAACGAGAGTTTGTCGACCGGTGGGTTTGCGCCAGCGTGGTCTGTCCGCGCGTCAGCGCGGATGCCACAGCCTTGACGAGCGACGGCAACGAGCTCCATATCAGCGAGCTCGCGCCGTCTCTGCGCCGAGCTATCTTCGAGGCGACGTATCTACCGCTCTTGCGGCGGATGCGCCAGCGCGCCGCGGAGATCGAGGAGTTCGTGTGTAGCTCCGATGAAGCCCTCGGGCTGGCTGCGTTTGGTCGTGCGTTTGGACAGCGGCCATCTGTAGTCGCTGGCGTCGTCGACGACGAATTGGCGGTCGACTTCGACCTGGCGCTGTCACTGCGCTTGGCGACTCTCTCGCCAGAACCGCCGCACCGAATTTAGGAGGACCGAGCGTCATGCCCGTCGTCAACGCCCGTGAGTATCGTCAGCGCACGGCTCCCCGAGACACGATCGCCCTCCCGAGCGGTGGGCAGATGCGGATCCGCAAGATCGACCTGCTGGCCTTGGCTGCCGGTGGAAAGGTGGACGCGACAAGCGTCGATCAGCTCCTCCAGCAACTGCCGACCTGGACGACGCTGGCGCCGGCGCAATTGGTCGTCGCCGTGGGTGCGCGGATCGTTGAGGCTGCGGCCGTGATCGATGCGATCGTCTGCGCGGCCGCGCTGCAGCCGCGTGTCCTCGCTGACCCGGCCGCGGCGTCTGATGACGCGGACGCCCTCTGGATCGAAGACGTCACCATCTGGGACAAGCTCGCGATTCTGTCGGCCGTCGGTCGCCTGGAACGGGGCGCGGCGCCGTTGGTTCCAGGAGTCACCACTCCCGTCCCGCCGGCGCAGTCGTCCGCTGGCCTTGATGAGGTCTCCGCGCTGGCGGAGCACATCAGTTTCTAGGACACGATGGGTGCGACCAGCGAGGAACTGAAGTTCGTCCTGTCCGGCGAGTCGAAGGACGCGCAGCGGGCGGCGTCTGACTTCCGCGAGTCGCTGAATGCCGCGTTCGAAGACCCGCAGACACATGTACGCGGTCTGGCCGACGTAGTCGAGGGGCGCCTGGTCACGGCGCTGGGCTCTGGCGGCGCCGCGCTGGGCGTCGTGCTCGCGACCGGTGCTGGTCTAGCCGTGACCCTTCTCGGCCTGACACGCGCTGCGGCGGACAGCGGGGCGGAGGTCCTCGACTTTGCGCGCAAGACCGATGTCGCGGTGGAGAACGTCGGCGCGCTACGCGCGGCCGCCAAGATCGCCGGCACAGATCTGAACACGATGGGCAATGCCATCTTCATGATGCAAAAGCGCATGGAGGATGACTCGAGCGGGAAGTTCGTGAAATCGCTGCGCGATCTCAACATCGACATCCAAGATTTCCAGGCCGCGAAACCCGACGAGCGCCTGCTCATGGTGTCGCGCGCGCTGCGCGACGTGGGAGACGGAGCGAACACCGCGGCGACCGGCAGCAACATCTTTGGTAGGGGCTTCAAGGAGATGGCGCCGGCGCTCATGAAAGACCTCGACGGCCTGGTCGCCAAGGCCCGCGAACTCGGGTTCAGCTGGAGCGAAGAGGATGTCAGGGCCGCCGAGGAGTTCGAGGAGTCCAGCCGCTTACTTGAGATGCAACTCGGCCGCGTGGAATCGAAGATCGGGAAGGCCCTGCTGCCGATCATGGCTGACCTCACCCGAAGCCTCGCGAACAACCAGGGCGTGACGGATGGTGTGAGCGCCGCGGCTCACGCGTTGGGCGTCACGCTCGGATGGCTGGTGGGCTTTGTTGGCCAGGCGATCACGTCGTTCTACGCGATCATGGCGGCCCTCGATCGGACGGGTGAGGCGATCGACAACATCGGGATCGTTGCCCTGCGCGTGGTGCGCATGGTCTTCGAGGCCATCGGAAAGATTCCCGGGCTGGGCAAGATCTCCGAGCTGGCGATCGGCGCGATCGATGGCGCGCTGGGTCGGCTGGAGGCCAACGCCGCCACTTTCGACGAGCGGATGCGGAACAACATCGAAACGGGTGGCAAAGTGTTCGATACCACCCAGGCGATGGCGGCCGCGCTCTCCAATGTGGGCACCGAGCAGACGAAAGCGGCTGACGCGACCGACCAGCATGCGGCTGCGCATGAGCGGCTCTCGAAGGCGCAGAGCCTCGCCAAATTGCAGACGGAGGCCCTCGCAGCGGCTCAAGTCAATCGCCTCGACCCCGCCGTGCGCCAGACGGCCGAAGCCCTGTTCACCGCGGGATTCAGCGCAGAGGAAGTCTACAAGAAGCTCATCCAAGCCGGCCTCGCGACGGAAGAGGACAAGAAGGCCCTGGAGCTCCTGCACGCGGCGACCCAGAAGGTGATCGAAAAACAGAAGGAGCAGCTGAAGGCCATCGATGACATCAACCGCGGGCAGCTGGAGGTCGCCGCGAGCGACGTCATCATCATCCAGAATCTGCACGAGAAGGGAATCGCCGAAGGAGAAATCGTCAAAGCGCTTGGTCTCACCGAAGCGCAGGTCAAGTCGGTCGTAGAAGCCGAAAAGGTTCGCGACGAGATCTCGGCGCAGACCCATCGGCTGGCGCTCGAGCGCGAGAAGCAGTTTCGCGAGGAGCAGCAGAAGCAGCTCGATGAATCGAACAAGGCGGTCGTCAAGAACTACGACGCCGCGGTGGCGGCCCGCCAGGAGTACGACGACGTCATCGCGAAGCGCACGCTGACGGCCTACCAGTACCAGCAGTATCAACTTGAGCAGTGGCGTCAACATCAGATCGCGGCCCTCGACAAGACCGTTCCGAACTGGCAGAGCGCCGCGGCTGAGATCGAGCGCACCTTCCGCGAGCGGATGGAGCAATCGCGCCTCGACAATCAGCAGGTGATGGAGGAGTTCGTGCGGGCGCCTTCGTACTGGCGTCAGGCGTGGACCAACGCGATTCAGTCTATTCCCAACCTCTTCACGCAGGCGTTCACGGGTGGCGGCGGGATGACGGGCGCTGTCAAGGGGCTCGTCTCGCAGTTCGGATCGCTGGTTGGCCAGCAGATGGTCGACGCCCGAAATTTCGGGATACCCGTCGCCCAGGGCGTGTCCAAATTGCTCGGGAACGCGGTCGGCGACGTCTTCGGCAAGATGCTGCCAGGAATCGGTGCCCTCCTCGGCCCGGCGCTCACTGGTCTCTTCAAGCTCTTCGGCCCAAGCCAGGAGGAGCTTCAGGGGCGCCAGGTCGAAGCGCAATTCGAAAAACAGTTTGGCAGCTTTGAGAAGATGATGGCGGCGGTCGGCGACGTCTACGCCGCCACGGGACGGTCGGCGCTGCAGGCGCAGGCCGACGTCGCCGCCCTTCTCGCGGCCGAAAAGCAAGGCGGCGACGCGGCTAAGGCCGCCCTCGCGAAGATCAACGAGGCCTTCGACGAGCAGAAGCAGGACGCCGCCGACCTCGATGCGGCCATCAAACGGTACGGATTCTCGATCGGCGAGCTCGGCCCGACGATGCAGAAGCAGCAGCTGGACGCACAGGCCCAGCAGCTGCTCAATGACTGGCGTCTCCTCGTGGGCTCCGGCATCGATGTCAGCGTCGTGAACCAGCGGATGGCGTCGTCGGTCCAGGACTACCTCAAGCTCGCGAAGCAGACAGGGCAGGAGGTGCCGGTCGCGATGCAGCCGATCCTGCAGAAGATGATCGAGCAGGGCACGCTCACCGACGAGAACGGCAACAAGATCACCGACATGAAGCAGCTGGGCGTCTCGTTCTCCGAGACGATGACGCAGGGCTTCCAGAAGGTCGTCGACAAGCTCGATCAATTGCTCCAGAAGATTGGCATGGTGCCGGCGGCGCTGAGCGCGATTCCGAGCTCAGTCGACGTCGACGTCAACGCTCGCGTCAACTGGGACACGTCACGCGGTCCACGCGACGAAGAGGGCCACGCGGCAGGTGGAGTGTTCGATCGCCCGCACAAGGCCTGGATCGCTGAAGGCGGGCGACCGGAGATCGTGGGCGATGTCCCCTTCATGTCTCGGGCTTTGGCCGGCGCGCTCGATCTCCTCCACGGCGCCGCCGGCCAGGGGCTAGCTGCTGGTGCGCCGGCCGGCGCGCTGAATCTTACCGTCGACGCGCGCGGCGCCTTCTTTCCGGATCGCGCGGCAGTCGATCGACTCGCGAAACTGGTCGGCGACTCCGTCACGAATCAGCTGCGGATGAGCACTCAGCTCGGATTGCGGACCGCCTAATGCCGATCACGGGATCCCAGAAGGCGCTGATGTATGCCCGCTCGGGCAAGGCACGCGCCGGCGCGACCCGGTCGGACTACTACCAGCCGTATCCAGTCGTTCTGATCAATGGCGTGGACAAGACGGCCTTCACCCTGAAGCACACGATCGTGGTGGACAACCTCCTCAATGAGCAGGTCGATACCGCGACGCTGAGTGTGTACGGATTCGACCCGATTGCCGGTCAGACCATCGTGATCGGCTCGGGGGCCAGCACGAACCGCGTGTTTGGCGGCACCATTCTTCGCACGCACCAGCGATCCGTCAGAGGCTACGCGAAAAAGATTTACGACCTCGAGTGCGTCGACTGGACGTGGACGCTGAACAAGCGGCGCGCATTCAAGGTCTACACAGTCGGGACCGCCGCGAATGTCGCGGTCGCAGACCTCGTGACCACGTATGCGCCGACCTTCGGCACGAGCAAGGTGAAGACTGGCGCCCCTATGCTCACGGGCGACCTGGTCTTTCGCGGCACGCCGATCATGGATGCGATCCAACAGATCGCCCAGACCGTGGGGTGGCGTGCGTATCCGGACTACGACAAGGTCCTGCACTTCTTCAGCACAGAGACCGACCAAACCCCAGCCGCCCTCCAGGCTAGCAACTATCAGTTCGACGGCCTGGACTACGTGCTCGATCTGTCACAGATCCAGACCCGCGTCTACGGCGCCGGGGGTGGCGCACAGACCACCGCGGCCGTCGCCGTTGGAGCCTCGTCGATTCCGGTGAACGAGTGCGGTTGGTACAGCGCCTCGGGTGGCTCCGCGATCGACGCGCACGCCAACCGGATCACCTACACCGGCGTGTCCGCGAGCTCGGGTCCGGGCAACATCACGGGCGTATCCGGCATCACGACGGCCATCATGCAGGGCGACGCGATCAATGTCTTCATCCAGAAGGATGACGCCGCCGCGCAGACAGCCTTGGCCGCGCTCATCGGTGGCGGGGACGATGGCATCCGTGAAGGCTGGATCGAGGACGGCCGTTGGTCACTGGCCACGGCCACCAACCAGGCCCAGGCCCAGCTCGACACCTTCAAGAATCAGGACGTGCGCGGCAGCTACACGACGTTCGACAAGCTCACCAAGGCTGGCAAGACCGTGTCGATCAACATCAGCCAGCGTGGGATCAACACGTCGGTGACCCTGCAGCGCGTACGACGGACCTTAGCAGCTCCCAATAAGTGGGCCTTTGCGGCTGACTTTTCGATCGTCTGGGCGGACCTGATCGATGTCCTCAATCGAGCGGTGGCGTAACGATGGCTGCATCCACGATCACGCGCACGAGTTGGACGGACGATGACGGCACCGGCACCACCGGCACGATCATCAACAATGCACAACTGCAGGCCGTGTACGACGCCATCGACCAATTGTTCTCTGGCGCGGGTTCGTATACGACCCTCGAGTGCGGAGGCGGCCTCAAGGTCGACGGCGTGTTGGACCTCGCCGGCTATAAGGAGACTGACACGGCGCTCTCGATCGCCTCGAATGTCTTGACCGTCAATCTGGCGCTCGGCAGCTATTTTCACTTCACGCTGAACGCGAACATCACGACGATGACGCTCCAGAACGTACCCGCCAGCGGGAAGCTGGCGTCCTTCATCCTCGACGTCACGGCCAATGGCAGCGCCTTCACGTGGAGCTGGCTGACGTCGACCGTCAAGTGGGCCGGCGGCGGTGCACCGACGGTGACGACGACGAACGGGAAGGTCGACCGGTTCGCGTTTCTGTCGCGCGACGGCGGCACGACCTGGATCGGGATGGTGCTGGGGCAGGTGTATGCGTCGTAGCCTCCCGACGCTGCTGGCGTGCCTCGCGACGGCGATTGCCGTGGTCGCACTCGAGCCGTGGACGGAGCGCAAGCGTCCGGCTTTCGCGCCGCTGCCCGTCGCCTTTGCGCTGATCACGCCGTTCGTGCCGGCGATCCCCGTGTTGACGTATTCCGGCACCACGAACGGGACGTGGAGACCGACGGTGTCTGGCACCGGGACCCTTTCGTTCGGGCCAGGTAGTTGGACGATCACCGTCTCGGGGTCCGTGATCACCGTTGGGTTACGCGGTGTGGGTGGTGGTGGTGGCGGCGCCGGCGGCGCTACGGCTGCCGGGCAGGGCAGCGCGGGCGGGGGTGGCGCCGCCGCGCGTGTGTCCGCGCTCAGTTATCAGTTGCTTCCGGGCGTCACATACTCGCTCACGGTCGGGTCCGGCGGCTCAGGGGGCGCGCAAGATGTGGCCGGCAGCTCCGGCGGGCAGACGAAGCTGTCCATCTCCGGTGGCGCTGACATCTTGCAATTGAGCGGCGGCGGCGGCGGGGGCGTGGGGACGAGTGGGACCGGCGGGAGTGGCGGCACGTCAAGCGCCGGCGGTGGCACAGCTGGAGGCGCCGGGAGCGGCGGTAGTTCGGGCGGCGGCGGCGTGGGAACAGATGCATCTGGGGCGTGTGGAGGTGGGGGTGGTGGCGGCGGCGGGAATTTCGGCGGCGCCGGCTTCAGTGGCGGCAACGGCGGCAGCGGAAAGGACGGGGCCGGGGAGAGCGGCGCAGGCGCGCCGAGTGATGGCGGCGGCCGCGGCGGTCATGGCGGCGGCGCACTCGGCGGGGCCGGCTATGGCGGGGGCGGCGGCGGATCACCGAATGGTAGCGGCGTCGATCAGTCACCCGCCGAAGGCGGCGCGAATGGCACCTTTGTCTTTGGGTTGATTTCGGTGCCGTGATGCCAATCATCCGTCTTGATCGAGCCGAGTTCTGGGAGTTCAAAGCGCGGACTGCGGCCCTCGACCTCGAGGCGGCACAGTTACGGCTGAAGCTGCACGCCGTGACGCAGCAGCGTAATGCACTGGTAGACGCGTTTGCGCGGAGGCATGGCCTCGACGCGTCGAAGCCGATCACGCTGGAGGATTCCGACTACACGGCGTCACAGGACTTAGTGACGGAGGATTTGTGAAGGCCATGGAGATGCGTCTGACATGTGGACCTGGCTGAAGAAACAACTCACGCTCCAGACCGTGCTGATGCTCGTGTTGCTGTTCGGCAGCTTTTCACAGCGGACGGGGAGTCGGGTCATCGGCTTGTTCGACGTCACGGACAAGAACTCCCAGGCCATCAGCGAGCTCGTGAAAGTGACTCGGAGCCTCGCAGAGCGGGTGGAGGCGCTCGAGCGCCGGAATCTCTCGCTGAACGATGTCGTAGCCAAGGAGTTCCCGCGGCGTTCGGAGCTCGAGCCGCGGCTCAGGGCAATCGAAGACGGGATCAAGGAACAAAACATGCTGCTTCGCAGGCAGCAAGAGCAGTACCGACGCTGATGGAGCTGCTACTCGAACGGCGGCCGGCGACGGATGACGCCATCTTGGGTGAATTGTTCGTCGATGGCCGTCGCGAGTGCTTCACGCTCGAGCGGCTTGGCGTGGAGATCGCGCCGGGGCGATACCCGGTGGTGATTACACCGTCGCATCGCTTCGGTCGCATGTTGCCAGAAATTCTGAATGTCCCTGGACGGAGCGGGTTGCGCTTTCATCCCCTCAACTGGGCTGAGCAGAGCGACGGTTGTATCGGCGTTGGCCAAGAAGCCACCGTCACGAGCATTGAGCACTCGCGCCTGGCGATGGCGGCCTTTCAGCCTCAGATCGCCAGCGCGCTCGCACATGGTCAGCGGGTCTGGCTCACGATCGAGCCGCCGTTGAAGGAGCGACCACTGAACGCGTAGTTGACCTTCCCGGTCGGCTTGGCGCGGCGTCATGACCCGCGCGACACAGGGACGCTTCGGCTCACCCTGCCAATCGGACAAGAGCCCACGACGAAGAGCCTCGTCGTTTGCGCTGACACAGGAACGGCTGCTGGGAACAGCGGCTGCCCCGGCTGCTGAAGCCGGTCCTGATTCACGCGAGCGGTGAGGCTTTCTTCGTTGCGGGTTGAACCGTAGTCGTAGGCGTCGGAAACAGTCGGATGACAGCAGAGGAGGCAGAGCGATGGGTGCATTCAACATCAACATCACGGGCGTCGGCGGACATGGGTGCGAGCGCAAGGCCAAGCCGGGCGAGAAGCTATACGGCCGCTGCGGCCGCTTCACGTGTCCGGATTGCGCAGCGTACGACTTCGTGCAGCGGCTGAAACAGGCCGGCATGCTGCGCGAAGGTGACACGGCCACGGGTCAAGAGCTCAAGGACGGCGAAGAGCCGCCCGCGGGCGCCGAGGTCTATTTCACTGACGGTGAACACCGTCTCGTCCACGAGTCTGTCGAGGGCGGCAAGCGCTTCTGGAAGAAGCCTCATCAGGCGCTCTTCACGCATTGGCCTGACTCGCCGACATCGGTCGTCGACGACATGCTGAAAAACGAACGCCGCTCGGGGCAGTTCTGATGAACCGCATCGAAGTCGTCAACCGAATCCGCATCTACGAACAAAACGGCAAAGAGGTCGCTTTGGGTCAGCCATTGCCGATCCTGGCGGTGGCCTCGCATGCCATCAACAGCGATCGCGTCGTGCTCACCGACCCGAACGGTCTCGCCATCACGGTCGTCGCGAGTGATCTCATCGCGGCGATCAGAAACGCAACGAACGCATCATGACCATGAAGCCAAGCGCGGAGTTTCGACTGAGCGACTTACTCCCAGGCGTGAAGTTGATCTTCGTGCTTGGCTTGGTGGCGACTACTGCCTCATGTGGCGGGGCGCTCAAGGGCGGCCGGATTGACACGCGGCCGCCGCAGACGATTGCCCTCCGCGCGGTCGGCTTGACCGTCGTCGACGAGCAGAACCGACCGATCGCCGATGCGACCTGCGGGCTCGACGGCGGCACCGACCAGGGCGTCAAGTCGAACATCAACGGCACCGTAGAGTTCCTGACCGTTCCGGCGTCACTCGGGCCGACGCAGCTGACCTGCAGGGCTGAAGGCTTCGCTGACTTCAGTGAGCACCGCGAGCTGAAGACCAAGGTGAACGAAAACTTGGCGCCGGCCGTCATGAAGCGACTACCGCCGGCGGTTGCGCTGCTCCCGTCGAAGGAGGACTTCTACCGGACCTTCCAGGCGAACTTCGGCGGTATCGAGCTCCCGGGCTGTGGCCTGCGCAACGACATCCTGTTCGACCCGCAATTGCTCCCGATGTTCCTGAACGACCGCGACTGCTTCGAGCGCGGGATGGCGGAGCACGCGAAGCGGAACGACACGGTGGTCGTCGTGTCGCCAGCGATCTGCTACCACGAAGGCTACGCGGGACAGTGCGCCGATGTGTGGCACGAGCCTGCGCAGTTTCGCGCGTTCCTGACCGCCATTCGGTCGCACCGCAACGCCGCTGGCGAGACCATCGAGGCGCACGTCATTTTCGTGCAGGGCGAGCACGAGGACTGGTACCCGCTTCTGAAGGACGGTGCCGAAGGCATCCCAGACAAGGTCAAAGAAGCCCACGTCATGCGCGACCTCTCGATGATGGCGCCTGCGACGGCTGACCTCATCGCCGGGACGGCGCCGGCGTGGGAACCGCGGCATCAACGCGACTGGATGACGGCCGGCCAGTTCGAGCGAATCGGGACGGCGGTCGCGCGTCTCTGGCCAGCTGCCTGGCACGGCATCCACCTAATCAAGGAATCGTCGTCGTGGAGCTCGTGGCGTTGCGATCCAGACCAAGTCTGGGTCGACACCAGAGGGCCCGCGTCGTCGCTCCCGCCGGGTGATCCTCGTCATTGCGGTCCCGAAAACGCCGAGGGCGATGACCCGAGCCGTGGCAATGAACTCAATGCGTGGGTGCGCTGTGTTCGCGACGGTTGGTGTGATGGCTTTCTCTACCAGATCCCCGACGGGCCGAAGTTCCTGACGCCGATCAACGGCGACGCTGCGAACGACTGGAAGGACCGCTGGAAGGAAATCACCGATCGGCTTGGCCGGGGCGGACGCGGCTGGCCTCAGCGCCAGGTCATCGCCTTCGAGTTCATCTACGACCGCTTCATGGGCCGCGCCAGCGAGGCGCTGCTCGAGCAACGGTGCCGCGAGGCGCAGGCCATCTTCATGGCGCCGTGTGGATCGGCCAGCGTGAGGATGCGGTGAGCAGTCCATACAGTCACTACATCGTTGTCAGACGAGACCTGACATTCGGTCAGATCCTCTCGGCCGTCACGCACGCAGCCGGCGAGTCGTTCTATCTCTTATGCCCCGATAGCTCAGGGTCAGAGCGCCAGGTCGATAACCTGGAGGTCGGTAGTTCACAACTGCCTCGGGGCGCCACTTTCAAGCCTGACGAAACAATCGCTGTCGTTCTCGGTGCGAGGAACGAGGGCCGACTCAAGCGTCTCGTTGAGCAGCTGAAGGCCAGGGACGTCGCGCACGTACCAATCATCGAAACGGACGGCGCCCGCGCCGGCGAGCTGCTCGCCGTAGGACTGATTCCAGGTCCGAAGAGCGCACTCGCTGTCCACGTGCGCGAGTTCCACATGTTTCAGGACTACAAGCCGTGAGCATCATTGCGCGCCGTCAGCGCTCACCCCGACGCACACGTCCTCGCGGACGGCGCAGAAGCGACGTCGTCGGCCGACGCGCCGTGGGCTACACGCTCATCGTCCTCGCGGTCGGTGCGGCGCTCGTCAACACGAGCGACATCATCACCGACCTGAAGGATTGGCACGGAGCCACCGCGCCGTCTTTTGTCGGGCCGTTTCTGAAACAACTGGGCGCCACGCTCCTCGCCGCTGTCGGCGGGAAGCTGCTGCCCACCTAAAGGGAGACATTCGCATGACCCGTGACAGCGCCTTGCTCTGGATCGGCCTGGCCATCGCCGTAGCCGGTTTTCTCGGAGAACATTTCGGCCTCCTGCAACAGGCCTTTCCAACGATCGGCCCGGCCTGGCACGCGCGGTTCGAGTTGTTCTCCGGGCTGGCAGGCATGGTCGCCGCCTACTTGCGCATGAGCCCGCTGGCCTTGTCGGACGACCATCCGCTGACGAAGCAAGCTCCGGATTCGTCACGGACGCTGTCGATCACCGGTCAGGTGCCGAAAGTACTGCTCGCGCTCGCGCTCGTCGGTTCGTTCACCGCCGGCTGCGCTTCGCTGCCCGTGAAGCAGCGAGCCGTCGTCAGTCTGCAGGCGAGCGAGACCGCCCTCGAGGCGGCCCACGACGCGGAGCGACTTCTCTGCAGTCCGACTGCCGACCAGACGAAAGCGATCACGCACTGCGACGGTGCACAGGCGGCGGCGATCGGCCTGACCGACGACGTCCACCGCCGCCTCGCCCGGCTCTTCTCGATCGCGTTCGATGCCCAGGAGAAGGCGGCGCTGGTCCTGAAGACCTGGCGCGCCGGCGATCCGGCACCCGCCAGCTTCGCGGACTACCGCCGTGTGGCGTCCGAGATTCTCGGACTCGTCGGGGAGATCGTGCCGAAGGAACAAGACGCGGTCGCGAAGGCGCAGCAGGCCGTGGATGAAGCCGCAAAGGTCGCGGCGGTGATGGGGGTGCGGTGATGCCAATCGCTCAAGTTGTCGCCCTGGTCCTGGCCGGTCAGCAGCTCGTCGCCTCCGGCGTGGCCACGTTGGAGAGCATTCGGGACTTCATCAAGTCGATCAAGCCCGGGATCGCCGAGGCGGATCTCAACGCGATCTGCGATGGCATCGCCGTCGGCGCGGCCCGGCACAAAGCGCTCGCGGTTGCCGACGCGGGAGGCGCCTAGTGAAGCCGCTCGGAATCGGTCTCGCACTTCTCGCCGTCCTCGTCGTCGGCGGTGTCTTCGGTCTCTCCGCGCAGGTCACCTGTCAGAGCCGCTGGACGTCGATTAACACGCAGCTCGCCGCGCTCTGGGTAAACGGGTACACGAACAGTGCCAAGCGCCAGGCGTTCACGTCCGCGATGATCGCCTTCGCGACGGCAGGCTGCGTCGTCCAGACGCCGCCTCCACCGCCGCCCACACCGCCGGCGCCGACACTGGCGTGTCCCGTCAACCAGACCGCGACGTCGCCGGACGGTGGCCCGCTCCGCGTGAATTACCCGAATCCGATCGTCAGCGGGGGCGCAGCGCCGGTGTCCGTGCCGACCTGCGTCCCCGCATCGCCCTTCAGCATCGGCTCGACGACCGTCCGGTGCTCGGTCGTCGACAGCCTCAACCGATCGGCCTCGTGTACGTTCACGGTGACCGTCGCGGCGCCGGCTCCTCCACCTCCACCTCCTCCGCCTCCACCCCCGCCGGCGTCGGCGGCCGCTACGTTGACGGCAAGCGCGACGTCGATCGCCGCCGGCGCGTCCGTCACGCTGACGCTGACGACGCCGAACCTGAACTACCACAACGTCTTCATCAACGGCGTGCGGCCGACCTGCGCGTACACGACCGTCGAGACGTGCACGCTGGTCGTGACGCCGGCGTCGACGACGACATATCAGGCGGCCGCGACCGACGTCAACAACGTGCCGTACACGATGCCGAGCGTGACGGTGACGGTCACCGCCAGCGCGCCGCCGCCTCCACCACCGCCGCCCCCTCCACCACCGCCGACCGGCACCGATCCGACGACGTGGCCGGCGGTCTCAGGCCTACAGATCGTGGGCGCCATGCGGTTGCCGGGCGGGAACTTCGGGACGGCCCTGTACGATTCGTTCGACCTCGCGCCGGACAACGCCCTCGCCTTCAACCCGGCCGGCAACGGCGGGGCAGGGTCGCTCTTCATCGCCAGCTTCGCAGGGGATCTGAAGGTGGCCGAGGTATCGATTCCGCCGCTGGTCAACAGCACGACGATCAGCGCGCTGAACACGGCGACGGTGCTGCAGCCCTTCACGGATCCGAGCGAGGGCCTCGTCCAGCAGATGACGGGATCCGGTTACGTGGCGAACCGCATCGGCGGCATGCTCGTCGACAACGGCAAGCTGGTCATCAGCTACTACATCTACTACGACGGCACCGGCGCGCAGACGCTCTCGCACGTCGTGCGGAACTCGCTGAACTTGTCGACGCCCGGCCAGGCGGTCGGGCCCTTCGGCGCGGCGTCATCGTTCTTCTCCGCATCAACGGGCAACGCGGGTTACGTCGATGGTCCGATGGCGCCGATTCCGCCGGCGTGGCAGTCACGGTTGAAGGGCACGGCGATCACCGGCAACGGGATGCTCGGTATCAACGCGCGGACCTCGTCCGGACCTGGGCTCTTCAGCTTCGCGCCAGCAGCGCTCGCCGCGAACTACAGCGCGCTGCCGCTGGCCTACTACCCGCAGGGCTATCAAACGCTCGGGTGCGGCGCTCCGAACTGTACGCCGAGCGCGTTGTTCAACCTGGCTGACTCGGGCTTCGGTGTGGTCTTTCCGGACGGCACGCGTAGCGTGCTCGTCATCGGCGAGCACGGGAAGGGCCGCAACTGCTACGGCGTCGGCACGACGGACCCCGCGCTCGATGGACAGCCGAACCCCTCGGCTGGGCCGAACGAGATTTACTGCTACGACCCTGGTAATGGCTCGAAGGGGCAGCACGCCTACCCGTACGCGCCGTGGGTCTGGCAGTTCGACGCGAACGATCTCGCCGCGACCGCCGCCGGGACGACGCCCGCGTGGAACGTGAAGCCAACGACGTGGGAGCTCGCGAATCCCTTCAACGGCGCGGCGGCGGGCGTCGCCTACGACCCGGCGACGAAGCGCGTCTTCCTCGCCTGGAAGCAGGCCGATCCGCGCGGCGCGTACGCGAAGCTGCCGATCATCGTGGTCTACACGCCGCAGTGAGCCGACGATGGGGCAGTTGCTGTACTGCAAGCGCGCCGATTGTCAGGCGGCCTTTCAAGCCAGCGGCGTGGTGCCACGGATCTGTCCGGTCTGTGAGCGGGAAACGAGCTGGTCGACGGCGCCGACGACGTCGTGGCCGTTTCCCCTCACGCAGGATGATCAGGTCTTCCTTCGCGTGAACAAGATCGCGCAGCGCTAGGTTCGACGAGCGGCTGCTACGGTCGCTGAGGATCGACCCGGAACGCTCCTGTCCCTGACGACCTGACTGGGACTCTTGCCCGTCCAGTAAGGCATGGCCTGGGAGGTCCAGAAGTCCGTGGACGATGCGGGTGGGTTCCTGCTAGGATGCGCACACTATTGAGTCCTGCCCAGCAAAGCGCACGGCGTGCCCAGACGCAGCGCGACGAGCAACCGACTGAGAAATGGTAAGGTAGGGAGGTCTCATGTCGCAGTCGATGTCCTCGCCTGGTTCACAGCCAAAGCGTCGCTATACGAGTCCCACGGCTCATCTTGCTAGCATTCGACCCGAGTCGACGGAGGACCTGTTCGGTCCGTTCTCCGCGCTCGAAAAGATGCATGCTCCTGATCAGCTGTACGTCTCTGGTGATCGTGCGTTGCTCAAGAGATCGCCGAGAGTCTCGATTGTGGGTTCGCGCAAGGCAAGCGATGAGGGACTTCGACGTGCGTCTAAGTTGGCTCGTCTCCTCGTCGACAACGGTGTCGTCGTGGTGAGCGGACTTGCGGATGGTATCGACACGGCGGCCCATCGGTCCGCCATCGATGCGAAGGGACAAACGATTGCTGTGATCGGTACACCGCTTGATCAGGTGTATCCACGTTCGAACGGGTCACTGCAGGCGGAGATTGCTTCACGGCATCTTCTCGTCTCGCAGTTTGCTCCTGGCTCTGCGGTTCGCCGGCATTTCTTTCCCCAGCGCAATCGAACCATGGCCCTGATCGTCGATGCCTCGGTCATCGTCGAGGCCGGTGATACAAGCGGGAGTCTCTCGCAGGGCTGGGAAGCACTTCGCCTCGGTCGGCAGTTGTTCATCATGCGGTCGATCCTAGAACGTGCCGATCTGTCGTGGCCGAGCGACATGCTGGGGTATGGTGCCCTGATCCTCGAAGACTTGGATCCGCTGCTCGAGCTGTTACCCGCCAGTGACCACGCCTCCGCAGATATTCCCTTCTGAATTGGCGTTCGGCTCGTTCCTGGTCTATCCAAGCCCAGCGAAAACCGACGAAGCGAAGGCGGCGAAGACGACGATCCTGCGCATCAAGGAAGACAAGATCAGCCATCTGCCACCCTACACACTGATCGAGTACACCGTGCGCCGGATCCGCGACTCCATCAATGAGACGTCCCTCGCGTCAATCCTGCAGCCGGACGCGACGTTCGTTCCAATGCCAAAGTCTGCCCCTTTGGTGAAGAATGCCGTCTGGGCTTCACGTTCCATTTGTGAGGCGCTCCGACTCGCGCATTTTGGACGGGACTGGCAATCGCTGGTCCGACGAGTCCATGTGTGCGAGAAGTCTGCGTACGCGGCGCCTGGTAAACGCCCGGTGCCACGACGACACTACGAGACGATGCGCGCGAGCAACACAACCGTGACTCCGACGAGGATCGTGATGGTCGATGATGTCGTGACCATGGGCTCGACCTTTGTCGGCGCAGCGGCTCGCCTTCGAGAGATCTTCGGAGACGTCATCGGACGTTCTTCGTCGGTGAGTTCCGGTGTGCTTGGTTTCGTGATGTCGAGTCTCGCCAGCTTCGGGATGGCGTGCTCTGCGACCTTGAAGAAATCGGCGTAGCGGTCCACACCGAGTCCAGCCACACCAACAGCTTCACACGCTGCAATCGTGGAACCCGAACCCATGAACGGGTCCACAACCGTGCCCTTGCCCATCGGGAGCGCAGCGTAAACCAACTGACGCAACAGCTGTTGCGGCTTCAGGCTTGGATGTTCGGCAATCTTGCGTTCCCGTTGTGGTGTGCGTTCGCTCATGAGCACGTCGTTGAACGGTTTCCCATCAGGACAGCGACGTAGCCCGCCTGTCTGCCACTCCCGCAGACAATCGCTCACCTTCATGCCGGGTCCGAGCGCCTTGCGGAACACACCCCACGGTTCGTAGCATCCACGTGGAAGCGATTGCACGTCGGGAAACTCATGCTCCGCATTCTTCGGCTTGTCGCCGCCACGCAGCGTGCGAACCAGCCGAATCAGTTCGCCACGGAACTCTAATCCGCCTTCGACAATCGCCTGAAACACCATCTGCGACATGAAGGTGTTCGATGCGACGAACACGTGCGCTCCGGGTCGCAGCGCCTTCGACAGCAGACGAGACCATTCCTTGAAGAACACTTTCAAGACGTGTCGTTCTTTGGCGTTCAAGGCAGTGAATCGTGGAAGCGGCGCACGCTGATGCCCGTCGAACGCTGGCGGGATGCGCCAAATCCCGCCAGTCTTGCCACGTTTTTCAAGTTGTTCATCCTCAAACTCCTTCACCCCATAGGGCGGGTCCGTCACGACCGCATGAAGAGAGTTTTCAGGCACACGGCTGAGCCATTCAAAGCAGTCGGCATGGACGATTGCTGACCGTCCGATGGTTTTCGTCCGGTAGTCGAGCAACAGGGATTTCACGTGCAAAGTTTACTCCTTCCCCTTCGCCTTTGCCGCCTTCGCCTTCCGCTTCTCAGCCCACATCTTCCGAACCCGTTCTCCGATGGCTTTGCGCTGTGCCGGTGACAGGGGCTTGCGCTTGCGGGTGCCGGTCGCACCGTTCGCACGCCGCCTGCGACCGAACGTGATGCGCTCGTTCTTCAACGCCGGGAACTGCCGCACCACGTCAAGCATCTCGGCTTGCAGTTCGTGCAGCCGTTGACGTGCGCCGACGATGGCGAACTGCTTCAGCGACGACATGCGACGTGCCATTCACACTCTCCCTTCCCAACTTGAATGTCGGGTCAACCAACATAGCATCCGAGAAGGCACCCTGCCAAATCCAACTTTCCAGATGACTACATACAACGAGTATCCATTTCGTTTATTCCATTTCAACGAGAACAATCATGAGCAAAGGACGCAAGCCCGGAACGCCGCACACCGAAGAAACACGTCGTAAGATTTCCGCCGCACTTACGGGTCGCAAGCGCAAGCCCTTCTCACCCGAAACCATCGAAAAGTTCCGGCTGGTTCAACGTGGGAATCAGAACTCCAAGGGTCACGTGAAGAGTGCCGAGTGCCGCAAGCGCATCTCGGAAGCCTGCATCATCGGGAAGGCACGTGCGAAAGCCGCCCGTCTCGCTGCCGCCGCTGCTGCCATCGCCTAATTCGGTAGAATAAGGACTTCTACCGAAACTGTAATTCGGTAGAATAAGAGGAATCGCCAGATTCCTTCGACCTTCCCAACTCCCCGTCCCGATGGTGAGTTGATAGCGCCCTTCGTAACGCTATTAGTAGTATGAAAATAAAGTTGACCACAATATGTAGTGGTCTACTATTAGTTGTGGTCTGCCAAGTTGGGAACCCAAGTGGTAGTGGTGTGTCGAGTTGGGCTAAATGTCGTGGAGCTAGTCGATTCTTAGAGATCGTGGCGTCGGCGTACGGCCACATGCGCGTGGAGGGTCGTCCCTTGACACCTAACAATGACCTCTCTAATATTCGTCCTCAAGCCGCAGATGGCGAAGGCCGCGCTCAGGCCGGCGATGGCAAAGGCGAGCGCACGGTGATTCCGCTGGAGAGACTCCGGGAGCTACTCGGCGACGTCGCGATCGGCAAGAGCGACGTCGAGATCCACGAGATTCGCGAGGGCCTGTATCGGTTGGGGCGCCGCGTGATCCGCGCCTACGAGACGGACCAGGCGCAGAAGCGAGCGACGAACGGGGTCGAGACACAAAACGGGCCGGCGCTCGAACGCCGGCCCTGACACGACGCACACAACCAGGAGGTGTGCACGCCATGAACAGCACCATCGTAACCGACTTTCTCCAACATCCGCCGCTCTGGGCGGCAGTCCTCAGCGGCCTGATGTTCGTCGTCGCCGCCGTCAAGCTCGAGCTCTTACTGCTCGACTGGTTCTGCGATCACGCCGAAGCGTGGTGGAAGACATGGCGCGTGCGTCGTGAACTGCGTCGTCACCTGGGAACTGCGGAGCGGAACGAGGACCGCATCGCGCGCGAGATCGCGACGCAGCTCACCCGGATGGAGGCACGCGATCGAGGTCGCGTCGTGCCCATCGGCGCCGCTCCACCCGATGACGCGCGACGCCGACAGGCGTTGAACGCCCTCGTCGACCTGCGGGGAAAGGGTGCGGTGAACCAGTGATCGACATCCCGGTCCTGTGCCTGGAGTTTCTCGCCGGTGCCGCATTCGGCGCTCTCGGCCTCTCGTGTCACGTGAAGCGGATCGAGGCCCGGCATCGCGCCGAGCGCAAGCGCGCGTTGGCTGTGGCGAAACGCGACGCGGCCGAGAAGGCCCGAGCGACCGAGGCGTTTCTCGCGCCCTATCGGCGGCTCGTCGACGTCAACGGCGCGACAGACAGACGGGTGCACTGATGCCTTCTCCTGAAGAGATGCGCCAGTTCAACAACGACCACTCCGCCGCGGAAGTGCAGCTCTGGATCGGATCAGCGACCTTTCCGCACTGCACGATCGACCGCTTGGAAGGCGACCGGCTGACCGTCACGCATGTGCGCAGCGAGCAGATCGTGGAGACCTACGAGGCCGGCCTCTGGAAGTCCGCCACGGCCTACGACAGCACGGGGCATCCGACGCACCGCATCGTCGCGACGACACCCGCGAAACGGTATCTGACGGACGCGGAGATTTTCGCGGGAGCACAGCCATGACGAATGTGATTGAACAGGATCCCGACGTGACGGAAGTGCCACCCGTCTCGACGGTGGAATCGCTCACGCGCGGCGAGATCGACATTCAGGTCGCCACGGCGAAGCGGTTCCCGCGCTCGCTGCGCGGGTTCAAGGACCGCGCGCTCGAGATGGCGACCCTCGACCAGGAGACGGCCGAGGCGTGCATCTACGCGCTGCCGCGCGACGGGAAGACCATCGAAGGCCCGTCCGCCCGTCTCGCCGAGATCGTGGCGTCGGCGTACGGCCACATGCGCGTGGAGGGTCGTCCCGTCGACGACGACGGCAAGTTCCTCACGGCGCGCGGCACGGCCTGGGACATCCAGAACAACGTGCTCATCGCCTTCGAGGTCAAGCGTCGCGTCACGACGCGGCAAAACCGCCGGTTTTCGGACGACATGATCATCGTGACCGCGAACGCGGCCACCTCGATCGCCATCCGGAATGCGGTGTTCAAGGTTGTGCCGAAGGCCTTCTGGGGGCCGATCTATGAGGCCGCGAAGAAGGTCGCGGTGGGCGACGCCACGACGCTCGTGAATCGACGCGCCGCGATGCTCGAGTACTTCCTGAAGATGGGCGTGGTCAACGACCGCGTGTTCACGTTGCTGGGCGTCAAGGGCGTCGAGGACATCACGCTCGAGCACATGGCAGTCCTGAAGGGGCTCGCCACGGCCATCAAGGATGGGGACACCACCGTGGACGAGGCCTTCGCGATTCAGATCAAGGAGCCGCGGACCGATGTCGTGAAGCCGGAGGGCTACGACGGCTTCCTGGCCGACCTGACGGATGCCTCGACCTACGGCGACGCGCTTCTGACGGAAGCGCTGAAGCGCGGCACGCCGGCGCAGCGCGAGTATCTGACACAGGCCGAGCCCGCCGTCTGGGAGAACCTGAAATCGACCGCTGCGAAGGCGGGGGCGCCGGCGTGATGTTCCGAGTCGTGACGACCGATCAGCGGACGGACGCCTGGCGTCAGGCGCGCGTGGGCATGCTCACCGGCAGCGTGGCGGGCGACATGCTCGCGAAGATCAAGACCGGTGAAGCGGCGGCGCGGCGGGATCTCCGGCTCAGGCTCGTGTGCGAGCGCTTGACGGGTCAGTCCCAGGAGGACGCCTTCGTCTCGAAGGACATGCAGCGCGGCATCGACAAGGAGGCGGAAGCGTTCGCCGCCTATGAAGCGCTGACCAGCGAGATTGCGCGCCCCGTTGGGTTTCTCGCGCATCCGGATCTGCGGGCGGGCTGTTCACCCGACGGACAGATCGGGCAGTTCAGAGGAATCCTGGAGCTGAAGTGCCCCAAGTCCGCGACGCACCTGCGCTACCTCCGCGCGCGCGCCGTGCCGGCGGACTACCTGCCGCAGGTGCAGCACAACCTCTGGATCACGGGCGCGGCGTGGTGCGACTTCGTCAGCTACGACGACCGATTCCCGAGCGCCTTGCGTCTCTGCGTCTTCCGCGTCGAGCGCGATGACGCCGCGATGAAAGCCTACGAGCTCCTGGTCCGGATGTTCTTGGCCGAGGTCGACAAGGAATTCGAGGCCGTGTCCGCGCTCGCGATCCACGCAGGAGCGGCGGCATGAGCCAGGTGCCGATCTTCCACGGTCGGATTACGGCGGAGGGCAGATTCGAGCTCGCCGAGGACGAGCGCGACCGGCGTCGGGCCTTCTTCCAGACCCTCGCGGGAAAGAACGTCGAAATTGTCGTCCGGAAAGAGCGCACGCGCCGCAGCCTCGATCAGAACGCGTACCTCCACGCCGTGCCGTTTCCGATGCTCCGTGAATATCTCGGCTACGAATCCATCGAGGACCTGAAGCTCGCGCTGATGGGGGAGTGCTGGGGCTACCGCCGCGACAAGGCGACCGGTCGCGAGCTGCCGCTGAAGCCGCACACCTCCGACATGACGACGGAAGAGTGCACGCGGTTCATCGAGTGGCTCGTCACCTGGGCGCAAACCAAGTTCGATTTCCATATTCCGCTGCCGAACGAAGCGGAGGACGCCCGCGGATCCTCGTGCAGCGGGACAAAAAGACTGCGCTCGCGGCGGAGGAGCGTGCCTGCCGTGCCGCCGTCGATCGGCGCGACAAACGTCGGTGCTTCTTCCCAGGCTGCCGCGCGTTTGCAGGCGAGAAGCATCACATCCAATCGAGCAGCGTGCGTGGGAAGCGCGTCTGGCGGACTGAGGACATTCTCTCCGCATGCCATGAGCATCACCGCTGGTTCAAGGCGGGATTGATTCGCGTCGAGGGAAATCCCGATCGCCGACCGGTGCGCGTGCGGCTCACAGCGCTTGGGCGAGCGGAAGGCATTCGGATTCCATTGGAGGCGGCATGACGAAGAAGTCAGCAAGCGGGCCCGTCGAAATCAAGGACCAGACCGGGCTCGACCGTGCACTTGCTGATGGTGTGCGCGAGTTCGCTGTAACTGGCGATGCCGTGCTCTCGGTGTCTCTACCCGAAGAAATCGTCTTCCGCACGTCCGGCAGCAGCCAGCCGCGGGTCGTGGCGTCCGGCAGCAGCCAGCCGCGGGTCGAGGCCTACGGCAGCAGCCAGCCGCGGGTCGTGGCGTACGACAGCAGCCAGCCGCGGGTCGTGGCGTACG
>JACXTT010000792.1_pt1 | contig 53832 bp, 44 predicted proteins | sample 9270951 | NCBI WGS metagenome assembly JACXTT01 (sample SAMN15532306, study PRJNA645909) | rock metagenome | isolation source: weathered quartz diorite | place: Puerto Rico | collected 2017-06-21
ACCAACTTGGATCATGGGCGCCGACACGAGAAGTTGCCGCTCATGACGATGGCGGACCACTTGAAATTCAGCAAGCACAAAGAGATCAAGGGCAAGGCCGGCTACACCCGGTACGCAAACTACGACGCGATCGAAGTGCCATATAGCGATGCGATACCCGGCGACTACAACGGCCCAATGGGCGTCCCGATTACGTTCCTCGACAAGTACAACCCGGACCAGTTCGAGATTCTTGGGTCGAGCATGAACCTCGGTGTCCCGATGTCACAGATCGCAAAGAAGGGGAGCTACCAGCAGGGCGGGCCGCGTTTCTACATTGACAATGGTGATGGAACCTATCGCCGGATGTTTGACAGAATCGTCATCCGCCACCGCCGCGCAAAGGGGAAGAACGAGTGAGAACCACCCTCCGGACCGACCTCACCGTCGCCGACATTTGCAACGGCTTCGTCTACAACCAACTCGAGGGGAAAGGCCTGTTCGGCCTCGGCGGGAAGCTCACGATTCAGCCGGAGTATCAGCGGAACTACATCTACGCCGAGGGCGGCGGCAAGCGCGAGCAAGCGGTCATTCACTCGCTGCTGAACGGGTACCCGCTCGGGCTGATCTACTTCAACAAGGTCGCGACAGACAAGTTCGAGGTGCTCGACGGCCAGCAGCGGATCACCAGCATCGGGCGGTTCGTCACGAACAAATTCGCGGTCATGGAAGACAGCAACCCACAGAATTTCGACAGCCTCCCCGCCGACCAGCAGGCGCGGATCAAGGCGTCGAGGCTGCTGATCTACGAGTGCGAGGGGACGGAGACGGAGATCAAGCAGTGGTTCGAGATGGTCAACATTGCCGGCGTGCCGCTCAACGCGCAGGAGCTTTTGAACGCCATCTACTCCGGCCCATTCGTCACCAAGGCCAAGGAAGAGTTCAGCAACAGCCAGAACGCGAACATCCAGAAGTGGAGCGCCTACATCAAGGGCAGCGCCAACCGACAGGATTTTCTGGAGCGGGCGCTGGATTGGGTGAGCAAGGGCGACATCGGCGGCTACATGAGCGCCCACCGCAACGACAAGGGTATCGACGAGCTGAAGGCATATTTCAATGCCGTGGTCGAGTGGGTTTCCAGCGTTTTCACGGATGTACTACCCGAGATGCGCGGCCTGGAGTGGGGCAGACTGTACGAAACGTACCACGGCAAGTCCTACGACCCGCGGAAGATATCGGCCGCCGTCCAGAAGCTCGCGGCTGACGACTACATCACGAATCGCAAGGGAATCCTCGAATACCTCCTGGGCGGTTCGACCGACAAGAAGCTGCTGGCCGTGCGGGTGTTCGACCGGAAGACGAAGCGGGTCGCGTACAACAAGCAGACCCAGGAGGCGGAGGCCAAAGGCAAGTCCAACTGCCCGCTGTGCGCGGTTGGCGATAACGCCAACAAGGGCAGGATCTACAAGCCAGACGAAATGGACGCCGATCACGTGTCCGCGTGGAGCAAGGGCGGCGATAGCTCGGCCAAGAACTGCCAAGTGCTCTGCACGACCCACAATCGGGCCAAAGGAAATCGATAGTACTGGGCGTACCGCCGCCCAACGCGAGGAGCGGGCTGGGCCGCCGAACAACTGGTTGCAGCGGCCGGTCCGCTGCGCGGACCGCCCCTGAACCGGCGCGTTCGGCAGACAGGGGATGCAGATGAGCCCACAGGCGAAGTTAGCAGTAGCCATGATAGTTGCAGTCGCAGCTATCTTGGCTGGGGCCACGGTTCCGACTTGGCCACGATGGAACTCCGAGCTCACGGCTCAAATCTGCGTGGAGCGTCCTGAGAACAACGGGGTGCTCAACATCCGAGAAGCTGAAGTCATGATGAAAGCTGGGCCACGGCTTGTGTTGACTGGGGGCCAGGCGGCTTGCGGCTTGGTAGAGGGAGGGGGTGATTACATCGTCTGGGCGCAGTCGCGCGATCCCTACGATCCTTCTCGCCGGGATCCGGCAGCTTGGCGCTCGAAGGATCTCGTAATTGATGTCCCAGAACACGGTCGTGTCGAGCTTGAATTGTGTGGCATCGGGTCTCGTAGTTACGAGAACTGGGGTTTGCAGCTGGCTGGCTCTGGCTGCCTGCGATGAGCTGCCGAACAACCGGCTGAAGCTGACGGCACGCGGGAGGTCCATGTGGGCTTGGAGGTTACGCGTGCGTGCCGCAGCTTCCCGGGTGCTAGTCAGACTTGGTAGAGGGCCATGTGTCATCAGACATCGACCTTGAGACAGGGCTCCGGCCTCTTGCCCGTAGTTACGTTGACGGTGTGCTCGAAGATAATATTCGCGCCGCCGTCCAAACCAGCGGTCGGTGGAGCGACCAGCTCGAATGGCGAATCTTCACGGTAGCGCAACGTAGTATCGAGCGTATTGAACGGGATGGTCAGTCTTGGCACAGGGTTCGGGTAAGTTGTGACTATGACTTTTCCTCCGACTGCCCAACGCTTGAACGTGCGATCGAGTTCCTCGGTCTGTTTCAGTCGCTCCTATTTCATATGTGGCGGAACTTTGGCTGGCCAGGGTGGGCGACGAAAACGGAAATCAAGCCGACCGGGGGCGCTGGCTAACAACCCGCTGCGCCTGCTGATGGGCGTCAGGCTCGGGGAGGCCTTGGGCCCTCCCACTGGCTCGCCGCAGGTGAGCCGGAGCGTTCGACAACCTCTCAAGGTGATTCAGAGGTAAGGAGACTCCATGCAGCACAACTCATATCGACTGCTGTTGTTGACATATCTAAGCGTCGCCATAGGGCTGCCAGCCTATGCGAAGGTACCGCTCGAGAAGGTCGTCATCTCGGGTGCGAAGCTTGCTCATCCGCTCGAGGCAACGGACCCGGTGTTGCTCGATCTTTCCAACCCCTGGTTCGGAAAGTTTGCGGATTGGAGCGGCCCGCCTCAAGCGGCGCCTGCAGGGCCCGTCTATGACTTGACCCTTTACGCAAGGCTTGACGAATTGAAGGCCATCTACCAGCTTCGATATGCGCCGGGTTCAAATGGCAGCGTCGGGCATGTGTACCTTCCCGGAAAAGGAGAGGCGTGGTACCAACGGAATGCGAGCATCATTCTTCGGGAGAAGCAAGAGGGGCGTTGGTATCCTGCGCTGCCCGAGTGGGAATCACGCATCAGGAAAGCTATGGGGCCGCAGAAGTGAAGAAAGGCACAGGAGGACCGTTCGTCCTGGCGACCATCCTGACCGCCGTCGTGCTTCTACCCCCTTCCTCTTCGCTGGCAAGCACCAGCCCCGACGATGTCTGCCGCGCTTATCGCGAGGCACCCGAGATTGCCGCGGAGATCGTGCGCCTTGTCGGCATCGGCTACACGGAGGGGGAGATCCCGATCGTCAAGGTGGCGAACTTCTGCGATCAGGGCGCGTGCTCGGAGCAATATCTGGCGGTGCAGACGTTCTCGCTTGGCAATTCGTACACGTCGATCATGGGACGTGTCTGGATGGACAACCGGGGCAAGGTCAAGTCGGTCGAAAGGGTGGAGCTTCGGCCGCTCGAGGCGCTCAAAGCGGTGTCCCTGACGGCAGGCGAGCAGGCGGTGAACGACTCGCTGGCGCGCGGCATCCCCGACCTCGGCGCGATGCGCGATCCCGGCCAGCAGGCCGCGCTGGCCCCCTGCTACGAGAAAGCGCGCGCGTCGTTCAGGACCCTTGCGCAGCAACCCTCCCATCCGATCGGCACGATGTTCCTGGTGGTGCGCCGCCGCGTGGAGGGAGACCGGGTGGTCGAGGCCGCGCTTTACGACGTCGAGGGGCACGGGCCGGACGTGGTCACCGGTTTCCCCTGGAACTGGTCGGTCGCGGAATCGCGCCGCGGCCGCAAATCGATCTTCACGATCGACGAGCTGGCCGACTGGATGTACGTCCTGCCCGACGGCAGGTTCGAGGGCCCCTGGACCACCGAGTGCCTGCCGAACGCCGGGCGCGCGCGTCCAGGCGTCCGGTAGGCGACGCGACCTTGTCCGACCTGACCCCCATCGTCGCGCCGGAAGACTTTCCCGCCAGCAGGAAGAGCGTCTACCTCAACACCGCCTCCGTCTGCCTCATGTACAGCGGCGCGGAGCGGGCGGTGGTCGACTGGACGCGCGATCTCGCCGAGAACGGAACGATCCATTTCGACGAGGCGGCCGAGGAGCGGGTCTTCGCGACGCTGCATGCATCGGCCGCGCGGCTGTTCAACTGCCGTCCCGAGGACATCGCGGTCGGTTCGAGCGCGACCGAGCTTCTGGCTTCCCTCGCCTGGGCCGTCGCGCCGGCGGCCGGCCGCAACATCGTCAGCAGCGGTCTGGAGTTCCCGAGCACGGTCTATCCTTGGGCGCGCGTCGCGCGCCACACGGGAGCCGAAGTCAGGCTCGGCGACATGAAAAGCGATCGTCCGCTGACCGACGGTCTGATCGGCCTGATCGATCGCGGGACCGCCGTCGTCTGCGTCTCCGACGTGATCTACAGCACCGGCCACCGGCTCGACGTGGCGCGGCTGGCTGAAGCGGCGCACCGGAACGGAGCCCTGCTCGTCATCGACGCAACCCAGTCGGCCGGCGGCATCCCGATCGACGTCGGAGCGCTCGGCATTGATGCCATGGTCGTCGCCTCCTACAAGTGGCTGTGCGGGCCGTTCGGCGTCGCCGTAATGTATCTCGCGCCCGATCTTCAGGAGCGCCTCGAGCCGGGGCTCGTCGGATTCCGATCCCACGAGCGGATGTGGGATCCGCGTGCCGATCGACTGACGCTCCCGCCGAACGCCCACCGTTTCGAGTTCAGCACCATGGCCTACGGCTGCGCGCCGGGCCTGGCCAGCTCGATCGATTACCTGCTGCGGCTGGACGTCGGGCGGATCTTCTCCAGGAACAAGAGGCTCGCCGATCTTCTCATCGAGGGATTGCGCGCAAGGAACGCCGAAATCCTGTCGCCCACGGGCGACGGTGCGCGCTCGTCGATCGTCGCAACCCGGTTCGACGGCACGGACGTGCGGATCCTCGCCGAACGCCTCAACCAAGACGGGATCGTGGTGTCGGCGCGCAGGGACGTCCTGAGGCTCTCCCCGCATCTTTACAACGACGCCGATGACATCCAGCAGGCGCTCGCAGCGATCGATCGCTGCCTGACCTGACGGCGTTTTGCCGGCACGCCCGCTGGAGCACTTGCCCGTCCTCCATCTCCTCCGATAAAGTATTGCGCATGAATCGACGCGCGTTCTTCAAAGCGGCGGCCGGGCTGTCGGTTGCGAGTGGATGGGGACTCTCCAGGTTGGCGGCGCTCGCTGGCGCCCAGGAGCCGGCTCCTGCGGAGACTCCCACGGGCGCTCGCGGTTCCGCCGGCGCCCCGGCGCCCGCCCCGACGAAGCAGAAGGAGTTCGCGCCGCGGCCGGGGCCGTGGCGGACGTTCGAGATCACGACGAGCGTCCATGTCTCAGGCCCCGCGGGCGTGACGCGCCTGTGGCTTCCGCTCCCCGCGGTGACCTCCCTCTATCAGGAGCCCCTCGACAACCACTGGACCGGCAATGGCGCGCGGATGGAGGAACGCTCCGACGACAGCGCCTCGGCACGCCTGCTCTATGCCGAGTTCGCCGACGGGGAGTCCGCGCCTTTCCTCGAGCTCACCAGCCGGATCCGGACCCGGGATCGTGCTGTCGACTGGTCGAAGCCGGTTTCGGCGTCCGAGGATCGTGCGGCTCTCGCGCGCTGGACCGCGCCGACGGACCTGATTCCGACCGACGGGATCGTCCAGGAGACGGCTCGCGAGATCACTCGGGGCAGGCAATCCGACATTGAAAAGACCAGGGCGGTGTACAACTGGATTCTCGCCACGATGTATCGCGATCCCGCCGTGCGCGGCTGTGGCGTGGGCGACATCAAGGCCATTCTCCAGACCAGGAACTTCGGCGGCAAGTGCGCCGACATCAACGCCCTCTTCGTCGGCCTGCTCCGGTCGGCGGGCGTCCCGGCCAGGGACATCTACGGGATTCGGGTGGCGCCCTCGTCGTTCGGCTACAAGACGCTGGGCGCTGGAAGCGCGAACATCTCCAAGTCGCAGCACTGTCGAGCCGAAGTCTTCCTGGACGGGCACGACTGGGTGGCGATGGACCCCGCCGACGTGGCGAAGGTCGCGCGTGAAGAGACCGGGGAGCGCCTCGCGCTCGACCATCCGCTCGTCGCGCCGGTGCAGAAGCGATTGTTCGGCGGCTGGGAGGGGAACTGGGTCGGCTTCAACACATCCCACGACGTGGCACTTCCGAACGCGACGAAGGGAGGCAGGCTCGGCTTCCTGATGTATCCGCAAGGCGAGACCCGGGACGGGCGCCTCGACTGCCTCGACCCCGACACGTTCAAGTACTCCATCACCACCCGAGAGCTGACCGCGTAGGCCGCCGGCGGCAGCCCGCCGTCAGCAACACGAAACCGCGCGGCCGGCACGGATGGAGCCGCTACAAATGAAGGGTCAGAAGACAGCTGTCTGGATCGCGGTGGGAATCGGCGTCGGGGTGGCCATGGGCGCCGCGACGCACTCCATGGCCGTCTGGATTTGTGTCGGCGCCGCGGTAGGCGCCGTCATCGGCCTGGCTCTCGGCCGGCGCGGAAAATCCGCGCCCTAGAGTCTTCAGTCGCGCGTCAGAAGGAAGGCTCCGGCCATTCCGCCGGCGGCGCAGATGGTGACGAGACCGCGCCGCGCCTTCCGCCGCGCCATCTCGTAAGCCAGCGTGGTGACGATGCGGCCTCCGGTCGCGGCCCAGGGATGGCCGACGGCGATCGAGCTGCCGTTGACGTTGACGCGTTTCCAGTCGACGGGACCGGTGGGCGCCCCTTTCCAGCCGCGCTCCCACGCCGCGGCGTTCGCGAGGACCTGGGCGGCGAACGCTTCGTGGATCTCGAGAAGGTCCACGTCCTCGAGCCGCAGGCTGGCCCGCGCCAGCAGGCGCGGTACCGTAATCGCCGGGGCCATCAAAAGCCCTTCGTCGGGATGGATCGCCGCGTAATCCATCGCCGACAGGAAGGCGAGCGGCTGCCTCCCCTGCGCCGCCGCGCGCTCCTCGCTCATCAGAAGAACCGCCGACGCGCCGTCGGTCACGGGCGACGCGTTGCCGGCGGTGATCGTGCCGTCGGCGGCGAAGGCCGGCTTCAGCGCGGCCAGCTTCTCGAGCGAGGTGTCGGCGCGCGGGCCGGTGTCGTGCTCGACCCCTTCCAGCGGCACGATCTCCTGCGCCAGCCGGTCGCGCGCGGCCAGGGCGTTGCGGTGGCTGGCGAGGGCGATCTCGTCCTGACGCTCGCGCGTGATCTCCCACTCGCGGCGGGTGATTTCCATGTGCTCGCCCATCGACAGACCGGTGGTCGGCTCCCGGAAGGTCGCCGGGTCGGCGCCGCTGAGCCATTCGACGCCTCCCGCGATTCCGGCTTCGATCCGGCCGCGCGCGATCGCGTCGGTGATGATGGTGATGGCGCGCAGCCCCGAGATGCAGTAGGACGAGACGGTCTGCGCTTCGATGCGGCCCGGTAGCCCCTCCTCGAGAACGATCTCGCGCGCCAGGTTCGGCTTGCCGCGCTCGGGCACGACGGCGCCGAAGGCGATCGCGTCGACCTGCGCCGGATCGACCCGGTGCCGATCGATGAGACCGCGCACGGCGTGACGCGCGAGCGCGAGAGGCCCCTTCGACGCGAACGCCTTGCCGGCCTTGGCAAAGGGAGTCCGGGCTCCCGCGACGACGGCGACTCGTCGGTCGTTCATGAGGATTCCCTGCGCGGTTGCCCGCGTGGAACGAACGGGGGCGCGGGCGTGCGTGCGCCGTCGTAGCCGCCGACCTCGCCGAAGCGGCGCCCGGCCTCCCAGTCGTCCCGGGCGGCGATGATCTCCTCGGTCGATCGGGCCACGAAGTTCCACCACATCAGGACGGTTTCCCCGAATGGCGCGCCCCCGAGGAGCAGGGCGCGCGCCGCTCCGCCGCGAGACACGAGCGCCAGCTCCCGGCGGCCCGCGCCGAGGTAGTAGAGGGTATCGACGGCCAGCGGACGGCTGTCGAGAGAAGCGTCGCCGTCCAGCAGCACGACGGCATGCTCGAACTCTCTCGCGAGGGGGACGACGACGCGGCGATCCCGGTCCGCCGACACTTCGGCGCCGACCAGGCTCGAAAAGGCGCGCGCCGGCGAGCGCTCGCCGTCCAGCTCGCCGATGATGAGCGTCGCCCGTCCGCCGTCCAGCTCGACGACCGGCAGCGCCCGGTGCTGCTCGAAGGACGGGGGCGCGTCGCGCTGCTTCCCGGGCAGCGCCACCCAGAGCTGCAGCCCCCTGAGACGGCCGGCGTTGCGCGGCGGCGTCTCCTCCGAATGCGCGATGCCCCGCCCTGCGGTCATCAGATTGAGGACGCCGGCCGAGGCCGGTCCGGCATGGCCGAGGCTGTCGTGGTGGAGCAGCTCCCCTTCGAGGAGCCACGACACCGTCTGGAGCCCGATGTGCGGGTGAGGTGGGACGTTCATCGGCTTGCCCGAGGCGAACACCACGGGACCGTAGGAATCGAGGAAGCACCACGGCCCGACGAGCCGCCGCTCCCGCCGCGGCAGGAGGCGATGGATGGCGAGGCCGGCCACGTCGGTCAGCCGGCCAGGGAGCGCCTCCAGGACGGGCTTCGCGGTCGGCTCGCTGATGCAGGTCTCGGCGGTCGCGGACGGAGCGAGATTGCTCATGAGGGGACCGTCACACCGCTCGCAGCATAGGCCGAAGAACCCGCGTCGTCAAATCGCCGTGGAGCCGCCGCTCGAAGGCTCGAAGCAGCACCGCCACCGGCGTCCGGTTTCGAACGATCGCGTTCCGAAAACGGACACACGAGCGCCCGGGCTTTCGCACCCGCCACCACCCAAGGCTCGGGCGGGCGCTTGTTTAGAGGTCGCCGAGAGTTGGCAAGCGGCATGCTAGGAGATGGGCGAGACAGACGGTCGTCAGCGAGGCTCGAGCGTGATGACAGAACAGCGAATCGTCGATTGGCAGAACGACGCCCAAGAGTTCGTCGGCTCGGAGGCCGGGCACGCGGCATCCGGACGAGTCCTCATCGCCGACGATCAGACCGACGTGCTCGCGGCGCTGCGGCTCCTGCTCAAGGGAGAGGGGTACGAGACGGTGACGGCGCAGACGCCCGAGGAGGTGCTCGAAGTCCTGAAGTCCCGCCGGCCCGAGCTGGTGCTCATGGATCTCAACTATGCCCGGGACACCACCTCGGGTCACGACGGTGTCGGTCTGCTGAAGTCGATCCGGGCCCTGGACCCGGCGCTCCCGGTGATCGTGCTGACCGGCTGGGCCTCCCTCGAGGTGGCGGTGGAATGCCTGCGCGGAGGCGTGTCCGACTTCATCCAGAAGCCCTGGGACAACGCGAAGCTCCTGGCGGCTCTCCGGAAGCACCTCGATGAGAGTCGGCGGCTGCGCGAGAGCCGGCGGCGCGAGACCGAGCTGTCGCGGCAGATCGAAGAGGCGGAGGAAGTCCAGCGCGGCCTGCTGCCCCGCCGGGTCCCGAGCGTTCCCGGATGCCGCATCGCCGTCTCGTGGAAGCCTTCGAGCGCCCTGAGCGGCGATTACTTCGACGTCCTGCCATTCGGTCCGAGCCGCTTCGGACTCTGCATCGCCGACGTGGTCGGCAAGGGAGTGCCGGCCGCTCTCCTGATGTCCAACTTCCAGGCGTTGCTCAAGGGCACCGCCCGCGGCGGTGAATCCCCGAGCGAAGTGTGCGGCAGGCTCAATTCGTTCGTCGGCAGGACGGTGGCCAGCAACAAGTTCATCACATTCTTCTATGCCCTGATGGACACGGAGGCACGCACTCTGCGCTTCGCGAATGCGGGGCACAATCCTCCGATTCTGGCGCGCCGGGATGGATCCTGGATGCGTCTGTCCGAGGGTGGGCCGGTCCTCGGCGTGTTTCCCGACCGGCGCTATTCCCAGGGCGAAATCGACCTGTCGCCGGGGGATCGCATTCTCCTCTACACGGACGGACTCCCGGAAGCCAGAAACGCCGCCGGCGAGGAATTCGGCGAGAGGCGCCTGATCGAGATGATCCTGAGTCGGCCGCAGCTCGATCCGCAGGAGCTGCAGAAATGGATCCTGCAATCGGTGACCGATTTCTGCGGCGGACCGCTCCAGGACGACGCGACGTTGATCGCGATCCGGGTGGAATAGAATCCCCAGCCGCGCGATCGCCGTGCTGCAATCCTGGTGCCGTTACCTGGCGAGCTGGAAGAGCAAAGACGAGACCCAGCCCTTCGTTCCCAGCTCGTCGGTGACCTCCCACAGCACGTCCTGCTTCTGGCCGGTCGGGTAGAGCATCGTGCCGGGGTCGAGCGTCTTGATCACCTGGCCGGCCGTGTCGGGCGTGGCGTACATCCGGCCCGGCTTGTTCATGACCACCGCCTGCGAGGCGCTCGCCTCGGAGGCGTTCTCCGGCAGGCCGCCGAGCTGCGTGACCATGTTGGTGTAGGCCTGCAGGTAGGCCAGCGTGATGACCTGGCCGATCTCGGTGTCCGAGTATCCACTGGCGCCGGCCGCGCCGAAGCCGCTCCAGGTCGCCCTGCTGCCGTGGCCGCCCCAGCCGATGTCGGTCTTCTTGGCGTGCCCTTCCACGGTGGCCACCTCTTCGGAAGAGCGGACGTCGGTCACCGTCAGCACGACGTCGGCGGTCTTCTTCTTGGTATTGATACCGGCGGCGGCCGCGGCCAGGGCGTGATGGCCCATCAATCCGCCGGCCAGGCCGCCGAATCGATGACCACCCGCGTTGCTGTTGGAGGAGATCAGGTCGGGTACGATGACGTAATCGGCCGCCTTGATCTGTCCCTGTCCGACGTTCGACCCGCCGCGCAGGTCGCCGCCGGCCGCCAGGGCGCGCTCGTTCTGGATCGCCTGCATCCCCTTGCCGCGATCGACCAGGGTGAAGCAGTTCGACTTGCGCACGAAGACCTTGATCAGGGCCTCGGGCGAGCCCACTCCCGCCTGCTGCCACCAGTTCGTGTCGGGCTCGACGACTGCGACGGTGCCGATCTTCTTGGAACAGACGGGGATCTCGTCCATCTTCTCGTCACGCTTGTCCTGCGCCGACTCGGCGAACGCCGGCATCCACGACGCCACGACCAGCAATCCAGCCAGCGACATTCTGCCCAAAGCCTTGTAGGTCATCGATTCCCCCCCTGCCGGCCGGACGGCGCGGCGACCCGCCAGAAGATAGGTTCGCGGGAAGGGATCGTCCAGCCGCGGCGGAAAGTCTTGTCCGGGTCTCGCGGCAGGCGGTAGACTCGCACTCATGAATATTCTTCTGCTTTCCATGCCGGATTCGTTCGAGCACATGCCCCCGGTCGGGATCCGGATGCCGAATGGCGCGCTGACGTCCCTGGCGGGAAACGTCGACCCGCATCACAAGGTCGCGGTCGCGGATCTGATCCTGGTCCGGGAGAGGGTCCGCCAGGTGGTCGGCCGGCTCGTCGACACCCTGGAGCCGCATGTCGTCGGTCTCTCGATCATGACCTTCCAGCGCAGAACCGCCAGGAGGATCATCGAGCTGGTGCGGTCGCTGCGACCCGAGGTGCGTATCGCGGTCGGAGGTTACGATCCAAGCCTGGCGCCCGAGGCGTACGCGGAGATGTCGACGGCGGGCGCGGATTTCATCGTGCGTGGTGAAGGGGAGATCACCTTCCGGGATCTGATACGGGCGGTCGAGGCCGGCGGCGGATACGAGAGCATCCCGGGGCTGACCTACCGCGAACGAGAGGGGTACCGCCGCAATCCCGACCGGCCCGTGAACGGCCTGCGCGGCGCGGAGCTGCGACCACCGAGGCGCGACGCGCGCGTGCTGCGAGGTTACACGCTTCTCGGCTGGCCCGTGGACGTCGTCGAGACCTCCCGCGGCTGCACGTTCGACTGCAGCTTCTGCTCGATCATCGCGATGCGCGGCCGGAACTTCCACACCTTCGACTTCGAGCGGGTGCTCGCCGACATCCGCGATGCCCGGGAGCACGGCGCGCGAGCCATCTTCATCGTCGACGACAACGTGACTCTCGACGTTCGGCGCTTCGAAGCGCTCTGCCGCGCCCTGATCGAGGCGAAATTGAACGACCTCCGTTATCTGGTGCAGGCGATGACCTCCTCCATCGCGAACCACGGCGAGACGCTCGCCCCCTTGATGCGTCAGGCGGGCTTTCGCTACGTGTTTCTCGGAATCGAGAACGTTCTCGAGGACGATCTGGAGTTCCTGCGCGCGTCGTCGAAGAACCGGGAGAGAAGGAACGGACGCCTCGTCGGCAACGCGACCGTGACGGCCATCGATCACCTGCATCGCAACAGGATGTACGTCGTCGGGGGCCTGATCGTCGGGAACCCCGCGGACACCGCCGACTCGATCAGCGCCAACCTGGAGTTCGCCCGCCGTTACATCGACTGGCCCTACATCCAGCACCCGACGCCGTATCCCGGCACTCCCATGACCGCGGATTTCCGGGAGCGTGATCTGATCATCAGCGAGCGTCTCGAGGAGTACGACGGGACGACGGCCGTCGTGCGCAGCGAGCACCTGTCCGCGGAGGAGATCGAGTTCCAGCGCTGGCGCTCCGAACGCTGGATGAAGGTGCGCCATATGCCCGCCGTGCTGCGGCAGAGCCCGTTGTTCCTCCTGCGGCACTGGCGCAAGATGCTGAGCCACACGTATCGGGGGAGCACCCTCAGGACGTTTCTGGGACTCGAAGACGAGCGCGCCGCGTTCGAGCGTTACAGGGCGATTCGGCGCGCCGAGCGCGACGACCTCCTCGCGGGCGGTCCCGGGGCCACCCGTCCCTTTCCCTCCCGGGCGTTCTCGAGCTGATCCTCCCGTGCGAGCGCTCCTGATCGCGGTCCTGGCCGCGTCGACGGCGACCGGGGGCGTCCGTCCCGGGCGCGCCGACGAAAAGGCACAAATCGAAACCGCTTTCCGCCGGATGTACGAGCTGCGCTTCGACGATGCCCGTGCCGAGATTCGCGCTTACCGGGGCGCGCATCCGGACGATCCTTTCGGCGCGGCGGCCGAGGCGGCCAGCCATCTCTTCGAGGAGTTCGACCGACAGGGTGTCCTGACGTCCGGGTTCTTCCTCGACGATGACCGATTTCTCGGCGGCATCGCCGGGACACCCGATCCGGCGCGGAGCGCGGCGTTCCTCGCCGCCAACGATCGCGCCCGGGAGATGGCGGGCAAGCGCCTGGAGTCGAATCGCGACGATCCGGACGGTCTCTTCGTACTGACCCTGGTCGACGGAATGCAAGGAGACTTCGAGGCCGTGATCGAGAAACGCCCGCTGTCGGCCCTCCGCTTCATCCGCCGGGCCGAGCAGGAGGCCCAACGGCTTCTCGCGGTCAGGGCCGACGCCCAGGACGCCTACGTCGCGCTCGGCGCCGCGAACTACATCATCGGCTGCCTCCCCGCCTACAAGCGCTTCTTCCTGTGGTTCGGCGGCATCCACGGAGACCGCCTGCATGGCATGGAGCAGCTGCAGATGACCGCAGAGCGCGGTCATTACCTGAAGCCGCTCGCGAAGGCGTTCCTCGCGCTGGCCGCCGAGCGCGAGGGTCAGCTCGAGCGCGCCCGCGCACTGTTCGCAGATCTGACCCGCGAGTTTCCGGCGAACCAGGTCTTCGCTCGCGAAGCTGCGCTCGCGCGGTAGACGCGGGCCTCTGCGGCATTGCCCGCCGACAATCCCCGTCCCTAGGTGCCCCCGCTGCCTGTGCTACGCTCTCGCGCCATGGTCGGCGGCACGGGCAAGCGGAAACGCTTCACCAGCGCGAAGACGGAGCGCTTCAGCGAGTCGGTCATCCGCGAGATGACGCGGCTGGCGATGGAGCACGACGCCATCAACCTGGCGCAGGGGTTCCCCGACTTCGCGGCCCCCGAGGAGCTGAAGCAGGCGGCGCGCCGGGCGATCACGGAGGACGTCAACCAGTACGCCATCACCTGGGGCGCGAAGAATCTCCGTGACGCCATCGCCCGCCGGATGAACGAGACGCAGCGGCTGGAGGTCGACCCCGAGACCGAGATCACCGTCTGCTGCGGCTCGACCGAGGCGATGATCGCCTCGCTTCTCGCCACGACCGACGCGGGCGACGAGATCGTCGTGTTCGAGCCGTTCTACGAGAACTACGGGCCGGACGCCATCCTGTCGGGCGCCCGCCCGAGGTTCGTCGCGCTCCACCCTCCCGCCGATGACGGCGGCGAGTGGACCTTCGACGAAAAGGAGCTGCGCGCCGCGTTCGGCCCGCGCACCAAGGCGATCGTCCTCAACACGCCGAACAATCCCACCGGCAAGGTGTTCACCCGGTCCGAGCTGGAATTCATCCGCGATCTCTGCCTCGAGCACGACGCTCTGGCCGTCACGGACGAGATCTACGAGCACATCCTGTACGACGGCGCGGAGCACGTCTCGATGGCCCGCATCGACGGGATGCGCGGGCGCACCATCACCATCAACGGGATGTCGAAGACGTACAGCGTCACGGGCTGGCGCGTCGGCTGGGCGGTGGCGCCGCCGGCGCTCAGCGGGGCGATTCGCAAGGTGCACGATTTCCTGACCGTCGGGGCGCCGGCGCCTCTGCAGGAGGCGGGGGTCGCGGCCCTCGCCCTGCCGTCCGCGTACTACCGGCGCCTCGCCGAGGAGTACCGCGCCCGGCGCGACCGTCTCCTGCCCGCCTTGCGCCAGGCGGGCTTCGTCGCCTACACGCCCCGCGGCGCCTACTACATCATGACCGACATCCGCAGCTTCGGGTTCGCCGACGATCGGGCCTTCGCGATGCACCTGGTGCGCGACGTCGGGGTGGCCGTCGTCCCGGGCTCGAGCTTCTACGACGATCCCGCCGACGGGGCCCATCAGGTGCGGTTCGCCTTCTCCAAGCGCGACGAGACGCTGGACGAGGCCGCCTCCCGGCTGAGGACGCTCCGCGGCCGCCCGCGACGAACGCGCGGATGAGCCGGCTCGCCCGGCGGCTGCGCACCGTCGACTATTTCACCCTCGGGTTCGGCACCATGGTCGGCGTCGGCTGGCTGGTCCTGATGGACGACTGGCTGACGCGCGGCGGCCCGGCCGGCGTCATGCTCGGCTTCGCCATCGGCGGCGTCGTCCTCCTGCCGATCGCCCTGGTGTACGGCCGCCTGGTGCGCGCCATCCCGGACGCCGGGAGCGAGATCGCCTACACCGCCGGCGTCTTCCCGCCCGCCGCCAGCTTCGCCACCGGCTGGATGATGATGCTGGCTTACCTGATCGTCTGTCCGTGGGAGGCGGTCGCCATCGGCCGGCTGGCGGCCTATCTCTTCCCCGGGCTCGACCGGCTGGAGCTGTACCGCGTCGCCGGGACGCCGGTGTTCCTGCCGCGGCTCGGGCTCGGCATGACGCTGACGGCCGCCATCACCCTGATCAACTATCGCGGCATCCGGCTGAGCGCCTCGTTCCAGAAGTGGATGACCTTCGTCCTGCTGGCGATGTTCGCGGCCTTCCTGCTGGCGTCGGCGGGCCGCGGGTCGCTGGCGAACTTCCGGCCCCCGTTCAGCCACGCCGGGCCGATCTCGGTCCTCCTGGTGCTGCAGATCGTGCCTTACTTCATGACCGGGTTCGAGTCGGTGCCGAAGTGCGCCGAAGAGGCCAGCCCCGGCTTCCGCGACCAGGGATTCCTGAAGGCGATGCTGCTGGCGCTGGCGGTGGCGGTCGTCTTCTACACGACCGTCGCGGCCCTGATCGCCTACCTGCAGCCGTGGCAGGGTCTGGCGTCCCAGCGGTTCGCCACCGCGCTGGCGTTCGAGCGGGCGTTCGGAAGCCGTCGTGTCGTCGAGCTGCTGTTTCTGGCGGCGCTGGTGTCGCTGGTCAAGGTCTTCAACGGCAACTTCGTCGCCGCCAGCCGGCTGCTGTTCGCCCTGGGACGGAGAGGTCTCGTGGACGAGAGATTCGGCCGCATCCACGAACGAACCTTCGTCCCGTCCACGGCTGTTCTGGCCTTGGGCGGCGCCACGGCTGCGGCGACCTTCCTGGGGGACGCGATCCTGGTCCCGATCACCGAGGTCGGCTCGATGGCGTCGGCGCTTGGGTGGCTGGCAGCCTGTCTCGCCTTCTTCTTCCTCCAGCCCGCGCCGCGGGACCGCGCCCTCGCCCTGGCCGGGACGGGCGTGGCGGCGCTCTTGATCCTGATGAAGATCGCCCCGATGGTCCCCGGCCATTTCACGCGCGCCGAGTGGATCGCCCTGCTCGTCTGGTCGGCCCTCGGCCTGGCCGTGCGCCGGCGCGGCCCGGCTCAGCGCGCGCCCCAGCCCTGACTGCGGCCTCCACGCGCCCGATCGATCCGACCCTCCGCAGCATCGAAAGAATGCTCCCCATTGTTGAAAAAAACGGGATTGGCTGATATAGATGGATCCACACCTAAGGGCCGCGACGCTTGAGGGAGGACTTCCTCCCAGGAGGACGAGCGCAAGGGCCATGAGGAGATCGTGATGGAAATCGGACAAGGGACCGGGTCGTTGGAGTCGAGGACGCGCTCGTCCGTGTCATCCAGGGCGGCGCTCCTCGCGATATTCATGATTCTGGCGGTCTGCGGATGGGTCGTCGCGGATGTATCCGACCACATTCCCCGTCGGGGGCTCACCGCCCTAGCCGCATTGCAGCATAGAAACCAGCAGAGACCCTGGAACGCCTTGATCCCGCGCATCGTCCTGGCGGCCGCCAACGCCTCCACACGCCTCGCTCAATCGGGCGTCCATTGCGAGCAGGGCGAGGCGCCCGACGCCGTCGAGGCCTGTGCGGGGAAGCAAGCGGGCGATGCCTGCACGGTCGACCGCGAAGAGCACGACTTCACCGGCCAGTGCGCTGTGATCCCGGGCGGGATGCTCGCCTGCCAGCCGCCGTCACCACCCCCTCCGCCCCCGAACGCGGTGAGCGCGTGCGACGGCCTGAAAGCGGGGGACGCGTGCCAGGTGACGGACGACAGTCACACGGTCAACGGCCTGTGCAGGATGTTCGGGACCGGCGTGCTGGCATGCGTGCCGATCCCGCTGCCCTTGCAGGGACTGATCGACGCCTGCACCGGCAAGAGCGCGGGCGACGCCTGCTCGTTCACCCACGAGGACGAGACCGTCAGCGGCCTGTGCATGGCCCTCCCGGACCTGGGGAGCGTGCTGGTCTGCACCCCGCAGCAGGCGATTCCGCCACGGGTCACCGCCTGCGCCGGCAAGAGCGCCGGCGACGCCTGCTCCTTCACCGGCGAGGATGGGCCGATCAACGGGACCTGCGCCATGCCGCCCGATCGCAACGTCCTGGTGTGCCAGTCTCCGCCTCCGCCGGCGGCCGTGAACCCCTGCACCAGCAAGAACGCCGGCGATGCCTGCTCCTTCACGGATGACGATCAGACTGTGAACGGCACGTGTATGGCCCTCCCGGACCAGGGCGGACTGCTGGTCTGCGTGCCGCAACAGGAGATTCCGCCGCGGGTCACCGCCTGCGCCGGCAAGAGCGCCGGCGACGTCTGCTCCTTCACCAACGACGACAGGACCGTCACCGGAAACTGCATCATGCCTCCCGATCACAACATCCTGGTGTGCCAGCCGCCGCCCCCGCAGGCGCTGATCGACGCCTGCGCGGGCAAGGCGGCGGGCGATGCCTGCGCCGTGACCCTGGGCGATCGCTCCTTCACCGGAACCTGCGCGACGGCGCCCGACGGCACGACCCTCGCCTGCATGCCGCCGCGCGAGGAATCAGAGCAATCACCGCGCGTGACCGCCTGCACGGGCATGGCCGCGGGCGCGTCGTGCACCGTGTCGGGCGATCACAGGCCCCGGCACGGCACCTGCCGCCCGAACGACGAGGGGGTGCTGGCGTGCCTGCCGCCGGCACCGCCGCAGGAGATGGTGGACGCGTGCTCCGGCCTGAAGGTCGGCGACGCCTGCTCCTTCCCCTGGAAGGATCAAACCCTGAGCGGCACGTGCCGGGCCCTGCCCGGTGGCGCCACTCTGGTCTGCGCCTCTCTCTGCCCGCACTCCTGACGGGAGGATAGGTCGTCCAGTGCACCCCGAGGGCGACCTGCACCGCTAGTCCGGGGCGGGCACGGCGTATCGATGTCGTGCCCGCCTCGCGTCATCTTCCGCGTGACCTGTCCACCAGGCTGTCAGGGCCGGCGATCCCAGTAATCGTCGGGGCGGTCGTCGGATTCGAGCGCCTCCGGGCTGACCCAGTCATACTCGCCGAACGGCTGGCGCTGCGGCCAGACTTCGTCCAGCGTCGCGGCGTCGTAGAGGACGCCGTCCTGCATGACGTACAGCGCGTCGGTGGTGTTGCGGATGCCGTCGAGGGGATTCGCGTTCAGCACCACGAGATCGGCGAGCTTGCCGGGAACGAGCGAGCCGAGATCCTGCTCCGCGCCGAGGAAGTGCGCCGGCTGGATCGTCGCCACCTCGAGGGCTCCCATCGGCCCCAGGCCCTCGGCGGCCATCCAGATGTCGAAGTGCGTGTCCATGCCGTGGAACTGCCCGTGGCCACCCACCGCGCCGTACCCGCCTTCGGCGATGACGTCGGCGAGCGCCTGGGCGTAGAGCGCCGAGCCGAAGTCGGTGATCGGGCGCAGCATGCGGCGGCGGGTGCGCGCCATGAGATCCCACGAAGGCATGAAGCGGCGCAGCTTGGCGTCCTTCCAGAGATCGCGCTCGGCGTAGAACTGCTGGTCGCCCCACGGACCGGGGCCGCTGGCGCAGAAGGTCGCGGAGTACGTGGCTTTCGCCTGCCCCACGAAGCGGGCGGCGTCGCGGTACAGCGGGATGGCCAGGATCTCGTGCTCCCAGCCGGGCTGGCCGTCCATGATCATGCCGAGCTCGTGCTCGAACGAGCCGCCCTCCCCCGTCACCATCACGCCGCGCTTCCTCGCCGCCTCCACGATCCACTGCCGCTGATCGCGCCGCGGGTTCATATACTGCTTGATGGAGACCGCACCCCAGGCGGCGAGCCGGTTGACTTCGTGCTCGGTCTCCTCGTAGCTGGCGATCTCCCTGGAGCGCTCCGACTGGAGCGACGGCTCGGTCGCCTCGTCCGGATTCTGTCCGGCGATCCAGTCGCCGATCGGCTCGCCGGTGCTGAACAGGCGCGGCCCGAGCGCCAGCCCGGCGCGGATCAGCTCGGCGTTGCTGAACACGGTGGTCGAGGTGGCGGAGGGATCCATGGCGGTCGTGATGCCGTAGGCGAGGTAGATCGCCGACTCGAAATTATGAGGCGGGATGACGATCGCCTTGCGGTCGTTGAAATGGGCGTGCATGTCGATCAGGCCCGGGATGATCGTCTTGCCGGCGGCGTCGATCACGCGCTCCGCCTGCGCGGCGTCGCACTCCCCGACGCAGACAATCCGGCTGCCCCGGACCAGGACCGTCCCCCGCTCGATGTTCCTGCGGCCATCCATGGTCAGAATGCGGGCGTCCCGCAGGGCGATCGTCCCCCTGGGGAGGCGGCGCGGCACCCGCAGACGGACCGACACGGCGTCGGTCTTGCCCGACGACCGGTGATGCGCCAGGTAGCGGCTGCCGCTCCCGAACTCGATCGTGTCGGCGTCGCGCCAGCGGGGAAAGAGCCCTCCTTCGTCGGAAAGGCTCCTGACCGGGAGCGCCGGCTTCGTCCAGTCCAGGGTCGGCGGCGCGGCGCCGGTGCCCAGCCAGGGGATCGGCGCGAGACGGACGTTCATCTCGGCCTGGAACGCGACCCAGCGTCCGTCGGGCGACGCCACCGCTTCGGCGGCGTACGGGAAGCGCAGGTGGACCCGGCGGTCGCCCCCGTCGGCTGCGACCGAGATCAATTCCGTCGTCGTGCCGGCCGCTCCGGAGGCTCCTTTCCCCTCGCTCTGCTCGGAGTAGAAGATTCTCCCCTCCGGCCCGAAGCTGGCGCGCACGACTTCCACCGGATCCTCGGGAGGCTTGACGTGCGCCACCACCGTCGCCGGGCCCCCGGCCGCCGGCAGCGACACCAGGTCGTACCAGGGGTTCTCGGGCCAGGTGCGTGCGCGGGCGGTCACGCCCGTGCCGCGGGCGGCGACGATGCGCCGGCCGTCGGGGCTCCACTCCGGGTTCAGGTACTCGCCGGTCTCGATCGTGATCCTGCGCGGCGCGCCGCCGCGTGCCGGGACGGTCCACAGCTCGCCGCGCGACTTCTCGTCCCAGGAGGCGAAGACGATCGTCCGGCCGTCGGGGGACCAGGCGGGTGACAGCTCGAACGGCGCGAAGCCCTGCGGCGTGAGGCGCCGCGGCTCCCCGTCCGGCAGATCCATGACCCAGACCTTTCCGACCGCGTGGAACGCCAGCCGCCGGCCGTCGGGCGAAGCGGTCGGCCAGCGCAGCATGCGCGCCTCGAACGGATCGTCGGAAATGCGGAACGGCGTGCGGGCCATCTGGGAGATCGTCCGGTGCACCCGGGCGGTGAACGGAATCGTGTCGACCTTGCCGGTCGACACCTCCAGCCGGCGCAGCCTTCCCCCCTGCGACAGGACGATCGATCTCCCGTCCCGCGCCCAGGCGTATCCGGGAAGGGCCCTGACCGAGAAGCGCACGTCCTCGGCGTTGTCGGTCTCGATCGGATCCATCACCCGGCGCTCGGCGCCGCTGTCGAGATCGCGCAGCCAGAGCGCCGCCCGCGGCCCGAAGCGCCGGCCGTCGTGCGACACGGTGCCGTCGGGAATGCGCCGCGCGAAGGCGAGCGTCCGGCCGTCCGGAGAAATCCGGGGCGCGAAACCGCCGTCTCCGGGTCCGCCCGTGAGGTCGTCGGTCCGTCCGGTGCGCAGCTCCATGCGCCTGATCTGAAGGCACCCCTGCGTCGCCTCGCCGAGGCGGCCGGCGCAGGTGTTGGACTCGAAATAGACGTACGTCCCGTCGGGGGACACGGAGGGCCCGCTGACGCCCGTGTCCTCCATGAGGCGGACGCCCTCGCCGCCGTCGCGGTGGTACATCCAGAGGGTGGAGTAGTAGAGACCGCGATGGCAGACGAGCTGCTTGCGGACGATGAGGTACTGCCCGTCCGGCGTCCAGACCGGCTCTTCGGCGCAGGCGTCCGGATCGGCGAACACGGGCCGCGGACTCGAGCCGTCGGCGTTCATGACCCAGACGTTGTTCTGGCCCTGGCGATCGGAGACGAAGGCGATCTGCCGGCCATCCGGCGAGTAGCGCGGTCCGTAGTTGAGGGCGATGCCGCTGTCCCGCGTGAGGCACTCCGCCTCGCCGCCGGCGGCCGGGACGCGGTAGATGTGCGCCAGGAGATCGAACACCACCCAGCGGCCGTCCGGGGAGAGATCGACCGACATCTTGGTCCCTTCCTGGGTGCTGAAGTCGATCTCGCGGGTCGCCCCGCGCGGTCGCGTCACGTCCCAGGGCTCCTCGGCGCGCGGCGCGCCCGCGGTCGCGCAGAGGCACAGTGCCGCGACCAGCGTGGTTCCGGTGCTCAGCGCACGGATCAGGAAGCGGGCCGGCATCGCAGTCCTCCCGCGGACCCGCCCGGGTCCGCTCTCAGGACCGGCGAGTATATGTGAGGGGAGTCGGAGGTGCGGGTTGACCCGAATCCCGATCAGCAGGGAGTGGCCGTGCAGTGCCCGCCGCTCTTCGAGCACCTGTACGCCAGGCTGCTCGCGAGGCAATCGGCGGGCTTGCTTCCCTTCGGCTTGTCGCAGATCTGCATGGGGCACCCGGGCGCGGCGATCGCCGTGCTCGGGCCGAAGATCGCAAGGGCGGAACGATAAGGCGTGCCGCCCGTCCTCAGCAGACTGGCGGCGGGGGACACCGCGGCCAGCACCAGCATCACCGCAAAGAATCTCGCAACGGAGCGCTTCGATACGAGCATGGTCGTCTCCTCTTTGTGGCCTCTATGTACCACGAGGATCGCGTGGACGCAACCTGCGGGGCGTTTCCGCGCGGATCACGGCAGCGTGCCGGCGGTGAAGGTGACGCCGGCGTTGACCTGTCGTCGGTCCGCCTCCCGATCACGCCGAGACGATCGTCTTGAACCCGCCCCAGAACATGCGCTTGCCGTCGAAGGGCATCGATTTCGGGTCCATCATCTTCGCGAGGCGGGGGTCCTTCATGACCTTCGCGTTGATCCGGTCGCGGTGCTGGCGCGACTTGTAGACGATGTAGGAGAACACCACCGTCTCCCCCGGCTTCAGCTTCACGCTCTGCGGGAACGAGGTCCACTTCCCGCGCTTGACGTCGTCCGCGGCGCACTCGATGTACTCGAGGGCCCCGTGATCGCGCCAGACCTTGCCGGCTTTCTGCGACATGCGGCGATAGGCCGCGAGCTTCTTCTTCGGCACCGGCACGACGAAACCATCGACGTAGTGGGCCATGCGTATCCTCCCTGGAGATCGCTCGTTCAAGTCGCGCGCCTCGATCAGGTGGAAGCCGGCCCGCTGCTCCTTCGTTTCGGCGAAGGCCCCGTCGGAGACCGACAGCTTGCCGTTGCGCACGCGCACCGTCGTCGCGGTCTCCACCGGCTGCAGCGCCTCCGAGGCGATGCAGCGGCCGCTCTCGCGCAGTCCCGCATCGTACGCCAGGCACTCGTGATCGTCCAGCGGGACCGCCGAGGGGTGCCCCGTCTCCCCTCCCAGGAACTCCATGACCAGGAAGTCGACGCCGTCCTGCGAGTCGAAGTCGTGGATCGCGGGCTGAGGAGGTGCGAGCCAGGCAGCTTCGGCGCCCTGTCCGCGACTCGACGCGATCATACAGCGGAACCGCGACGCGCGATGAAGGCGCCGGATCGATGCGGCGGCCCGCTTGATCGCGAGCGCGATCGGCGCCCGCTCTTCGCGTGGGGCGTATAATTCCGCTTCACTACGGGACAGATCATCGGCCAGATAGGCTCTCGAGCCTCATCGGAGGGAGGTCTCATGGGAAACAGGAAGAAGGTGGATCGCCGCGACTTCGCCAAGACGACGCTGGCGGTCGGCGCCGCGGGCGCCGCCAGTATCGCTTTCCCTTCCGTGCTCGGCGCCGCCGACGAGCCGGACAGTCCGCTGGTGCCTAAAGGCGCTCACGCGCCGGCCGCGCCGGCGCGGGCCGCGTCCGCCTGGCGCGAGGGGACCACCATCCCGGCCTGGTATTACCTCGACCCGGCCCAGTACGCGGTCGACGAGCGTCTGATCGCCGACACCTTCTGGCTGATGGTCGATCACGAGAGCCGCATCCCGAACCCGGGCGACTATTTCGTCTTCGAGTTCGGCCGCGGCGAGAACGTCATCCTCGTCCGCAACGGCGAGGGGAAGGTGAAAGCGTTCCACAACGTCTGCCGCCACCGCGGCTCGAGGCTGTGCCGGGACAGCGACGATCCCCGGCCGGCCGACCCGCGCCTCTCCGTGCGGCAGCTGAGCGCCAGCGGCAACACGCCGCTGTTCCGCTGTCCGTACCACGGCTGGACCTACGATCTCGACGGGCGTCTCGTCCAGTCGTACCGCATGCCGGGCGACTTCGACCCGGCGAGGAACGGTCTGGTCCCGTGCCACGTGCGTCTCTCCGAGGGGCACATCTTCGTCAACCTGTCGCGCGACGAGAAGCCGCCCGATTTCGAGAGCAATCTCGAGTGGTACACCCAGGTCGCGCAGCCGTACGGCTTCGCGGGGCTCAAGATCGGCGCCCGCCGCTTCTATCCGATCAAGGCCAACTGGAAGCTGGCGATCGAGAACTTCCTCGAGTGCTACCACTGCGGGCCGTCCCACAAGAACCTGGTCACGACGCACAACTGGGACTACACGCTGTCGGACGCGCAGGAGGCCCAGAGAGACAAGGAGATCGTCGCCTGGATGGCGCGGACCGGACGCCGGGAGGCGGCCGTGAGCAAGGGCATGGGGATGGGGGGAGCGACCGACCCCGCCGCCCTGGACGGCGAGCTGAACCCCGGCTTTCTCACCGGCTCGCTGGACGGCAAACCGGTGGCGCCGCTGCTTCCCAACATCAAGGACTGGACCCACACCACCAACATCGCCACGACCGCCTGGTCGACCGGCTACTGGCAGGCGTACGACGACCACGTGGCCGTGGCGCGGTTCACGCCGCGCGACGTGGCCCGCACCGACTGCGAGATCTTCTGGCTGGTCCATCCGAAGGCCGTCGAGGGGAAGGACTTCGTTGCGGATCGGTTGATGGCCCTGTGGGACATCACGATCCAGGAAGATATCTGGATCGTCGAGAACAACCATCTCGGCATCACCTCCGGCGCCTACTCCTCCGGACGGTACGCCGGCCACGAAAGCTATCCGGCCGATTTCGTGAAGTGGTACATGGAGAAGGTCGTGAAGTCGTGAGGAGGTGGCCGGCGGCCATCGGCCTGCTCGCGCTCGGCTGCGCCGCCCGGACGCTGCCGCGGGTCCTCTCGACCGAGGTCGCCCCGGGCGGCGCGCCCCGCACCCTCCGGGACGGCGTCTACAACGTCGAGCAGAGCCGGCGCGGCGAAGAAGTCTATTTCACGACCTGCGTCCGCTGCCACAAGCCGGAGATGACCGGCTCGCAGATCGTGCCGCCCCTCGTCGGCCAGACGTTTCTCGCCCGCTGGCGCACGAAGACGGCGGGCGATCTGTTCGAATGGGTGCGGACGTCGATGCCGCCGGGCGACCTCGCCCGACAGATGACCCCGCAGAAATACGCCGACGTCCTCGCCTATCTCTTCAGCCGGAACGAATTCCCCGCGGGACAGGACGAGCTGGCCGCCGATTTCGACGCTCTCCACACGATCCGGTTCGCCCCTGAGTCGGGGGGGCCGGACAGCGGCCTCCCGCCGGCCGCGGCGCAGGCTCTGCCGGCCGCTCCCGATCCCTAGGACGGGTGCGACCGGGACGCGGCTGCCCGTTCGGCACGACGCCTGAGGGGATCCGCCTGAACCCCGTGCTTACCTGGGCGATCTGTCTTCGGATGGAGTCGGCCTGGGTCTGGGTGGATTCCTGGGGTTTCCCCTGGCATCGCCCCTCGCGCGGCCGTCGTTGTTCGCCGGCCCGTTGGCCTTCGGCTGCCGGACGGGAGGCTGCCGCACCTCCGGCGCCCGGTCCCATCGTCGGCCGCGATCCGAGGCCTCCGGCCGGGAGTCGGCCTGAGGCAGCGCCTGCGGGTCGGCGCTCGGAGAGAAGCGGCGGCCGTGCGGCTCCCCTTCCGGCTGCGGCGGGGCGGCCTGCGGTTGTCTCTCCCTGACTCTCCCGCGCCGCGCATCGCTCCGATCACGCGAAACGTCGCCGGAGCGGCTGATGAGGGTCCCGGACTGCTTTTCGGAGATCGGCTCGGCGGCCCGCAGCCGCGTGCGGCTCCCCGCCGCATCCACGCGCAGGTCGCCGCGGGTCATGCGTCGGGACGGGCCGACCCTCGGCACGCTCTCGATCGACGTGCGCTGGATCGTCCTGCCGGTGGCCCTCTGGACGATCCGTATGTCGGGACCACGGTTGACCACGACGTTGTTCTCGACGCGGATCGTGTTCTCGATCCGGGTGTCGTTGATGATCCTGCGGGTGGTCCTGGCGGTCACGGCGCAGGTGCGCACGCGCGGGGCGAGAAAGTCGCGGCTCGCCACGAACACGAACAGATCGGGGCGGTCGCCCAGGGAATGGATCGACATCCCGACGGAGTAGCCGACCGGAACGGGGGCCCAGCCGATGTAATCCGGCCCGCTGCTGAAGACGACCCACGCGGGGGCCCACACGTAGCCCGGAACCCAGACCCAGCCCAGGTCCGCATCGACGACCCAGGTCCCGTAATGGTAGGGAACCGCTCCCCATTGGTAGTCCGACACCCAGGTCCAGCCGAGATCGGTGTAGACCCAGTGACCGTCGTAATACGGGTTCCATCCTCTCCGGTATTCGGCGGGCTGCCAGACGCGCCCGTAGCTGCCGGAGACGAGCCAGTCGCCATGGGGACCGAGGCTCGAGTAGAAGAAGTCGAAGGAGATTCCCACGCCGGATGACGCACGGGCAGGAACGAAGACGCAGCCGGCAATCAACAGCACGATGAGACCGATGCCAGAGAATCGCAGTCTGCTCACGATGCAACCTCCCGCCCTCGCCCCCTTACCGGGCTCCGGCTCGTTTCTGCACAGGAGGACGAAGAAGCAACATCGGTGCCACCCATGCCAGAGTCCGGTTCCTCGAGTTTTGACGGCCGGCGCGCGGCCATTGTCCCCTCGCGCGGACGCCCGCAATCGCGCGGCGTCGTCCCCGGAGCGTTACGATGGCGTGGGAGCGCTCAATCCCTCATCGAGCGCGCCGGGCCGGGTGGATGGGAGCGGTCCGGAGCGTCGGGCGCCGGCCCGCGCTCGCGCAGGTAGTGCTGATCGAACTCGTAGACCCATTCGTCCTGAGGAGGATAGACGCCGCGCCGGTAGGCGCGCGAACGCTGCCCCATCTGGGCGCGCTCGCAGATGCCCCAGTCCTGCCGGTTGATCAGGTCGTGGAACTCCACGATCTCGCGGGGGTCGAAGTCGTCGCGCGCGATGGTGGAGGGTTCGAACAGGAGACCGCAGGTGACGCCGGTGCGCTCGGCGGCGCCGGGCCACAGGATCGAGTACAGCACGTTGTCCGGGAAGCAATCGAGGATCAGGTTCGGGAAGACGGTCATGCCGTTGTAGAGTCCCCGCTCCTGCTCCGTCAGGTCCGGAAGAACAGGAAGACGCGAGCGCCCGGTGCGCGTGAACGAGGTCGCGCCCTCGACCAGACGGTTGCCCCAGATGCCGTCCGACTCGACCAGGACGCCCCTGCGATAGAGCGGGATCACCTTCACCAGCTCGGGGTGGACCTTGGGACAGTGGAGACACTCGTTGTAGTTCTCGTGGATGATCTTCCAGTTCGCCGCGACGTCGTAGGCGAAGCGGTGCGCCACCCGGAGACGTTCGAGACGGTAGCGCCGGTAACCGGTCCACTCGCCCAGCTGCCGGTCCAGCGGGCCCGGCTCGGCCGCCAGGTTGACGAAGATGAATCCCTCCCAGGTCTGCAGCGCGACGGCGTGCAGCCCATGCCGGGCCCGGTCGAAGCCCGCCACCTCCGGAACGTTCGGCGTCGCGATCAATCGCCCGTCGAGGGAATACGTCCAGGCATGATACGGGCAGGTGAGCGCCTTCGCGGACGATCCCTCTCCCTCGCACAGCCGCGTCCCCCGGTGCCGGCAGACGTTGTAGAAGGCCCGCAGCGAAAGCGCCTCGTCGCGCACGACGACCAGACTCTCCCCCGTCACCTCGCGGACCATGAAATCGCCCGCGCCAGGGATCTGGTCGTCGCGCCCGACGCAGAACCAGCTGCGGAAGAAGATCCGCTCCTTCTCCAGCTCGAAGATGTCCGCGGCGTAGTAATCGCGCGCGGGAAGGGTCGGCCTCATCGCGGAGGACCCGGCGGCCCCGCGATCCAATCCCGTACCTGTCTCTTGGCTCATCTTCGTTCCCCGCCTCACCCCGCGCCGGCGGCACCTCGCGTACCATGGAGCGGCGCGGCCGCTGACGATTCCGCGGAACAGCTCGCCGGACATGTACCACGCCGGAGGTCTCCGGGCAACAAATGACGGACGTCGGGAGCCGATCCACATCCCGGGGCGGAACGATGTTTCATGACAGGGTCCCGGACACCGGCCTGCGGCGCGAGATGCGGCCACTGGCCCTTCTCGCCACCATGTTCGTCCTTCTCTCCGGCGGGCCGTACGGACTCGAGGAGGTCATCCCGCGGGCGGGGCCTGGTCTCGCCCTTCTGGTCCTGAGCGCGCTGGCCATCGTGTGGGCCGTTCCGTACGCCCTGATCGTCGCCGAGCTGGTGTCCGTCCTGCCGGCCGAGGGAGGAATCTATCAATGGTTCCGCGCCGGGCTGGGACCGTTCTGGTCGTTCCAGCTCGCCCTGCTCGACTGGATCACCTGGATGCTCGATGCCGCCCTCTACCCTCCTCTGGTGGCGGCTTACGTGGCCGGACTGTTCGTCCACGATCCCGGCCGCTGGGTCAGGTGGGGGATCAGCCTCGTCATGATCTGGGGATGCACGTGGCTCAACGTTCGGGGCGTCAAGATGGTGGGATGGCTCTCCCTGGCGATCTCGATCGTGGTCCTGGCGCCGATCGTCGCGATCGTCCTTCTGGGAGCGTCTCGCGTGAGCCTCGGGCCGCTCGCCACGCTGATCCCCGAGGGTGAGTCCTTCTCCACCGCGCTCCGTTACGCCCTCATCTGGTCGCTCTGGAGCTACTCGGGGTACGGCGCCCTGGCCGGCGCGAGCGAGGAGATGGTGCGACCTGAGCGGACCTATCCGCGGGCTCTGGCGATCTTCGTGCCGCTGTCCGTCGCGACTTATGTTCTTCCTCTGCTCGTCGCGCTCGGCGTGTCGCCCGACTGGTCGCACTGGGACACGGGACAGTTCAACCAGGTGGCTCGGACACTCGGTGGCGCGGGCCTCCTGGCCCTCACGGTCGCCGCGGTGCAGATCTCGAGCCTCGGGCTCTTCAACAGCGAGCTCCTGGTCGTTTCCAGGACGCCGTACGCCATGGCTCGCGACGGTCTGCTGCCTTCGGAGCTCGCCGCGCTCCACCCCCGCTACGGCACGCCGGCGCGGATCCTGTTTCTCACGGCGATCATGTACAGCCTCCTCACCTTCTTCTTCGACTTCGTGCAGCTCCTGGTCGCGAGCACCTGGCTCGCCTTGCCGGCCTATCTCCTGACGTTCGCCTCCCCGATCCTCCTGCGCTGGAGGCACCCCGAAGCCCGCGGGCCGTTCCGGATCCCCGGCGGCTGGCCGGTCCTCCTGGTCGTCGCGCTGGTTCCATCGGCGATCGCGCTGTACGTGCTCGTCACTATCGAGATGAGACACGTGCTGCTGGGCCTGGGCTTCGTCGCGGCGGTCCCGGTCCTGTACGTCTTCTCGAGATGGTGGAGCCGCCGGGACGGAGCTATTTTCTCGCCGACAGATCGGCGACCCAGTTGATGACCAGGGTGAGCGGGGGCGACGTGTTCCCTTCGGCCACCGGCAGCACCTTGATCGCCACGGCCCGATCGAGCCGCGTGTCGCGCGCGCGATAGACCTCCCCCATCCCGCCCGTGCCGATCGGCTCGAGGATCTCGTAAGGACCCAGACGCGTGCCGCCCGCAAGTGGCATGGAGAGCGCAGGATGGCAGAAGGAGCGGGCCCGACGAAGGCCGGGAGACTCAGCGGGCCGCGCGGACCGGGACTTCGGCTTCGAGGATCTCGTCCCGGAAGAGCGGCCTGCCGGCCACGCAGGCGCGGAACGCCCAGGCGGCCAGCGCGACGATCACGAGCAAGGAGGGCAGTCCGGCCGCGGCGTACCAGGCGGACAGATCGAACGTGACCGGCAGGGCGGTCAATTGGTCCGCGATCGACATGCCCATGAGAACCGAGAGGAGGCCGAAGCGGAACAGCACGATCCAGACCATGACGGCATTGATCAGGAAGAAGCCGGCGAAGACGATCGCGCTCCCCGACCCGGGGTAGAAGCCGATCCCTCCCAGCCCGGTGACGATCGCCAGGCCCACCCAGGTCCGGCGCGTCAGGACGCGCAGAACCAGGAAGAGCACGATCGGGATCATGAAGCCGAGCACGCTGTCGGTGTGCACGCCGGCCATCGCCGCGCAGGTATGGCGGAATCCGCGCAGCGACTCGAACCCCCACAGATTGGTTTCGGGCGGGAACGGCGCCTGGTGGAGCAGGCCAGGGACCCACCGGCCCAGACGGCTCGTGACCGGCAGCGTGACGCCGAGCACCGTCCCGACCAGGAGATCGCGTCCGACGAGCGGATCGCGGAAACGGCCTCCGAACAAGCGGACCCACGACACGAGCATCTCGGGCCACAGGCGGCGCGCGTACGGCTCGAGCGCGATGTAGAACACCCACACGATGCCGAAGCGATACATCGCGAAGGCGAGATGACAGATGAACAGGTAGGTCTCGACCGGGCTGGCCAGATGGTGGGCGCCGACGAACCAGAGCAGCCGCACCCCGCCCAGGTACAGCCCGAACCGGATCGCCGTCCGACGATCGCCCCGACCGAGGCGGAGGTTCCTGACGGCGAGAATCGTCGCGCCGATCAGGGTGAAGACGAAGACCAGCGGGAACACCACCTGCTGCGGGCGGCTCAGAGTGCTCTGCGGGTGCTCCCGCGCCGTCGTCGCCTCGGTCCACGGCTCGATGATCCGGAACCACACCGGTCGACTCTGGTTCGACGCGGCCTCGACATGGATCGGGACGTCCGGGGCCTCGGGATAGACGCCCTCCCAGGCGGCGCGATGATCCGCGAACACCGGCGGCGACCAGGAAGGGACCGTCTCGCGAAGCGCCGCGGGATCCAGACCGGCGGCCGACAGGAGCGGTCCCCAGTCGGGTGCGGCGGGCGGCTCCCGGGCGTCGGAGCGCTCGGGCGGGACGGCGGTGAAGCTCTGGAGGCGTCCCTCCGTGTCGAGGCCGACCCGCACCATCCCCGGTACGTCATAAGGGGGGTCGGTGAACCAGTCGCCATCGCTGCCGGGCGAGAACTTCTCGAGAAGTTTTGGGCTCTGGCGATGCCAGAAAAGCAGCGCAGGGGGTCGAGTCCGGCGCAGCGGCGCCAGCGGGTCGGGTCGCGGGCCGAGCTTCTCCAGGTGTCTCAGATAGGACTCGTTCGCGAGGAAACCACTGAGCCTGTCGGCGGGCTCCTCGGCATAGCCCGCGGCACGGACGATCTCTCGCGCGCGCTCGGCCAGGGCCTCCGGCGGCTGGCGCATCGGCGCGATCCTCACGAGCATCGCATGCCCCGCGAGCAGGACGGCGCAGGCCATCCCCACCAGGAACATCGCCAGCCCCGCCCAGGCGAATGCGGGCGGCACCCCGCCCGCCTGTCCCGCCTCGGCGAGCAGCTCGGGAGAGGGGGTCTCGCCGGCGGCCAGAGCGGCGGCGATCGGGTCCCCGCCCGGGAGCGCCGAGGCCACAGCCAGCGCCGAGGCGGGCCTGAGCTTCGGGTCTTTCTCGAGACAGCGCAGGATCACCCGTCCGACGGACGGGTCGAGCCCTTCGACGAGACTGGTCGGGCTGGCCGGCGTCGTGTCGCGCTGGCGTCGCGCCAGCTCGGCGGGCGTGCGCCCCTCGAACGCGGTCCGGCCGGTGAACAGCTCGTACAGGACGAGACCCAGGGCGTAGATGTCGCTCCGGACGGTCACCTCGCGCCCCTCGAGCTGCTCCGGCGCCATGTAGGCCGGCGTGCCCAGACGCGCCTGCGGACCCTTCAGCTCGTCGGCGATCCCTGCCAGACCGAAGTCGGTGATCTTCACCTGACCGCGGCCGTCGATCATGATGTTGGTCGGCTTCAGGTCGCGGTGCAGGATCCCCTGCTCGTGCGCCGCCGCCAGCCCCGCGCAAATCTGGCGCGCGACGCGGATCGCCCGATCCCTTGGGAACCGCTCGATCCGGCGGAGGAGCGACGCCAGATCCTCGCCGTCGACGTACTCCATGGACAGGAAGTGCTGCCCGTCCGCTTCGCCGATGTCGTGAACTCGGCAGACGTTGGGGTGGGTCACCCGCAGGGCGAGACGTACTTCGTTGAGGAAGCGGCTCAGCCGGCCGGGCTCGGTCTCGAGCCCCTGCGGCAGAAACTTGAGGGCGACCGGCCGCCCCAGTTTGAGATCGTCGGCGCGGTAGACCTCCCCCATGCCGCCTCGCCCCAGGAGACCGACGATCCGGTACCGGCCGTCGAGCAGCGTTCCGAGCGGGAACCGCTCGCTGCCGCCCGATCCCGGCGTCGACGAGGAGACCGCACCGGGCGAGCCCCTGCCGGCCCGTGCCTCATGGTCCGCGGATCCTTCCCCGGAGTCCGCCGCCCGAGCCACCGTCCGCGTGGGCGCGCTGTAGGGCGATTCGAGGGACACCCCGCAGGCGGGACAATAGCGGCTCGACTCCGGGATGTCGCTCGCGCACGACGGGCAGCGCATCGGCCAGTGTCCCTCGACAACGGTGACGGCGGCGGAAGGGTACCATGTCCGTGCCGGACGAACGCGCGCGCCCTGGTCGGTGCTGCTCCGCCAACTGTGCCCGTCCTTCGTGCTATAGTCCGACCGGTTCTACCATCACCTCTTACTGTTTCACGGGCAGCAACGCTGTTTGGAGTGGTCGCGGTCCCGCGCCTCATCCGTGAGGCTGTGCATGAGCTCCAGGGCACCACCTGCCGTCGCAAGCGCCACGCATCGTCGTCACCTGCCGCAGAATTCTGCCGCGAACCATTGGGTCATAGAGGATGGGAGGGGGCCATGGGCTCAGCCTCGAAGAAGTGCCACGAGCCGGCGATCGGGTCGCGCCTGGCGTTCGTTCTTCTGGCGCTGTCGGTCGCCGGATGCGTGGCGGTCGGATCGGACATGTCGAAGAGCAAGCAGGACCACGGCGACAACGGGAAGAAAGTAGGAACGGGCCTGTCGTTCGCCGACCAGACGGTGGTGGTGGCGGCGGCGCCCGCGGCTCCTCCTGCCTCGGGGTGGGACGACGAGCGCGTGATGAGCGGCGAGGACGACTGGGAGCCGGCGAACGCCGTCGACCCCGTCAACTCGAACTACGTGTACCAGCTCACGACGCGTTACACCGGGCCGAAGCCGTGCGGCAACTGCAAGATGCCCGCGATCGTCCTGCGCCGTTCGACCGACGGCGGGGCGACCTGGCTGGCGGACAAGTTCCTGGCGGTCACGGGCAAGGGCCAATACGATCCGCAGATCCAGGTCGCGACCAGCGGCTGGGTCTACGCGGTGTGGCTGGATGCCTTCACGCCCGGATCGACGTTCGTGAGATCGATGGACCGCGGCGCGACCTTCTCGCCGGGCATCTCATGGTCCGGCAACGGGAAGAAGCCGCAGTGGAACGACAAACCCTGGCTGAACATCTCGAAAGACGGCCAGCACGTCTACCTCGGATTCAACTCCAGCGACAGCTACATCGTCGTGTCGCATGATTTCGGCAACTCGTTCTCGGCGCCGATCAAGACGAACAACGACACGCGCTACTGGTTCCATTCCGGAGGGGTCGTCTCGCCGACGAACCCGATGGTCGCCTACTTCGCCACCAGCAATTACACCAGCGGGAACAACTACAACGGAGACTCCAACGTCGAGATCCTGCGGACGACGGACGGCGGCGCGACCTGGACCGACATCCACATCGATACCTCCCGCGAGGTGCCGCCCTGTCCCTGGGCCGCGGGCTGCGGGCAGGGATTTCTCGGCACGCAGGCGGCGCTGGCGATGGACAGCGCCGGGAAGCTCATGATTGTCTACAACGCCAACGACGTCCCCGACGCGCCGGAGCAGATTTACGTGCGCACCTCGACCGACGGCGTCATCTGGAGCGCGCGCCAGAAGATTTCGGTCGCCTCCGCCACGGTGAACAGCGGCTTCCCCGCCGCGGCCGCCCACCCGACCACCGCCGGCGACTTCCGCGTCTGGTTTCAGGACGATCGTCTCCAGAGCCACACGGGATGGAACACCTGGTACAAGCGCACCACGAACGGCGGCTCGACGTGGTCCGCCGACGTCCGCGTGTCGAATCTCACCTCCGGGGCGCCCTACAAGAACGCCAACGGCTATGCGTTCCCGTACGGCGACTACGGCGAGATCGCCGTCGACGCGAACGGCCGGAACTACCTGGTCTGGGGCGAAGGGGCCAGCTACAGCGGCCCGGGCGGCACCTGGTACACCCGGGGGCAATAGCGGTCGACTGGCTTTGAGGGTCATGCGAAAGGCCCCGACTGCGACGGCGGTCGGGGCCGTCGCTTTCAGTTGAACACGATCGTCGTCAGGAACGCTTCGTAGCTGGTCGGGGCGTCGGGCGACAGCGAGTAGGCGGCGTACGCCCTGCTTCCTGACGAGGTGATGGTCAGGAAATCGTTGTAGGCGCCGTACAGCGCCGGGGCCGGGCTCGTGGTCAGACGCAGGTTCCTCGACCAGGTCGCCCCGGCGTCCTCCGAGTAGGCGTAGTAGACATCCGCCACCTGTCCGTTGGTCTGCGCCCGGGTGGGTGACGAGAAACGGTAGTCGAACCAGATCACATCGAGGCGTCCGTTCGTGGACACCGAAAGCGACGGGCGAAAATGATCGACGGCGTCCCCCGGCAGGACATCATCGATGCGCACGGGGGTCGACCAGGTGGCGCCGCCGTCCAGGGAGCGGATCACGTACGCATGGACCGAGCCGCCGAGGGAAGCGACGCCCGCATTGAAGACCACGTAGACGCGGAGCGGATTGACTGGATCGGCGGCGGTCCAGGTTCCCGAGGGTGTCAGGTCTCCGGTCGCTTCGTACGCGCATGACGACAGCCCGAACGTCACGCCGCCATCCGTGGAGCGTCGCAGCCGGATGCCGTTCGCCGACAGGCAGGATGCCTCTCCGGTGATATTCGCGTAGTAGACGACTCCATTGGCTCCGATACCGAGGGCGCTCGTGAGGCGCGCGGTCGGCAGAACCTGAGCGGAGGTCCAGGTGGCGCCGCCGTTGACGGAACGGGCGTACGCCAGGAAGTAGGAGTCGCAGATGCCGTCACCGTCCTGATCGAACGGCACGCTGTGAGCGATGGCGTACAGGTTGCCCCTGTATGGAGAGGCCGCACCCTTGTCGGCGGCGATCTTCGGGTAGTCGAAGAAGAGGTCGTCCCAGTTCCCGGACGTACAGGGGTAGGTCGCCCGCCTGCCGCACACCGCTCGACTCGACCCGTTCGGAAGCAGGAACAGCGTGCTTTGGTCGAACGCGTATCCTGCGCGGGTGAAGTGCAATCCTTTGTCGGTGCTGAGATCGATCTGGAGACCCTGTGGATTGCCGTCGCAGCCCGTGTCGTCGAGACTCATGAGGACCGCGGTCCCGCCCGGCAGGAACTCGATCGCCGGATCTCCTTCGCGGTTCGAGTCCTGGCCGAGACTCCGGGTCCATGTCGATCCACCGTCCACGGAGGCGTAGGCGGGATCCGGGATGTTCAATCCCCCCGAGCTGGTCGAGGCGACGGAGACGACCACGTTGCCGGCGTCCGTAGGATTGACGTCCACGTCCGGCTCGCGCGCATCACCGCCGACGACGATCTGCGCGATGGCGGGCGGCCCCACGGCCACAGTCTGTGTGGTCGTGCCGGTCGCCGAGTTGTTGTCGAGGACCTCCAGACGGATCGTGCGATTCCCTTCGCCGGCGTACTGATGGGTGGCGGTCTTGACGGTCGTGTACGCCGTGTCCCAGACGCCGTCGTTCTCCCAGTCCCAGCGAACTTTGAGGCGGCTCGCCGGCGTCCTGTCGTCGGTCGAAGCGGAGGCGTCGACCTGAAAGACGCGCTCGACCGTGCCGCTGCCGGGCGTGACGGTGAATCGCGCCGTCGGCGGCTGATTCGCCGCGCGAGCCGCGCCGCCGGCGACACCGGCTGAAACCAGAAGAACGGGCATCCACGGGGAAACCAGCGATCGTCGTCGCATAGGTCAGGCACCTCCGTCTCTTCGAAGCGCAGGGGATACGGGACAGGCCACACCGTTCGACCGGCGTCCACTTGTTTCAGCAGTCACTCCAGTGTCATCGGCGGCGAAAGGTTCCCGAAAAAGCGTCTCGTCCGCGCTGTCCCTGCGGTCCGGCACGGCGTTTCGGGGTACATTGCATCCATGCAGCCCCCCCATGACGAGGTCGCCGCGTTCCTGCGCGGCGACGCCGCGCCGGTCGGGCAGATCCGGGCCGCGATCGAAGCAGTGGTGCGCCGCTTCCGGCTGTCGGACGGCGAGGTTGACAGGGACCTGGTGCAGGAGGCTCTCGGCAGGATCTGCCGGAATCTTCGCGCGGGAGAATTTCGCGGCCAATCCTCCCTCGAGACTTATGCGGAAAAGATCGCGAAGTACACCTGCCTGGAGCATCTGCGCCGGAAACGTTTCGAGGTCCGCATGGATGTCGAACTCATCCCGTCGGGCGCGCGCTGGTCCGACCCCGAACGGGCCCTCCTGTGGACCGAGGAGCACGCGCGCAATCTGAAAGTCTTCGCGTCCCTGCCTGAGGAGATGCGCGAGCTCCTGCGTCTGATCTTTCTCGAAGGGCTGTCGTATGGCGAGATCGCGCGTCGCCTGGGCGTCTCGGAGGGCACCGTCAAGTCCCGCGTCCACAGACTCCGTCTGTCGTGCCGCGACGCCGTCCGGTCGGAACAGGGCCCGGGGTTGCGGCGCGGCGGCGAGCGGGTCGGCGGGTGAGCGCCGTGACCGAGCACCCCGAGCTGCTGGCGCAGTATGTCGCTGGACATCTCGAGCCCTCCCGGGCGGGCGACATCGAGGCGCACCTGGAGCGCTGCGCGGACTGCCGCTCCGAGGCGGCCGCACTCGCTTCGATGAGGGACACTCTTCGGCTGCAGCACGGCGCCGGCCACGTGCCCGGCGAGGATCTCGTCTCCCTGGTCGAGGGAGATCTCGAGCGCGCTCCGGAGCGGCGCCGGCCGATCGAGCGGCACCTGGAGACCTGCGCGGACTGCCGGGACGATCGGCTGGCGCTCGAGCGTGTCCGGGGCGCGCCGGGCTCACCCCGGGTGGGGCGCTGCCGTTCCTCGCGCCCCGGCGGAGCGCCGGCGCGGCGGCTCGTCCGGATCGGGGCGGTCGCGGCCGGGCTGGCGGCCGCGATTCTGCTGCTTCGAACCGTTCCCGGGCTCTGGACGACCTCGACTCCGGTCCCCGGGCAGGCGCGGCCGGTGACGTTCGCGGCGCCTCGACGCGGGGCGGAGGAGGAACGGGTCCTCCGGATTGCCGGACCCTGGTCGATCACGGTCGTGCTGCCGCTCGGCGCCCCCGAGGGAGCGTATGGCGCGCGTGTCGAAGCCGCGGACGGGACGGTGCTGAAGGGCCCCGGGGCTCCGCGACCATCCGACGGTAGCACCCTCATCGTCCCGATCGAGTCGCTGACGGTCGGTTCCTATCGGCTGATCATCGACCCGAAGACGCCGGCCGCGGGCGCGCCCTATGTCTATCCGTTCCGGGTGGAAGAGGGCCGACCGTGATGCCACCCGCCGCTCGACCACGCCACGCGCCGCTCCTCACCGGGGGTCTGGTGCTGCTCTGTCTGGGCTTCGAGACCTCCGACAGACAGACGCCGCGCGCCGGCCGTCTGAACGATCTCCTCTCGGGCGACGCGAGTCGCGACGCTCGCGTGCCGAGCAACCGTCAGGAGCGCCGTCAGACTCTGGAGGCTCTCCAGGAGGCCCGGACCTCCCTGAAGCTGATCGAGCGGACGGGCGTCGGCGACGATCTCGAGGTCGCTCGGATCCTTGCCTCGATGGTGCAGATGCTGTGGAGTCTCGAGGAGTACGCCGAGGCGAAGCCGCTCGCCGAGCGCGCCCTCGCCATCCGCCTGAAGACCCTCCCTCCGGTGCATCGCGATGTCGCCTCGAGCCTGTACCAGCTCGCCGAGCTGAGTCGGGCCACCGGAGACTACGCCGCCGCCATGCGCCTGCACCGGCGGGCGCTGGCGGTCTGGGAGAAGGCCCTCGGACGGGATCACTCCGAGGCGGCCTCGTCCCTGCATTACCTGGGCGTGCTGGCTCTGACGACCGGCGATCTGAAGGGGGCGGAGCGTTTGCTCGAGCAGGCGCTGTCGATCCGGCAGAAGACGCTCGGTCCGTCGCACGAGCAGGTGGCGACCACCTTGAACGCCCTCGCCGAAGTGCGGGCGCGGTCGGGAGATCGGGCGGAGGCGGCGGTCCTCCTGGAGCGTGCTCAGGCGATCTGGGAGCGCGCTCTGGGACCCGACCACCCCTTCATCGCCAGGAGCCTGACTGGCCGGGCGCACCTGCTGGCCGACACCGGCGACATCCCCGGGGCGCGGCGCCTGCTCGAGAGGGCCCTCGAGATCCGCCTCAGGGCGTTCGGCCCCGAGCATTACCTCGTGGGCCGCAGTCTCGCCGATATCGCCGGCCTGACCGCCCGGGGCGGCGACGAGGCTCCGGCGGAGGCGCTCTACCTTCGGGCCCTGGAGATCGACCGGCGCGCGCTCGGCCCGACGCATCCCGAGGTCGCCTCGACCCTCGCTGCTCTCGCGCGCCTGCAGCGGTCCATGGGACGCGTCGGACCGGCGCTCGAGGGCGCGCTGCGCGCCGAGGAGATGGCTCGGGAGTACTTCCTGCGCTCCGCCCGGGATCTGACCGAGGACGAGGCGCTGCGATACGAGACTTTGAGGACGTCGGGTCAGGACGTGCTGCTCTCCTTCCTCGCGCATTCGCCCGCGGGGACGACCGACCGCGCGGCCCCCGAAGCGCCCACCGACACGGTTCGTCGAATCGCCGACGAGATCGTGCGGTCCCGTGCCGTCCTGCTCGGGGACAGGACCAGGGGTCGCGATCGTCCGGACGGCGAGCCCGACCTGGGCGAAGTGACGTCCGCCCTGCCGGACCGGAGCGCTCTCATCATCTATGTGCAGTTCCAACGGCTTCGCCGCGGGGCGGAACCGCTGGCCGAATATCTGGCTCTGGTCGTCCGTCCCGATTCCGCGACGCCTGCGGCCATCCCGCTGGGAGCCGCCGGGGAGATCGACACCCTGGTCGCCGACTGGCGGACGGAAGCGTCCTCCGACCCGCGGTTGCGTCCGCCCGGGTCCGGCGAGCGGGCCTACGCGCTCGCGGGCGGCCGTCTGCGCGAGGCGATCTGGGACCCGCTGCAACCGGAGCTGGAGCGCGTGCGGCGCGTGTTCGTCGTGCCCGACGGCGCGATCAGTCTGGTGAGCCTCGCCACCCTGCCGCTTCCCGGAGACGCGTTCCTGGCCGAAAGCGGTCTTCTTATCCACTATCTCTCGGCGCCGCGAGACCTGGTCGTCGAGCGGCACCGCGGCGCCATCGGTGATCGGGTCCTGATCGTCGGAGCGCCGGACTTCGACGCGCGCTCGAGGACCCACGTTCCCGCGGGCCCGCGGGATGCGAGCACCGATTCGCGGCGGGAGGGGGAGCCCGTCTGTCCCGAGTTCGCCGCACTCCACTTCGATCCGCTTCCGGGCGCCCAGGCCGAGGCCGGCGAGATCGAATCTCTCCTGGAGCGGCGCGGTCGGGTGCTACGATTGAGCGGCGCGCGCGCCGATGAGGCCACCTTCAAGAGGAACGCCCCCGCGAGCAGCATCCTCCACCTGGCGACGCATGCCTATGTTCTTCCCGACCGCTGCGGCGCCACGGTCGATTCGTCGGAGCCCCTGGAGGATGCGCCCGTCGCCGGGGACAGCCCGTTCCTCCTCTCCGGTGTGGCGCTGGCGGGCGCCAACCATCGGAGCGACGCCGGCGAGACGCCGTCGGCCGAGGACGGAATCCTCACCGCCGGCGAGATCGCGTCGCTCGACCTCTCCGGCGTGGACTGGACGGTGCTCTCCGCCTGCGACACGGGCGTCGGCCGGATCCTGCCCGGGGAGGGTCTCGCCGGGCTCCGGCGCGCCTTCGAGGTCGCCGGCGTCAGGACGGTCATCATGAGCCTCTGGGCCGTCGACGACGGCGCCGCCCGGATCTGGATGCGCGACTTGTACGAGAAGCGGCTTTCCGGTCTGTCCACGATCGAGGCGGTCGGCGCCACCGATCTCGAAGTCCTCCGGGCCCAGCGTGCCCGCGGCCGGACGGCGCATCCTTATTTCTGGGGCGGCTTCGTCGCCGCCGGCGACTGGCGATGACGGACAGGACGTCCGCCGTGAGGAGCCGCTCGTGAGCGTACCGTTCGTGGTGATCGCACTGGCCTTGATCGGCATCGTCCTCTGGGACGCCTTCGAGGTGATCGTGCTGCCCCGGCGCGTCGCCCGGCGCTGGCGGTTGGCGCGGATCGTTTATCGGCTGAGCTGGATACCCTGGGTGTCGGTCGCGCGGCGGATCGCCACGCGGCCCCGGCGCGAGGCGTTCCTCGGCGTCTACGGACCGCTGTCGCTCCTGATCCTCCTGGCGATGTGGGCGGCCGGTCTGGTGCTCGGCTTCGGGACGCTGCACTGGTCGCTCCGCACGACGATGCACGCGCCAGGAGGGCCGCCGTCGTTTCTCACCTACCTGTACCTGAGCGGCACGACCTTCTTCACCCTCGGCCTGGGCGATGTGGCGCCGGGTGGTCCGCTGGCGCGCGGCCTCACGGTCCTGGAGTCGGGTCTCGGGTTCGGCTTCCTGGCCATGGTCATCGGGTACTTCCCCGTCCTGTACACCTCGTTCTCCCGGCGCGAGGTGTGGATCACGCTCCTCGATCCGAGGGCGGGCTCCCCTCCGACCGCCGGCGAGCTGCTGCACCGGCACGGCCGCGATCACCTCCACCATTTGGACCCGTTCCTGCATGAATGCGAACGCTGGACGGCCGAGCTGATGGAGAGCCACATCTCCTATCCGGTCCTGGCCTACTTCCGCTCCCAGCATGCCAACCAGTCGTGGCTGTCGGCGCTGACGACGATCCTCGACACCTGTGCGCTCCTCCTGGCCGGGTCCCGGGACGGATCGGTCTGGCAGGCCCGCGTCACGTTCGCGATGGCGCGGCACGCGGTCGTCGATCTCACCAAGGTCTTCCTTCTCGAGCCGCGCTCTCCGGAGCCCAACCGGCTCTCTTCATCGGATTTCGCGCGTCTCGTCCGGCTGCTCGACGAGGCCGGACGCCCTCCGGCCGACGCGGCCGAGACGGAGCACCGTCTCGGCCCTCTCCGCCGGAGTTACGAGCCGTACGTCAATGCGCTCGCGTGCTTCCTGCTCATGCCCCTCCCCGCCTGGGTCCCTCCCCAGCAACCGGCCGGCACACCCGGGCCCTCCGAGAGGCTGCCCGGGGTGAAGACCGTCACGGAGCCTGCCGTCAGGTAGATTCGTCTCGCGCGAGGGACGTATCGATGTTCGAGTCGCCCGGGAGCATCCTCAGCTGGCAGAGCCTTCCTTGTCGACAGGCTCTCCGGCCTTGACCCAGCCCATGATTCCGGACGGCATGATGAAGACTTCGCGATAGCCGAGATCGGCGGCCCGCCGGGCCGACTGGTGGCACTCCATTCAATGCTCGTTCATGCAGTAGAAAATGAGCATCGCGTCCTTGTCGGCGGGCAGGACCTCCGGCGTAATGTCCTTGTGGTTCAGGCGCACGGCGCCCGGCAGATGGTTCTTGGCGTAGACATCGGCCGTGTTGCCGTCGAAGACGTAGGTGTTTGGATGGCCGAGCCGGCGGGCCACCTGATCGACGGTGTAGTGCCCAAACGGCTCCGGCTCGATCTTCTCTTCCTTGTCGGCGGCCTTCTTGCCCGCGGCGATGGCCCGCGGGGCGTTTGCGACGGTCACAAGGAGAGCGAGCGGCACGGCAAGAACGAGTGCCGCGAATGCGAAACTCCGCTGCGATGGCGGCATGCTGACCCCCGGGTTTCGGACGGTCCCGACCCACGACGGGCCGGGCTTCTGCAAAGAGTATAGGCGAATCGGAAGGGGCGGTCGAGACCGGCGCTGCCGGCCGGCGTTCACTTCACCGGATCCGTGGCCGGATCGACCGCCTCCACCTCCAGCGCCCCGGCTCCCTGCGCCAGCCACCGTCCGCGTATCAGGAGGGTCCGGCCCACCTTCTCTCTGAGCTCCGTCTCGGACGATCCGGCCGACCGGCCCGCGACACAGGTCAGCTCCCTGGGCGCCAGCATCCGATCGAGGACGAGCACGAGCCGGCCGTCGCGCGACCCCAGCGCACCGGTCGCGGTGAGATGGACGTTCTCGGGAACGGGGGTGAACCCGGCGTCCCTGATCACCTCGAGCATCTTCGAGGGATCGACCCAGGCCCCGGGTTGGAGGGTGACTCTCATCTCCGGTGGATCGAGAAAGAGCTTCGCGTCGGCAACGCCAGCCTGGCGTTTGAGCCCCTTGACGAGGCTGTACCCTCACGTCGCTCAGGTCGCCCCTTTCACCGCGAGACGCACCTCCCTGACGTCCGCTCCGGCCGGCGCGGCGATCAGGATCGCGAGACATAAACCCGCCATCCACTTCCTGCTCGGCATCATCGTGGCCTCCTTCAGAAAAACGTCTCCCATCCGGCGCGGATCTCGTAGCCGAAATCGGTCTCCCTCTCGTCCCCTCCCTTGAACAGCGGGAAGAACACTCCGACGCGGTACTGGTTCCGACCCTTGGTGATGATCGGCGTCAGGTGCAGGCCGGCCACGCGGTGAGCGTTGCCGCTGGACAGCCCGCCCTCGAGCCGGTCGCTCGCGGCCGCTTCGCCGTGCACCCCGACGGCGAGGTTGATGCCGAGGTCGTCCGCCGTGTTCGGACGCACGACCCACCGACCGTACGACGCGTCCGCCTCCCCCATGTCGCCCTTCCTGAAGCCGTCGCCGAAATCGTGATCGTACGAGAAGCTCGCCCAGAAGGAATCGACGAGCCGCTCGCGGTCGTACGCGTAGCCCAGCCGGACCCCGTGGCGGCCGCTCCCGGGCTGGTCGCCCGGGGCCAGCCGGGCCCCGTCGGCTCCCACCCGGTCGTCCGCGCCGGTCGGGAGCTTCCAGCCGACGACGAGAGTCTGACCGGTCTGGAAGCCGGTCTCCTGATGAAGGTGGAAGCGGTACTTGGCCTCGAGGGTCGCGTCGCCGATGCCCGAAACTGTGGCGCTCTGGACGGAGCCGGCGAGGTTCTCGTCAAGGTCCATGCGGGCGACCGGGAGCGTGAGACGCACGTTCACGAAGCGGTTGATGCCGTACTGCAAGCCGAACTCCTGCTCGAGGCTGCGCATCCTCTGCTCGCCCGGATCGAGCCGGCCCCCGAGGCGGACCAGGCGGAACATGATCTCGGGGTGGATCACACCGGGGCCGAAGACGACCGGTGTCTCGCCCCAGAGCGGCTCGTGCGCCAGCGCCGGAGCGCCCGAGCCGAGGAGGATGGCCGAAGCCATCCCGACGCAGCGCCTTCGCAGCGCGCCTGTTCTCATGGTCGATGCTCCTGCGCTTCGAGGACCGCCCGCTCGATCTCTTTTTCCTCTCCTCTCAGGAATCCCACGTTGGTGTAACGCACGATGCCGCGCGCGTCGATCACGATCGAGGTCGGGTGCGCCTCGAGGGCGTAAAGCGACGCGATGCGCGCGCCGGGGTCGAAGAGGATCGTGTAGGTCGCTCCGGTCTGTCCGAGAAACTCCGTCACCTGATCGCGCGGCGGATCCATCTCGGTGATTCCGATCACCTCGAGACCGCGAGAAGAATAGAGGCGGTGGATGCGCTCCAGCTCCGGCATCTCGATGCGGCAGGGAGGGCAGACGGGCGACCAGAAGTTCAGGAGCACGACGTGCCCCCGCAGCGACGCCAGGGACAGCCTCCGGCCGCTCAGGGTCCGGGCGGAGAACAGGGGCGCCGGCTCGCCGGGCGCAGGCGCACGTCGCCCAGGAGCCCCGCCGGACAGGCTCTCCCCACCCGCCCGGGCCATCGGGCCGATCCCGGCGATCAGCAACGCCAGCGCGGCCGCTCGATGGACACGATTCCACGATCGCTCGCCTCTCAACGATCCCTCCGTGCGATGCCGGGCGCGCGCACGCGGCCGGCTCGCGATTCGATCGATCCCTCAGCTCAGGATTTCCCTGGAACGACTAGGCGAGGGGCGGAGCGCGGGAAGGACGTGGGGACGGCGGCGGGCCGGGTCGCCCTCGCGCCCCTGGCGGGGCCGGCAGGACGATCGGCGGCTGCGGCACGTCGAGCGAGAGGCCCGCGGTCGCGGGAAGCCCCTCCTGATCCGGGGAGATGATCGGCTCGACCGTCGCGCGCGCCACGACCGGGGCGATCGGCCGGCAGCAGGCACGGGCCTGCGTCAGGAGAGCACCGGCCTCTGCGGCCACGCGGCCGACCGCCGACTCGGGGCGGCAGCAGGGGTCGCGGCGCGCGCAGCAGGCGGAGCGCGTCAGTGGCGCAATCTGAAGGAGGACCGTGAGCAGGCCAAGGAGGATCGCCAGGACATGTCGCTTCATGGACGCCTGCAAGGCTAGCACATCGACGCCGGTCGCGACCACCCGGCCCGGCGGTGTGATACAGTCGATTCGCTCGAAGCACGCAACGGGAGCGGTGGCGGTCGTGACGAAGAACCCAGCGGGCGGAGCGGCCACGCGCACGGGAGCCTGCATCGTCGGCGGCGGCCCGGCCGGATTGCTCCTGGGGCTGCTCCTCGCCAAGCGCGGCGCGGACGTGATCGTCCTCGAGGGACACGAGACCTTCGACCGCGAGTTCCGCGGCGAGGTCCTGCAGCCGAGCACGGCGCGCCTGCTCGATCAGATCGGACTCCTCCCGTACGTCCTCGACCAGGAGCACCTGACCCTCACCGAAGGCAAGCTGCTCGTCGGCGGCGTGCCGGCGGCCGGATTCGACTTCAAGAGAGTCTCCCCCGAATACCCGTACGCCATCTGGATGCCGCAGCCGATCTTCCTGCAGGCCCTCGTGCGGAAGGCTGGAGCGTTCAAGGGCTTCCACTGCTGGATGGGAGCGCGGGTCACCGGGCTGATCGAGGACGCCGGAGTGATCACCGGCGTCAAGGGGGTGCGCCACGGAAACGAGCCCTTCGAGGTCCACGCCGACGTCGTGGTGGGAGCGGACGGACGGCACTCCATCGTCAGGCGGCTCGGACGCTTCGAGACGGAATACGAGCACAACGATTTCAACGTCATCTGGTTCGTCATCGCGCCGCCGCCCGGCTGGCCGAAGACGATCTATTTCGCGGTCGGGGGCACACCGGTGCTGCTCCTTCCGAAATACCCGAATCAGATCCAGGCGGGGCTCATGCTCACGGAGAGCCGCTGGAAGGAATGGAAATCGGAAGGGATCGAGGTGGTCGCGGACAGGATCCGTCGCCTGAGCCCGCTCTTCGCCGACTTCTCCGCGAACCTGCGCGACTTCACCCCGTTCATTCCCCTGCCCGGCGTCATCCTTCTGGTCCGGGACTGGGCGAAGGACGGGTTGCTTCTCATCGGGGACGCGGCCCACACCATGAGCCCCGCCGGGGCGATCGGCGTCAACGTGGCGCTGTCGACCGCCGCGATCGCCGCCCAGGAGATCTTTCCGCGGCTCGGCAAGGGCCCGATCCTGCGCGGGGCCCTCGCGAAAGTCCAGGAGCTGCGCGAGGCGGACGTGCGGACGATGCACCGGCTGCAACGGGCGGCCGGGCGGACGCTCCTCGGCTCGGGAACCGGGAACCCGGTGCTGAAGTGGGTCGTTCCGCGCATGCTCCCGCTCGCCGTACGCTCCGGTCTGTTCCCGAGGCTGCAGAGGCGCCTGTTCTTCGGTGTCCCCCTGCCGCCCCTCGACCCCGCCTTCAGCTTCCGACCGGCCGCGCAGTAGACCCGCGCCCGAGCCTCTCCTCCGCCCGACGCTTCACACGATCGCGACCCGACCGTCACGAAAACTCCACCCGCACGGCCCACCGTATTCCCGCGGGGCCCGGATGATTCGGGCTCGCACGGGCGCCGAGCCGGGACTGACCCGCGTCGCGGCGACCGGCAGACAGGAGGCGATCGTGCCGAGGAGGGACCATGAAGGTTGCGGATGAAGTCGCAGGAGAGGTGCTCGTGGTGCGCAATCCATTCCGATCCTGCGTCGAGGTGCATATCAAGGGGACGGCGCCGGAGGACTACCGCGTGGTCCGGCTCGCGCGCCAGGAGGCCCGCCGCCTTGCCGCGCTGATCCTGTTCCAGGCGGAGCGGCTGGAAGGGACGCGGGCGCGACGGCTGGCGACCTACGACGAGATCGAGTCCGAAAGCGCCTGAGCGACTCGGTCTCGCGCGTCCGGATCGCCCGTCACCCGCCGACCCGCTTGTTCACGCGGGTCACTTCGCGTAGGCTGGCCCGCCATGACCCCCGCGCGGGCCGGCCGGAGCGCCGTCGTCTTCATCTTCGTCACCGTGCTCGTCGACAGCATCGGGCTCGGTCTCATCCTCCCCGTCCTGCCCGACCTCATCCGTGAGCTGACCGGCGAGGGACTCAGCCGCGCCTCGATCTACGGCGGCTGGCTGTGGTTCGCTTACGCGGTCATGCAGTTCTTCTGCGCGCCCGTGCTCGGCAACCTGAGCGACCGCTTCGGGCGCCGTCCGGTCATTCTCTTCTCGCTCGGGGCTCTCGGCATCGATTACCTGATCATGGGTCTCGCGCCGACCCTCGGCTGGCTGTTCGTCGGGCGGACGATCGCCGGCATGGCGGGGGCCTCGTACACGCCCGCCTACGCCTATCTCGCCGACGTCAGCCCGCTCGAGAAACGGGCGCAGAATTTCGGGCTGATCGGCGCCGCCTTCGGTCTGGGATTCATCCTGGGTCCGGCCGCGGGCGGCCTGCTCGGGTCGCTCGGCCCCCGCGCCCCTTTTTTCGCGGCCGCGAGCCTGGCGCTGCTCAACCTGACGTTCGGCCTCATCGTTCTGCCGGAATCCCTGGCCCCCGGTTCGCGACGGCCGTTCGACGTGCGGCGGGCCAATCCGCTGGGGACGTTGCTCCAGATACGCCGCCATCCCGCCGTCATCGGACTGATGGCGGCGCTGTTCCTGTGGCAGCTCGGCCACCAGTCGCTGCCGACCACCTGGGCGTACTACACCATGTTCAGGTTCCACTGGTCGGAGGCCCAGGTCGGCGCCTCGCTGGCGTTCGTCGGCATCATCATGGCGCTCAGCACCGCCGGCATGACGCGGGTGCTCGTGCCGCGCATCGGGGAGCGCCGCGCCGCGCTCGCGGGTCTGCTGTCCGGAGCGACGGCCTACGTGGGGTACGCCCTGGCGACGCGGGGCTGGATGATGTACGCGGTGATGCTGACCTGGCTGTTCGCCGGTCTCGTCCATCCGTCGGTCATCGCCATCATGTCCAAGCAGATTCCCGCCGACGCGCAGGGCGAGCTTCAGGGTGGCGTCGCCAGTCTTTACAGCATCAGCTCGATCGTCGGACCGCCGCTGATGACCCAGCTGTTCGGCACGTTCTCCGCCGACACCGCCCCCGTCCGGCTGCCGGGGGCCGCGTTCCTCTGCGCCGCCCTCCTGGCGATCGGGTCCGCGCTCCTCCTCCTGCGCTCGATGGCGACTCGGTAAGCCCTGCCCCGATCGGTCGATGCCTGCGGACCGCGGCGCTCAGCTCTGCAGGACCGCCTCGCGAACGATCGGTCGCCTCCCCAGCGACATGCGCGCTCCGTACGCCGCCAGACCGGCGGTGACCAGGACGACGAGGACGGTGTTCCCCGCGGACCAGTCCGTGAGATCGAAAGTCAGCGGATAGTAGGTCAGGAGCGTCGCCTGGAACGAGGCGATGACCGCGGTCAAGAGGCCGCCGCGGAACAGCGCGACCAGGATCAGCGTCGTCGACAGGACGAAGGCGGCCACGTGCAGGAAGGGATTGACGCCGGCGCTGTAGTCCAGCACGCAGCCGAGAGCAAGGAACGCTCCGACGGCGAGACCCTGCCTGCGGAGCAGAAGGCGCAGGAGCAGCAGGACCACGAGAAAGAGCAGCGGGAAGAACAGGGTCGGTATCAGGTTGCCGACGAGGTTGCCCAGGGAAAAGCGCAGCCCCCGCAGGCTGATCAGCTGGAAGCCGAGGCGAGGGTCGCCCTGATCGGGACGGAGAGTCGGGAGTCCGAGCCAGCCAGTTGTCGCGACGTAGAGCTGGTCGAGGAGCGCCAGACCGGTCCCGACGATCACCCCGAGCAGGACGTCCCGGCCGACCAGCGGATCGCGGAGGCGACCGTCCAGGACGCGCACCCACGACACGAGCATCCGCGGCCAGAGACGCCGCGCGTAAGGTTCGAGAGCGAGATAGAAGAGCCAGACCGTGCATCCGATGAGGAGCGGCAGCGCCAGCTCCAGGAGGCAGCGTCCCATCTCGGTCACCTCCGGCACGTGGTGCGCCTTGAGCAGCCAGCCCAGGTAGTCCCCGGTCATGGCGACCAGCCCCAGTCGGGTCGCTCCCTTGCGATCGACGCGGCCGAGACGAGTGTTCCTGCGCGCGAGGAGAACGCAGGCGATCAGGGTCGACCCGACCACGACGCCGAACAACCCCCTCGAGACGGTCTCCCAGACAACCGCGGTCGGGATCTCCGTCCGATCGGCCCGCGTCCAGGGCTCGAGGATCCGGAAGAAGGTGGGCCGGCCATGGTACGACGCCGCCTCGATCCGGATCCGCGCCTGCGGCCGGGCCGGATAGGACCCCTCCCAGGCGGTCCGGCGATCCGCGTAGCTTGGAGGGGACCAGATGGAATCGACGACGCTGAAATCGCGCGGATCCAGGCCTGCCTCGGCGAAGCAGCGCGACCAGTCGGTCTCCGGCCAGGGCCCTCGAGAGTCGTCGCGCTCCGGCGGAACCGCCTCGAAGCGGCGGAGATTCCCGATCGGATCGAGATGGACGCCCACCATGCCGGGGAGCGTCAGCGGAGGATCCTCGTAGGACGGGCTGCGGGCCAGATCGTTCGCCGGGATCAGGTAGCGCGGACTCTGCTTGTACCAGAAGTAGATCACTCCCGGCACTTCGGCCGCGAGCCGATTCCAGCGCCCGCCGGTGCGGTCGAGCTCGACGAGGCGTCCGATACCGCCGCTGTCGACGCTGAGGCCGTACGTGCTGTCCCTGACGGTCTCGGAGTAGCCTAGGCGACGGGTGACTTCCCGCGCCCTTTCGGTCAGGACCTCGGGCGGCTTCGGGAGCGGGACGACGCGGACGAGCTGCGTCCGGGCGGAGAGGGCGACCACGACGACGAACCCCAGCACCAACCAGCCGAGACAGACGCCGGCGACCGCCGGACGCAGGCTGCCGAACTCGCCGGCCTCGGCGACCAGGTCGGGCGAGGGCGTCTCGCCGGCGGCCAGCGCGGCCGCCAAGGGATCGCCTCCCGGCAGCGCGGTAGCGACCGCGAGGGCCGACCCGGGGCGATTGCGCGGGTCGGTCTCCAGACAGCGCAGGATTACTCTTTCGACGACCGGGTCGAACCCGTCGACGAGACCGGAGGGACTGGCGGGGGTGGTCTCCGTCTGCAGGCGTCGCAGGTCGGCGGGGGTGGCCGCCTTGAACGCCGCGCGGCCGGTGAACAGCTCGTACAGGACGAGGCCGAGGCCGTACAGGTCGCTGCGGATCGACGCCTCCCCGCCGGCGAGCAGCTCGGGCGCCATGTAGGCCGGCGTCCCGGCGGGCACCTCCCTGCCGTCGCCCTCTCCCAGCAGGCGGGCCAGCCCGAAGTCGGTGATGCGCGCCCGCCCGCGGCCGTCGATCATGATGTTCGCCGGCTTGAGGTCGCGGTGGAGAACCCCCTGCTCGTGCGCCGCCGCGAGACCGGCGCAGAGCTGCCGGGCGATTTGCAGCGCCTTGTCGCGCGGCAGCCGGCCGATTCTGCGAAGGAGGGTCGCCAGGTCCTCCCCATCGACGAACTCCATGGAGATGAAGTGGCGCCCCTCGGTCTCCGCGATGTCGTAGACCCGGCAGACGCCGGGGTGCGACACCTGGCGCGCGATCTTGACCTCGTTGAGCAGTCGCGCCAGGCGGCCCGCGTCCCGGTCCACGTTCTCGGGCAGAAACTTGAGCGCCACCGCCTGCCCCAGCTTCAGATCGTCGGCGCGATAGACCTCCCCCATCCCTCCCTTGCCGATGAGACCGATGACCCGGTAGCGACCCGCCACCAGGGCGCCCGGAAGGAACCGTCCCGGGAGCGCCTCGTAAGGAGAGACGCGCGCCGCCCCCGGATCCACGACCGCGCCAGCGCTCGTGTCCGGCGGGCGCAGGGCCGTCCGGGTCGGCGACCACGACGCGGAGTCGAGCGCGGCGCCGCAGGCCGGGCAGAAGCGGCCGTCGTCGGGCGCCTCGCGCGAGCAGGAGGGGCAGCGGCGCATGATCCGGGACGGTAGCACTCTTGCCGCGACGATGGAAGGGGCGGCGCGGGCGTATACTGTGGCCACTGAGCCGTCTTTGCTGGAACCCGCCTGGTCGAGACGCCCGGCCGTCGGGGGAGCGGTCGAGGCCCGGCAACTCGAGGAGACAGCATCCATGCGATGGGCACTCGTGGCGTTCCTGACCGTGGCGCTTGCGATCGGTCTCGCCGATGCGTCGCTCGCGGACGGCGGCAAGTCGCTGGACGCGGACCTGGCCGTGCTGCTGCAGCGAAACGGCTTCACGGGCCGGATCGAATCGACCTTCCGCGCGAAGCTGGGACGACCGATCGACCAGGCGCGCGCCGACCTCGGCCGGCTGCTCTGGTTCGACATCGTCGGCGGACTGAACGGCGACAACACCTGCGGCGGCTGTCACTCGCCGACGAACGGATTCGGCGACACGCAGTCGATCGCCATCGGCATCGACAACAACCTGATCGTCGGGCCGCACCGCACCGGACCGCGCAACCAGAGACGGACCCCGCTCGCGATCAACACCGCGCTCTACCCGAACCTGATGTGGAACTCCCGGTTCGCGTCGCTGTCGGGAGACCCGTTCGACAACAGTGGCGGCTTCAGCTTTCCCCCGCCCGAAGGGCTGAGCCTCTCGTACCAGCCCCACCTCCTCGTGGCGCAGGCGTTCATTCCACCGACGGAGCGGGTCGAGGTCGCCGGCTTCGATTTCCCGGGCGACAATTTCGCCATCCGGACCGAGGTCCTCAGGAGGCTCAACGCCCTCGCTCCCTACCGCAAGCTGTTCGGCCAGGTGTTCTCCGACGTCGCCGCGGGCGCCCCGATCGACTTCGATCACTTCGGCAAGGCAATCGCCGAGTTCGAATTCACCCTGATCTTCGCCGATGCGCCGATCGATCAGTTCGCGCGCGGGTCGCGCAACGCCCTCACCGACAGGCAGAAGAGAGGCGCCCTGCTCTTCTTCGGGAAGGCGGGGTGCGTCCGGTGCCATGCCGTGTCGGGCGAGTCCAACGAGATGTTCAGCGATTTCCGGCAACACGTGATCGGGGTGCCGCAGATCGTGCCCTCGGTCGGGAACGTGACCTTCGACGGCCCCGGCGCCAACGAGGACTTCGGTCTCGAGCAGGTCACCGGCAACCTGGCCGACCGCTACATGTTCCGCACCACGCCGCTCCGGAACGCGGCGGTCATGCCGGCGTTCATGCACAACGGCGCCTTCCTGCGGCTGGACGACGCGATCCGCCATCATCTCGACCCGTACGCCTCCGCCCGCGCCTATTCGCCGGCCGGCCTCGCGCCCGACTTGAGGGGACCCACGGGGCCGATCGAGCCGGTCCTCGATCGAGTCGACCCCCTGCTCCGCTTGCCGCTCGTCCTGACCGACGCGGAGCTCGCCAGCCTGGTGGACTTCGTGCGGTACGGGCTCCTCGATCAGCGCGCCACGCCGCAGCGGCTGAAGACGCTGGTCCCGAGGGGCGTGCCGAGCGGTCTCCCGACGATGACGTTCGAGTTCCCTTGACGGGGCGCGGCGGGTCGCACGAACCCGCGCAGGACGGAATCGACCGGGCGCGTCTGCGGGCCGGCCGTCTCGCGCGGCTTCAGGAGGCGATGCGCTCCCAGGGCTTCGACGCCTGCCTGCTGTTCAACGAGCCGAACATCCGCTACGCGATCGGGGCCTCGGCGATGCCGATCTGGAGCAACACGACGTTCGTGCGCTGCGCTCTCGTTCCGGCGCAGGGGCGGCCGATCCTGTTCGAGCACCCGAACTCGATGCACCTGTTCCGCGGCATCGAGGCCGAGGTCCATCCGATGCACGCGTGGGAGTTCTACGATGACACGGCGACGCACGCCGCGACCTTCGCGGCCGAGACCCGCTCCGCGATGCGCCGCCTCGGCGTCGCCGGTGACCGGCTGGCTCTGGACCGCCTCGGCACGCCCGGCTACCTCGCGCTCCAGAGCGCGGGCGTGACGCTGGTCGATTCCGCGCCGGTCACGGCAGCCGCCCGCGCGATCAAGACGCCGGAGGAGATCGCGCTGTTCGAGCTGAACGGCGCGATCCTGATGCGGATGCTGGCCGATTTCGAGCGGGCGATCGCGCCCGGGATCCGGGAGCGCGACCTGCTCGCGGTCCTCGCGGGCACGCTCTTGCGGCAGGGTGGCGAGCACCTCGCCACGAGCACGGTCTGCTCCGGCCCGAACACGAACCCCTGGAGGGCCGAAACGACCGGCCGGGTCGTCGACGAAGGCGATCTGGTCTACGTCGACACCGACGCGGTCGGCGTGGAGGGGTATTTCTTCTGCGTCTCCCGAACCTTCCTGTGCGGCGGCCGCCCCGCGACCCCCGCGCAGGCGGACGCGTACCGGGTGGCGCACGACTGGCTGCTCGCCTTGCGGGAGATGGTCCGGCCGGGGCTCACGTGCGGCGACCTGGCGGCGCGCGCGCCGCGGCTCCCCGCACGCTTCATGCCGCAGCGCTACGAGGTCATGATCCACAGCGCCGGGCTGGAGGAAGAGAGCCCGAGCGTCGCCTATCCCGGCGACCCGCAGCCCAACGGCGATTGCGTGCTGCGCGAGAACATGGTGCTGGTCGTGGAGCTGTACTGCGGCGAGACCGGAGGGCGGGACGGCGTGAAGCTCGGCGACCAGATCGTCGTCACGTCCGGGGAGCCCCGGCTCCTCGTGCCGTATCCTTATTGCGACGCGCTGCTCCGGTGAAACCGTCCCCGTCCGGCGGCTACTCCGTCTACGTCCTCTGTCTCCTGACCTGCCTCAATCTCCTGGATTATCTCGACCGGTACATCATCGCCTCGGTCCAGTCGCTGGTGCGCGTGGACTTCCCGATGACCGAGAGTCAGTACGGTCTGTTCGGGACGCTGTTCTTCCTCGTCTACCTGACGACCGCGCCGATCTTCGGCTACCTCGGCGATCGTTACCCGCGTCGCGGCATCCTGGCGCTGGGAGCGGCCCTGTGGAGTCTGGCGACCGCGGCGTCGGCGCTGGCCACCTCCTATGCCTGGCTTCTGGTCTCGCGCGGTCTGGTCGGGATAGGCGAAGCGTCCTTCGGCACGCTTTCGCCCCCCTTCCTGGCGGATCTCTTCCCCGCGCACAAACGCGGCCGGGTCATGGCGATCTTCTTCCTGACCATTCCGGCGGGCGCCGCCAGCGCCTACCTGATCGTCCCGCTGCTCGGGGCGCACCACGGCTGGCGCTTCTTCTTCACCCTCGTCGGACTGCCCGGCCTGCTGCTGGCCGTCCCGATCATTTTCCTCGAGGAGCCGCCGCGAAGCGCCTCGGGCGCGGCGGGGCCCATGCCCGTGGCCGGGCCGGCATCGAGGTTCGTCGAGCTGATCAGGACGTATCGGGAGCTCATCCGCGCTCGCTCGTACCTGTTCACCAACCTGGGATACGCGGCGCTCACCTTCGCGCTCGGAGGGATGGCCTATTTCATGCCCCGCTACCTGGAGACGATCAAGGGGATGCCGGTGGAGGAAGCGAATCGCCTCACCGGCGGCATCGTCGCCGGGGCCGGGCTTCTCGGGACGCTGGCGGGCGGATTCGTCGGCGATCGGCTGATGCGCCGGACGCGTCGCGCGTACCTTCTGTTCTCGGGACTGGGCGTGCTCGCGGCCATCCCGTTCGCGGTCGTGGCGATCATGTCGGGCGACCGGTCGACTTTCTCCGTATGCTTCGCGCTGGCGATCTTCTGCCTGTTCCTGAACACCGGCCCCCTCAACGCGGTCATCCTCGGCGTGACGCCGACGCAGCTGCGCGCCAGCGCGATCGCGGCCAACATCGTCATCATTCACATCCTGGGCGACGCGCCCTCGCCGTTCCTGATCGGGTGGGTCTCGGATCGCTCCAGCCTGCAGGGAGGGATCCTTCTGGCCGCTGCGGCGATGCTGGTCTCGGGAATCATCCTGCTGGCCGGCTCGCGGCATCTCCCGGGCGATCTGGATCGCGCCGCGGGGCGGCCGGCTGCCGCGCCGGCGCCCTAGGAACCCGCGCCTAGTGTCGCGTCCCCGAAGTCTTGTTACGTTCGGCCGCCGCTGCCTCCCGGCCCGCGGCGTTGCTTCTCGGTCACATATTCCCGATATGCTCCCTCGTCGCGCCTTGCGGGCCGGGCG